>Ga0209211_10013463_pt1 | contig 10134 bp, 8 predicted proteins | sample RifGroA2_FD_183992 | JGI IMG/M metagenome (GOLD analysis project Ga0209211, IMG submission 183992) | Groundwater microbial communities from Rifle, Colorado, USA - Groundwater A2 (SPAdes) (version 2) | ecosystem: Environmental > Aquatic > Deep subsurface > Groundwater | place: Rifle, Colorado...
CAGGACATGCACGGGCCGATCTTGTGTTTTGTGGGACCTCCCGGAGTGGGCAAGACCTCGCTCGGCCAATCCATCGCCAGGTCCATGGGCCGAAAGTTCATCCGCATCTCCCTTGGTGGGGTGCGGGACGAGGCAGAGATCCGCGGACATCGGCGCACCTACATCGGCGCTTTGCCCGGCCGCATTATCCAGAGCCTGCGCAAGGCCGGGGCCAACAATCCGCTTTTCATGCTGGATGAGATCGACAAGCTGGGCATGGATTTTCGGGGCGACCCCTCCTCGGCCCTGCTTGAGGTTCTCGACCCGGAACAGAACTTCACCTTTGCCGATCACTACCTGGAGATCCCTTTTGATCTTTCCAGGGTGATGTTCATCACCACGGCCAATCTGCTTGACAGCATTCCCGGTCCATTGCGCGACCGGATGGAGGTCATCGAGCTGTCCGGTTATACCCAGGATGAAAAACTCAACATTGCCAAGCGACACCTTCTGACCAAGCAGATGGAGGCCCACGCCATAAGCAGTGACGACCTGAAGATTGATGACCAGGCACTCCGGATGGTGATCCGTTCTTACACTCGAGAGGCCGGGGTCCGAAACCTGGAAAGAAAGCTGGCCGCGATCTGCCGGAGGGTTGCCAAGGAGATTGTTACCGGCAAGACCGGCGCCACCGTGATCGATAAGGCCAATCTTGCCACCTATCTGGGCCCCATCCAGTTTTTTCCGGAAACCAAGGCCCGGAGTTGGGGGCCGGGTTTGGCGACCGGCTTGGCCTGGACGCCGGTGGGGGGGGAGCTCCTGTTCATCGAGGTTGCCAAAATGAAGGGCAAGGGCGGTCTCACCATGACCGGCAAGCTGGGGGATGTGATGAAGGAGTCGGCCTCTGCCGCGCTGACCTACATCCGCTCCCATGCCAAGGAACTGGGGGTTGACGAAGCAATTTTTGCCAAGATCGACCTGCACATCCATGTGCCGGAGGGCGCCATCCCCAAGGACGGGCCTTCGGCCGGGGTGGCCATGGTCACCGCCCTGACCTCGCTTTTAACCGGGCACACGGTGAGCAAGGACATGGCCATGACCGGGGAGATCACCCTGCGCGGCGATGTACTGCCGGTGGGCGGGATCAAGGAGAAGGTTTTGGCCGCAGTGCGGGCCGGGATCAAGGAGATTGTCCTGCCTGCGCTTAATGAGAAGGATGTGGTGGAGATTCCGGATAACGTGAAAGAGGATGTCCGTTTTCATCTGGTGCAGGATATCAAGGAGGCGCTTGGTCTGTTGCTGGCGAAAGAGGGATAGACCAGATCTTTCTCAGGCGCAGACCTGCTGTCCGTTCATTTTCTCCATGCTCGAATCAGGCAGGATGATCCGAACCTTTTCGACCAGATGCTCCGGAAAGTAGCTTTCTTTTGCCCTGCGCAGGCCTGGAATTCCGAGATCCTGTTCCCGGTTGACATAGGCAAAATCGCCAAGATTGTTTTGGGCAAACCACTGGTTAACCAACTGGGCCAGGCCATTAAACCGGGGCATGGCCTTCTCGAAATGGCAGACCGCGGTTGAGGGATTTAGCGCTTCGCCCATGGTAAAGGCCTCGATGCTCCCCTCAATCCGGATGGCGCAGCCGGTAAGGGGGAATTCCCCATAGTGGCCCAGGGTTTCTTCTATTGCCTGATATTCCCCGCATAATCCCGGCTCGGTCTTGCAGCTCCGCTCGGCGCACCAGCGGTCCTGCATGGCCAGGCATTCGGGAATGTTTTCCTCGGTAATGATCTCGTACTGACAGTTGTATGCGGCCAGGCACTGGTTGATGTGGTTTCGTTTTTTGGTCAAATGCCTGCCGGCCAGGTTTGCCAGGTCTTCCCTGCGGTAGACATAGTCGGCGTTGTCGCGGTCAACGATAATCACCGCGCCTGGGATCTCCTGATCTGCAAGCTGTTCCTTGGGAAAGCGTTCCGCTCCCGAAATCCTGCTGCCGTATTCCCTGAAGACCTCGGTCAGCGTGACCGGACCCACTGGATTTCCCAGAATAACCAGACCCCCTTTCGTCTCGGCGAAAAAGAGGAGCGATTCCCTGAACTCGTCCATCCAGACTGGGCGGGTGTGTCGCCAGGCAAAAAGATTCGTGAAGGTCAGCTCCGAGATCTTCGGGGGAAATAGCCGGAGATATTCGCTGACGAACAGTCTGTCATCAAGGGTGAGCGGGCGCAGGTTCATGGGGTTCCTGTGAAGGTGTGGGCAGGATCAGTATAAAGGTGCGGCTGGATTCCTGCAATTGATTCCATCGTTGCGGATGCGTGGCTTTTCTTGCAAATACCGATAAATCCGTATAGATTGTCTGGCTTGTTGGAATTGGCCGGACGAAAAGAAAATCAGGAGGGGATCTCCCTCCTTGAGAAAGGTGAAGTCATGGAAGTGGTGCTTGCCAAAAACGCAGGTTTTTGCATGGGGGTGCGCCGGGCGGTGGAAACCACCCTCGGCATGGTCCAGAAGGGCGAGGCCGATATTGCCACTTTCGGTCCTCTGATTCATAACCCGCAGGTTCTGAAACTGCTTGAAGCGCAGGGGGTGAAGATCCTTGAAGAGATCCCCGCTCAGGCCACCGGCGCCATAATCATCAGGGCCCACGGTATTCCTCCGGAAGAGAAGAAGAAGCTTGAAGCCACCGGCGCCCGGGTGGAGGATGCCACCTGTCCGCGGGTTCTCAAGGTGCAGGCCATTATTGCCAGATACAAAAAAGATGGTTACTCCACGGTGATCATCGGCGACCGGGAGCACGCCGAGGTGGAAGGGCTCATGGGTTATGCCGGCAACAGCGGGCAGGTGGTGAACAGCGCGGCTGATGTTGCGGCCCTCTGTCTTGACGGGCCGTACATCATTGTCAGCCAGACCACCCAGGATGAGTATCTTTTTGAGAGGCTCAAGGAAGCGATTCTGCAAAAATATCCCGATGGCGAGGTGTTCAACACCATCTGTGATTCCACCCATAAAAGGCAGGCGGAGGTTCGTCAGCTCTGTCAGGAGGTTGACGCACTGGTGGTGGTGGGCGGAAAAACCAGCGCCAATACCAAACGGCTGGGAGAGATTGCCGAAAGTCTGGGCTGCCCGGTGTTTATGGTGGAGTCGGAACAGGATCTTGAGCCTCAGGCCTTGCAGGGCTATGGGCGGGTAGGGGTTACGGCCGGCGCCTCCACCCCGAATTGGGTGATCAACCGGATTGTGGAAGTATTGAGAAATATAAAGGCAAAAACGCCTTGAGGGGAAAGAAGAATGCTGAGCTGGTTTAAAAAGAAACTCGGAGGTGCGCAGGAGCACCAGCCGGAGCAGGGGCAGGGCGCTGAATCATCAGCGGCCCAGGATCAGCACCAGGCGAATGACCAACCCAGGTTTTTTTCGCGGCTTAAGGAAGGGTTGTCTCGCACCCGAAAAACCTTTGTCCATCAGCTCGACGCTCTTTTCCTCGGCAAAAGGAAGATTGACGCCGAGCTGCTTGAGGAGCTTGAAGAGATTCTGATCATGGCCGATATCGGCGCCGCCACTACCCAGGAGCTGCTTGAGAAGACCAGGGAACAGGTCAAGCGCGATGCTCTGGGCGATGCCCTGGCTCTTAAAAAGGCGCTGAAAGAGATGATCCTCGGCTATCTGCGTAAGGCGGACCAGCCGGCCGACCGCGTTCTGCCGGAGCAGGCTCCTTTTGTCATCATGGTGCTGGGGGTCAACGGGGTGGGCAAGACCACAACCATCGGCAAGCTGGCTTACAAGTTCACCCAGGCAGGGCAGAAGGTTCTGCTGGTGGCCGCCGACACCTTCCGGGCTGCGGCCAGCGAACAGCTGCAGATCTGGGGTAAGCGGGTCGGGGTGGAGGTTGTGGCCCAGCAGGCCGGGGCGGATCCTTCTTCCGTGGTCTTCGATGCCCTTGATTATGCCCGGCCGCGCAATTTTGACGTGGTGCTGGTGGACACGGCAGGGAGGTTGCACACCAAGGTCAACCTCATGGAAGAGCTGAAAAAGATCAAGCGGGTCATGGATAAAAAGATCCCCGGCGCGCCCCATGAAATCCTGCTGGTGCTCGACGCCACCACCGGCCAGAACGCCATTTCCCAGGTCTGCCTGTTCAACGAGGCCGTGGAGGTTACCGGTCTGGCCCTGACCAAGCTTGACGGCACGGCCAAGGGGGGGATTGTGATCAACATCTGCCACGAGTTCAATATCCCCCTTCGTTTCATCGGCATCGGGGAACAGATGGAGGATCTGCGTGATTTCGAGGCAGGCGAGTTTGTCGAGGCCCTGTTTGCCGAGGGTGAGGCGGAAAGGGAATGATCGTCTATCGTCAGCATAAGCCGCCCGGCTGCGGCGGGTGTTTACTGGTGGTTATCTTGCTCCTCCTGGCCTTGGGCGGCGCTCCTCTTCTTTTTGAGGTGTTGGGCTTTCTTTTTTTCAGCGGCCTATTCCTGGTCTTCCTGATTTTTGTCGGGATCTGGGGTTTTTCCCAGTATATCCGGCGGATGGCGAGCCGCTACGAGCAATCGCAGACGGAAAGCCACAACCAGTTCGTTTTTCTGCTGGTCAATATCCTGATCCGCATTGCCCAGGTGGACGGGGTCGTCACCAAGGCCGAGCTTGCCCCCATCGAGAATTTTTTCCGCATTCATCTCCGCTACAACCAGAGCCAGATGTACTGGGTGCGCGACCTGATCAAGGATGCTCTTGCCTCCCAAGCCTCCCTCAATGCCTTGCTCGCCGAGTTCAAGGGCCATTTTGCCTACGAGCCCCGGCTGATTCTGGTGGAGCTGATCTATCAGGTGCTCTACACCAATGTCCAGGTCTCCGCCCAGGAGCTGGCCATGGTGCAGACCATTGCCGATTTTCTCGGGATTACCGCCTATGACCATCACGCCATTCGGAGCAAATATGTCGGCGGTAGCCGTGGGCGCACCTTTCCCGGCCAGGGAAGGAGCGAGACTCAATATTATGAAATTCTCGGCTTGGCGCCGGGGGCCTCGGCAGAGGAGATCAAAAGCGCCTACCGGAAACTGAGCATGCAGTATCACCCGGACAAGGTAACGCATCTGGGCGAGGAGTTCCGGCGGGTGGCCGAGGAGAAGATGAAGGAGCTGAATGAGGCCTACCAGCACCTGAAAACAGTCTGAACAGGGTGGCGGGCATGAACATTCTTGTCCTTGAGCCCTATTACGGCGGCTCGCATAAGGCGTTTCTCGCCGGGCTGATCCGGCAGCTTCCTTATTCTTTTGACCTGTTGACCCTGCCGGCCCACAGCTGGAAATGGCGGATGCGTCTTGCGGCCCCGCATTTTGCCGGGGTTCTTGCAACCGATCCGTGTTACAAAGCCAAGACCTTTGACCGGATTCTCTGCTCCTCCCTGGTCGATGTCGCCGCCCTGCGCGGTCTGCTGCCGTCACACCTGCGCACTGTCCCGCTGCTGACCTATTTCCACGAAAACCAGTTCGCCTATCCGGTGCAGCTGTCCGAGGCGCGGGATGTGCATTTCGGCCTGACCAATCTCACCACGGCCTTGGCCGCGGACGGGCTTGCTTTCAACTCACGTTATAATCTGGATTCTTTTCTGGCGGGTTGCCGTGAGCTTCTGGCCAAGATGCCGGATATGTCCCTGGCCGGTTATGAGGAGGCGATCCGGGTCAAGTCGACTATTCTCCACCCTGGCCTGGATTTCAGCGAAATTGATTCCTGTTCCTCTGAAAGGCAGACGGGACGGGCTCCGGTTCTGGTCTGGAACCACCGCTGGGAGCATGACAAGAATCCGGAGCTGTTCTTCAACACCCTGTACGACTTTGCAGAGCAAGGGGTTCCCTTTGGTCTGATCGTGCTGGGTCAATCATTCAGGAGTCAGCCGCCGATTTTTGCCCAGGCAGCGAAGAGGCTTGCCCCGCATCTTGTCCATTTCGGCTATGCGGCAGATCGACAGGAGTATTGCAGGTTGCTCTGTCAGGGGGATATTGTCGTTTCTACCGCCCGGCACGAATTTTACGGGATGGCGGTTATTGAAGCAGTGCGCGGCGGCTGTCGGCCTCTGGTTCCGGACCGGTTGTCGTACCAGGAGCTTTTTCCCCCGGCCTGCCGCTACGAGGATGCTGCCTTTGCCCGGAAACTGCTGGCCGCCATGGAGGCTGGCAGGCTTGCGACACCTGGGGCGCACTTCTTGACCAGCCGGTTTTCCTGGCCGGAACTGGCGGGCAGTTACCAGAAATGGTTTGAAGATCGGGGATAAACTAAGTAAGAGTTCACCAGGGGCACCCAAATTTCAGATAATCACGGAACTGTAAGCGTTCAGCAGTGCCGCAGATGCGCGAAAGAGGCCTGTTCGCTATCCCAGCGAAGCTGGATAAAAGCCCCTAAGCCCGATTCTCGGGCAGGGGCTCTAAACATACGGTATGCGGACCAGGCCGATGACAAAGCAGATGTGGTGCTGCTGAACGCTTACTAAACTAAGGGGCGGCGGAAAGGTCAGTGAGCTGATCCGCCAAAGTTTTTCGAGAGGAATTCACATTCAGCAGGCGATAGATCAAAGCGGATCTCCGCTTCCCGGATCACCGTGGCTCGTTTTTTTCGCGGATTATTGAGCAGCTCTTCGCTTATCCAGCATAAAGCCTTTTTTACCTTGTCGCTGCCGGTCGGCAGACTGCGGTCACCGGTCATCTCTCCCTTCCTTTTTTACCTCGGGTTGCAACTTGCCGACAAAAAATGAGAACCACGGAATGTAACTGTTCAGCAGTGCCGCAGATGCTAGGAAGAGGTCTGCGAAGTGTGCTATTGCACACGAGCAGACCGATGACAACGCAGATGTGGTGCTGCTGGATAGTTACACAGGTTTTACCATGATGCCGCCAAGGGGCGGAACCGAGACCAGGATATGGCACGGCGCCTCGCCGAAAGGCTCGGCAATGGCCTGCTTGTTGTCCGGATTATGCACATTGCTGCCCCCGAACTCGGCGCTGTCGGTGGAGAGGATTTCCTGATACCAGCCCGGGGCAGGTACCCCGAGTTTATAATCATGCAGGACCTGGGGGGTGAAGTTGAGCAGGCAGACCACATGGTCCTTGGGATCTTTGCCCTGGCGGCAGAAGGCGATAATGCTGTTGTCCACATCCTTGAAATCGATCCATCTGAAGCCGTCGTAGGAAAAATCAATCTCCCAGAGAGGCCGGTTATCCTTGTAGACCGCATTCAACTGTCGAACGAGTTTTTGCAGCTGCTGGTGCATGGTGTTTTGTTCGGTGAGATGCCAGTCCAGGCTCACCTTGCAGTACCATTCGGAGATCTGGCCGAATTCACCCCCCATGAACAAGAGCTTTTTGCCAGGATGGGTCCAGAGAAAAAAGAAAAGCAACCGCAGGTTGGCGAATTTCTGCCACATATCGCCGGGCATCTTGAAGAGCAGAGAGCGCTTGCCGTGCACCACTTCGTCGTGGGACATGGGCAGGATGAAGTTTTCGGTAAAGGCGTAGAGCAGGGAAAAGGTGAGGGCGTTGTGATGATATTTGCGGAAGAGCGGCTCCTTGCTGAAATAGCCAAGGATGTCGTTCATCCAGCCCATGTTCCATTTGTAGCCAAAGCCCAGGCCGCCCCAGTCCAGGGGCTTTGATACCCCGTAGAAGCTGGTCGATTCCTCGGCGATCATCAGGATGTCGGGATAGCGGCTGTAGATGATGGCGTTCATGTGCTTGATGAACTCGATGGCCTCGATGTTTTCCTTGCCGCCGTAAATGTTCGGCACCCAATCCCCTTCGTTGCGGGCATAGTCGAGGTAGAGCATGGAGGCCACCGCATCGACCCGCAGGCCGTCGAGGTGGAACTTGTCCATCCAGAAGAGGGCGTTGGCGATGAGGAAGTTCTGCACCTCCTTGCGGCCGTAATTGAAGATCAGGGTGCCCCACTCAGGATGCGCGCCCTGTCTGGGGTCTTCGTGTTCGTAGAGGGCGGTGCCGTCAAAGCGGCTTAAGGCGTGGCCGTCTGAGGGAAAGTGCGACGGCACCCAGTCGAGGATAACCCCGATCCCCTGCTGATGGCACTGGTCCACGAAGTACATGAAATCCTGGGGCGAGCCGTGGCGGCTGGTCACGGCGTAATATCCGGTGACCTGATACCCCCAGGACTCATCAAGGGGATGCTCCATGATCGGCATCAGCTCGATGTGGGTGAAGCCCATTTCCTTGACATAGGGGATCAGGGCGCCGGCCAGTTCCTGATAGGAGAGCATCCGGGAGGGGTCTGCCGGGTCGCGCCGCCAGGAGCCCAGATGGACCTCGTAGGTGGACATGGGCTGTTCATAGCTTTTCCGGCTTTTTCGCTCTTTAAGCCAGGCCGTGTCATCCCAGGCATAACCGCTCAGTCCCCAGACAATCGAGGCGGTTTTTGGCCGGATCTCGGCAAAAAACTGGAAGGGATCGGCCTTTTCAAGCAGCGCGTCCTGCTGGGTTTTGATCTCGAACTTGTACGGCTCTCCCTGGCCGATGTCCGGAAGAAACAGCTCCCAGACGCCGGATTGGCCCAAGACCCGCATCTGATGGACCCGGCCATCCCAGTAATTGAAGTTGCCCAGGATGCTGACCCTTTTGGCGCTTGGCGCCCAGACGCGGAAAATGGTGCCGCTGACCCCGTCAATCGTGACCAGATGGGCACCAAGGGTGTTGTAGATTTCGTAGTTCGTGCCGTTGTTGAAAAGATAGCGGTCATACTCGGACATCTGGGGCAGGAAACGGTACGGATCTTTGAAGACATGGTGGTTTTCATCGTAAAAGGCGGCTTCGTACTCATAGGGGAAAGGCGTGGTGCAATCGGCAATGACAATCTCGAAAAAGCCTTCCGGTCTTGTCTTGTACATCTCCTTTCTTTCCCCGTTGACTATCAGCCAGCAGGCGTTGGCGTTGGGCTGAAAGGTTCTGATCACCGCGGAGGCGGCATCGTGGTCCAGAAGGTGGAAGCCCAGAACCTGAAAGGGATCGTGGTGTTCGGAGGCAATAATCCGGTTGATTTCGGAATTTATATCAGTGGTCATAGTCGCGATTTCTGTCTGGTATGGGTTGTTGGGGGGCTTTGCCTGTAATTGCAAGAGCTGAGATATAAAATACTAGCACGGATCGGTTGGGAAACTCCAACTCTTTTCCGGGACGGGGGGTAAATTTGTTGGATGTGCAGGATTTCTTGACTGACAGGATGAACAAATGCTAAAGCTGAGTTGAGCAGCTTGCCGGATTTTATGCCCTTAAGGGTACAAACGAAACTTATACCCTCTGGGTGCAAGTTGCACCCATCCTCAAACGGGCGTAAGGGCCGGTTGAGGATGGACACTATTTAACGCAACCATGAGACACTCTTTCGAATGATTGAAACCCTGCAAGGCTATTTCCTTATTGCCACCCCCAAGATGCCTGACCCCCGTTTTGCCGGGAAGGTTGTCTATCTCTGCGCCCACAACGATGAAGGAGCCATGGGGCTGGTGGTTAATGATCCCATTGTCGAGATCAGGCTGGCTGATATCTTTAAAAGTGCCAATATCCCGCTGCCGTCAGGGCTGATGCCGATGGTGTATATGGGCGGGCCGGTTGAGGTGGCAAACGCTTTTTTTCTCTACAGCTCCGAATACAGATCAGAGAATTTTCTTGAGGTGAGCAATAGCGTCCATTTGACGAGCGACCCGCAGCTGCTTTATGATCTCGCCGCAGGTCAGGGCCCGCAGAATCTGCTGGTGGCCCTTGGCTATTCCGGCTGGGGGCCGGGCCAGCTGGAAGCAGAGCTCACCGCGGACGGCTGGCTCACCTTGCCTGCGGATGACGAGATCATCTTTCAGACCCCGGACAGGCTGAAATGGCAGAAGGCGGCGCAACGGCACGGCATTGATATTGCCCTGTTCGGGGATGTGGTGGGCTCGGCCTGATTATCTGGTTGTATAATGACTTGCCCGTTTTTTTTATAGGAAAGACATGACTCACATTTCACAATTTCTCGGGGAAGAGGCTGAGCTCGGCCCGGAAAAGCGCATCGCCATTCTTTCCGCGCCGTTGGCTTCTTCAGTGAGCTGGCTGGGCGGCACGGAGCTGGGGCCGCAGGCGATCATCGACGCCTCCCCGGCCCTGGAGGTATTTGATGATGAGCTCTTGTCCG
>Ga0209211_10013465_pt1 | contig 10134 bp, 7 predicted proteins | sample RifGroA2_FD_183992 | JGI IMG/M metagenome (GOLD analysis project Ga0209211, IMG submission 183992) | Groundwater microbial communities from Rifle, Colorado, USA - Groundwater A2 (SPAdes) (version 2) | ecosystem: Environmental > Aquatic > Deep subsurface > Groundwater | place: Rifle, Colorado...
TCGCGGCGACGCGCTGGCGGGCCTTCGATGCGGTGCTGCTGCTGGGATGCGATGCCGGCCATCTGCCCAGCGTCGCGGACGGCGGGCGCTGGTTCAACGATGCGGTGCGCAGCGCACTCAACCTGCCTACGCGCAGCATCCACACCACACGGCAAAGCGACGACCTGCTGGCCCTGCTGGCGCTGAACGACTGCGTGCTGGTCACCTGGCAGAAGGATCGCAATGGTGAGAAAGGATTGCTCAGCCCGTATCTGGAGATGCTGCGTGATTTGCATACGCTGGCCCACGGCGACGATCTGGGCGAAAACGAACTACATGCTTATCTTGCGGCGGAAGAGGCGCATAACGCGGAGTTGCCGCAGGCTGCACAGCCTGCGCCGAATGTGGCGGCGGAACTTGTGCCGGCAAGCGTTTCCATCAGTGCCTACAACTCACTGGTTGCCTGCCCCTACCAATTCTACGCGCGGCACATCCTGCGCCTGAACGAGTTGGACGAAGTCCAGGAAGGCATCGAGAAGCGCGATTACGGCGAGCGCGTGCATGACATCCTGCGCCGCTTCCATGAACGCTACCCGCAAGTGAGAGGGCATCCCGCCGATGAACTTGAAGCAACGTTGCGCCGGATCAGCGAGGAGGTCTTCGCCGATCTGCTGCAGCAGGATTTCGCCGCGCGCGCCTGGCTGGCACGCTGGTTCGCGGCGTTACCCGCGTACTTGGAATGGCAGACCGAGAACGAAACGCAAGGCTGGCGCTACGCCGAAGCGGAGAGCGCTTTCGATTGGGAACTGGAAGGTGTGCGGCTGCGCGGGCGTATCGACCGGCTGGATGTGAATGGACAAGAGAAACGGGTGCTGGATTACAAGACGCAGAGCGAGCAGGTGCTGCGCAACAAGCTGCGCGAGCCTGGCGAAGACGTGCAACTGGCGTGCTACGCCTACGCGCATGAAGCGGCGGATGCGGCATTCGTCAGCATCGAGAATGGAAAAGTGAAGCTGGTGGAGCCGAAACATGACGTTCCCCTGCTGGCGCAACTCAATGCCGAACGTCTGGTGCAAGCGATGGGCGAGATACGCGGCGGTGCGGGCCTGCCCGCGAACGGCATCGACCAAGTTTGCGTGTATTGCGAGATGCGGGGTGTGTGCCGCAAGGGGGAGTGGACTTCAGGATTCAGGATTCAGGATTCTGGATTTAGCCCCCCTCTCCCGCCGGCGGGAGAGGGGCTGGGGGGAAGGGCAGATGACTAACCACATCGCCCTCGACCCGAAACGCAGTGTCGTCGTCGAAGCCTGCGCGGGCAGCGGCAAGACCTGGCTGCTGGTGTCGCGCATCGTGCGCCTGCTGCTGGACGGCGCGCAGCCTTCGCAGGTCCTCGCGATCACCTTCACGCGCAAGGCGGCACAGGAGATGCAGGCGCGTTTGCAGCTCTGGCTGCGCGATCTGGCGATGGGTGACGACGCTTCGGTGCGCCAATTCTTCGCCGAGCGCGGCGTGGACAACTTGACCGACGCGCAACTGCAACGCGCCCGCAGCCTTTACAGCAACGTGCTACTGGCGCAGCCCGGCATCACCATCAGCACCTTCCACGGCTGGTTCATGCAGGTCATGCAGCGCGCGCCGCTGAACGCCGACGTGATGCAGGGCTCGTCGCTGCTGGAACGCGCGGGCAGCGAGCAGGAAGAAGCCTGGGAAGGACTGCTGGAACAGATGCGCAAGCAGCCGGATGGTGCCGAGGCGCAGCTTATGCAATGGCTGTTCGGCGAATGCGGCCTGTTCACCACGCGCAAGCTGCTGTTCAACTTCCTCGCCAAGCGCGCCGAGTGGTGGGCTTACATTCAGGGGCATGGCGATGCGCTGACGTTCGCGCTGGATAACCTGCGCGCCGACCTTGACGTAGATATGGCGTTCGATCCGGTCGCGGACTGGGGGATGTGCGACAACAGTGAAAAGGTGTTTTTTGCATTCGTGCATCAACTGGCAAGCAATGGAACGCAGACGCAGAAAGACAAAGCCAGCGAACTGGAACGCGCATGGACTGATAACGCAGAGAGCGAGCGCTTTGCCAGGTCGCGGCCGCTACTGTTCACCCAGGCAGGCGAGCTGCGCAGTTTTAAGCCAACCAAAAATCAGGATGCGGAAGCCTTTCTGATCACGCGCGATGCGATGTTCGAAAGAATTCATGAGGTGCGCGACACGCTCGCCGAGCAGCAGGCGTATCGCCTCAACGAGGCGGTGCTGCATTGCGGCGTGGCGTTCCTTGAAGGCTATCAGGCGCTCAAGCAGCAAAAACAGCAGATGGACTTTTCAGACCTAGAATGGCAACTGTGCCGATTACTGCAACAAAGCGAACACGCCGAGACCATGCAATACAAGCTCGACAGCCGCTATCGCCATGTGCTGCTGGACGAGTTCCAGGATACCAACCCGCTGCAATGGCAGATTTTGCGCGCGTGGTTCGATGCGGCGGTGGCGGTGGAGTCGCAACCCACCGTGTTCGTCGTCGGCGACCCCAAGCAATCCATCTACCGCTTCCGCCGCGCCGATGCGCGGTTGTTCGGCATGGCACGCGACTATCTTAAAGAACATTTTGCGGCGCATGAGCTGCACAACAATCACACCCGCCGCAACGCGCCCGCCGTGCTGGATGCGGTGAATGCCGTGTTCGCCGGCCATCCCGAAGGCTTCGTGGATTTCGAGCCGCACACTGCCGAGCATACCGGTTTGCCCGGCCATGTGGCGGTGCTGCCGCTTGCCAGAGGACAGATGACAGAGGACAGAGAACAGAATCCGTCAGCACCAGGCGAACTGATTTTGCGCGATCCGCTCATCACGCCGAGAACTGAAGCCGAAGAAGGTGCGCGCCACAAGGAAGCCGTGCAGTTCGCCGACCTGCTGAAAACCATCGTCAGCGACTGGTCGGTGAACGAGGAAGGCAAACAACGCCGCGCCCGCTACGGCGACATCATGGTGTTGGTGCGCAGCCGCACCCACCTCGCGGTGTACGAAGCAGCCCTGCGCGCACGCCACATCCCTTTCATCAGCTCGCGGCGCGGCGGCCTGCTAGACACGCTGGAAGCGGAAGACGTGCAGGCGCTGCTGATGTTCCTCATCACCCCCTTCGCCGATCTCGCGCTGGCGCAAGTGCTGCGCACGCCGATCTTCGCGTGCAGCGATAAGGACTTGATGCGGCTCGCACAAATCCCCCCCGGCCCCCCTTTTGCAAAGGGGGGGCCGGGGGGGATTTTCAGTTGGTGGCAACGTCTGCAACACCTCGCCGAACCATCGCCCGCACTGCAACGCGCCGCCAGCCTGTTGAAGAACTGGCTCGCGCTCGCAGACAAGTTGCCGGTGCATGACCTGCTCGACCGCATCTATTTCGAGGGCGATGTGCTGGCGCGCTACAGTGCCGTGCTGCCGCCCGAGATGCGCGCCAAGGTCGCCGCCAACCTGCACGCCTTCATGGAGATCGCGCTGAGCGTGGATGCCGGGCGCTACCCCAGCCTGCCGCGCTTCCTGCAGGAGCTGCGCGAATTGCGCGACAGCCGCGACGATGCGCCGGACGAAGGCAGGCTCGGCACGGCGGGCGATGCGGTGCGCATCTACACCGTGCACGAATCGAAAGGGCTGGAAGCGCCTATCGTCTGGCTGTTGGACGCGAACGCGGAAAAGAAGAACAAGGAAGGCAACGACGTCTTGCTCGATTGGCCTGCCCATGAGCCGCAGCCGTTGCATTTTTCCCTGTATGCCGACCAGGCCTCGCGCGGCAGGAAACGTGCGCCGCTGTTCGAGCAGGATGCCGCACAACAGGCCCGCGAAGAGATGAACTTGCTCTACGTCGCCATGACCCGCGCGCAACAGGCGCTCATCGTCAGCGGCAACAGCAAGGGCGATGACAAGGAGGAAAAGAAGAAGGCGCTGTCGTGGTACGACCGCATCGCGGCGGCAATCAGCCAGTCCGTCATTCCGGCGCAGGCCGGAATCCAGATAATCGAACAAGCCTCGCGCAGCGAGACAAACCCTTTGTGTCGTCCGCTACGCGGAGATAATGATTCGCTGGATTCCGGCCTGCGCCGGATAACCAGCGACTTGCCCGCTTGCGGGCTTAGTCGAATGGCTAGTAGTTCTATCAATGACGTCAGCGTTGTGGTTGAGTTACCCTCCATCATCCCCATCGGCAAACGTACAGTTCGCAACACGGCGCAACAACAGCGCGGCATCTGGCTGCATGCAATGCTGCAACACCTCACAGAGGGCGGCGCGAGGGACGAGCATGAACTCCGGCAACGCCTAGGTATCCCCTCAGCCGAAATGAAACCCCTCTGGCAGCAAGCCCAACACCTGCTCGCCACGCCGCAACTCACGCACTTCTTCGACGCGCAACATTACCGCAGCGCCAGCAACGAGATGCCTTACGTCGATGCGCGCGGCGAGTTGAAACGCATCGACCGGCTGGTGGAATTTGACGGCGAGGTATGGGTGCTGGATTACAAGCTGGGCGACAGCGAAGATGCCGCGCGCTACCGCGCGCAGATGCAGGAATACCGCACTGCGATGCAAACGGTGTATGCGGGTAAGACGGTGCGCTGTGCGCTGCTGTTTGCGGATGGAGTGTTGAGCGAGGTGTAGGGCGGGTTAGCGCAGCGTTAACCAATGACTTGGCGAGCGTTGTTTGATCGCTTAGTCAGACGGCTATGCAAAGCTAAGCGAACAACCCTCGCGTCTCGCAATATTGTAGAAAATAATTTCTCGACTTGCCAACTGCCCGTTGGTATCGAACACGATGTGTGCCTGCCTGGCAGTTACCGCTTATCACCTATACGAAATACACGAGAATTAGTCGCGCAGTACTTGGAATGAAGTGAGGTTAACTACGGTCAGAATCGCTCCAGATTTACTATTTTCACGATCAAATTGGGTTGCTTGCAAATGTACTTATTTGGATATTTATTGATAATATTTGCGTATAATAGCTCCTATGAGAGCGTTTGAGCTATTAACACACCAAGAGATTTGCCTTGAACTTGGCCAGCGCTGCCGTCGTCTGCGTCTGCAAGCCAATCTCACCCAGCTTGAATTGGCTGAACGTGCGGGGGCGTCGCTTTCTTCCATCCGCCGCTTGGAGGCCAGCGGGCAAACCACGTTGGAGTTGCTGGTGCGTGCTATTCAGGCATTGCACCTCGCCAGCCATTTGGAAAACCTGCTCGTTCTGCCCGTGCTCAGCATAGCAGATGCCGAGCGGGATGCCGTTGCCACCAAGCGCCAGCGGGCGGTGTCTCCACGCCGCCCCAGGAAGGCGGTATGAAAAAACTGCACGTCATCTACGCCGGTTGGGGCGAACGCTGGACGCTGGGGACGTTGGCGGATACCGGCCAGCAAATTCTATTCGAATATTCTCCGCAAGCGCTTCAGCAAGGCTTGGAACTTGCGCCTTTGCGCGCGCCGCTCGCCCATGTTGGCGCTATCACGGGCGAGCCGTTTTTCATGGGGCTGCCGGGGCTGATCGCCGATGCGCTGCCCGATGGCTGGGGGCTGTTGTTGATGGATCGCGCTTTTCGCCGGGCGGGTCGCATGCCTGCGAACATTTCTCCGCTTGATCGTTTGGCTTTTATCGGTGAGCGTGCGATGGGCGCGCTGGTTTTTGAGCCTGCCGACGACATGGCATCAGAACAGAACGAACTGGATTTGGCGCAACTGGCCAGGGACGCCGCGCTGGTACTCGACAATGAAGATGCCGACGAGGCCTTGCGCCATCTTTTGCTGCTGGGCGGTTCGCCGCAGGGCGCGCGCCCCAAGGTGCTGGTGAATTTCAATCCCGTTAGCGGACGTGTTAGTTGCGGGATCGGCCCGGATGCAGGCGAGCCTTGGCTGGTCAAATTCCCCGCCGGGAACGAGCATCGCGATGCCTGCGCCATCGAGGCACTCTACGCCCGTTTGGCCACGCATTGCGGGCTGGAGATGCCGGAGTCGCACTTCTTCGATCTCGACGGAAAATATAGTGCCTTTGGCGTGCGCCGCTTTGACCGGGAAAACGACTTGCGCATTCCGCTGCAAAGTCTCTCGGCAGCGCTGAATGCCGATTACCGTTTGCCGTCGCTCGATTACGAAATGCTGCTGCGTCTGACCCGCCGTTTGACTGGGGATGAGCGCGAAGTCGTCAAAGCCTTCGAGCGCTGCGTGTTCAATGTGCTCACCCACAACCGTGACGACCACAGCCGCAATTTCGCCTTTCGCCTCGACCGTCAGCGGCGCTGGCAACTGGCTCCCGCATTCGACCTGACCTTCAATGAAGGCCCGCGCGGCGAACATTTCACCACTATCGCGGGCGAGGGGCGCGCACCGGCACGAGGCCACTTGCTCGAACTCGCCCGGCGCGGCGGCCTCACAGCCCGGCAGGCAGAAGAGAGCCTGAACCGCTTGTGCAATGGCATGAGCGCATTGCCTGAACTGGCCAAGGAACTGCCCATCCGCAAAAGCCAGTTAGCCATGCTGCTACGGATGTTGAAAGAAGACTGGCAACGGGTGGCGCAAGGATGAGTCGCCCATGAAACACCGCCCATTCCTGCCCGGTGTCAGCCCCGCCACCCGCGCGATCTTCTTCATGCTTGCAGCCTTGCTGGGCTACGGGCTCTGGCTCGCGCTGCTGGTGCGTACAGGGTTGATCGAAAGTGACACGCCCCGTTTTCTCCGGGTGTTTGAATTGGCGATGGCTTCCGCGCGTGGCGACGAGTTGCCAGCCGTCTTTGTGACAATCGCCAGGATTTCACTCACCTTCATGGCGGCTAGCATAACAAAGTTGCCGGAAATTATCTGGCAAAATATCCACTACCGATTTTCAGGATTCCAGCATTGAAACATGATGTAGCAATAGGCCGTGGCGTGACGTTGTAAGCCATTTCAGACCGCCGTTGGCGAGCGCGCATCGTACCCGGCGGCGCGCAAATAGCGGCACAGCCGACCGAGCATTTCGTCGCACAGAAAGCGGGATATTGAACTCATGCCGGAATGGTACACTTCGACAGCGAAAGAATGTGACGCAGGTCATTGTTTGCTACTGGCCGTTTGGCTAGAATCGTTGTGCCATAACTTGCTGACACTCCAAGGAGAACGATGATGGAACATATACTACCCGCATTACCCTACGCTATAGATGCACTGCAACCGCACATGTCCAGGGAAACTTTTGAATACCACTATGGGAAGCATCATCAGGCATACGTCACCAACCTCAACAACCTGATCAAGGGTACCGAATACGAAAATCTTGATCTGGAAGCTATCATCAAAAAGGCGCCAGCCGGCGGCCTCTACAACAATTCCGCGCAAGTGTGGAACCATACTTTTTTCTGGAGCTGCATGAAACCGAACGGCGGTGGCACTCCCGGCGGCGCGCTGGCGGGTGCGATCAACAAGAAGTGGGGCAGCCTCGACGATTTCAAGAAGTCTTTCCAGACTTCCGCTGTGGGCAATTTCGGCTCCGGCTGGACCTGGCTGGTGAAGAAAGCTGACGGCAGCCTGGACATCGTCAACATGGGCGCGGCCGGCACGCCGCTCACCACCGGCGACAAGCCGCTGCTGTGCGTGGACGTGTGGGAACATGCCTACTACATCGATTACCGCAACCAGCGTCCCAAGTTCGTCGAGGCTTTCTTGAACAATTTGGTGAATTGGGACTTTGCGGCGAAGAATTTCGCGTGATAACTGTTTTGAGTAGTAATGGTTGAAGATGCAAAAAAGTCCGGCTGATAAGACCGGACTTTTTTGTGTTGATGGTGGGACGGCGGGAATTGAACCCGCGACCTTTAATGCCTTATCAGTGCTTGAGATGAGCCATAAAGTTTACGGTGCGATTTCTGCGAATATCCCAATAATACCCCCAGCGTGGTCGGATGGCTTTGGACGCTGAGCTTGCTATGCCAATTCAACCGTATGAACTTCAATTCCAACATTTAGGCGCGCACGAACGGCACCAAAAATAGCAGAGAGGTTATCCATGCTTGGGTTGCCTTTGGGCGATAACATGCGGTGCAGGCTTTTGCTGGGTTTGTCAGTCAGCACGGCCAACTGTTCAAAACCCACCGTGGCATTCACGAGATCGCGAAGGATGAGGCGCGCCGTTTCCGGTTCATCACTCAGAAACAAAGTTGCCGCTTCATCAAGCAGTGCTTTCGCAAACTCGGGATCGCGTTCAACGCGCTCAATGACTGTTTGTTTGAAATTTCGGGTTAGTGCCATGTGATCACCTCTTTGTTTTTTCGGTTTTGCTGGCGGCAGACTTTGCTTTCTTTCGCACCTTGTATTCGTGGTGCAATGCCTTTGCCTTATCAATATCTTTCTGCTGACCGCGCTTGGTGCCACCGCCAAACAAGATGATGAGCGTGTCACCATCCCTCGCAAGGTAAACACGGTAACCTGGCCCCCAGTCGATGACGTATTCGCCAATGCCTTCAAACCATTTCACGCGGGATGTATTCCCAAGTTCCAAGCGCAATTTGGCAGTAACGATTTTGGCGGCAGCCTGCGGATCAAGGTTGTCAAACCATGCCTTGTATGGGATCGAGCCATCCGGGCAGATATATTCTTCAACCTTGATTTTCATGAACGCATGGTAACGTATAAGTGACTAATATTCAAGCACAGGGAGGTCGTGTTTTTTACGTCTTGGTGTGATTGGATGCCGTTGAACTTGAACCGCTCAGTCACGCCGCTTGCAATAAACCCCCGCCCCTCCGCTATCGCACTGGCATCAAACAGAGCGCAGAAGGCGATGGCCCGCCCTCTGCTTTAGCTCCGCTCCGAGTGTGGATAATGTCTTGCATCAGACGTTCATAGCGGCTCTTGCGGATATATACAGCCACCCGTGAGCGGGAATATTCTTTGCCGCATTATGGGTTGAATTCCGTCGCAGAACTGGTCGGATGGGCTCGGCCTGAAGTTGCACCACCAAGAAATGGACGAACAAGCAAGGCTCTTAGAGCACTTGGTTTTGATGTGAGAATATACTGAAAACCCCCATCGGATAAGCAGCACCTCGTAAACCATCAAGCCGCTTTGGTCTTTAGCGGGATAACCGTTGCCCCGCGCTGGGCGGCGGCAAGTTGTGTACCCCACCACTGAAACAGTTTGACCCGCTCATCGAACCGCTCGCCCCGGTCATAGGCGCGTGCGACTTCGTTGTCGTGGGCATGATCCAGGGCAAGCTCCACTACGTCGCGGGAATAACCGTTATCGCGCGCCAGTGTGGAAAATGAGCTGCGCCAGCCGTGGGGCGAGTGTTTTCCATCCAGTCCCAAGGTTACGCGGTACACCTTTTCGATAGATTCGCGCCCGATGTGTTTGCCGCCTTGCGGGGAGGGGAATACGTAGCCTTTGTCGCCAAATACATTTTTCCATTGGCGTAGCTCGGCGGCAATTTCCGGGCTCAGAGGTATGCGGTGGTCAATGGGCCGGGAGGTGACTTTCATTTTTGCGCGCGGAATGACCCAGGTGGGTTGAGCGTCGTCGAGATGAAATTCTTTCCATTCGGCTTCGACGATGTTGCCGATGCGCATGGCTGTGAAGGCGCACAGGCGATGCGCCATGCGCACGGAAGGGGAAATTCTGGACATATCTGCACGGCGCAATATATCGCCCAGCGAAGGCCAATCGAGCAAGGCAGGCATCCGCCCGGCGTCTTTCTTGCGGGGGAGTATTTCGCGGGCAGGCAGGGCGGGATTGTCGCGGCATAGCCCTTTGGCTTGGGCGTAGCGGAAAACGCCGTTCAGGTGCTGGAGAATGCGGGTGGCGGTTTCGAGTACGTCGTGCTTGTGGATGTCTTCAATGGCTTTCGCCACGATGGCGGGGGTGATGCTGGCGATGGGCAGTTTGCCGATGGCCGGGTAGATGTCGCGCTCGAATGCCCGCGAGGACTTGGTGTAATGGCCTGCGCTCCATTCCTTTTGCTTCATTGCCAGCCATATGCCCGCGACAGCCTCAAAGGTGTCGTCGCTTGCCGCGCTGGTTTCCGCCCGGTTGATGCGGCGCTGAGTGACCGGGTCTTTATTTTCGCGGAGCAGCGCCTTGACCTCGCCCAGCTCAACACGCGCCGCCGCCAAGGAAATGGCTGGGTAGCTGCCGATGGAGTAAACCTTCTCTTTGCCG
>Ga0209211_10013467_pt1 | contig 10133 bp, 9 predicted proteins | sample RifGroA2_FD_183992 | JGI IMG/M metagenome (GOLD analysis project Ga0209211, IMG submission 183992) | Groundwater microbial communities from Rifle, Colorado, USA - Groundwater A2 (SPAdes) (version 2) | ecosystem: Environmental > Aquatic > Deep subsurface > Groundwater | place: Rifle, Colorado...
CTTCGGGCGGCGACTTGGAGGGAAATAACTCATCCGATTGGCTCGACCCGTTGCGGTCACTGTGGCGCTGGCTCAAAAAGTTTTTGCCTTAACAGAACAAAAGGACAAGGAGTCAAGAGTTTTATGGAAGAAGATAAAAACGGCTTAAAGAAAAGATTTTAGGAGGCATTATCGCGCGCCTTATCCTGTGGACTACCCGCTATTTGCATTGTTGCAAACCGGCGGTGTACAGTAATGCGGCCTTCCTTTGCCAAGGCTTCGGACGGGCAGCATTTACAAAAAATAAAAAAATCACTATGCCGCAGCTACAGCCGGAGGTAGAAGCGTTCGCGAGGATACGGGTCGTGGGCGTCGGGGGCTCGGGCAAGAATGCGGTCAACCACATGATCGAGAGCAAGGTCCGCGGCGTTGACTTCATTACCATCAACACCGACGCGCAGGATCTGCATAACAGCAACGCCAAGAAAAAGATACACATCGGAAAAAATTTGACCAAGGGGCTCGGCGCAGGGATGAATCCGGAGCTCGGCAAGCGCGCGTCCGAAGAGACAAAAGAGGAGATACAGCAGTCGCTCAAAGGAAGCGACATGGTCTTTGTCGCATGCGGCATGGGCGGCGGCACGGGCACCGGTGCGGCGCCCGTGGTCGCCCGCACTGCGAAGGAGCTCGGCGCGCTTACAGTCGGTGTCGTCACTAAGCCGTTCTCCTTCGAGGGCGCCCAGCGCATGCGCCTAGCCGAGGGCGGACTCGAAGAACTGCGCAAAGAAGTGGACGCGCTTATCGTCATCCCGAACGACCGCCTGCTTGCCACGGTAGCCAAAGACACGACCCTCAAAGCCGCGTTTGCAATGTGCGATGATGTCCTTAAAGAAGCTGTTGAGGGAATTTCCGACCTTATCACCCACCCCGGCATAATAAACGTGGACTTTGCCGATATACGGGCGGTCATGGAGAACGCCGGATCGGCCCTTATGGGCATCGGGACTTCAAGCGGCGAAAATCGCGCATCAGTCGCCGCCAAAGCGGCCGTTTCCTCTCCCCTCCTCGAGCTCTCTATAAACGGCGCGAAGGGAGTGCTCTTCGCCATAGCGGGCGGCGACGATCTTGGCATGCTCGAGGTGCACGAGGCGGCGAAGATAATAACCGAGTCCGTGGACCAGAACGCGAAGATAATCTTCGGCGCGGTAAAGGATGAGAAGCTCAAGAAAGGCGAGGTGCGCGTGACGGTAATAGCGACCGGTTTTCCTGCCGCGGGGTTCGCGCCGCGCGGGACGCCGCTTTTCGGCTTCCGCGACAAAGAGGAGGAGAAGCCCTTAAGCAAGATATTGGGCTCGACAAAGAGCACTTCGGCGGGCGAGGAGACGAAAGAGCAGGACCTAAAGGCAGCGGAAGAAGACGAATGGGGCGCGGTGCCTAGTTTTCTGCGCCGCGGAAAAATAAAATAAACTCCGCAAAAACCCTTTGCTCCGGAGAGACGAACACGACCCCTACTCCTCCGCAAAGGGTTTTTGCTTCGTAGCTGCGGCGTTGATATGCTAAACGTTATGTACGATCTTGCGATTATCGGTGGCGGGCCGGCGGGCGTCGCGGCCGGCGTGTATGCCGCGCGCAAGCACCTTGAGACTATATTTATCGCGGGCGCCATCGGCGGGCAGTCTACGGAGTCGAGCGATATACAAAACTGGATAGGCACGCCGCATATTGCGGGACCGGAGCTTGCCAAGGCGTTCGAGGCGCATTTGCGGGAATATGCGGGAGATTCGGTAAATCTGAAAATCGGCGAGCGCGCGGAAAGAGTCGAGAGAGCGGCGGAAGGTTCGCCGACCGGCGGGTTTCAAATACAGACCGAAAAGAGTTCTTATTCCGCTAAGACGGTGCTTGTCGCGACCGGCGGTTCCCGCAAAAAATTGCAGGCCAAGGGGGCGGCGGAGTTCGAGAACAAGGGTGTTACCTACTGTGCCTCGTGCGACGGTCCGCTCTTTACCGATCAGGACGTTGTTGTTGTCGGTGGGGGGAACGCGGGCTTCGAAACCGCGGCCCAGCTTCTGGCTTACGCAAAATCCGTAACTTTGGTTCATCGCGGGTCGGATTTTCTAAAAGCGGATGCATCGACCGTCAAGACAATATTAGATAACTCGAAAATGCGAACGATAAAAGAAAGCGAGCCTGTTGAAGTTAAGGGTGATAATTTTGTAAAAAGCATCATCATAAAAAATCGCGCGACCGGCGCCCTTACGGAAGTTCCGGCCGCGGGAATTTTTGTGGAGATAGGAATGATCCCCTCGACCGATTTGGTAAAAGGTCTAGTCGAATTTGACGAATGGGGACGTATAAAAGTCGACGGCAAGAGCCAGCGTACTTCCACCCCCGGTATCTGGGCCGCCGGAGACTGCTCTGACGGGCTGTATCATCAAAACAACATCGCCGCGGGCGATGCGGTAAAGGCCGTCGAGGATATTTACTATTATCTCTCCGGCGCGGCTTAGGATCTACCGGCGCGCAGCGAGCTTGTTCACGTCACTGTCTAGACGCTCAACCTTTTTTTCGAGATCCTCTATCATCTCCTGCTCCGAGCGCACCTCGCTCTCGGCCTTTTCAACCAATTTTTTTTCTTTCTTAAATCCCGAGATGATTATGCTGTCGCCAATGAAGAAAGATACGAGCAGGCCGGTAAGCAAGAGTATGAGCGCGCCAAGTATAAAGGACCCCGGACCAAACAGGATTGGCAACAATCCTGCAGTTTCCTCGACTCCTTTCCACATTAAAATAATCCCTATGGCGCCAATTAGGGCGTAAATAATTGGCGAATGTGAAAGGACACTGCGTATTTTATCTTCCAGCTTGTCAAAAAACCCGATTATTTTTTTGATCGCACTCATGGTTCGTTCGTAAGTATAGCACATTTTTGCGATCGGCTTTCAAAAATGTTATTTTAATGTTGTTGTGGAGGAGTCGCATAGTTGGTCTAGTGCGCCGGTTTCGAAAACCGGTATGCCGTAAGGCATCGTGGGTTCGAATCCCACCTCCTCCGCGGCCCCATCGTCTAACGGTTAGGACAGCGCTCTTTCAAGGCGCAAATCGGGGTCCGATTCCCCGTGGGGTCACAAACTGAAACTTCGTCGGAAGTGAGCGCAAAATCTGGGCGCGCCGAAGGCGGGATTTTACGGCGAAAACAAAAGCGGATTTTGCCCTGCGGAGCGTGGCGTACTCGCCGCGCGGAGCAGTCAATTCCGACAAAGTTAGTTTTGGTGCACGGTGCAGGACTCGAACCTGCGACCCTCCCCACGTCAAGGGGATGCTCTACCAACTGAGCTAACCGTGCGTATACTACACTGTAACGCAAGATGAAAATTCTGGCTATTGAAACAAGTTGCGACGAGACCGGCATCGCGCTCGTAGAAGGGAAAAAAACCGAAAACGGTTTTGTATTTACCACCATTAAAGACGCTTTGCTTTCGCAGGCGCATTTGCACGCGCCCTATGGGGGCGTTTACCCCAACCTTGCTAAGCGCGAGCATGAAAAAAATTTGCCCGTTCTGTACGAGCAATTCAAAAACGACGAGTTTGACGCCATTGCCGTTACGCATGGGCCTGGGCTCGAGCCCGCGCTCTGGCAGGGTATCGAGTTCGCAAAAAAAATCGCAAAAGAGAGAAACTTGCCGCTCTTCGGGGTCAATCACATGGAGTCCCACTTGATTTCATCTCTCGCCCAGACTCAAGGCCAGACCTTAAACCAGGATTCCCAAGGTCTGACCTTTGAGCTCAAAAATGTTAAATTACCGGCGTTGGCACTGCTTGTCTCGGGCGGGCATACGGAATTTGTGCTGATGCGGGAATGGTTTAACTACGAAGTCATAGGTCAGACTCTCGACGACGCCGTGGGAGAGTGCTTCGACAAAGTGGCGCGGATGCTCAAACTCCCCTACCCCGGCGGCCCGGAGATCTCAAAATTAGCTGACGAAGCGCGCAACGCTGCGAGAAAAACAGCAGGTTCCGGGTACGGCGATTTCGCAGCAGCGAAATCGCCTGAAGTTGCCTCGTCGTCACTCGGCGAACCCACTCCACCTGCTGTTTCCTCTCCGCTTCGTCTGCCCAGACCAATGTTACAAAGCGGCACGTGCGATGTATCCTTTTCTGGCCTTAAAACCGCGGCTCTCTATATGCTGCGCGAACACGCCAAGGGGACACCTTCCAAAGCTAAGGAGTCGCCTTTAACAGAAGAGGAAAAAGCCGCGTTCGCGGCAGAATTTGAAGATGCGGTTGCGGACGTGTTTGTAAGTAAAACAAAACGCGCGCTTAACGAAACTGGCGCGCAAACATTTGTCATCGGAGGCGGAGTGGCCGCTAATCGCTACCTGCGCGAGCGCCTCCAGCAATTGGTATTGGAAAACTATCCCGATGTCGAATTCCGTCTCCCCGAGCTTGCCATCACCGGCGACAACGCCGTCATGATAGCGCAATGTGCTCTCACCCACCTGCTCTCCGGCGACTGGTCTTTGTTAAGATTGGACCTCGATATCCGCGCCATTGGAAATCTTTCGATAGCAGGCTAGAATCGAAAGTATGCCGGAAAAATTCCTTAAGCCATACGACCCACAGGCGGTTGAGCCGGAAATTTATAAAAAATGGGAGGAGAGCGGGTACTTTAATCCGGACAACCTCCCCGAGCGGCACAAGGAGCCCTATTGCATCATCATGCCGCCGCCGAATGCCAACGGCTCGTTGCATGTTGGACATGCGTTGTTTGTAACAATCCAGGATTTACTCGTCCGTTACAAGCGCATGCGAGGTTATAAAACTTTGTGGCTCCCCGGCGCGGATCATGCGGGTTTTGAAACGCAATTGGTGTACGAGAAAAAATTGGAGAAAGAGGGCCTCTCCCGCTTTAATATGGAGCACGAAGAGTTTTATAAAGGGATGCTGTCCTTTACTCTCGAGAATAAAAAGTTTATGGAAGGCCAGCTCCGCCAGCTCGGCGCCTCTTGCGACTGGAGCCGCGAGAAGTTTACCCTCGACCCAGACATTATAAAAGTCGTATATGACACTTTTAAAAAATTATACAACGACGGCCTCATCTACCGCGGCTCGCGCCCCGTCAACTGGAGTTCCAAGTACCAAACCTCGCTCTCCGACCTTGAGACCAAAAATATCGAGCGCAAGGACTCGTTGTATTACATAAAATACGGACCGTTTATCATCGCCACCGTGCGTCCGGAGACGATGTTCGGCGATACCGCAATAGCCGTCAACCCGAACGATGCCAGATACAAAGACTGGGTCGGAAAGACCGTAGAAGTGGAAAATCCGATCGGAAAAAAGACCCTACCGGTCGTCGCCGACGAGTTCGTAGACCCAGAGTTCGGCACCGGCGTCGTTAAAGTTACACCGGCGCACGACCCGAACGACTTTGAGATCGCCCTGCGACATTCGCTGCCGCTTGATGAAGTAATCGACCGCTACGGCAAATTGAACGAAAAAACAGGCAAGTATTCCGGCATGAAGGTGCCGGCGGCCCGCGTCGAGGTAGTCGCAGACTTGCAGGAGAAAGGTCTTATGGAAAAAATTGACAACCATTACGTCCATACGATACTCGTCAATTACAAAAACGAGAACGACGTACTCGAGCCGCGGGTTATGCCGCAGTGGTTTGTCAAAATGGCGCCGCTCGCCCAACTAGCGCGGGAGGCGGTGCAAAGCGGAAAAATCCGTTTTGTTACCGAGCATTATGAAAAGGTTTTTTTTCATTGGCTCGATAATTTGCGCGACTGGAATATATCCCGCCAGATAGTCTGGGGCATACCCATACCCGCCTGGTTCAAAGGCGATGAAATTCAAATTAGTGAAAAATCTCCGGGCGAAGGCTGGATAAAAGATCCCGATACTTTTGATACGTGGTTTTCCTCCGGACAATGGCCTTACGCCGTGCTTGGCTACCCTGATTCGTCCGATTTTAAGATCTACTACCCCACCTCGGTAATGGAAACGGGGTATGACCTTATCTTTTTCTGGGTGATGAGAATGATCATGCTTGGAACCTATCGCACCGGCAAAGTTCCCTTTAAGGACGTGTATTTTCACGGTCTCGTGCGCGATGCCGAAAAGAAAAAAATGAGCAAGAGCAAAGGCAACGTAATCAACCCGCTTGATGTGACGCAGACCTATGGAACGGACGCGCTGCGCATGGCACTGCTTGTGGGGAACACTCCCGGACAAGACACGGCGCTCGCAGAGAATAAAATAAAAGCATACAAATTATTCGCAAATAAAATCTGGAATATTGCCCGATTCGTGCTCTCGCGAGAGAGAAACGGCGAAATAAATCTGGAGATTAAAGAGGAGTTCAATGCATTAGCCAAAGACGTAACAGAAGATATCGAGCATTATAGGGTCTATCTGGCCGCAGAAAAATTGTATCACTACGTTTGGGACCGATTTGCCGCGCAAATAATCGAGGACAGCAAGGGCAAGCCCGAGTATGGCGAAACTCTGTATTACATTCTGGAGAACTCGCTCAAGCTACTTCACCCATTCATGCCGTTCGTAACGGAGGAGATATGGTCCTCCTTCGCCAAGGCTTCAGAGGATAAACGCCTCCTCATGATTGAATCTTGGCCTATACTGTAAAGGTGGCCGATCCGCTGATCTTTGTAGCCGTGATAGGAGGAGTGCTTCCCGCGCTTCTTTGGCTCTTTTTCTGGCTCCGCGAGGACAGATGCGAGCCCGAGCCGCGGCGCTACATAATTTTTGCGTTCCTCGCAGGCATGGCGGCGGTGCCGCTCGTATTACCACTCGAGCGGCAGGCTATGCAATATTATTCCGGCACCGTGCTTCTTTTGGCGTGGGCGGCGCTGGAGGAGATATTTAAATTCGGCGCGGCCTATATAGGGGCACTGCGCTCGCGGGCTTTCGACGAGCCGCTGGACGCGCTCATCTACCTGGTGACGGCGGCACTTGGGTTTGCTGCGCTGGAAAACACGTTTTTTCTTATTACGCCGCTCCAGCAAGGCGATATTCTGCGTTCCGTTGTAATGGGCGATCTGCGCTTCGTCGGCGCGACGCTCCTCCATACGCTGGCATCGGCCACAGTCGGGCTTTCTCTCGCACTCTCCTATTACAAGCCTGCTTTAGAGCGGAAACTCTATGCGCTCGCAGGAGTTATCCTAGCGATTTTCTTGCACCTCGTCTTTAATTTTTTTATACTTCAAGAAGGTAGCGGCGCGACATTCTGGATGTTTTTGGTCATCTGGGTCGGGATCGTCGGAGTATTTCTGATGACGGAACGGATCAAACAGCCAAGCCGAGACTACTGCTGACAATTTTATGGCGAGAAAATCTTTATTCGAGTGGCTGACAGGGAGCCAGGGAGACGATGACTGGGGGCTCGACGAGCTCGAGCAGGGCGGCTCGTCTTTCGCGCGGACGCCCCAGGCGCCCGCGCGCGGAACAAAAAAAGAAAAGGCCGCTCCGGCGCCTGCGGAGATAGAAGAGGAGGACCTGGCGGGAGAACTTGCCGTGGATGTCTATCAAACGCCGACGCATATAGTCATAAAGGCCATGATAGCCGGAGTCCGCCCCGAGGACCTTGATATTTCGATAACGCGCGACATGGTTACCATACGCGGCAAGCGCGAGCGCCATACCGAGGGCACGAACGGCGACTTTTTCTTCCAGGAGCTTTACTGGGGCTCGTTCACCCGCACGGTAGTCCTGCCGCAGGAGGTCGAGATAGAGGACGCCGAGGCAAGCGAAAAGCATGGCCTCCTTGTCATCCGACTCCCTAAAGTCGACAAGGGCCGCCAGGCAAAACTCAAAGTCAAATCAAATTAAGTGCTCTATTCTTGAATTAGTCCGAACCGCTTTCGCCGCCTGCGGCGGCGAGGAAGTTCCCCCGCGAAAATCCGGAAAGGCGGCGGAGCCGCACCGCTGACAATTTCAAGTTTTTCTAATGAGTTAAGATTAACTCATTTCAGTAAATTTTTCAATTAAAAATGGATTGAAAAATTTACTGCTTTGGCGGCAAATTCTTTGTTCTTTGATTTATAAAAAAGAAAAGCGCCGTACCCGTAGGTCGTGCGCCTTGATGAGAAACTCACCGTGAGCGTTACGCACCCTTGTTGATAAGGTGTCGTCCCAGTTCGACAACGCCTGCTATCACGGTGCCGATGATGATGAACGAGCCTGGTATTGGTGCGATGAGAAAGTTGAACGCGCCGCCAGTCCATTGCTTCGTTCGGCTGATGTAGGCGTGGCGAGCGATTGCCTCCTGTTTTTCGGGATTGTCGCAATCCCCCGCGGTTATGTGGCCAAGGCGATCATGACAACGTCCGTCTGCCCCGAGATACGTGCGCATATCTGCGAGGCGATGCCTCTTTGCCCTTTCCCAACTCCATGGACAGTAAACCCCGAAGTAGTCGTGGACAAGGAGGCGAAAACCATCACTGAAGAAGTTCTTGTAGAACTTCCAGAAGCCTTCCTCATAGCTGGGAGAGTTCAACCTGAAGTTCATGTCTGCGCCATTGCAGTAAGCAACAAAAAAGCACGGAATGGCGAGAAGAAACCACCAAAACACGTATTCCATCGCATTCTCCTTTCAAAGGTCAGTTCATTCCCCGAACACTATGACACATGATACCAGAATAATATATAAAGTCAAGAAGCGGCTAAAAGCCGCTTCTTGAGAACAAAAATCAAATGATTAAAATTTTTCTTTTCTGCTTCTACAAAATATGGTTCGAGCCGATGTTTTTAACAAGTTCTTTTGCGGTTTTGATTCGTGCGGCTCCGCCGCCTTTCCGGATTTTCGCGGGGGAACTTCCTCGCCGCCGCAGGCGGCGAAAGCGGTTCGGACTAATTCAAGAATAGAGCACCACGTTGGAAATGTCAAAGATTCAGATGTCGCCTCGCTTCGCTCGGCGACCAAATCGTATGGATTTTTCGGGGCAAAAAGAAATTCCCGATTCCGTTAGAAGCAGAAAAGAAAAATTTCAATCATTAACTAACAAAAACTATGAAATACATAATATACGCTCGCAAAAGCACCGAAGAAGATGACCGACAAGTTCTATCGATTGAAGCTCAACTTGTTGAGCTCAAAGAATTTGCCGCAAAAGAAAAACTTGAAATTGTCGCCTCTTTCCAAGAGGCCAAAACCGCAAAAGAACCCGGACGAATGAAATTCGCAGAAATGTTGTCATTGATTGAGGAAGGAAAAGCAGATGGCATTGTTTCTTGGCATCCGGATCGTCTTGCAAGAAATTCGGTAGACGGCGGAAAGATTATCCATTTTGTGGATCGCGGCTTGATTCGTGCTCTCAAATTTCCCTGTTTCTGGTTTGAACCTACACCGCAAGGATTATTCATGCTGAACATTGCTTTTGGGCAAAGTAAATACTTCGTGGACAATTTGCGAGAGAATGTGAAGCGTGGACTACGGCAAAAAATACGAAATGGGGTATGGCCAAGTTGGGCTCCGGTTGGCTATCTAAATAACGCCAAAACGAGAGGTATCGATGTTGATAAAGAAAAAGCTCCTAAAGTAAGAAAGATATTTGAAATGTACGCTACCGGAGCATATTCTCTCAACATTCTTGCAAATTGGTGTGAGAAGAAGAAACTGCTCACTAATGCTGATAACAAAATATCCTTGAGCAATGTTCAGCATATTCTACAAAATCCTTTCTACATTGGACTGATGAGATACAAAGGGGAAATTTTTGAGGGAATGCACGAGCCGTTAATATCAAAGAAACTTTTTGATAAATGTCAGGAAGTTATGACGAAGCGTGGGAAAGTACGTCCCGATAGAAAACATAGTTTTGCTTTTCTTGGCCTTATGAAATGCGCCTCGTGTGGTTGCTCAATTACTGCTCAATATGCAAAGGGAAATGGCGGTATTTACACTTACTATCGCTGTACCAAAAAGCGAGGCGTATGCCAAGAAAAGTATCTCGGTGAAAATCAGTTAGTTTCCCAAATCAAAACCTTCCTTCAAAAAGTTTCTTTGTCGAGCCAAGACACCGAGAAAGTTTTGGTGGCTTTGGATACGGAAGAAAATCAAGCAAAAGAACAGGCGCAAAGTGAAGTGGTAAATCTCAAAGAGCAGTTATCGCAAGTAGAGACAAGAATTCAAAAGC
>Ga0209211_10013468_pt1 | contig 10133 bp, 4 predicted proteins | sample RifGroA2_FD_183992 | JGI IMG/M metagenome (GOLD analysis project Ga0209211, IMG submission 183992) | Groundwater microbial communities from Rifle, Colorado, USA - Groundwater A2 (SPAdes) (version 2) | ecosystem: Environmental > Aquatic > Deep subsurface > Groundwater | place: Rifle, Colorado...
TACAATTAGTATATAAATTTATCGATGCCCAGAAAAACCCATATTCAACTAATCACATATGTCCAGCTTAATGACCATTGTGCCCCTGGTGCGTGTTTCAAAGAAATATTGGCCCGACCTCTTCTGCCCAGTGCAGTCCCCATTCGCCAGCCCATATATTGCCTGGATGCTGCTTCCCTGGTATGTGCTTATGTTGAATTGGTAGCTTGTGTGCCATGTGTCAAGGGTCTGATTGAATATGTACCTTAAAGTATAATTCAAATATTCACATGACATGTTATCATACGGCACACCTGCTATGCTCTCAGTTTTGCATACAATGCTTCCAATAGGATAATAGTCAGCACAGTCCACCATTATGTCAAGGAAGTCAGCATGCCTGCAGTCCTTTGCTGTTGTTGTGATTAGGGCGCTGGCCATGTTGCTTGACATCTCAGCCTGGGTGTAAACTTTCCTTGTCTCACCTGGCTTTTTTGACAGGTTATATTGGACTATGAAGAATATTCCAAGCGCAATGAAGACAACAATGACTGTCATGCCAAGTATCTCCATCTGTCCCCTCTTTCCCCTGGGGTTTCCATTATGTTTTTTTCTGCCAAACACCATCATAGCCAATTCATTTGTAGCCAACTCATTTGTCCGCAAGCTAGCTACAAATCTGTCTTATATCTTATGATCCTCTGTCTTATGTCTTATAACCAATTTCAACTGTAAACCTCAACTTCCAGTGCTCCAAAATAATACCTGCTCGGCTCCCCGCTGCTCGGGTCTCCTGTTGCATTGAACAAAGATATCGGTATTTGCGTTGCAATTTTCCTTGTCCAGGCAAAATTACTTTTGTTATAGATTGTCCAGCTGTTTCCCGGACTTGGATAGATTTCCTTGACCACAATGCTGCTTCTCAGGAGCTTGTCATAATACTTGTCTTCGTTCTGAAGACTCTCCCCTATATACTCCTGAAGTGCTTCCAGTTTCATTATGTCAAAGCAATTGCTGGTGGCCACATTCTCCTTTGTGCATTGTATTTCAGGAAGGAAGGAAAAGGTTTGGGCAACCTCAACTGCCCTTAGGTCCTGCACCTGGCCCTTCTGCAGCTCAAAGTTTCTTGCTTCTATCTTTGAATAGAAGATGAATCCAAATACAACCAGGATGAAAAATACAAATAATATGGCAATGCTTTCACTCATCCTTATCTGCGCTTTTCTTTTCATTATCATGGAATACCAGCCAACTTATCTCAAGCCAATATTTTATCTATATTTTGTACTACAGCTCTATATGAATCAATATATCAATGGGCATGACCTTCTCAAAAGGTCCTTATTCATTTTTCTCAGGTTCTCCCCTATACCGCTTCCATAGGCAGTATTGTATATGTCCTGTTTGTTGCCAAGGATATTATCAAGGAAAACGTTAAGGCCGTCAATAAGGTCACTTGCTTGACTATATATGACAAAACTGTCACAAAACCCGGCATAGGGCCCTCTGTTCATGGGGTCCACATTATCCTGGTAGAGGTCAAAAAGAGCTCCTGTCCTCCTCTGGTATATCTCAGATGTAAGTGCATATTGCTCAAAAGCCCTTTTTGACACGCAATCATATGTCTCTTCCCTGTCGGAAAATATAGCGCCAAGCAGCAGCTCTTTTTTTATGTAAGGCTTGTTGACTGGACTAGGGGTGGCGGAAAAACTGCTGCCTCCCTTTCTGAAGAGTGCGACCCTGCCATGGCCATCAAGTTCATTGTCCGTGCCAGGCTCATCTATCATGATTTGGATTGCGCTTACATCATCATCTTTCATTCTGGAAATGCTCGGATGTAAAGTCAGGGTTACGGGTGTGTATGTTGGCAGCCCTTCTCTGGTTATAATAATAAACCTTATCATATAATTGTTGGTGCTCTCTAAATTTTGAACCTGGTCATGTTGCACCATTGCCACAGTTATGTTCTGCGGCAAAATTTTCTTAAGGTCGTTCACAGCCTGACTCTCTGCAATGACAACATATTTTATATCAGGGCTTGTAATATATTGCAGGTTTGCAACCTTATACGGCAGGCTCCAATCCATTGCCCAAATTAGGAGATTCTGCTGGCTTGATTTCAATCTTGAGGGAGAAAAACTTTCGTCCAGCTGGAAGGGCGCTGTTCCTCCAACACTATAGCCAGAGCAGTCAAACTTAATCTCAGTATCAGGAATCTTTATGACAAACATGGTGCCAGTGCTCTGCTTCGCGCTTGTCAGAATTGTGCTGAGTTTCCCTCTTATGTCCACATCTCTTTTGTTTTCAGAAACCTTTTCCTGCCTTTGAACAATGACCACAAAGAAAATCAATATAAGCGCACCAGCTACCAATATGAAAATCCAGTTGAACTGTAACTCAATCACTCCTTTTTTTGAATGCATTTGAACATGACATTAAGACATTTCAACATCTGCCACTTGCTAGCAATATGATTCATTTATGAATAAATTCTGTTAATTATGAGATATCAACTGCCTTGCCTGTTGCTTTCATTGTTATTTGCACCTTGCCGCCAACAACACCAATGCATTTGAAATTGTTTTCCACAGTTATGCGGCCAACTTCAATAGGAACAATTGAGCTTGTCCCTAATAGGAACACATTATTTTTTGAGCCGCCCTTTACACTATCTTTGATAATAGGATATGAATCGAAGACTGTAGAGTCAGGATCTGCATTGTCAATATCCACAAAGCAGACTTCATTCACTCCATTTGGCACATTGAATTTTTTTATCTCAACGCTGCCGAATTCATAGCCAAGCGACTCTATGCTGTTGACAAGGTCTGTCTTGAGCTGGATGCCAGATACAGTATTGGTCTGCTGCCTCATCTTTGAAATGGCATTGTAACCATATAGGAGGATAAGAGAAGTTACAATCAAGGCAAGAATGTAGACGAAAATCTCACTTGTTATCATCTGGCCAGTTTTGCTTCCCTGCCAGCATTTGCCAGGTCTCTTGCTTTTTTTAATCATCATCTTGTCCTTCTTTTCTTGTCCTATCCCTACCGACATCATCTCTTCTTTTTCTTGGAAGCTGTCCTTCTTAGCTCCTCAAATATGTCGTCTTTTTTCTTTGCGTTCTCTGCTTCAGGCGGCGCGTCCAGCTTTGGTCCTATGCCACCAGAGACCTTAATTTCCTTGGTTTCAGAACTTGGCCTTTCATTATCTTCTTTATTCTCACTCATTTGCTTGTTTTGCTTCTCAGTGTTCAATTCCGGGGCAGATGCTTTGGGTGTTTCCTCTTTGCCTGCTTCTTTGCCCAGTGCCTCATTTTTAGGCTCTTCCTTGCCTTCCTCTTTCTCACTCTCCTCTTTATCATCTTGCCTTCTCTTTACCCCTGCAATGTCAGCGAGCTGGTCAAAAATATCCTTGCCAGCTTTTGTTATCTTCTTTCCTATCTGGCCAGGCAGCAAATCTTCAAGGTTAATCCATTCCTCTTTTGGAGGAGCTGTTGTTTGTTCAGGTCCTGCCAGACCAGCAGCTTCTTTGGAAACACCTGGCTGTTTTGGAGGCTCATCAATCTGCCTCAGCTTTTCCCTCTGTTCCCCTCCGAATTTCTGGAAAACGCCTGTGTGTTTTTTCAGCCTCTCTTCCCTTCTTTTTCGTATGGCTGCTGCAACCTGGGGTGAAAGTGGCTTTGGACGGGCCATCATGCCAGGCCTTCCAGGCATTTGTCTTCCCATTCCTGTCCCAGGCCTGCCAGTTCCAATGCCTGCGCCTGTTGGTGGCTGTCCAGGCAGGCGCATGCCTGGCCTTATTGGCGCCTCCTTTTTCTTGTAGTATTTGATGTAAACATAATAGCCGCCTCCTGCAAGCAGGCCCAAAATAATTATCATTAATATCAGGGTAAGCAAACTGAATCCACCCTTTTCAGTATCCGGAGGCAAGATGATTGGAGGCTGCTCACCTTCAGTGCCTTCAACAATATCCTCCAGGTATTTATCCATCCAGGATTTCTCAGTGCCCTCAACAAACCTGTCAGAATCCCTTACATTCGGATTAAGGCCATGCTCTATCTCATACCAGTCAGGTATGCCATCTCCATCCGTGTCCTTGTCCAGCTCACCTATGGTGCCTGCTCCGCTGCTGCTTCCTTCGCCTGTTTCAACATCTGGCGGCTCTCTCTTGCAAGTCCTTGAATTGGAGCAATAGCCTGAATCACAGTCCTTATTTGAATCACAGTCTTGGTCAAGCAGGCATTTGTCACAGTTTCCGCCGCAGTCAGTGTCTGTCTCATCCCCATTTTCTATATTATCTGCGCAACTTGGAGTTGAGCATGTCCTGCTTGGGTTGCAATAATTGCTGGTGCAATCTGCATCCGTCCTGCATTTTCTGGTCAGGGTGCATGTCTTGTTATATGAAGTTACACAGTTGCCTCCACAATCAACATCAGTCTCGCTGTTCCAGCTGTCAGCAACATTATTCTGGCATGGATTTGATATGCATATTGGCATGCTGCTGCTCACATTGCATGTTCCGCTTGTGCAGTCTCCATTTGACAGGCATTCCTGGCCCAGCGCACATTTTGAGGTGCAGGGACCGCCGCAATCAATGCCAGTCTCTCCCTGGTTCCTTGTCTTGTCAGTGCATGTTGGAGAAAGATTGACGGGGAAGCTTGTATCAACTGTTATTCCATCAGTTGTGGCAAGCTGGCTCAGGCCAGCCTTGTTTGTTGCATTGACTTTGAACTTGTAGGTTCCATTTGTCAGGTTGAGATTTTCAACTGTTATCCAGTCGCCTGAAGATGTTGTATTAAACCAGGTTGTTTCTGCATTGCCTCTGCTGTTTTCAACCCTATATTCATAGCTTCTTATTCCTGATTCCAGGTCAATGGCCAGGAATTTCACTCTCAGCTCTTTTGCACTGTTTGTTTTCTGCGGATCCCGATATGGAGAGGAATCATTCACATAGCTGAAAACCGGCGCTGTCCTGTCCATGAAGAATGATATCATGCCAGAGGCAGTTTCAGCTGATGTGTTGCATATCACTTGCACATCAACAGTCGCATTCCACTTTGTGCTGCTGGCCATCACAGTATGCTTTGTCTTTCCAAGGCTTGTGCCAAGCAGGGTCATGTTGATGTCATAAAACCTGCAGTTGCTCATCTTGTTTGTCTCAGCTGACAATGGGACCGATGCTGACGAAACATAGCCGCTCGGTCCAGTTGACAAAACAGAAAGGACCAAGCCTGTATCAACCCTTATTTCAATCTCCTTTGTTTCAGTCTGATATGGCGGCCAGCTTTGGTCTTCGCATGCAACATAATATTTGTAGTTCCCTTCCTGCTCAAATGACAAATTGGCCTTATGCGAGGTTGCGTATGCAGAGGCCGCATTCACATTCTGTGATCCGAATGAATATCTCATCTGATCAAATTCCTGATAGAAATCATCATGCCTGCAGCGTGCAGGCTCGCTTACATCAACCATTAAGGTTGAATACAGCAGGCAGGTGCTGTTCCTGAACACACATTCAGCAACAGGGTTGGGCACAGCTTCCAGATTTGTTATCACAGGCGGAGTTGTGTCCACTACAAATGAATATCTATACTCTCCATTTGGCCATCCTATTAATTTTCCTCTGCTTGTGTTGCAGAACAGGTAAAATACGCCATTGTACTGGCCATCTGTCAAGCTGAAATTAATGAGCCTGTGAATGCCAAAGCCTGTTTCATTGAAGGCTGCATAAGCTGAGTATGGCCTTGTTGTAATGAAGCCATACCTGCAGGATGCATTTTGCGAGGTTGAGAATACAATGTCAAACACTGATGTCCTTGACCTTCCGTACGGCGGGCTTACAAGCACAGGAACAAAGCTGAAATTCAAGGTTATGTCCTGTGTTGTCTTTCCCAGGTTTCCAAGATAATCAGCTGCCAACATCTCGAACCTGTATTTTCCTTCAGTAAGCTCAGCAATTGGCATGAAGCTGTAAAATGTGCCGTCAGGGGATTGTGAAATAAGCGACAGGCTTGCATATGGTCCGCTGGGCAGCCTCATCAAGCTGACATTCTTAAGTGTTGTAATTTCGTCAAATGGAACACTTATTATTGGCCTTGGGTCGCTGGTTGTGGTTGATGCAGGCAGCCTTCCGATTGGTCCAATTGTGTCCAGCACAATGCTATATGATTTCGATGTTTCACTTGTGCCAAGTTCGCTTGTTGCCTTGATTGTGAAAATGTTGTTGCCTTCGCTTAAGGTCCTTGAAACATTAAAGTTCATTTTTCCAGTATTCGACGGATTCAAAATGCTAAGTGCTGTCTGATTATTCATTGTGACGCTCGCAGAGGTTATCTTTGAATTTGCAGTTATGACTCCAGCCACATACACATTTGGCTTATTCACAACTGAATTCGGGGCTGGGCTAATCAGCTGTATTCTTGGTCCGCTGAGGTCAACTGCAAATGAATATACATATGCTACATTCCTCCCCATCACATCATAGGCGCTGATTTTTACTGAATAATTCCCTTCAGGCAATGGTGACAGTTCTGGCCTTAATGTAAGTGCCATCATGCTCATGCCGTCATTGCTCATCAGGCCGGCATTTTGAATCAGGCCAGCTGAATTTGAAAGCTCAATTGTTGAGTTTGCAAAATTCACTCCAATGTCAAAGTCTGTCAGGACAATTGCCATTATTGATTCAACTGTAAATCCATTTACGCTATCTGGCTCAGGAGACACATACGCCACAAACGGGCCGAAGGATGAAAATACAACATTCACGCTTGCCGAATTCCTGTTGCCTGCAATGTCAATAGCCTCAACACGGATTGTATGGCGGCCAGGATCAGGCAGCATGATTGTTGCTGAGAATGCAGTTCCGCTTGCATGTGTCTGCGCCACAAACTGGCTGTCCCTGTAAATGTTCACAGTTGCATTTGCTTCAACAATGCCTTCAACCAGCAGGGCTTCGCTTGCAACAACCTTGTCTGGCGTCGGTGATGTTATTATTGGCGCAGGCGTCAATGAATCAATGTCAAATGAAAGTATTTCAGTTGCAGTCTTGCCTGGGCTGTCAACAGCTTCGCATGATATTGTATAATCATGATGCCCTTCATCAAGTCCTGTGAGAAGCAAGCTGTGATTATATGAGCCTTCAATCCTCTGGCCAAGGCCAAGGAATTTATTGAACAGCACCAAGACCTCATTTGTGCTAGTCAGGGCCTGGCATGTTGCATTCATGTTTGTTGTAGCATGTATTGCAACATCATGCTTATTGATTTGCCCGCTTGGTCCCTTGGTCAGGATTAGAAGCGGCCAGTTGATGTTGACCCCAAGCTGTATCTTTCCAACATTTGATGTTATGCTTCCAGCTATGTCCTTGCATAATATATAAAATCCATAATTGCCGTTGAGCGCGCTTGGGAAATCTTCCACATTAAATGGCCTGATGTGCGTAACTGCATACTTGTCATCGCTGAAGAAAGGCAAGCCCTTGCCATATGCTTCCTCTTTCCTTCTTGCATCATTGATTGGCTCAATGCCAGGTGTTGTATTGAACAGGTACCTGCATCTTGCCATCTCACTTGCAGTTGCAGTCAATGTCGTCAATGGCTCAGTGTATTGCATGACTGGATTTGGATCAGCATATGCATTTGTGACTGTGGGCTTGTTTGTATCAACATTCAGCTTTAAGGTTATTTCTTTCCTGTTGCCCACATTGTCCGTGCATGTTATATTGAAGTTGTATGCGCTGTTTGCAGCAAGGAAGAAGGGATAGATGAACATGTGGCTTGTCCCGCCTGCCAGGCTTTCCTGCATCTCTGAGCCAAGCGGCTTCTGCCTCAGGGTGCACAAGGCATTTTCATCTGTGCTTATTTCGAAAGGTATATTTTCCTGCAGGCTCGTGTATGCATTGTAGCTGCCTGCTGGGTAAGCTTCGGGCTTGCTCACTGTAATTGCAGGCGCTGTCCTGTCGCTAAAGGCAATGAAGCTTATGCTGCCTGCCATCCCTGCAGTGTTCAATGCAGCCAGGTCAATTGTATTATTGCCAGAAGCAAGCAACACATTTGAAAATGAGAAGTCTCCTGTCGGGCCAACAGTGAAGGTCTTTGCAGCACCTTCATTTACTTTTATGCTGACTACGGTGCCTTCAATATAACTGGAGATTGTCCTGCCACTGACTGTTATTCTGTCCAGTCCAGTCAGATAAGGCAGAGGAGCAGGCGACAGGATTTGGATAACTGGTGTTGATGTATCCCTTATTATGCCAAATGACGCTTGATTAATATTTCCTGCCCTGTCAATTATAGTTGCGGTAATATCATTGTTTCCTTCGACAAGACTTACATTTGCCCTGTAGGATTTGTCAGCTGACATTGAAGCTGAAACTGCCTGCCCATTCCTCTCATTCCTAATTGCAATTGCAGTTGCGCTTGTCAAAATCGGATTGTTGTCATTGAAGCTTCCATATATTGCTATCTCACCAGCCGAGATAATTGTCTCACGGTTAAGTATACTTATTGTTGGCAGGATTGTATCCAGCTTGACAATTCTTGAAACAGATGCACTTAGGCCCGTGTCATCCTTGGCGCTTGCAACAATGCTATTGTCGCCTTCGGTCAAGCTTAGCATAATGCTAAACACATCAGGCACATCAATTGGATTGAGGTTGTGGCTCACCTTTCTTTCAACCAATGTTTTTCCAGCGCTTGCTTCCATTCTTCCTGCAAATGTCAATGCTGGTGAATTTGTATAAAGCAGGGTTTCGCTTGGCTGGTCAATTATTATTCTTGGCACATTCGAGTCAATCTTAAATGTGGACATGACAGCATTTCCAATATTGCCAGCCACATCAATTGGTACAACAATTGCAGTGTATTCGCCGTCTGATAATAATGCAGAGGGAGTGAAAGTTATTCTTGATATTCCATTGTTGCTCATTGTTCCTGCTATTTGTGTTCCACTGCCTCTACCTGAATTGTTTCCAGCCCAGTCTTTCCATAATTCAATTCTTGAATTGCTTAGGTTTATTCCGCTGCCGCCTGTTTCATCAAGGGCATTTGCAACAACTGTTGCTATTTCTCTTCTAATCTGCCCGCTTGCAGGATCAACAGACTCAACAGAAGGCAAGGTTGTGTCAAGCTTTATTGTCCTGCTTTCTTTTCTCATATTGCCTGCTGCATCATATGCAACAACCTGGATTATATGTATGCCGTCCTGCTGCAGGCTTGCATAATCAGAGAATGCATTATCTATTATCTCGATGTTCTTTACATAATTGCCATCCACGAAAAGCTTTGCTGTTGTGCCGTCTGTAGAACCTGAAATCGGCACATTCACATTCTTTGTCATGCTCGCAACCTGCAATGACAATGATGGGGGGATTGAATCATGCAATATGTTGAAGGCATCCTCGCTTGTCCTTCCAACCTTGTCTGTTATCCTCACCTTAATCAAGTTGTTCGCATTGGCCTGTAATGCTACATTGTCAAAAATGAAGCTGCCAACATCATCTGCGCCTATGCCGAAACTTATTGTCCTTGAAACAGGGTTGACAAGTTCTATCTTCTGGACATACATATCTCCATAGCTTCCTGATATTGTAAGTCTGCTCTCATTGGTCAATGCAACCTTGTTTAGCATGATTGATGGGTAATCATCATCAACATAGAAATTGCTTGAATAGCTTGCTGAATTGTTGGCAGCATCAACAAGGTTTATCCTAATCATGGCCTCGCCTTTCAATGCATCTCCCATTGCTATGTTCCTGAATTCAAATGTCTGGTTGCCGCTGTTCTTTGTCATGACATAATCGTGTGTTGTGCCATTGTTGTCCACAAATGCATTTATGCTCTTTATCTTCTTGCTGAACACAACAATTATTTTCGGGGAAACATTTGCAATGAAGCTTCCTGTTTCAGGCATAATGTCAAGGAGCACAGGCGCGTTCGGGTCATAATAGAATTTCCAGCTGACGCTTCCATATATGCCTGCGAGGTCCGACATCTTGGCAATGATGTCATATATATTGGCTCCGTCGTTCGAGGCAGGCTCCAGTCCTATGCCATAATAATATGAGACATTTCCAGAATACATGTCCCCGAAATAATCTGACCCGTCCGCAGCCAAATATTCTGCGCCATTGACGTTCATTCTTTGTGTTCCGGA
>Ga0209211_10013469_pt1 | contig 10132 bp, 10 predicted proteins | sample RifGroA2_FD_183992 | JGI IMG/M metagenome (GOLD analysis project Ga0209211, IMG submission 183992) | Groundwater microbial communities from Rifle, Colorado, USA - Groundwater A2 (SPAdes) (version 2) | ecosystem: Environmental > Aquatic > Deep subsurface > Groundwater | place: Rifle, Colorado...
AGGGCATTAGCCCCTTCACACCCACATCTTAATAACCAAGTTTCTCGCGGTCATCTTGAGAAAGCTCGTCCGCTGTTCGGAAAGTATGAAGAATTGCATCCACCTGGATGATCAACTCTTTCTTTTCCACTCGGGGGGCGAAAATTGACCCATCGACCGTGTAAATGCGACGGCTTTTCTCATCGTAGAATGTGTAGTTGACAAATGGACCGCCCCCGCTCTTATCACTGAATCTCCAGTTTCCCCTCATTTCGTACCCAAAGCGTCCCAAAAAATTGATATTCTCGATCTGCAGATTGTAGGGAGCGATTTCGACATAGGCGTCATTATTGACCGTTCGAAGATATTGTGCGGTCAGGGAATCGCGAAGACGAAAGGGAAAGTCGTCGGTCAAGACGGAAGGATCGACGGCATCGAGCCATGAAGCGAAGATCCAACGCTCCATATCCGAAGGGTTCGCGCGCCGCATCCAGAAGAATCTCCCGTCGGCAGAATCAATCGCAACGAAATAGTCGTGCTGAACGGTCATCTTCCACGCATAACGATCGAGTAACGATCGCTCGATGTCGAGCTTCTGGTATGATCGTTCCGCTTCGAGACTGGTGAGTTCCCTCCTGAGTCTCATGCTCTTGAAGAAGTAGAGCAGGTCGGCGGCCTTGGTCTCAAGAACAGTCTTGAGAGAGGGGAGATTCGAGGCAACAAGAAACATCAGCAGCTGCCCCCTTGCCTTTGGTTCGTATTTGTTGAGGACATACTCCTTTCCTTCTGACACGAGCTCCCGAACCGACGGATCCAGCGATTCTTTCACAAACGCTGCCACCGGCCCCGTCCCGTCCAGCGGGGCGAGAACAATCCGAAACACCTGCTTCTCGTAATGACGGTGTCCTGGAATGTTTGAAGGATAGCCGGTTCGAGGAGGGCCCACGTTTCGTCATCAGTGAAGAGAAGAATCTCGTCATCATGCCCGGTCGCGGAGGTCTTCACCTCACTGCAGGCAGCGAGAATGAAGATCGGGAGAACAAGAAGAAGGAAGGTCCGCAAAGCTTTCATGGGGGCTCCTTGGAGCTGCTACATCATGAGGTTGAGATCAAGGCCGGGGAGGAAGAGCAGATAGAGACCCCACACGGCAAGTCCGATCGCCAGCGGAACCGTGATATTGTCGTCAATATTCTTGACGGTGGAGGCCTCCACTACTGCTCCCACCGCCGCCCCTGCAATCCAAATCGCGTATTCCCCGGCGGATGCCGCGAGTTTGGGAGCGACAAGGACGACAACTAGTGCCGAGAGGAAGAACGCCAGCGTCCCTTCCAGGCTTTTACTGAAAAGCCTCCGCTTCCCGAATCGTCTTCCAATGAGAGCGGACGTGGTGTCTCCAATAATGAGAATTGCGAAAGCATTGATCGTGATGATCTTGGGAAAAAGCAGAACACAGAGGACGGCGGAAAGCAGGATGTTCGTGGCTCCATTGAGTCGCCGGACGGAAGCGTCCTGCTCATGTTGTCTCAGGAGCCACCCGAACCAGCGTTGATACCATTTGCCTACGCGCTTGCTGTAGTGCCGGGCGACATCGGTAAGAAGAAACGCGGCGGTGACGGGAACGAGGAGGATGAGTCCGAAACGCTGAGAAATGAAATAATAGATGATCGGGATCGCAAGAGAACAGAGGTGGATGGACTTGCGGATGATCTCCGATCTGTAGTCAATGGTGGCTTTCTGCTCGAGAGCCTCAGAAGCCATCGCGTCCGGTTGCAGAAGATCCTTCACACCGAACGGCCCTTGTGTCATGATCCTTTCTTTGCCTTCGAAATTCCAGATGGGGCGGAAGCCGGCCTTTCGGGCTCGAGCTCTCCGTTCTTTCGTTTTTCCATCGGTGGAAGTTTCTCTCCCCGGAGAATCTTGTCGATCTCGTCAGAGTCGAGAATCTCGCGCTCGAGCAAGGCATTTGACAGCCGATGGAGCTTGGCTACGTTATCCTTCAGAATCTTGTCCGCCTGCTTCATGCACTGAGAGACAATGCGTTTCACTTCGGCATCGATCGCGATTTGAGTATCTTCGCTGAAATTCCGTGAACGAGTGATTTCGCGTCCGAGAAAGAGCTCCTCTTCCTTGGCTCCGTACGCAAGAGGGCCCAGTTTGTCGCTCATGCCCCACTCGCACACCATCTTCCGCGCGATTTCTGTGGCGCGTTCGATGTCGTTGCCTGCACCTGTGGTGATTTGGTTGAAAACGATCTTTTCGGCAGCACGGCCTCCCAATGCATACGTGATCATCGATTCGAGGTATTCCCTCGAATATGTGTGCTTCTCGTCGATGGGAAGATACGTCGTCACGCCAAGGGCGCGTCCGCGGGGAATGATCGTCACCTTGTGAACGGGATCGGCTTCGGGAAGAAATTTCGCGACGAGAACGTGGCCGGACTCGTGATAGGCTGTAACCTTCTTTTCACGGTCGGAGATGATGAGAGATTTTCGTTCCATCCCCATCATGACCTTGTCCTTCGCCTCTTCGAAATGCTGCATGGAGACAGCTTTGCTGTTCCGCCGCGCTGCGAGGAGGGCAGCTTCATTGACAAGATTGGCAATGTCGGCCCCTGAGAGTCCTGGGGTTCCCTTGGCAAGCACTTCCAATTTCACGTCTTCCGTTAACGGAATATTTTTGGTGTGGACGCGGAAGATTCCTTCACGGCCTTTCACATCGGGACGGTCAACGACGACCTGCCGGTCGAATCTTCCCGGACGGAGGAGGGCAGGGTCAAGAACATCGGGCCTGTTGGTGGCAGCGATGATAATGACGCCGCTGTTTTGCTCAAAACCGTCCATTTCCACGAGAAGCTGATTGAGGGTCTGCTCCCGCTCGTCGTGTCCGCCGCCCAGGCCGGCTCCGCGCTGACGGCCCACTGCGTCGATTTCATCAATGAAAATGATGCACGGCGCGCTCTTTTTTCCCTGTTCAAAAAGATCACGTACGCGGCTCGCTCCCACACCTACGAACATTTCGACAAAGTCGGCTCCGCTGATGGTAAAGAAAGGCACCCCTGCTTCTCCTGCAACGGCGCGGGCAAGGAGGGTCTTGCCGGTCCCCGGAGGGCCGAGGAGCAGCACACCGCGGGGGATCTTGCCGCCCAGTCTCTGGAACTTCCCGGGGTCCTTAAGGAACTCAATGATCTCCTGGAGTTCGGCCTTCGCTTCGTCAGCTCCCGCAACATCCATGAATGTGACGCGATTTCCCCCTTCAGTGAGAAGCTTCGCCCGGCTCTTCCCAAAGGAAAAAAGCCCCTTTGTGCCTCCGGCCCCCACTTGCATCCGCCTGAAAATCACGAGCCAGATGCCGATCAGAAGGATCCACGGGAGAAAACTCACGAGTGCGCTGATCCAGGTGCTGTCTTCCTTGACAATGTTGAACTTCAATGACCTCTGGTTCCACTCGCTGATGGTGTTTTGATCGATATACGGCAGTGTCAGCACAACCCGCGTTGCGCCGCGTGCGGTTTTGCCGCTCGCCGTGGTGATGTCCATCGGTTCCCGAAGCTTGCCGTGGAAATCGAAATCGTTGAGATTGGCCTTCTTGATGATCGCTTCGGCAAGCCTCCCGTCTGCCAGGATCTGCTGGTACGTCGTAAAGCTGATCTCGTATTCTGTCTCCTCGTTGCTCTTGAAGGCGTACATGATGAGGAAAACGGCAAGGAGAATACCAAGCCAGCTCGCAATGACCCGGCCTACCTTGTTCCAATTGAATTCGTCCTCACGGTACTGTTTCGGCCCTTTGCGCTGAGGAGGTTTCTGCGAAGGCGGACGGCTGCGATTTCCGCCGTCTTTCTTCTCATCCGAAGAATCCTCGTTAAGCCACTTCTCATCCATGATGTTCTCCTTACTCATCCTTGCGGGCGCCTTGCGCCGATAACCTGTAAATCGACCGCAAGTTACGAACTTTTTGTGCGTAGTCCAAACCATACCCGATGACGAATTCGGGAGGGATCTCAAATCCCACGTAATCGATGGGAAAATTGATTTTTGAAACGCTCTTTTTGAATAACAGTGAAACAACTCGGAAGGATTTTGGGTTCTCCCGCAGTATCAGCTTCTTGATGAAATCGATCGAGAGCCCGGAATCGACAATATCCTCGACGATGACGATCTCTCTCCCTTCCACCTGGCAATTGAGTTCCTTCAGAAGTGTCACCTGGCCCGATGAAATCTTGGCGTCCCCGTAGCTTGAGAGCTTCAGGAAATCGACCTCGCAGTCGACAGTGATCTCCCGGATCAGGTCTGCAAAGAATATGAACGACCCGTTGAGGATACCGATGAAAATCGGAGTCCTCCCCCTGTAGTCGGCGTTGATTGCCGCCGCGAGTTCCTTTATTCTCTTCTGTATCTGCTGCTCGGAAAGGAACAGGTCGAAACGATTGTTGTTTACAAGGACGGAATCGGGCATGAATTATTGTGGAAAAGTAGGTGAATAGCTCAGTTGAACAACATGCCTCGTGGCCGGCGTGATCCTGAACCTCTGATCAAGCCGCAATCCGCATACCCACACCACGGACCCCTCAGACTCAAGAATCGGTGTGGACTGCTTTGTCAAAAAAGGTACTTTCTCGTTCGTGAAGAAATCGCTCAGTTTCTTCTTGTTCTCCATTCCCAAAGGCAGGAACCAGTCACCCTGCTTCCAGTTCCGAAGGACAAGAGTGTTTCCGACTTTGTCGGCATCAATATATTCGGTCGAACCCAAATGATCACGATAATCGGGGACGCCGGCAACCTCTGTCGAGCCAAATTTGAAACGGGCAAATGAATATTCCTTGCCCATTTCGATACGGTATTCAAATTCCTCTTTGGGACGCGGCTCCGCAAACACGAGCCTTTCCCGCTCCCGATACAGGCGCCATCGGGCAGCCAGTTGAAGGGATCGTCCGGAGGGCCGCGTGCAAAGATCAAGACACGACTGGACCTTTCGGGCCGAAGGCTCGATTTCAAGGTTTCGGAAGATCTCCAGCATCATCTCTTCTTGCAGATACAAGGGCTCCCGAAGGAATGCATTGAGAAGGACGGTTACACTGTTTGTCTCGCTGACCACAATCGCCTGCATTTTGGACCTGAGTTCTGAGTCGATCCGTTGCTGGAGTGATCGCATAACCGTGGAAATGCGGTTGAGTGACTCGACGACATTTGATTGAGTCAGGCTCTCGAGCCGGGGAAGAATGACGTGCCGAAGTGCATTCCTTGTGTACGCTGTCGAGGTATTCGAGGAATCTTCACGGTGCCGAATTCCGTTCATGGCAGCGTAGTTTTCGATTTCATCTCTCGTAGCCCAAAGGAGTGGCCGAATGACCGATCCTTTCTCGCGACGCGGGGGGATTCCCGAAAGTCCCCGAATCCCGGCACCTCGGAGCGCATTCATCAGAACGGTCTCTGCATTGTCGCCGGCATGATGGGCCGTGGCGACTGCATCGAAGCCCCGGTCGACCCGGGCGGTCTCGAATGCCCGATATCGAACCTCCCTTGCGGCCTCCTGCTTGGAGAGCCGATGAGCTGATTGGTACGACTGAACGTCGACGTGAAGTGCGGTAAAGGGAATGCTCAATTCGGCTGCCGCCCCCGCGACGAAATGCTCGTCTCCGTCCGACTCATCTCCGCGCAAGTGATGATTGACGTGAACGACAGAGAGCCGCAGGTCCCACGTTTTGCGGATGCCGTTGAAAAGATGCGTCATGACCATGGAATCGACGCCTCCGCTTACGGCAAGCACAATACTCCCCTTCGGGCGGGTGAGCCCGCTTTCCTTCAGGAAGTCCTGAAACCGGTCTTCGAAGAGACGCTTTTCTTCATCCATGGGACACTGCTCCATACAAAAATTCTTGACCATACAATCGCATGATCAAGAATTCTTCTCAGCCGATGACCTGCGAGGCTCGGTCTTGCTGCTGTAGCGGGGGAGGGATTCGAACCCACGACCTACGGATTATGATTCCGACGCTCTAACCGACTGAGCTACCCCGCCAAAGGATTTCCGATTGATGATTGCGGATCGTAACGGGCTTTTTTTCTCCTCTTTTCGAACCCGCGACCGGAGTTTATCCGCCATCGTTGTGGCGGAGATTATGATTCCGACTTGTCCCGTGCTTTCTACGGGACGCCCTAATTTACCCCGACGTTTTTGTCGGGGCCGACTGCCTGCCCGCCGTCAGTTTGGCGGGCCTGTCCGCCGTCTGCTTGCCCGCCAAGTTTTGTGGCGGGTTGGGCGGGAGCTACTCCGCCAAGACAGGAAAAGTACATAAAGATACGAAAAACAAATCCCGATGGCAACGGATTCAACAGGACGTCAGCGGGGAAAGCAACTAGCTCGGCTTGGTCAAATCTTCCCGGCGGTACATCGGAAGGAGAAATCCGTAAAACTTCCCCACAGAGGTCTTTTCAATGAGTGGAATGAGAAGAGAGGTCAGAACGATGCTTACGACGGTGACTCCGTAAACCACGGACTGCACTTGTTCTCCGCCGGCGAGCCCGAGCTGAAGCGGAATCGAGGCCAGAACGGCAGCAGCGGTCCCTTTTGGCACCATCACCGCCAGCATTGAGGCATCGAATGCCGGCGTTTGCGCGCGGTCGAGGGAATTCTGGGTGGCGATGAGCCGTGCAAGCAGCAGGACAACCGTGAAAGCGATTGCAGCCGCGAGTGAGAGAGGGTCGGTGAATCGAAACGTCAAACCGAGAAAAACAAAGAAGAACGTCTTGATGAGAAACACGATCTCTCCGAAGAACAACTTCTCCGTCTCATTGTGCTTGAGCGGCTTCAATTCCGTTACCCTGAGGAATCGCGGCAGCTTGATGATCTCGGAATTGCCAAGCGTGATCCCGCATGTCAGAGCCGCAACCGGCCCGCTGAATCCGAGGAATTCCGCAATGCCGTAGACAATAAACACGAATGCGGGTGTGGTGAAGATCGCATGACGAAGCTGTCTCATACGATGCATCAGGATCGACCAGAGGTAACCCCCAAGCCCGCCAACAACGATCGCAAAAACGAACGTTGAAACAATCGTGCCGATCACCTTGCCCACCTGAATGTCGCTCAGGCGGATGAACTCAAGGACGGTCAGGGATACCACGATCCCGAGCGCCTCGCCGAGAGAGGATTCGAGCGTCAGAATCGTTCGCGTGTGTTCCTTGAGATTCAGCAGTCGGGCGAGGGGAATCATGACCGTTGGAGCGGGCGCTGCAAGCACTGCCCCGATGAACACGGAGGTAAGGACGGAAAGTCCGGTAAGGAGGAATACCGCGCTGGAGAGAAGAATCATCGTGACGAAATAGCTGAGTGTCGTCATGAGCACCGTTCTTCGAAGCGTCGATCGAAGTGTGTGGATGCTTAACTCCAGCCCTCCCTCAAAGAGGATCACCACAAGAGCAATTGTTGTGAAGATGGACCCCACTTTCCCGAAATCCTCAGGTTGGACTATTCCCAGCACCGGCCCGATCGCAAGCCCAATGAGAATGAGATACAGAACATCAGGCACCTTGGTCCTCTCGAACAGAAACACGAAGAAATGCGCAAGAAAGACAAGTAGTCCAACGAATATGATAACGCCGGCATGTTCCATGGACTGCCAAAATAAGAAATCCGCCCGTGTGGAGCAAATGCAGGGTCAGCCCAACCTTCTCATCTCTCTTCGTTCAGGGACTCCGACCTTCCGCCAGAATCTTCCATTACCGACTTACGATTCTCAATGTTGGGATTGCATTTCCTTCATGTGTTCGATATATTTTCATGAGAGCTCATCATGACGAATGCGAACGATGCACGCCGGATTGTTCTGCAGTCCGTTTCAATGGTTCCATCTGAGCAACTCCCGCTCCAGACTGTCCTCGGCCGGTTCCTTGCTGAAGATATTGTCGCGCCCCACGCGGTCCCCCGATTTGACAATTCGGGAATGGACGGCTACGCTGTTCGAACTGAGGACCTCGCAGAAAACACGAAGACTGTTCTGCGCCTGCAGGGCGAGGTAACGGCCGGCAAAGTGTTTGAAGGCTCCCTTTTTCCCGGTCATACGATTCGCATTACGACAGGTTCGCCTGTTCCCGAAAAGGCCGACGCAGTTGTCGAGCAGGAGCAAGTCGCACAGCGGAACGGATCGATTGAGTTCGCAGGGTCCCCGCAGAAGGGGAGGAACATCCGTCGATGCGGCGAAGATATTCAGATGGGCGCAGTTGCACTCACAAAAGGATCCCGGCTTGATCCCGCAGCTCTCGGGGTTTTGGCGTCGCTAGGGATTCAGACGGTGACGGTACACCGAAAGTTACGGGTTGCGGTGCTCACCACAGGTGACGAGGTCGTCGATTTCAGGAAAGAACCGGCCCCGGGCCAGATTCGAAACAGCAATGCCGTCTCGTTGGAAGGGTTGCTGAAGGAGGACGGCTGCGATGTGGAGATGCTGGAGATTGCAGGAGACACCCCTGAAGACCTGAGGCGAAAAATTGCCGAAGGTCTCGAATTCGATGCACTGGTGACTTCAGGTGGAGTTTCTGTCGGCAGCCACGACCATGTGCTGGAAGTGCTCGAATCCCTCAAGGTCGATGTCAAGTTTTGGAAAGTGAATATCAAACCCGGTATGCCGATGGCCTTCGGGATCCGAACCTCCGGGCGGGTCGTTCCCGTCTTCTCTCTCCCCGGGAATCCGGTCTCGACCATGGTCACGTATATTGAGTTTGTGCGGCCCGGTTTGCGGAAAATGACCGGGATGAAAGAGCCCGGAGAAGTGCAGACACTCCCCGCAGTGTTGGGCGAGAACCTTCGCAAGGCGGATGCAAAACGTCATTTCGTACGCGGGATTTTTGGGACGGAAAAAGGCCGCATCGTGGTTCGGGCAACGGGCTCCCAGAGTTCCGGTGTCTTAAGTTCGCTTGCTCGTGCAAACTGCCTGATCATTATCCCGGAGAACGTCCAGAACCCGGCAGCGGGTGATCAGGTCGAGATTGAACTGCTATGAATATTCGAGTCCGATTGTTTTCGGTTATTCGGGACATCGCCGGGTTCGATGAGCAATCGGCGGTCGTTCCTCCAGGGGCAGACGCGGCGTCGGTGCTTCGCGAGCTTGTGCAAGCCCATCCTGCCTTGGACCCGTGGAAGGGGAGCGTAAGGATGGCCGTGAATCTTGAGTATGTCTCGTCTTCGCATCCTTTGAAGGAGGGCGACGAGGTTGCGATCATTCCTCCGGTCAGCGGCGGTTAGGGAAGGCCATATGGTTTCGCTCACATTGAATCCGATTGACATAAGATCCGTCGTTGACGGTGTAACGGCGCCGGAATCGGGCGGTATCGATGTGTTCGTCGGGACAACGAGGAACCATGCAGGGGGCCGAAGTGTTAACCTTCTCGAGTATGAGGCGTACGAGCCGATGGCCATCGCAATGATGGAACGGCTCGAGGCAGAAGCAAGGCGGAGATGGACAGTGAACCGGATAGCAATAGTGCACCGCCTGGGAAAGGTTCCCGTGGGGGAGGCAAGTGTCGTAATCGCTGTCTCGAGCGCCCACCGGAACGAGGCATTTGAAGTATGCAGATTTCTGATCGATTCCTTAAAGAAGGAAGTCCCTATCTGGAAACGCGAGCATTTCACAGATGGTACTGTCGAATGGTCCGGGGTGGCGGCGGAGGCGAAACATGAGTGACCTCTCGCTTCGTCATCCACACACGGCTGATTCTCCCTCTGGCGATTGGCTGATCGATTCCTTCGGAAGACGAATTGTCAACCTTCGGATTTCGGTGACGGACCGGTGTAATTTTCGGTGCCGCTATTGCATGCCCGAAGAGGGTATGCGATGGCTTCCCAAGGAAGCTCTGTTGAGCTATGAGGAATTGGCACGAGTGGCAAAAGCATTCGTCGACCTTGGCGTGCGGAAAATTCGCCTCACCGGCGGAGAGCCCCTGATGCGCCACGACCTGGGTAGGCTCGTCGGTTTCCTGAGCTCCATTACTCAACTCGAAGATCTCGCTCTCACGACGAACGGCTTTTTTCTCGCTGAACGGATCGATGAATTGGCCAAAGCCGGGCTCCGACGGCTCAATGTAAGCCTCGATTCCTTGGATCCGGTGAAATTCAATCTCATGACGAGGCGCAACTACTATCAACGCGTGATCGATGGCCT
>Ga0209211_10013473_pt1 | contig 10130 bp, 10 predicted proteins | sample RifGroA2_FD_183992 | JGI IMG/M metagenome (GOLD analysis project Ga0209211, IMG submission 183992) | Groundwater microbial communities from Rifle, Colorado, USA - Groundwater A2 (SPAdes) (version 2) | ecosystem: Environmental > Aquatic > Deep subsurface > Groundwater | place: Rifle, Colorado...
CGGGATGTATTTCAATACCTCATCGTAATCCCGCGCAAACGTGATCACGCCGCCGAAAGAAAATGAAAAACCGAGATCAAGAAGTTTTTGCGCGTCATCAACGGTGCCGGAAAAGAAATGGACAATGCCGCTTTGCTCTGAAACATGAATCAAGAAGCATGAATCAAGAATTTTAATTAAATCATCAAATGCCTGCCTACAATGGATCATAAGCGGTTTTTTTAATTCACTCGCAAGCGCAATTTGATCACGGAATGCTTTTTCTTGTTTGATTCTTGATTCTGTATTCTTGATTTTGTAATAATCCAGGCCGCATTCGCCGATTGCCACAACTTTCGAATCTTGCGCTAATTTTTTGTAATATTCGTAATCAAAATCCTCTCCCCGGGAAACAAAGCCGCTGTCGTTCCCTAATTCCTTATTCATAATTCCTAATTCCTGTTCATCGTGGTATGATTTTTCCGTATGGATCGGATGAAGCCCCACTGTCGCATAAACGCCTTCAGGATATTTATTCGCAATTTCAATGGCTTTGGCCGACGTATCGCGTTGTGTCCCGATATTCACCAGCCATATTCCTGCGTCTAACGCACGTTTAATTGCCGCATCGGTTTCGTCCTTGAATGCGGCGAATTGAGTATGGGTGTGCACATCAAATAGTTTTAGGGTTGACATGATTATAGTCCTCTGATAAACTAATCCCAGATCTTATACTGGAGTAAAAATGACACGACCTCTTTCCGGACCAAACGATATATCTCAGTTTGTTGTAAAAGCGGAAGTAGTTTCCCAAAATGAGGATCTCTACTATTGCGATGGCCGCCCCAGACATCCGCACGCAAGAGAAACGACCTTCTTCCTTATCTCTCCCAAACGCAACGTAGAATACGTCATAGTGCAGTGCATAGAATGCAAGGCATTATATACTTTCTCGGCAGAAATTCCAAAAATAATCCAAATACTCCTATAGTTTTACCAGCGCGGGAACAAATTTGTTCCCTTTTTTGTTTCAAATATGCCGCCAACAACATGAATTTGCTCTTTGATTTTCTCCGCGGTTTCGGGCAAAAACGGTTCCAAAAGTGCCGCGATTTCAAGAATCAAAAGTAAAAGATCGGAAATTACTTCCAGCTTTTCCCCGCCCTGAACCTGTTGAAGGGTTTTCTCCCATGGTTTTTCTTCATTTATATAGCGATCTCCCGCATGAATTAACTTCCATATTTCCTCCAACGCTTCGTTAAGCCGGATTTCCTCCATAGCCTTCTCATAGTTGACTTTCACGTTTTTTAATAAATCCAAGAGTCGGCCGTCCTTAATACTTAATACTTGATACTTGATACTTGATTTTTCCGCAAGCGTTGTCACGCGAGCGACCAAGTTTCCCAACCCATTCGCCAAGTCCCCGTTATACCGCTCCTCAAATTTTTTATACGAGAAGTCCCCATCCTCGCCTGACGGAATTTCCCGCAAAAGATAATATCGAACAGGATCGGTGCCATATTTTTGTACAAGCTTAATAGGATCAATTACGTTCCCCACGGTTTTGGACATTTTCTCGCCATCCACCGTGATAAAACCATGAACGAAAATAGATTTCGGTAAGGGCAGTCCGGCGGATAAAAGCATCCCCGGCCAAATTGCGGCATGAAAGCGAATGTTGTCTTTACCAATGACATGAAAGTCTGCGGGCCACCATTTCTTAAAAAGCGCCCGCGAATCAGGATCTTCCTGTCCGTAGCCGATTGCGGAAATATAATTCACTAATGCATCACACCAAACGTACATTGTCTGCGTTGGATCATCTGGAACCGAAACTCCCCACGGCAAATCTTTGGCGGGGCGAGAAAAACTAACATCCTCAAGTCCTCCGGAGATAAACGACAAAATTTCGTTTCGGCGCGATTCGGGAATAATCTTCAATTCTTGATTCTTGATTCGTGATTCTATTTCTTGAGAGTATTTTGAGAGCCGAAAAAACCAATTTTCTTCCTCAATAACTTCCGGCTCTTTTTGATGGTCCTGGCACTTTCCATCCACAAGGTCTTTCTCAGTCACAAACGCCTCATGCCCCACACAATATAGACCCCGATATTTCTTACGAAAGATGTCGCCCGATTTTACGAGCGCCAACCACATCTTTTGCGCACCGGGCCAGTGTCGTTTTTGGTCAGAAGTTCTGATAAAATCGTCCCACGATATATTCAGAAGTTTATGCATCGCCCGGAACTGCCCGGAGTTTTTATCAACAAGCTGCTTCGGGGTTTTATTCTCTTCTTCGGCCTTGCGCACAATTTTTGCTCCATGCTCGTCCGTACCAACCAAAAAACGCACTTCACATCCTTTTATGCGATTATACCGCGCAAGAGCATCCGCAATAAGCGGGTCTAAAACATGACCCACATGGGGAGCGGCATTCGCATAGGGTATTGAGGTGGTGATATAGAATTTTTTCTTTGCGGTTAACATGAAAGTATCATGATAATACCATTATTTTTAGACCCTTTCCAAGGAGACAGATATGCGAATTCGGAAGCAACTCATTCACCAACTTGTATTCGGAGTATTCTTTGTCTTAATGCTAGTTGTTACATCGATGTATCTGGTGTATTTCCCGTATTTCCTAATCAAATAAAAGCATTCCTCGGTTTAAATTAGCGCCCTTTAGCGCTTCTTTTATTACAAATTTCTTGGTATAATAATTTCATTCGCGTCCTTAATTCCTAATTCATAATTCTTAATTCATGACATTGACCACCCACATTGCCATTGCCGCCGCCGTTACCCGACCGATCGCGCACATACACCCCGCGCTTACTTTTGTTGTGGCGCTGGCATCACATTATTTATCCGATGCCATTCCCCATTGGGATTATGAACTTCGCTCTCCTGAAAAAGATGAATTGGCGCGCGTAAAAAAAATTAGCGTCCATCATCCGGAATTTGGCCGAGATTTCATAAAAATGTCACTGGACGGAACTTTGGGACTTGTTCTGATGTGGTTTATCATCGGGCCCGTGTCGTTTGAAACCACAATTTGGATAGGGCTTGCCGCTGTAGGCGGATGCCTTCCCGATTTTTTACAAGGAGTTTATACGATTCTTGATCTCAAATTTCTGGCTCCTCTCCACCGCTTCCACCACCTCATGCATACCAAAATACGTCTTGGCCCATATCCTAAAATGGGCATTCCGTTTCAATTGGTAATTCTTTTTATTACGCTTTATTTTCTAATATAATTACAGGATTGATGTAAATAACGCAACGAAAGCTCAACATCTCCGTTGAGCTACATTTAGCAAACTCATATTTTCCCTCCATCTAATTCCTAAATATAATAAAAAGGTGAGATCTTGGGTATTTAAGATTTCAAACAATGGAAGGACAAATTTGTTTGGTTTCTCCTCTAAAAGCGGAAACATCTATTAGTTATCTCCTCCTAATCTAATTCCGGAGTAGGGTTATCGAGGTAATATGATTTTGAAACAATCAGGAGGCGCGCGGCATGGTGTCCGACTTCAGTCGGACCGCGCGCCGGATGCTTAATGCGGCCGTCGCTGGACGGCCGCATGTGTTTCAAAATCATATTACCGAGAAATACCACCCTACTCCGGAATCAGCGCCCTTTTCTTTTTATCCCAATCATTAATCAACTCCGCCCCAATCGCAGTTAAAGGCACGGATAAAAGTATCCCAAAAATTCCCCCGATCTTCGCTCCAATCAAGAGGGCCAACACCACGATCAAAGGACTCAAACCAATAGTTGTACGCATTACCACAGGGACTATCACGTGCGATTCCAACTGCTGAACAACGACATAAAGAATAACCACCCAGATAGCAAGCGTTGGGGAAATAAACGCCGCAATTAAAACCGCCGGAACCGCAGCCAAAATCGGCCCGACTACCGGAATCACCTCAAATAGCGCGGCCAGAATCGCAAAAAACATGGCATGTTCCAATCCCAGAATGGTAAGCCCGAAAAATATCAGCACCCCGACAATCGCACCCAGGAGCATCTGCGCCCTGACCCAACGGCCAAGTTTTCTTTGCGAACGATGCCATAAATCTATTAAATACGGCTCGTATTCCGCGGGCGCAATCAGCCGCAAAAAACTCTCAATACCTTTTTCCTGCGTAGCAAGGTAAAAAGAGAAAACAATAATCAAAAAAAACGAAAATACTCCGCCAAATACAACCGAGGCAAAATTGATTACTCCACCGCTTAATTTACCAAAAAATTCCGCAGGTATCTGAATTACACCCTCTACATTTTCGCGAAAATATTCGCCAAACGGCAAAATATCCACCCGCTGCAATTCCGTGATCAAACGAGTCTGCAATGAAGGATACGCCAAAGAAATTGCTTTAAATTCGTCAAAAAACAGCGGAAAAACAAGATATAGCGAAAAGAAAAGCACGGCGCCGATGGCAACATAAATCAACACTACACCCGCAATACGCGGAACTTTGTATGATTTCAGCCATTCAATGGATGGCTCCAGGGCTGACGCTATAATCACAGCAAAAAGCAGCGAGGTCAATATATCGCGAATTATATAAATTAAAATGATTCCAAAAATTATCAAAAAGAAGCGGATTATGGTTCCGGTAGGAATATGCATAAATTGTAAATTTTTATTGGGCATTTTAAAAAAACTAAAATTTCTGAAGCAACTTAATAAATGGAGTACTATCTTTACCTGGTCCGATCATGGCAATACTTAACCGCTCCGGGTGCATCATATCTTTGGCAACTGTACAAATTTGGTCCGGCGTTACTGCCTCTATCTTAGCAAAAACTTCGTCAACTGTCATGGGTTTGCCGGTCAGCATCTCCTCCCCGCCCACAAAACTTGCCACCGCATTGGATGACTCCAGCGCGATCAAGGTTGTGCCGCGGATATAGTCCTTAACTTTTTTGAGTTCACGATCGTTCACATTCTCCTGACAAAGACGCTTATATTCCCCCAAAATCGCCCGGATGGTTTTCTCCACATTCTCATGCGCCACTCCGGCATATGTCGTCAAATATCCGCGATTTGAGTATGACTCGTGAGCAGAAGATACGGCATAGGCAAGCCCCAACCGCTCCCGGATCTCCGTAAACATGCGCGAGGACATTCCGGCCCCCAACACCGCAGCCAAAACATCAGCCGCATACCGATTGGGATGATTGGCATCATACCCCCGAAACCCCAGAGCAATATGGGTCTGATCAGTATCTTTATAATGAATGTCAATTGCCGGCGCTTTTTGCTCCTCATAAAAATCGGCCTTTTTTCGTACCGGCGGATCATGACGTATATCGCCAAAAATTTCTTCTATTCTTTTCTGCATTGCGTTTTCTTCAAAATTTCCTGCGACCACAATAGCCGTATTTAACGCAACGTACTGATGAAAAAAGTAATTAACAAAATCCTCGCGTTTTAGTTTGCGTATAACCTCTTCGGTGCCGATTACATCCCACCCAGCCGGCTGATCGCCGTAAAGCAATCTTTCCCAAATCCACCAAATATAGAGCATGGGGTTATCGCGGTCTTTATGCATTTCCTCCACCACAACTTGTTTTTCCTTTTCAATTTCTTCTTCTTTCAGGAGCGAATTTTTGTAAATATCCGAAAGAATATCAAATGACTGGTCAATATATGCCTTTCCGGCCTTGACAAAATATCCGGTTAACTCATGTGAGGTAAAGGCATTTGAAATAGAACCCATGCCATCCAGCTCGTGCGTAATATCGGTCGGAAGTGGGCGTTTTTGAGTGCCCTTAAAAAACATATGCTCCAAAAAATGGGAAATCCCGCTGATTTCACGCGATTCAAAATCCGAACCCGTGCCGCAAAGCACCAGTGTAGTTACGGTATTAGTGCCCTGCATGGGTGCGGTGATGATGCGGAGACCATTCTGTAGGGTAATCTTTTTAAACATTTATTTTAAGTATAGTGCAGATGCTCTTTAAGTGCAATTGGGTGAAGACAAAAAAATATTTTGTTATATATTGCAATTTTTCCTGTATCTTGGTAACATAAACTAAAGAGTTCTTTCACTAGTGAGGATCTCCGCGATGAAAAAATCAGCATATCAAAAGTATAAATATCTTCTGGCGAGACTTAAAAAACTTATTAACGACGGCAGGGGAGAAACCGAAAACGCAGAAAACTTGCGTAAAAATATGGATAAACTTTGGCTTAAGATTCCGGAAGACAAGAGAAGGAAGATTAACCAAAACGTAAGTTTGCCAAAACCCATGACATAGCATCGCTCTATTTTATAAATCAGACCGTCCGCATAAGGATGGTTTTTATTTTGTCCTGCAAAAAACTTATTATTTATGCAAGTAGCTCTAAAAAATATTCAACAAGTGACTTTATGATAACTCTCTCCTGTTTCGCCGTATCCCGATCCCGTATTGTTACCGTATCATCCTCCAATGTCTGAAAGTCAACGGTGACGCACCACGGCGTGCCAATTTCATCCTGCGCAAAATAACGCTTGCCTATATTTCCCCGATCATCCCAGGCTATTTTAGCTTGTAGTTGATAGCTTGTAGTTTGTAGGGCCTTATAAATACTCCTTGCCTTTTCAACTAATTGCGGTTTATTGGCAAGCAAAGGAAATACGGCAACTTTGATAGGCGCAAGCCGGGGATGAAGTTTTAATACCACGCGTTTTTGCTCTTTTATTTCTTCCTCGCAATACGCATCCATCAAAAACGCCAAAAACGCACGATCAAGCCCAAGCGAGGGTTCTATGACATGTGGCACTATACCATCAATTTTAAATTCTATACCGGAAGCCTTAAAATAATTTTGCAGATCAAAATCGCCGCGATTGGCAATTCCTTCCAGTTCCGAAAATCCGCTTTCATTCAAGCCAAAGCGGTATTCAATGTCAGTGGCGACACTTGAATAATGCGCAAGTTCGTCTTTGGCGTGGTTGCGAAAACGTATGTTGTCTTTTCGGATTCCAAGAGACAGAAACCAGTCCATCCGCATCTTCCGGATATCATCAAAATACTCATCCGTTTTTTCCGGATGACAAAAATACTCCAGTTCCATCTGCTCAAATTCCCGCGCACGGAATAGGAAATTGCGCGGCGTGATTTCATTGCGAAACGCCTTGCCAACTTGCGCAATACCAAACGGCAAAGACGGATGAAACGAATCCACCACATTTTTAAAATTCGCAAAAATTCCCTGCGCGGTTTCGGGACGAAGATAAACCACCGAAGAAGAATCTTCTACGGGTCCGGCATGTGTCTTAAACATCATATTAAATTGGCGCACGCCGGTCAGTCCCCCGCCGCATTCCGGACACTTTTTCGCTTTAAGTTCGTCTTCCCTAAAACGCTTCTTGCACTTTTTACAATCCACCATTGGGTCGGAAAAATGCTCCACGTGTCCGGACGCTTCCCATGTTTTTGAATTCATCAAAATCGCCGCATCCAAAGGATAAATATAGTCCTCACGCATCATGTGACGCCACCACTCGCGCTTAATATTTTCTTTCAAGCGCACCCCCAAAGGGCCATAATCCCAAGTTCCGGCCAACCCACCGTAAATTTCCGACCCGGGAAACACAAACCCCCGCCTTTTTACCAGCGACACTATTTTTTCCATTAAATTTTGTTCTTTGTTTTCCATAAAAATGGTTCGCGCGGATTCATGGCGAATATTTAAAAATCACCAATATATCTTAAGAATACTAAAATTATGCTTAAATCACAATAACCCCATAAAATTTCAAAGGCGGCTCGGGATGAATCGAACCGCCTGTTTAAAACGAGTCGTATCGCAGTTTGAGGCAATACGGTTTTGAAACAACCAAGGTGGTCCCTCGATAAACTCGGGAACTGTTTTTTGATAAATTGAGTGACGGGCGCGTAGCGCCGCCTTAACAAACCCTTAAGCGAGGTCAAATTAGTTCCCGTGTTTATTTTTAAACAATGGGAGGCGCGATTTGCTTGGCTTTCCGCCCACGGGCGGAAAAAATCGCGCCGCCCCTTAGCGAGATTTTCGCAGGAAAAACCGAGTCGTGTTTAAAAATAAACACGGGAACTAATCTATCGAGCCACCTGCCACTCCTTGGATGTCGTTAACGTATCCTGCCTCAACTCGGTAGTCAGCGGTTCAATCTTCTCATCTATACTGCCTTCAGTAAAACTATCAAGCGCGATCAGGCGCGCATCATTAGTCAGAGGTATGGCTCTGCCTGCGTCAATCTGGGACGGCGTCACCGCAATCTGAAACGCGCCCACCAAGGTCTTGGAAATCACGCCGGTTCCGGCCGAAACATCTCCGATGAACCAGCGCACTTCGGAGGATGATTCATGAAACGTGATTTTGGCATCGGATGGAGAAACAACCCCTTTCCATTTAATATTAGGAGGCAGCGCAACTTTTATTTCCGCGTTTTTCAAATCATTGGTGAAATTCTTAACTTCCCAAACAACCGCATATGTTGTTTCCGAACCGACCTTGGGCGGCAAAGGCCCGGAATTCGGAATGGGCGATACGCGATGGACACTTTTCCCGGAAAAAATGACTTTAGACGCGACCTTAAATTCCGCCGTGCCTTCCGCTTCCAAATCCGTACCGGCAAGTTCCGGAGGAATTTCTCCCGGACGCGCCAGCGCCTGTACCCGCAACAAAAGATTTTTATCCGAAATACTCTTTACTACCGGCTGGGTCCTCGTCTGGACTGAAAAAGAAAATTCGCCCTCCTCTTCCGGAGCAACTTCCCGAAGTTCAGGAATATTTCCCGGACCCCAAATCATGGATTGGCTAGCACCGTCAAACACTCCTCCCCGACTTACAAAAATCGTATCCATAAGAATTATATCTCCCTTAATAGATGCGCGAACCGAAACATTGCGCAGTAAAATCGGGGTGTTATTGCGATAATGCACGGAAAATGTCGGACGATCCCCGGGTGCCACTACCTTATCCGATTCACGATCAAGCGAAATCTTGATAGACAAAGGGTCGGTTGAGAATTTCAAATCCTGGCTCGCGTCAACATATGGCTTCCAATCGCGAGTTGCGGAGTTATACAACCCAATACCCGCACGAAATGCTTTCACCTCGCCCTCCTGTCCGGTAATAATTCCGCGGACGCGGATACTTCCACCCATTCCCGGATCCAAAGTGCCAATCCGCCAAATCATATCCCCGCTATCGGGCTTGGGTTCTGCGGATATGAATTTAAATCCCGGCGGATATTCAATCCTAAAATATAATCCATCAAAAGCTGTGCGGGCGTTTGAAATATAATTTACCCGAAGTTCCATTTCTTGGCTTTGGGTAACCACCCCTGGAATTTCCCATGAAATTGCAATGGGCACCCGGCTTATGGTAAGTGATTTGGAGGTACGCGCGGTAAATCGCGCCCGAAGATCAGCCGGACGATATTGGAATGTGGCAGAGACCGTGCGCTCTTCAAATTCCGCTCCGTAGATTCTGGCCGTCGCCTCGATTGTCTCCTCGCCGCCCGCCGGAATAGGTTTGATTTTTTTAACCAGCCGCGGCAGAGCCGGACGCTCTTCTCCCTCTTCAATCAAAGTGGAGCCGGACGGAAAAATTAAAACAACTTCCCCGTCTTCCAGGGCAGAACGCGAAACATTCCGCACTACAACCGAAAAAGTTATGCGTTCACCGGATTCAACGGTATCGCGCGCAAAAATTGAGATCTCGGCTTCTTGACCTTGGGTCTGAAAATAAAAATACCCAAAGATCGCTGCGGCAAAAACCGCCAAAAACACCAAACCCCCGAGCAATAAAATAAGCACCCGGCGATCAAAAATAAAAAACCTCGGCCTGACTTTTTCTTTAGTCGGCGGGGGCGATTCATATTCCTGCCACGAGGTTTGATCGGAGCGAGGAGGCGAAGGCAGTTCGCCTTTATGGCGCAGGCGTTTGGCCAAATCCTCCGCCGATCCTTTGCCGTAAAGTTCTTCTTCGAGATTCTCTAATTTGGACATAATTACAGTATACCATAGCTTGCTGCACTTTTTGCATCCCCATAACCGAGCGTGACCGAAAACTTTTCTTCAAAAGAATGGAGAAAAAATCGGATATCATCAGTAGAAAATACGCCGCGCTCAAGCAGAGTAAAACTTTCCAGCAGTAAAT
>Ga0209211_10013476_pt1 | contig 10128 bp, 10 predicted proteins | sample RifGroA2_FD_183992 | JGI IMG/M metagenome (GOLD analysis project Ga0209211, IMG submission 183992) | Groundwater microbial communities from Rifle, Colorado, USA - Groundwater A2 (SPAdes) (version 2) | ecosystem: Environmental > Aquatic > Deep subsurface > Groundwater | place: Rifle, Colorado...
TTGCGCACCAGATGCGCCACGCCGATCATTACGGCCTGAATGCCGCAGCGCCGGAATTCAGTTTTCGCAGGGTGATGGCGCGCGTGCATGAAGTGATCCGCGCGGTCGCTCCGCACGACAGCGTCGAGCGCTACACCGCGCTCGGTGTGGAAGTGCTGCAAGGCCATGCGCGCATCACCGATCCATGGACCGTGGAAATCAAACTCAACGACGGCACGACCCAGCGATTGACCACGCGCAGCATTATCATCGCCAGTGGCGCGCGCCCGTTCGTGCCGCCGCTGGCGGGATTGGACGAGGTTGGCTATCTCACCAGCGACACGCTGTGGGAGGAATTTGCCCAGATGGATAAGCCGCCCGCCCGGCTGGCGGTGCTGGGCGGCGGGCCAATCGGTTGCGAGCTGGCGCAGAGCTTCGCGCGGCTGGGTTCGCGGGTGACGCAGATCGAGATGGCGCCGCGCATCATGGTACGTGAGGACACCGAGGTGTCGGAGCTGGCGCGCGCGGCGCTCGCCGCCGACGGTGTCGAGGTGCTGGCCGGTCACAAGGCGCTACGCTGCGAGAAGGAGGGCGGGCGCAAATACATCGTGGTGGAGCATGACGGACAGGCGCGCCGCATCGAATTCGATGAGCTGATCTGCGCGGTGGGGCGCAGCGCGCGCCTGACGGGTTTCGGCCTCGAAGAACTGGGCATCCCGGTGCAGCACACCGTGACCACCAACGAATACCTCGAAACCCTGTACCCGAACATTTTTGCCGCAGGCGATGCAGCGGGGCCATACCAGTTCACCCACACCGCCGCGCATCAGGCCTGGTATGCGGCGGTGAACGCATTGTTCGGCGATTTCAGGAAATTTCGCGTGGATTATTCGGTAGTGCCATGGTCTACCTTCATCGATCCGGAAGTGGCACGCGTCGGCCTGAACGAGCAGGAGGCGCGCGCGAAGGGCGTCGCCTGCGAAGTCACCAGATACGACATCGGCGATCTCGACCGCGCCATCGCCGACGGCGCGGCGCGCGGCTTCGTCAAGGTGCTGACCGTACCCGGCAAGGACAGGATCCTGGGCGTGACCATCGTCGGCGAACATGCCGGCGACCTGCTGGCGGAATTCGTGCTGGCGATGCAGCACGGGCTGGGGCTCAACAAAATACTCTCTACCATCCACATCTACCCGACGCTGGCCGAGGCGAACAAATACGCGGCGGGTGCATGGAAACGCGCCCATGCACCGCAGAAACTGCTGGCCTGGCTGGCGCGCTATCACGCATGGAAGCGATGAGTTCCCCTAAAAAAATCCCCTAAAGCCTAAGCCTAGGGGATAACATAGTTCCAGCGGAGAGCCAGAACATCCGCTCAAAAGGGGAGAGGTGAGCAGATGGCAACAATTGCTTGTTGCGCTGTGGGTCAGATTATCCATGATGCAAATCCCGCTCAATACTTGGTTCACTGTATTTTGTTGCGGAATTGAACGTACCCAATGCATTGTTAAGCGGCTTGGCATGGCTGACCATAAAAACAGGCTAAGCAGGCTTTTCAGCCTCTTCCCGCGCACAATACACGCCAATTCCGGCTGATATAATGCCAACCGGAGCGGCGGGAACATATGCAATAGCCGGATTGATTACGCTCGAAGCTAATTATTTATAGGTAAGAGGTTTTTTGATGGAACAGCAAGAGAGGTTGCAGTACCAGACCATTATGCACAAGATGCTTTCAGCGATGATGGCGATGAAGGGATCTGACCTGTTTATCACAGCGGATTATCCGCCGGCGGTTAAGCTGAATGGCAAACTTACCAAGCTGAATGATACGCCGCTCACTGCCGAGCAGACACGCAAGATAGCGCACTCCGTTTCGTCAGAAAAACAATGGCACCAATACAATGAAACCAAGGGCGCTAACTTCGCCATCGCCCCGGAGGGTATCGGGCGTTTCCGCATAAATGTATTTACGCAGCAGCAGCGCACCGGTTTGGTGGCTCGCGTGATCACAACCGAGATACCGGATTTCGACAAGATGGGTTTGCCTCCGATCCTGAAAAGTGTCGTCATGGAAAAACGCGGGCTGGTCTTGCTGGTCGGAGGTACCGGATCGGGCAAATCGACCACCCTGGCTGCGATGTTGGGGGTGCGCAACCGCGACTCGCATGGCCACATCATCAGCATCGAAGATCCTGTCGAATATGTGCATAGCCATCAGAATTGCATCATCACCCATCGCGAAGTCGGCATAGATACGGTGGGATGGTTCGACGCACTGAAAGATACCCTGCGCCAAGCGCCGGACGTTATCCTGATCGGAGAGATTCGCGATCATGAAACGATGGAATATGCGCTGAATTTTGCCGAGACCGGACACCTTTGCATGGCGACGCTGCATGCGAACAGCGCCAATCAGGCGATCGACCGCATCGTGAACTTCTTCCCCATCGAAAAGCGCGAACAGGTGCTGAACGACCTGTCTCTCAACATGCGCGCTATCATTTCACAACGGCTGGTGCGCAAAATCGCGGGCGGACGTGCCGCTGCGATCGAGATTCTGCTGAGCACAGCATCTTCGCGGGATGCCATCGCCAAAGGCGAGGTCGGCGGATTGAAGGAAATCATGAGGAAGTCTGTCGAGCAAGGCATGAAAACATTCGACCAATGTCTGTATGAGCTATACGACAAGGGCGATATTTCCCTTCAGGAGTTACAGGTCAATGCAGATGCGAAAGGCGACCTGATGCTGCGCTTGAAGCTGGAATGCCCGAGATTCAGGCAGGAAGAAATGGGCGGCGATGCGGGCAGCCAAATAGCTGGACTGTCTTTTGACGGCCAGGCTGAAATGGAAGCAGCCAAGAAAAAGGCCGCTGACGAAGCCGCCGGAGTCGTTGCGCCTGTTGTGCAGGCTGCGCCTGTAGCACCTGTTGGGATAGCTGGAAGTGCCGCTCCTGCAAAGCAGGAACTGAAAATATCCTGATCCGCAGCCTCCGTTTCAGGCCGGCGGCCACGTTAATTCTCGGAATTTACGGCCCCTCATCCTCATCTGTTTGCTGCCGTCGCTCATCTCCGGCACGATCGGACTGCCGGAAAAAGGGAGGTCGGCTGCGTGATAGGTACATGATAGGTATCTGTCATCTTGGTTTCTCCATGGGTAGGGTGGACACGCTTTTGGTTTCCACGAGGGGGAGGCCGACGGGCCCCACGGCTACGCCATTGCCCGTTCGTACTGCCCACGCGGCAGCAGCTTTAACGTGAAACGCGTGGGCACATAAAACGTGCCCACCCTACGAAAAAATCGGGCATCGCGAGATGCCCGATTTTGCCATGCTTACTGCTTTGCGTCAGCTTAGTGAGGCTCCTCACGGAACTGGATGTGCTTCATATGTGCTTCGGCGGAGATGATGCGGTGGTACCACAAAATAACTCCAAAACTTAAAAGCCGCGCGACCATTCAGGCTCGCGCGGCAGAGTTATTCCTTGCTGATTACTTTAGGGCTTTTTGGGAGTGGTGTAAGGCACTTCTTTCTGGTGCGGTTCCCAGATAGTTTCATAGCCAACAAAAAACTGTCCCGGTACGATTTCTTTCTGACGGGTAGTTACGTGAAATGCGTGGCCATCTGGAATCTTGGGGCGCATAAAAGGTTTCTTGTCATCACTCATGATCCTATCTCCTTGGGTTAAAAAAGTGGTGGTTGAAAATGGGAAGTATGTAAACAGGCATATCGACCCCTCCCATTTTGCTGCTGAAATTATACTGTTCAGCGTGTGTAATATGCCTTCTTTGGAATCACATGCCGCACGCCCCCTTGTGGATTCTCAACGTCCCCTTTGTAGCGGGGGATGAGGTGAATATGGACATGGAAGATGCTTTGCCCGGCCGCCGGTCCGACATTGACACCGATGTTGTATCCATCCGGTTTGAATTCCTCGTCGAGGAGTTTTTTTTCCTCTTTGATGAGACCCATGCAGGCAGCCACTTCTTCCGGCGCCAGGTCGAAAAAGCTGGATACATGCCGACGCGGGATGACCAGAGTGTGCCCCGGACTCGTCGGGTAGGAGTCACGGGCACTGAAAGCAAGTTCATGCTGTATTGATACCCCACGCGGATCTTTGCAAAACAGGCATGGATCATTGGGGTCTCTTTTCTTTTCTTGTGTGGCTTCAGTCAACAACAGCACACCTCTTTTTGTACGTTATACTCAGACCAAGAATCTTATTAACGAGGAAACTATCGTGGCATCGAATAAAGGACGGGCTTACTTTGCACTGCTTGGTTATCATTTCAACCCCGACGACATCACACGCCTGCTTGGCATAGAACCTACCTCCACCAATGCTGCGGGCGCGCACAGCGGCCTGGATAAACCCGTCATCAGCTCCTGGGAGTTATCCACGGAGGCCGTTGCTGGAGAGGTGGACGTATTCGCCTTGACGGACATCCTCGTCAAGCAGCTGGAACCGATTAAAGAAAAAATCGTTGAAGTCTGCAAAAGCCACAATCTGTCTCCACGGTTGGGCGTGGTGCTGACTTTATCCATTGATAAAAATGAATCCAGCCCGGAAGTCGGGTTCGGTGCCCGAACGATCCGTTTCCTGGCGGATACCGGCTCATTCATTGAGGTGGAAAATAAACTTTCCGGGCGGATTTGATTCATTCTTCACTCAGCAATCTGGCTGTTGAGCACTGTTAGCTGCGCCTGCGCCATTTTCAGTTGTTTCTCACAATGCTTTAAACAGAGTGGTTGTAGCGCGTGAGGAAAACATTCGATGATCACTTCGAATTCATCTGCAATTTCTTCTGTAAGCGCAGCGTCATTTGTTAATTGAGCCAGCACATTTTGCGCTGTCGCCTTGTTCACCCGACAGATGACTGCCACATGGATAGGCAACTGCTGCTCCATGCTGACCGTTAAGGCCAATTCGTAGGAATTGATCGCTTCCTTTAAGCGCTCAGGATTTTCTTCCGACTCACCAAGATGATGCAAAGTGACGGCCCGATTGTTATGGGTGGCAGTCAGCTCCAATGCGTAATCATCTGCATCGAGTGCGGCCAAGGCATTCTTATAGGCAACAACGGACTTTTGAAATTGACGGTTGCCTTTAAGTAGTTTTCCGTAGGTGTGTAAAGTCGCCCCCAGTTGATGCATGGTGTACATCCAATCTTCCGGCGACTTTTCTCGTGTCCAAACCAGCAAAGCATTGGTGTAAGCATCTACAGCGATCTTTAATGGCGGTGTGGCTTCAAGCAGCCGACCAAGCGACTGGTTGGCCGTGCCCAGGTTATATTGCGTAGCGGCCCATTCCAGGGGAGAGCTTTCCTGAGTGAACTCCTCCAATGCCTTGCCAAAACACAGGATGGCCCGTTCAAACAATGTTGCATCTCTGCGCTGCTGCCCCAGTGCGGCAAAAATGTTGCCGAGATAGTTCTGCTTCTCTGCCCAGTCCAATGGCTCCCGGACGCGACTGATTTTTGCAGCAAGATCGCCTGTATCGGCAGCGGCAGTGTCTGCCAGCGATGCCTCAAGCGCCTCGCGCAAACTCTCGTAGATCCTGGCGCTGAAACGGTGCTGCTCATAATTCCCGCGTGTGTAACGAAAATTATCCGCTACTGCAACTTTGGTATCCGGAGCAGCCGCTGCGGCCAACTCCGCACTCAGTATGCCGATAGAATTCGCAATTGCGCGTTCCAGAGCCCTGTTCGGCGGGAAAATAATGTAAGTGGTTGAGAAATTCATTTTGCCCGATCGAGTATTTCATTCAGCTCGGGATCGGCGCCGACCGCTCCGCCAAGCTCGATTTCTTCCTCGGTGGCATCGCGTATGGACAGCACTTCAAGCATGAAAGTGACCTCTCTGCCGCAAAGGGGGTTGTTGCCGTCGACAGTCAGTGTCTTGTCGTCGAATCGGGTAACGATAAAGTTTCTGGGCTCACCCTTTTCATTTTCCATGGTGATGGTCATGCCGATCTCCCGATATTCTTCCGGGACATTTTCTATACGATCGGTAAATACCAGTGATTCATCTCTCTCGCCGTACAACTTTGCAGTGTCTATCGGCACCTCGATGATATCGCCGACTTTCTTACCATACAGTTCCTTTGTCACTTCTTCAGACATCACATCGTTCACGCCGTGAACATAAGCCAGCGGATAGTCCACAGTAACCAATATGTCACCGGTTTTGGTATCGATGACCTTGTAATTCAGTTCAACGAATTTTTCGTCTGCAATCGTATCTGACATGACTAGAGCGCCCTGATATTGATAAAGTTTTCTTAGAACAGCGTAGCGCCGAAGATTCTTACCTTGTCCTTTTCATAACCCAGCACCAGTCTTCCCAGCCATTCACTGTTATTCTTTTTGTTGATCACTTTATATAGAACAGTGACATATTCTCCACGGCGTATCATGCCGAGATACGAATAGTCTTCTGACAGGTTTTTCGCAAGGTCGCTTCTCGCAAACTGCTTGCCCATTTCAACCTCATTGGCGCCCGCAATAAAAGTGCTCGAAAAATTACGCGTGAAAGCGCCGTAGTTTCCTTCGTTGGAGTACTTGATAAGATCGGCCCACATCGGGTGTGCCAACTCTAAAATCTCTTCATCTGTTTTTTCAATGATGTTCATAAAAATCTCACCTACACAGTGTTTCATAATTCTACCTATAGCGATGTCACACCACTCGCTGGATAGATAAAAAAAGGACCAACAAAAAAATATGCTGATCCTCTTTTAAAAAAAAGAACAAATTTTCGCAGCAAATATATTTTCGCAGGCCTGATTTAACAAAACCGGTAAATCAAGCCTGCATTTGCTTAGTGGTGGTCTGTTGGCGCCGCTTTCTCTACATCACCTACCAGGTGGTAAAGCGGTGCTTTTTCCATCGTGTACTCACCCGTCTTGGGGTCACGACGAGAAACTGTCAATACGTGCCAGTTCTTGTCATCCAGCTTCATCACATCGCCACGGTAGTAGTAACCCGGCCAGCGTGTCTCCTTGCGGAACAACGTATGATGGAAGACGCTTTCAGAAGTCAGGAAACGATGCTTCAGTTCCCATGCACGCAGCAGTTCATGGATATCTGACGCGGCAACCTTTTCCAGATCTTCACCCAGAATCGACATCTTCTTCAGACCGATGTTCAGGAGCTTGTCGTTGGTCATGTAGTTAACACCAAAACCGCCACAGTACTCATCCATCATCTTCTGCAAACGATCAAGACCCTGTCTCGGATTGATGAAGTTAGGATTGACGGTGCCGGCAACCACTTCATTGCTGAAAACACGGTAAGTTTCCAAGGGCTTGTAGACCTGTTCCCTGCGACGATTGATCTGTGCGTCAGAAACACGGATGCCCTCTGCTTTGCCATCATCAATATATTTACAGGCAGCCTTGGCAGCCAGACGACCTTCGGTGAAAGAACCCGACGAGAAGGCGTGAGGTGTACCGCCTACCGCATCACCGGCACCGAACAGACCTTCAATAGTCGTCATGCGGTTATAGCCCCAGTAGTATTCCGGCGGAGATAAATCTTCCGGACCCGAACACCAGGCACCGCAACCGGTAGCATGTGAACCCATGACATAAGGCTCGGAGGTGGTCAGCTCGGGGTTTTCGTACTTAGGATCCACGTCGGTGGCAGCCCACAGCACGGCCTGACCAACGGTCATACCCAGGAAGTTGTGCCAGCCGATCTCTTCAAGGTGAGGATCCTGGAAGGCTTCCATGGTGACCATGTGGATCGGTCCGCGACCGGCATTCACCTCGTTGATGATTGCATGGTTACGCAGGCAGGTCGGGATGGGCCTGTGAGTTCTGTGCGAGACTTCCGGGTCCAGGTATTCCTTGCCTACCATTTGCTGAAGTGCCGGGAACCACTTGGACTCATACTCTTCACCGTAGCCATTCTGGGTATAGGTCTTGAGATGCAGGAAGTAGGCGCCGACAGGGCCGTAACCATCCTTGAAGCGAGCCAGCACGATACGGTTTTCCATTTGTGTCATCTTTGCACCGGCTTCGATCATCAGGCCGTATGCAGAACCAGAAGACCACGGTGCATACCAGACACGCCCCGCACCTTCACCAATAGAACGCGGCTTAAAGATGTTGGAAGCGCCACCGGCACCACAGATAACCGTCTTGGACTTGAACACGTGATAGTTACCCGTACGGACATTAAAGCCCACGGCACCGGCAACACGGTTTTCTTTGGATTCATCCATCAAGAGGTGAGTCACACAGATGCGGTTGAAAACCTTGTCCGCTGATTTCTTGGCTGCATCAGCAACGATAGGCTTGTAAGATTCACCATGAATCATGATCTGCCAACGCCCTTCACGCAGATACGAACCCTTCTTCTCGTTGCGCATGATGGGCAGCCCCCACTCTTCAAAGTTATGCACAGTGGAGTCAACGTGGCGCGCCATGTCAAACAGCAAGTCTTCGCGCACCATCCCCATCAGGTCGATGCGTGCATAGCGCACATGATCTTCTGGATTGTTCTCGCCAAAGCGGGTTCCCATGTAGCAGTTGATCGCATATAGGCCCTGAGCCACCGCGCCGGAGCGCATGATGTTTGCCTTTTCGGCGATGACGATCTTCTTGTCCTGCCCCCAATATCTTGCCTCGAATGCCGCACCCGTACCACCCAGACCCGCACCGACAACCAGGATGTCGATATTGTCTTCAATAATTGTCGAGTAGCTCATCAGTATTGCACTCCCTCTTTGATTTCCAGACCATTAGATTGCAGTGTGTGCAAACCACCGTCATCCATACGAATGTATTTAGGCTCATTGAACAGCAGTTGGCTGTCGCGCATCTCCTTGCTGGGGGCAGGCACCTTTGCGAGGTCCGGTGTCGCCGAGCCCCAAGGCTTGGTCGTGATAGGCGCCAGCAGCTCCATATCTTTCTTGCCGTTGCGGAACTTGATGCGCCACGCAATGGTGCCTTTTTCCTCATCACGAATCACGCGTACCGAGTGCCCCAGTGGCGCGAAATCGGCATAACCGCGTACATCAATCGCGTGGTGCGGGCATGCTTTTACACAGGAATAGCACTCCCAGCACATATTAGGTTCGATGTTGTATGCGCGTCGCAGCTTCTTATCGATGTGCATGATGTCAGATGGGCAGATGTCAACGCATTCTCCACAACCATCACAACGCGTCATATATACAAAGGTTGGCATAATTTATTCCTCTATTGTTTATAGATAATTAGTCAAATCAGCATCAGTAGTGTTTCGCTCTTTCAGCTTTGATACAAAGCCCCATGTTTGGCGGGTTCTTGCCCATATACGTAGGGATATCTGGAAACTTTCGCTGTACTTCAGGATCCGTCAAATCATAGTCAGGGGGCAGATTCTCCCGAGAACCATCTGCCCGGGTAATTTTTTTCTGGTAGGCGGCAGCGGGTTTAAAGAACATGTGGGCAAATTTGGACCAATAAACTCCGCCGAAGAGAACGGTGCTTGCCAGGATGAACAAGGCAAAGAAGATGGTTAATCCAGCGCCAGTAAATGACCAGATCAATGCGAAAGTCGCGGTAGCAAGCAGCGAGAGAATAAATAAATCCGCACGCTCGAACCGAAACCATGGAAGACCTTCCGCAGATACATCAACGCGGATAGAAAACCAGAACCAGTATCCACCAACGGCCAGCATCAGTGCGCCGATATGCCACAGTTGTGGCAGCAGGGCAGGTGTGGATGCTTCTGGTGTGGAATAGCCAAAAATCATGATCGCGGTAGTCACAATAAAAATAATGGTTCCCCACATGGTCAACAGATGGGAAAGCCTGCGTCTCGGATTGCTGAATTCGCCAGAAGTTAACACTTCCTTTACCAGCACTGAAGCGGCAATCGATGTTTTTTCTCCACCACTCACTGACCGTGTTGCGCTCTTCTTCGCTTTTTTCGCATTTTCGAAAAAGTACTGCGCGCTTTTCTTGTGAATCATGTCAAGTATCGTCCCACCCATGACCAACAGGATCATAAGAACGATATACCCCTGCATCATTGCAGGTGATATAACTTCTGAAAGTGAGGCAAAGGGGTTGATCGCGAACATTAGTTTCTCCTCAATAATAAAATATTAGTCACAAGATATCAGTCAATCTATTGGTCGTTTATCCACTATTCAATCC
>Ga0209211_10013480_pt1 | contig 10127 bp, 8 predicted proteins | sample RifGroA2_FD_183992 | JGI IMG/M metagenome (GOLD analysis project Ga0209211, IMG submission 183992) | Groundwater microbial communities from Rifle, Colorado, USA - Groundwater A2 (SPAdes) (version 2) | ecosystem: Environmental > Aquatic > Deep subsurface > Groundwater | place: Rifle, Colorado...
CAAAGGGGCGTGATTTACTTATGCGCATAGTTGCCATGTTAACGAAAATGGCTCAAGGCACTTCTTTCGTGCCCGCGCCCGTGCCCGTGTGCGTGCCCGATCCCCTTCTTTCTTAAAAAAGGGGAGCGCTCCCTTCCTCTTTCAAAGTTTCGTTTGAACTCGAGTTTGCAACTTTTTGGACCCGCCTGCCTTGCCTATTTGCTCACGGCGGGAGAGTGAAAGAAAAAATCCTTCCTATGCTATACTTTGCCCCGACAATTCTTGCCGGAGTTTACAGATTGTAGGCAAAAAGAGCGCATCATCTGCCCTCTTTAACCCTTTCTGTTCCGGCGGTGCGCCAAGGACAACAAAAAGGAGAGAGCGCCTATGTTAAAATTTTTTCGCAAGCATCAAAAATTCTTCTTTTTCATTGTCACATTTTTTATCGTCATCTCTTTCTCCTTTTTCGGTTCTTTCAGGAGCTATCTTCCTGCTCAAAAAGAGGAGGTAGATTCCGTTGCAGGAAGATGCATTGACGGCTCCTCTTTCACCTTGAAGGAGCTGACGGCAGTTTCTCGCCTTCTGACTCAAGAGACCATTAAGTCAGGGATGCCCAACTTGCTCCACGATGATTTTTTAGAAAAGAGCATCTTAAGGCCTCAGCTGGCGGAGAGGCTTGCTGCCGCCTTTTTTCCCTTTCTCAGTCGGGATCTTGAGGAGCGGCTGGAACGCGTGAAAAGCTATCAGCCCTATGTCCATCCGGAAGTTCCCTTTATTTGCGCAGATAAGGTGTGGGAGAGCTTAGCTCCCAAGGTGAATGAACATCTTCAAGAGCTCAAGGCGCAGCTTAAAGCTCAACCTAAGACGCTCTCTCTTTTAGCCTCGCTTTTTCTGGAACAAAAGAAGATTCCTCCGGATTTGGTGAAGAGAATGCTGCTTCTGCAGCAAAAGCAGTACTCCTGGATCTCACCGGACCCTACACTGGAAAGGAGAGATCTCTCTCTCTTTGGGTTCGATTCCGTTAAGGATTGGTTTGGAGAGGCTTTTATTGATCTTATCAGCCAAACGATTTTGAGCGGAGCCGCCCGGGCAAAGAGGGAGGGGATCACTCTCTCTTTGGAAGAGGCCAGAGGGGATCTTCTTCACAACGCCATCACCGGAGCCGAGAAGACGTACGGCCAAAAGATTTCATTAGAAGATGCCTCCCGCTACCTTTTTGAGGAAGCTAAGCTGCTCGGTTTTGAAGAAACGAGCATGGTTGCAGCCTGGCAAAAAGTCCTTCTCTTTTCTCGCCTTCTCGACATGTCGGGAAAGACGCTTCTGCATGATCCTCTCTTCTATGACGGTTTTGCCGCCTTTGCCAATGAATCGGCTAAAGTCGATCTCTACGAACTCCCTCAAGAGCTTAGGCTGGGCGCGTTTGACGATCTTCTCCGATTTCAGTTTTATCTTGAGAAGACGGCCCCTGAGCATGCCTTAAGAGCGGATCTCCCCGAAGAGCTGCTTAGCGTAGAGGAGGTGGAGAAGCGCTGTCCTGAGCTCATTTCAAGCGCGCTGCGTCTTGAGTGGCGTGAAGTGGATCTTGCCACGCTCTCTTTGGACATTCCGCTGAAAGAGACCCTTAACTGGGAAGGCGAGACGGCTCACTGGACGCTTCTTAAAAAGGAATTTCCCGTTCTTGAAAAAGAGGAGGGGGGGACCATGGATTCCCGGCTTGCCTTTCTGGACGCGCTTTTTGAAAAGAAGCGTAAAGCAATCGATCAGTTTGCACGGGAGCAGATGGTGAAAAACGATTCTCCAAGGCTCGCTGCGGCTTTTGAACAAGCCCCTCTGCATCATGAATGGGTCAGTTTTAGGATGAAAGGGACCCATCCCTTGCCCTTTAAGGGAGTGAAGGATCTTCAGGCTTTTTGGAAGGCTCTTCAATCCAGCGAGCAATTAGAAAATTTTTCTGAGGACGGCGTCCATTATTTGACGGTGCGCGTCTTGGAGAGAGCTCAAAACAAGAAACTTCTCACCTTTGCCGAAGTCAAAAGCGATCCGCTTTTCTCAGAGCTTCTTGAGCGCAAATTGGAAATGAGCTGCAAAGAGATGGCGCAGAGGGATGCCTCGTTTCGAACAAAAGAAGGAGGCGTAAAACCGCTTAGCGAAGTGAAAGAGCGTGTGGGAGCTCTGCTTCTTGCCCCTCTTTTTAGAGCTTTAGAAAGAGCGCTCGGATGCGAAGGAAAACAGCCCTCCTTGGACTTCTATGCATGGAATCGCTTTGTTCCCTTCGTCCAAAGAGTCAAAGCTGAGTTAGAACAAAACGAGACTTCTTTTTGGATCTCATGTGAAAAGACAGGCGCCCGCGTTCCTTGGCTCATTCAGAAAAGAGAAGCCCTGCTGACACGCAAAGATCCTCAAGGTTTTGATGTCGAGGAGCTCTTTGCCCTGGCCCCCCCTGCGTGGTCTTCCGTGCAAGGAAGCAGCACGGGAGCCGCCTCTTTTTTCCATCTTCTTTCCCGAGAAAGCGGAGGAGTTGAGGGAAGTGAAGCGCTGCGCGAAAAGGGCAAGGCCCTTCTTGCAGATGATGCCAAGCGCCTCCGTTTCGAAGCATTCTTGCAAGAACTTCAAGAGAAGGGCGGTATTGTCGAAATTAAACGGGAGAATGGGTGAACGTTCCTCTTTTAGAAAGCGTCCCGCCGCTGTTACCTGTTGATTTTTTTCGACTCTCTCTTGGCGTTCCCTATGTGAAGAGAGAGCCTTTCAAAGGCGCGCTTCTTCCGGACACCTCCGCCCTTCTTAACGAGGAGCCGTTTGCCCAAGTGTTTTTGGGGTGGAGCGAAGAGGGAGTCTCTCTTTTAGTAAAAGTAAATCAGCCCTTTCAAGAGTCTTTCTATCCAGACTACGCTAAGGGAGATAGCATGGAGTTCTTTTTTGACACGCGCGACGTGAAGAGCGCCGGTTACGCTACCGGCTTTTGCCACCACTTTATCCTCCTTCCCCAGCCCGCCTACGGCATCCGGGTTCAGGAAGTGACCCACTTCCGTTCGGAAGAGAGCCATCCCTTGTGCGACCCCGATCTTATTGAAGTAGAGAGTGATATGGGAAGAAAGCACTATGAGATGAAGATTTTTTTCCCCTCCGCAGCCCTGCATGGATTTGATCCTGTTCAATGTCCGCGCCTGGGATTTACCTACAAGCTGAACCGCTACCAGGGCGCTCCCCAGCACTTCACTCTCTCTTCTGTTCTTTACAACATCGGCCAACAAAGCAGTTTGTGGGCCAGTTTGCATTTTTTACCTTGAGGTCATATGAAGTATTCCAAAACGCATGAATGGATCTTGATCGATGAAGAGGGGATTGGTACCGTAGGAATTAGCGAACACGCCAAGCGCGAGCTTGGAGATATTGTCTATGTCGAACTTCCTTTTGTGGGAAAGAGAGTGAAGCAAGATGAAGAGGTGTGCGTCATCGAGTCGACAAAGGCCGCAGCGGATCTTTATGCTCCCGTATCCGGCGAAGTGCTTGCCGTTAATGATTTGAAAGGAGAAAAGATCGACAAGCTCAACCTCTCTCCGGAAAAAGAGGGATGGCTTTTTAAGATGCGCCTAGAGAGCCCCGATGAGGTAGAGAAGCTGTTCAGCCGGCAAAGATATCTCGAGATGGTCACTTAGAGTTTAAGGCTAAAAACATGATCCGAAAAAGCAGGAGAGGTTGGAAAAAGACTCTTTTTGCCGTGCTTGTTCTCTTTGTTTTCTCTCTTGTTCTCTTTCGGGACTCTCTGTTTCAATGGGGGGTGCGCGGAGCGCTGGCTCTTTCCTTTCCTGAGGTTAAGGCAGCCTTCAAAAAGAGCAGCATCGAAGGGAGCTCTCTTCATCTGAAAGAGGTCTCCCTTTCAGCCGCAGAGTGGCGCCTGGAAGCGCCTGAGGTAAAACTCAAGATCCGGTGCGCCCTTTCTCCCTTTTCCTTGCGCCTTAGTTTAAAGATGAAAGACGTCCTTTTGGAGGGGAAGGGAGAAGATCTCCTGTCGATCTGTTCCCGGTTTTCTTCTTTACTGGCCCGCATCCACTCCGTGCGATGGGAAGGAGTCCTCTCTTTCGGCGATGAGAAGTGGCAGTTTTTTTTCAGGAATCAAAAAGAGAAGGGAGGCGAGGCGAGAATCTCTTCCGACCCGGAAGAGCGGTGTCCTCTCTTCGTTGCCTCGTGGAAAGAATCAGAATACACGGCGAGGGTGCAAGGAGCTCCCCTCGCCTCCCTTGCAGGGTTCTTGCCCGACTGGGAAGTGCGTGGAGGCACGGTGGAATTTTCAGGAGAAGGAGAGATGGACTCCTCTTTTATTCCTCTGACGCTGAAAGGGGAGGGAAGAGTACAAAATCTCATCGTTGGAAAGCCCAAAGAGAGCATGGACTTCTTTTTCCAGAAGGGAGAATTTTCCGTGACTCTTCCTAACTCTCTTCAAGAGCTCTCCCTAAAGGCCTCTTTGAGCGAAGGGAAAGTCGTGCTTCAGAATCCATTTGGACAAGGAGACTGGGAACTTGCAAGGGTGGAGGCAGCCGTATCAAAATCTCCTCGAGAGCCGCTTGTAGGAACAGTTCAGGGAGTCCTGCTCCGGGAAGGGAGCTCCCTTGCCTGCATGGGAGTGCTTCGTGCTGATGACTGGCGTGCTAGGGCGCTAGAGATAGAGATGGATTTTGAGAAGAAAGCTGCGGCGCACCTGAAATTGATTTGCAGCGACGAGGGGGGGCTTCATGCTGTTTTCAGAGAGTGCGACAGGGAAATTGTCGAAGTGGGCCAAGAGATTTTTGGCCAGCGCTTCCCTGCTCTTTTAGAATGGGAAGTGAGCGAAGGGCTCTTCAATGGAGAACTTTTTTCAAGTGAGAAAGGGATCGAGATGAGGAAGTGCTCATTTTTAGATCTGAAGCTGCAAAACTTGCACAAAGGATGGCTGGGAGGGGTCAAGAGGTGCGAGGGGAGCGCGCTCTTTTCACAAGAGGGAGAGTTAGATCACTGCCGCTTCTTGTTTGAGGACGCGGATGCAGATTTGATCTCAGAAACAGGGGAGATGTGGAATCTCTCCCATCTTCAAGGCGCCCTTTCCGCGGAGGTCGGCCGCATGTTCGCATGTGACGCCAAAGGCTCCTTTGCAGGACTCGAAGGGAGACTTGTAGCGGAGGGCCCTTCTCTCTTTGATAAAACGCGTTTTTGCCTGCAGGGAGGCATCGATCAGGTCGCCTCTCTCTTTTCCCAAGAGCTTGCCGAGGCGTATCAAGAGAGCGAGGAGCTCCCCTTGCAGATTGAGGGTGAGATCCTGGGCGCCTACCCCTCCTGCAAGATCATTGCTCATCTCCGGATGCAAGAGACTCCCGGCCCTCCCTTGCATGTAGAAGCCGATCTATTAAAAACCCGGATTGAGCGTCTCCGGTTTGCCTCCCAACAGCTCGCTCCCTCTCTTTATGCGCCTCTTCTTGCTCTTCTCTTTCCTTCTTTAGAATGGGGAGGCAAGCTGAGTCTTCAGGGAAGCTATGCATACCCTGATCTGCACTGTTCCGTGACGGTAAAAGATGCCTTTTTGAAGCATAGCGCCTTTCCATTTACCTTGCTCTCTTCTCAGAAGACCGCCACATGGCTTCTTGAAGGCAATCTCGTCAAGAAGCAATGGCATCTCTCTCTTCCTCTCTTTTGCGGAACAGTGAAGAGCGATCTGCCCTTGACTTTATCTTATGAAACCTCTCTTGACATCTATCAGGCAAAAGATGCCCCCTGGATGATGCGAGCGCATCTTTCAAAGGGAGAATTTTCCTTTGGGAATCTCTTGAAGGCGCATGAGCTTGTTTGCGATCTTTGCTTTGATGGAAAGAGCCAGACGCTCACCTGCCGCCATCTCGGGGCCGTTTCGATGAACGAAAAGAGAGAGCTTTGCACGATCTCTTCAGAGAGATTTGAGCTTTTTAAGAGAAAAGAGAGATGGGCCTATGGAACCTTTTTGGTTAAAGACAAAGAGAGAGAGAGCTTTCGGGGCACACTTGAAGCCCTCTGCACTCCAAGCGATCTGAGCTCGTTTATGCTTATCTTCCAGGAAAAGGAGAGCCCTTCTTTTTTCTTGCAGGGAAAAAGAAAAGAGGGGAGGTGGGAAATCTTAAGACTTCCCGTGAGATGACCGCTTTTCGAACAGCCCTTAACTTTCTCTTTCCTCCTCTTTGTTTTCACTGCAGTGCCTTCGTAAAAGAGCGAAAGCTTCTCTGCAAAGCGTGCCTTGAACAGTTTACGCTGCTCTCTCCCGGCGAGCGCTGCAGGGTCTGTTTTGCTCCTCTTGAGAATAGAAAGAGCCTGTGCGGCCGCTGTCCTGCGCAAGCGCTTCGGTTAGCGGCCGCTTTTGAATATGAAGGCCCTGTCGTCTCTCTTTTAACCGCATTCAAAGAGGGACGTCAGTTCGCGCTCGCGCGCACGTTCGCTGCGTTTATTACAGCACAGTTGGTGGCGCTGAATTGGCCGATTCCCGATCTCATATTACCTCTTCCTCTTCCCTTGGGAAGCCGCTTTTTTGTTGGCTACGACTCCAACGCTCTTCTTGCAAGGGAGGTGGGACGGTTTCTCTTTCGGCCCTCTTTATCTATTCTCAAAACAGGCTTTTCTCAAGAGCTTTTTGTCTTAAGAAAGAAAAGGAAAATTGCGGATCAAACCCTGCTTCTGATCGCAGATTTTATGACAACGCAAATGACGTTTCGCATGGCTGCAGAGGCATTGAAGAACAGCTTTTCAGGGCCTGTTTTTGGACTTTCCGTCGCCTGCAGAAGTGAAGAGCCTTTTCCTGCAAAAGAGTGCAGGTAAGAGATGCCATTTTATATATACAAACAATCTGAAGAATTGGTTTTTCTCGACTTTGTACGTTTTTTGACGCCATCTTTTGGGAGAGCGGCTCCCATGTCGCAATTAATTTCTCAGGAAGGGTTGCTTTAACCCTTCCTTCGAAATTAATTGCAGCCTGGGAGCCGCCTCCTCGAAATCCGGCTGTCAAAAAACGTACAAAGTCGAGTTTTTGACTGCGTCGGTCTTTTCTCTGTTCATTTTTCAATGTCTCTTCTGGCCATCTCGATTTGACGTTTGAGTTTCTCGTCCTTTTCAACTTGGTGGGCAATCTTTTTCCACGAGTGCAGGAGCGTGGAGTGAGTTTTCCCCCCAAAGGATTGGGCGATTTTCATAAGAGAGTCGCTGACCAGCTCTTTGGCCAGATACATGGCTACCTGGCGTGGAAAGGCGATCTTTTTGGTGCGCTTGGGACTGCGCAGATCGCTCTCTTTCACCTCGAAGAGCGTCGCTACGCTTTTGAGGATGGCTTCGACGGAGATCCTCTTGGAAGGGCGTGTTTGCACCCATTCTCCCAGACTCGATGCCATCACTTCATCGGAGATCTCCTTGCCCATCAGCTGGCAATAGGCGCTCAAACGATTGAGAGCTCCTTCAAGTTGGCGTACATTGTTGAAGATGTGCTCTGCGATGAAATAGGCGACTTTGTGAGGGAGACGGATGCCCTTTAAAGAGGCTTTGTGCTGCAAGATGGCGACGCGGGTCTCGAAATCGGGAATGTCGATGTGGGCGACCAAGCCCCACTCCATGCGCGCAATCATTCTCTCGGAAAGCTTCAGTTGGCCGGGAGGTTTGTCGCTCGTGACGATGACCTGTTTGCTTTGCTGGATGAGCGCCTCAAAAGTGTGGCAAAACTCTTCTTCAAAATTGAGACGGTTTTGCAAGAATTGAATATCGTCAATCAAAAGAACATCCAGACAGCGGTAGAACTGTTTGAGTTTGGCGCTGGATTTGTTGCGCAAGCTGCTGACAAGGTCATTGATAAACCCTTCGGTGCTGATGTACTGAATCTTGAGCTTTTTGTGATGTTCCATCACATAATGGCCGATGGCATGCAAGAGATGGGTCTTTCCCAGGCCGACTCCCCCATGGATGAAGAGAGGATTGTAGGATTTTCCCGGACGCATGGCGACGCCGAGAGCGGCCGATTTGACAAACTGATTGGCCGGACCTTCAATAAAGTGAGGAAAGGTGTACGCGTGGTTGAGCTTGACTCCGTCATTTAGAGAGGGGGTTTGGGGCAGCGAAGATTGAGGAAGGGCAGGCGGGTTGGGAGGCGGTTCGTCGGCGATGGAAAAGCGAAGAGAGAGCGAGCCGTCGGAACGCTCAGGCAAAAAGGAGCGCAGATCTTTCCTGTAGTTGTCGATAAGATACTGCTGGACGAAGATGTTGGGAACTTGAAGCGTGAGTTCTCCGTTTGTTCCTTCTAGGACTTTGATCGGTGCAAACCAGTTTTCAAATTCCGTTGCGCTACATTTGTCTTGAACAAAGTCGAGAAACTGAAACCACGCCTCTTTGAGATCTTGAGTGAGCATTGTTTTTGAGAGCAGAATATATTCCCACTTTACCATTCAAATATAATGTAGGCAAGCGGTATACCGAACGCACTGCAAAAATTGGATTTAGGCCGACGCGAAAGCTCCCCTCGGTTCGATCGTTGAACCCCGAGGCTTTGGCGCAGCCGAAATTCCCATTTTTCAAGTGCGTTCGGTATAAGTATCGCGACGAAACGGCGAGCTCTCTGCCGAAGGGCAGGTTCTTTTTTGAAAGATCAAGCTTAAACGCAGGGGAGCCGGCTCTCTACAATCTGAAGGATTCGTTTTTTGAGATCTTCTCTCATTGGATCCCTAAAGGAAAGGTGGATGAGGTGATGGACTTGGTTAATTAAGTCGTCTCCGGGAAATTGCCGACGGAGTAACGAATTGATTTTTCGCATGGCGTCGTCATCATCTAGAGTTAGTAACTGTTGAAGTTGAAGCAGGAAGACATGCTGTTCAGCATTTACGGAATGAGTCATGATTTCTCACTCTTTAAATTTTTTTATGTAGTTTAGATTGTCTTGAATCAATCTTAGCAGATTTATTAAAAAATGGTTACTCTTTTCTTGGTCAATAAGGTTTTCTATGAGAGAACAATTTTGAACGAGCTGCTTTTTGCCCAGGGCGATGCCTTCATGCAAGGCGGCAGGGATCGTCTCTGAGATTTCATGCAGAGCTTTATCAAAGAAAAGAGTTTTTTCCAAAAGATCACGCGCGATGCTATTTTTAATGCTTAAAGCAAGATGAGCAACTAAAATTTCGGGTGTTTCCATCAGAAAAACAAATAATTCGTGGATCTTCTGAGTTCTTTCCTTGAAGATCTTCTCGGTCAACAAGAGGTCTTTGGATGGGAGGTTTTCCCGGAGAGGAAGGGGTGCAACGGAGGAGGTGCTTTCTTGAAGGTCAAATAATGCATCCAGAGCAAAAAAAGTGTCATCTACAGAGGGCTCTTTTATTGGCAAAAGATAGCGAGAGGTTCCGTTGTCAATGAGATAGCAATGAGTAAGCTTTTTCTTGGAGTCGGTTGTAGGTATGAGATGCAACATGATGTTTCCCGAATTAAAAGAGGGATTCTTTTCGAGAGAAAGATCGTCTGCTCCTTGGAGTTTGATGAGTCGATCATCATTGCCAATCAAAAGATCAAAGACCGCTACTTGTCCGAAAAATCTGAACATCTTTTTCCAATCGTCTCTGTCCATTTGAAAAAGAGAGCCGTTTTTGACAAGAGCGCTAAATGTTGAGGCTTGAAACTCGGGCATTAACATCAAAGGCCGTGAGTTTCCCAGATTTTCCATGGCGGGTTTTTTTGCAATAGCATAGGGAAGAAGAGACATTGCGATAGAATCTGAGACAAAATGCATATCAGAAGTATTGAAGTTGCATTCCCTTAATAGCCTAGAACAAAATCTTTCATTTTGAGCCTCGCTCTCTTTCTCCCATTTAAGCACAAAATAAAGAGGAGTGATCTCTTTGATTCTTTCCATAGGGCGAAGCTGATTCGAAGGCATCGAGCAGAGAAAAGTAAACCCTGAAGAACCCAGCTTGGGAGGAACTAAGTAGCTCGTGGGGTCCTTCGTTCTCAGACATCTCTCGAAGATTTGCGCGATAGCGTCAGAGCGAGTTGCAAAAGGCGTATCTATTGGAGAATAACCTCTGTAGTGTTGAGTGGTGTCTTGGCGACCGACAGGTTGAAAGGTACTCTGAAAAGCCATAAAGATATGAGGTATTTTATTTAAATGTTATATTAAAGAGAGCAATAAATTG
>Ga0209211_10013482_pt1 | contig 10127 bp, 8 predicted proteins | sample RifGroA2_FD_183992 | JGI IMG/M metagenome (GOLD analysis project Ga0209211, IMG submission 183992) | Groundwater microbial communities from Rifle, Colorado, USA - Groundwater A2 (SPAdes) (version 2) | ecosystem: Environmental > Aquatic > Deep subsurface > Groundwater | place: Rifle, Colorado...
CTTCTTACAAATCTATACGAACAAAAATCATCATCTTTTCAATCCTGCTTTCTGTATTTCCTATTTTTATCATGAGGATATTCGTTTATCCCACTGAAAAAAAGGCGTTACAGGACGCACTGATACAAAACCTCGAAGGTGTCGGTCACAAGCAGACGGAACTCATTTTGCGATGGATCGAGGAAAGAAAGGCAGATGCCAGGATTGTTGCCGAAAACCCGAATGTACCCGGCGTCATATATAAATCCGAGGGGAGTGAAAATTTTTATAGACTGCTCCACCATTTAAATTCCCTCAGAGAGGTTTATGGCTACAAAGAAATCTTTATTTGTGACCGTCATGGGGATTTAAAGGTTACAACTTCTACCGGAAAAGTAATTACCAATGTGGCAGGGTTTGAATTTTTTCAAAAGGCCGTCAGCGGCAGTACCTTTGTATCGGATATTTCACCTTCTGTGATTCCGTTGGAAAATGAATACGGAAAACTCGAACTTGGTATGCCAACCCTCTATATCTCCACTCCGGTTATCTATGAGCATAAGGTTATCGGCATGGTATGTCTGAGGGTGGATGTAATGGAGATCAGCAAACTCATGAGGAGCGTCCACTTGGGGGAAACGGGTGAAACATATTTAATCAATAGGGATGGATTTATGATTTCTGAATCCAAGTTTTTAAAAGACCTTAAAGATTTTGGGATCGTCCAGCAAAGAACGACTCTCGAACTCAGAGTAACGGATACTGCGACAGGAAAATTTACGAAAAGTGTTGATGCATGCCTGAAGGGAAATAGTGGATATGATGGAGAGGGGTACATGGATTATCGAGGCACGCAGGTGCTGGGCTTCTGGCAATGGATACCGGAACTTAACTGGGGAGTTATTGCAGAAATTGATGTGGCTGAAGGTTATGGACCGGTTAAAAGACTTCATGCAATCGTTTCTTCAATTATGTTAATAGTGACAATCGCAGTCATATCTTCCGCTTTTTTCTTTGGGAAAAAAATGTCTGACCCTATCGTATATCTCACGGAAGTAACAAAAAGCATTTCTGAAGGCGACTATAGTAAACGTGTAAAAACCACCTCCCACGACGAGATCGGAGAACTTTCTAATTCCTTCAATAAAATGGCGAGTTTCCTGGAAGAAAAAACACAGATACTCAAGAACTATACAGCCAATCTGGAGAAGACTGTGGAGGAGAGGACAAAAGACCTGGTTCGTATGAATCAAGAGCTGGAAAAACAGAGCAGCAATCTGGAGAGGGCATATAAAGAATTACTGACCCTCGATCAGATGAAGGATAAAATGATACGGGACGTATCTCATGAGCTTAAATCACCCGTTGCACAGGTACAAATGGCAATCGATCTCTGGTCCAAGGAAGTAAAGAAAGAGTATATAGACCGTTCAAAAGAAGGAAAATTCAGCAAGATTATTAACGATAGTTTGCAAAGATTACGAAAGACTATAGGAAGTATACTCGACCTCTCTGTTTTGGAATCAGGCAGAATGGTGTTTAGGAAGGAACCCATCCTAATGGATGTGCTCGTTTTACAGACAGTCACAACAATGAGGCTTTTAGCTGAAAAAAAGGGATTGGCTTTAATAAATCACGTGAATCAAGGATTGCCGGCAGTAATCGGCGACAGGGAAGAAATTCAGCGTGTAATTACCAACCTCATAGATAATGCCATAAAATATACTGAAAGAGGCGAAATACACGTATTCCTGGGACAAAAAGATGCCAGCATAGAATTCGCCGTAAAAGATACAGGGGTTGGTATCGGGTTGCCAAAAGAGCAATTCGGAAAATTATTCGAAAGATTCTTCCAAGAACGCCCGAGGGCGGATGGCGCAGGGGTAGGTCTTGCGATATGTAAAAACATCATTGAAGTCCACAAGGGACATTTATGGGTGGAAAGTGAGGGTCGCGGAAAAGGCTCCACATTCAAATTCACCTTACCCGTCGCTCAAGAAGGTGCTTCGTAAACTATAAAATCAAAAAGGAGCTATACTTTGAGTAGAAAAATACTCATCATCGAAGACGAAGACGAGTTTTTCTTTTTTTACACGATGATGTTCGAAGGGACTGATTATATAGTCAATCGCGCCCTTGATGGGAAACAGGCATTTGAAAAAATCAAGGAAGACAAACCCGACCTCATCATTCTTGACTTGTTACTCGATGAAATGACTGGCGATGCCTTTCTTAAACAATTGAAATCAGATCCATCCTATGCCGGAATTCCCATCATTATTGCAAGCAGTTTTTCACCTCGTTCGTATAAAACGATATTTGAAATAGACCCCACTCTGGTCTTCCTGGAAAAACCGTTTACTCAAGAAAAATTACTTACCTCAATTAAAGCCAGGTTAGAATAGCACATGAAACGTTCTCTATCAATAATAGGATTGTTCATCACATCCTTGATGTTTCTTATAGGCTGCCATTCCGCACAGTACACAGAATTTATTAACAAAAAAGACCCGAATCGACTGGAAGCATCGTTGATATGTGATATCCAGGACGGACGGCTGGACATGCCATTCGAACAGGCTTGTCTTATTGCATCCGGTGTAGACACTGATAAAAAAATGCAGTCGTATCTAACAAAGATCGACACCCTCATCTCCCGAATCAGTCGGGAAACATGCGTTAATAATATAACAGACCCATTAACTAAGGCACAGTTCCTATTCGACTGGTTACAAAGAAACGCTAATGAAGGGACATACAATGATTGTTATGATATCAGAGATACGCTTAATCTCAGGGTAGGAAATTGCCTTTCTTATGCAATCCGATACACTATTATTTGCAGGCGCTTTGGCATAGACATAAAAAATATCTTTGTTCCCGGCCATATTTATAATATGCTCTTAGTTAAAGAACAGAAACACTACTTTGAACATACCCATAGCGATGGCATTGTAAAAAATGCAGACAGGGATAACCCCCAGAAGAAGGTTATGAACGATTTGGAACTTATTGCAGAGATATTTTTATATAAGGCACGCAATGCAAATAATGAGATGAAGCACGAAAAATCAATCAAATACTGTCAACAGGCATTGACGTGTAACCCGTATGATAACCGCCCTGTTATTTTACTCCTGGATAATTACATTGCAAAGAAGCGTTACGAAGAGGCATTTCGATACCTGAATGATTATATCTCCCATCATCCCGATGGCAAAAAAACCTTTAAAAATACCTACACCCTCTTGCAAAGATTGTGTAAAAAAGGGGATAACAGCATACCACAGAGCGCACAGAGTACACAGAAAAGACGTTAAATTTATCGTATGAATTTTTCATTTTATTTAAGCGGATGATATGGCATAAGTGATGAAAAATCCCCCTTAGTAAAGGGGGCGAGGGGGTCCCCCTTAGTAAAGGGGGCGAGGGGGTTGTAAACTTGTCCTCATGAAAATGGGGAATAGCCTGGAAAAAATACAACCCCCTGCATCCCCCTTTTTTAAGGGGGACTTAAACGGAATAACTTGATTTACATTTTGTACAGGTATTTATAGTGAACGCAATAAGAAACCATTGCGAGCGACAGCGAAGCAATCCAAACCATCAAGATTGCTTCGGGCTATCGCTATCGCAATGACATTTGCATGTAACCACATTTATTGCGTTTACTATAGTACGTCCTGTTTTATCTTGTAAATCCTGTCAAAAAAGAAAATTTGTAAACATCATGGAGGATCGACTATGTCTACGTATAAATTTGTGGCAAAAGATTTAATGACGGAAAAGGTGGTCTGTGTCCATCCGGAGACACCTATCCCTTCACTCATAAAAATCTTGATCAAAAACCATATTAACGGTGCACCCGTCGTTGATAAAGATGGAAAACTTGTTGGCGTCGTTTCAAAGACTGATATTGTTGAATACGATGAGAAAATAAGCAAAAAACGAGGGCTCAGCAGCAAAAAATCATTTTATAGCGACACCAATGGAAAACAAAAAAAGGCCTTCGAGAAAATATCAAAGGCAAAAGGTTTTGGAAAGACGGTGGTAAAAGATATCATGACTTCCCATGTCATTACAGCGCAGGCGGATGATACGATAGACCGCCTTGCAAAGATAATGCATGATAAAAAAATCCACAGGATTATTATTCAGGACAAGGGACAGGTTGTGGGTATTGTGAGTACTCTCGATATCCTTCACGCCGTAAGCACTATGGGCTATGGCAGCAGCGCCTTCGTTACCGAAGAAGCGATCCTTGACTTACAGGAACGTCTGGAAGCAGCAGAAACGTCCATCCAATCTTTACGGGATATTTTAAGTAAAATTCATGGTGAAAAATGAATTATGAACAAAAAATCTCTCTTATTTTTAAGCATTCTCCTGTGCCTTATGCTTGCCGTGGTTGCTTATTTATCCACAGAATCTATGAATGCAGGGAAAGCACATACCGGCATTGAAAATAACTTCCAGCAGGTAGTGCACGGTGTGGGCCTGGGCGCTTCAACAAAGCCCACGTGGTGCTATATCAACTTTGACCCACGGATCGATCCGCGATGTCCATGCATCGAATGGCCAATCCCAGGCGGTTACTGCTACTGCCCTGATCATACAGGGACTGTCTCATATATGGCAGGTAATATGGAAATGGGTGTGGCAATTGAGATTATCAGGAATTACGACAGTCAATTCAAAGGTAAAACAAAAATTCGATAATATGCGGAATCTGTCTGCAAAGTATTAGATTACTTTTTTCCTGTGCGAACAGGCCATACATAGCAAGTTTCAGTCTTATGGGCAGTGTCCATGATGCCGTGATCGCTCATGTTTACGATCCACGCATAGGCTACACCGCCCTTGAGGGTATCACTCGACCAGTAGCTGTCCGATTGTACGCCGCTAAAGAAGCTAGAGTATCCCGATGGAAGGGCAGGATTGTTGTTACTTGAATCAGTCAGGCTTGCTAATTCATTCCTATTCGGCAGACGCCAGTCTGTTTGGTGACTGCCACCGTTGCTCGTATCACCGGCAGAAGTTCCATTCATCGTTCCATCTCTATTCAGGTTCTCCACATCAGTCAGGGCATCTGCCCAGGTTCTCGCACCCACTACATTGGCATTCTGCAGCCATATCAATCCGGTAAGGTTGTCCGTTACTGTACCGTTACTATTGTCCGTAAAGCGGGGACTGGGCGAAGCTACCCCTTTATTCGAATTCGCGTCATCCCCTGTCACATAAGAAGTAGTCTGGCAGGTTTTTTGTACTGAACTCTGAACTATGTTCTGAGCTTGGGTTCCCGTAATCAATCCCCGGATGTCGGTGCTGTTTAGCTCCGAGAAGGTTTTCCCATTAAGCACATCTGAGTCCCCTGCGGTGGGAACAACTGTATTGTCGAGATGCCCGGAGTATGCCAAAAATGGGGCGATCATAACCAAGCCAATAATTGTTGTACAAAAACGTAAAAAGACCATGTGAAATTCTCCTTAAAAAATCAAAACTTTCAGGAACGGGTCTTGCTTCTTGATGTTGCTGTAGCTTCATTTTCCAGATGTAATAAATTAAAACCCAACGGATTTTTGAATGCCAGGAACGGTTAATGATAGGCGTCACTTGCGTTCAACCAACCTGCTCGACTTGATTGTTAATTTATTATGGTGTTTCGCGATCGTGGAGTTTCGCTCTGATCGAGCGTGGATCACGTGCACAATGAAAAAGCCCAAATACAACAATTTGGTCATCTTTTATCATAAAATAAATGGCGTGTTTTCTATTCTTGCCTGAAGTTCTTCGAGAGTTAAAAGGTTTCCAGGAGCAGATTCATGCATTCTGAGCCTTCTATCCAATTCATCTATATGGCTACGTGGAATGGGTAATACAGACTCATCCAAAGCTATGCTGTCCCAAATATCTTCAACCAATAGGATTTTTTCCTGCGCACTTAATTTGGCAATTTCTGGAATATCACTTATACGCACGGTTACCTCCTTTTATAATGGTCCTTACACTATTTTAGCCTTATTGTACGTATTTTAGAGGAGGGAATCAACCTGATTTTGTTGTTAGTTTTTAAGATTATTTTCAAGTGTTTCATTTGTAGCTCTTTTTTAAGATTATTTTCAAGTGTTTCATTTGTAGCTCTTTCCGGTACTCTCCGGATTTATACTGTTAAAATTATGATCCGGAACATACCCCACCTATCCATCCCTGTTTGATGAGACTCATACGTTGAATTGTTTACGTATTTACATATAAATATTGATATTATATAATATTCCAAATATTAAAGAGAATGTTCTCAAATGACACCTTCAGATAAACTAAATATTTCAGGAGACGCTAGGTAAAGGTTTTTTATGGAAATCAGAAAATTCAAAAGGCTTCTCGTTGCCAACCGTAGTGAAATAGCGATACGGGTCTTCCGGGCAGCGCATGAGCTTGGTATCAGAACCGTGGCGATATATTCCCACGAAGACCGCTTTGCACTTCACAGATTTAAGGCAGATGAAGCGTATCAGATCGGAAAGGGTAAGGAGCCGGTCAAGGCTTATTTGGATATAGATGGAATCATTCAGCTTGCCAAAGACAAGAAAGTTGATGCCATACATCCGGGTTACGGGTTTCTCTCAGAGAATGCCAACCTTGCCCGCGCCTGTGAACAGGCAGGCATTGCCTTTGTAGGTCCCCGTCCGGAAATTCTTCAGGCGCTTGGCGACAAAACCTCGGCCAGGAAAATTGCCGGGGAAGCACAGGTTCCCATACTTTCCGGATCTAATCATCCTATTAAAAGCCTGGACGAGGCAAAGTCTTTTTGCAATAATCTGGGATATCCAGTCATAATCAAGGCCGCTCATGGCGGCGGCGGCCGCGGTATGCGCGTGGTTCGAAGCGAGTTGGAATTGAGCCATCGCCTGAATGAGGCGCAGCGTGAATCTTTGACAGCCTTCGGTTCTGAGGAGTGTTTCATTGAAAAATACGTCGAAAAGGCACGTCATATAGAGGTGCAAATTCTCGGTGACAAGTACAATAATATTGTACACCTGTTCGAACGCGACTGCTCTCTTCAAAGACGACATCAGAAAGTTGTTGAGATTGCCCCGGCGCAAAATCTTGAAAAAAGCCTCAGACAGCGCATCTGTGATGCGGCCGTGAAAATATGCAAATCTGTGAATTATGATAATGCCGGTACCGTAGAATTTCTTCTCGACACGGAAACCAATAAGTATTATTTCATCGAAATCAACCCCAGAATTCAGGTCGAACATACCGTTACTGAAACTATAACAGGGTTCGATCTGGTTAAAAGACAGATATTAATCAGTGAAGGTTTCCCTCTTAATTCACCGGAAATCCGCATACCGAACCAGGAAGCTATTCACATTAATTGCATTGCCTTCCAGTGCCGGATTACCACAGAAGACCCCTCTAACAAGTTTATTCCAGACTACGGTCGCATCCAGCATTACCGATCTGCCGGTGGCATGGGCATCCGTCTTGACGCCGGGACGGCCTTTTCAGGCGCTCTTGTAACGCCATACTACGACTCTATGCTCGTAAAAGTCACGGCCTTTGGAACCACGGCCTTTGGAACCTGTTTTGAGGAAACAGCGCACCGTATGGACAGGGCATTGCATGAGTTCCGGATACGTGGTGTAAAAACCAATATTCCGTTTCTCATTAATCTGATAAACCACAGAGATTTTCTGAAAGGCAAATGCACCACGCGTTTCATTGACGAAACGCACAATCTTTACAACTTTCCGATCCGCAGGGACCGTGCTACCTGCATCATGCGTTTTATGGGAGACGTCACGGTCAACGGTCATTCTCTCATCAAGGAAACACCGAAGTCTGTATGCCGCCGCAAAGCGCCGGTTCCAGCTGTTGACCATAATAATCCCGGACACAAAGGCAGTCGTGACCTCCTTCTGGAAATGGGGCCTACAAAATTCACCCAGCACATCCTCAAAGAGAAAAAACTGCTGTTGACGGACACGACTTTCCGTGACGCGCATCAGTCGCTGTTGGCTACCCGCATGAGAACTATAGACATGCTGAAAATAATCGAGGTCTATTCCAGAAACCATGCTGATTTTTTTTCGCTTGAAATGTGGGGTGGGGCAACCTTTGACACCACCATGAGATTTCTCATGGAATGTCCCTGGGAACGACTCCGTTCCATGCGCAATCTTGCGCCCAATATACTCTTTCAGATGCTGCTCAGGGCCTCTAATGGCGTTGGGTATACCAATTACCCTGACAATGTCGTCAAGGCATTTATTAAACAGGCGGCAGAAAGCGGTATAGATATATTCCGTGTCTTTGACTCTCTGAACTGGGTTACCAACATGAAAGTGGCGATGGATGCCGTCTTGGAAACCAATGCCCTGTGTGAAGCCGCTATATGCTATACGGGAGATATTTTGGATCCGAAACGGACAAAGTATACGCTGGACTATTACATAAAAATGGCAAAAGAACTGGAATCCCATGGCGCTCATATTCTGGCGATCAAGGATATGGCCGGACTTTTGAAGCCCTATGCTGCCTATAAATTGGTGAGCGCCTTGAAGTCAGAGCTGAAGATACCTATACATCTTCACACCCATGACACATCGGGCGGTCAGATTGCCACTCTCGTCAAGGCTGCGGAAGCCGGAGTGGATGTCGTGGATGCCGCCCTGAGTCCCCTTTCAGGACTAACATCTCAGCCCAATCTCAATACCCTCGTGGAAATGATACGGTTCCACTCCACGAACGCGATACGGGTATGGACTTCAAAGCCTTGGGGTTACTCTCGGATTACTGGGAAGTAGTCAGAGAGTATTACGCGCCGTTTGAATCCATTCAAAAGTCGAGCACTGCCGAGGTGTACCATCACGAAATTCCGGGCGGGCAGTTTACCAACCTCTTCCAGCAGGCTCATTCTATGGGGCTGGCGCACCGATGGCATGAGATCACTGACGTTTATGCGGATGTTAACCAGCTCTTTGGAGATATTGTGAAGGTTACTCCGTCTTCAAAGGTTGTCGGAGACCTGACGCTCTTTCTGGTGACAAATAACATCAAGGCTCAGGATATCGTTAACAGCGACAGGGATATTTCCTTCCCGACATCTGTCATAGAATTCTTCGAAGGCCGTCTCGGCCAGCCAACCGGAGGTTTCCCTAAAGACATCCAGGATAAACTATTGCGGGGGGCAACTGCCTCCACTGAAAGACCGGGTGCGAACCTTCCGCCTGTGGACCTTGACAAAATCAAATTAACAATTGAGGAACGCATCTCCAGACACATCACCAACGAAGAACTCATGTCCTACCTGATGTATCCGGATGTATTCATTAAGTACGCTGAGCACAGAAAGAAATACGACGACGTCTCTGTGATTCCCACGGATGTCTTCTTCTATGGTCTGCCCATGAATGATGAAGTCACCATTGACATCGAAGAAGGAAAGACTTTGATTTTCAAACTGGTCGCCATAAGCCCGCCAAACGAGGAAGGAGGAAGGAAACTGTACCGTCTTCTTTGAGCTGAACGGCCAGCCGCGTGAAATAGTTATTGTCAATCGCAAGGTTGCTGTCACCGTAATCAAGCGTCCTCAGGCTGAAGAAGGAAACATCAAACACGTCGGCGCACCCATGCCGGGCATGATTGTCAATATGAAAGTGGCAGTCGGTGATAAAGTGGCCCAAAATGCTCCGCTTTTAGTCATGGAAGCAATGAAGATGGAAGCAACCATTTATGCCGAACACGACGGAGAAATCAGCCAGATTCTGGTTAAGACAAGAGACTGTGTCGAGGCAAGAGACCTGCTGATCGTCTACAAGTAATCATGTAATATAAGACCGCTTAGAGTCTTTCTTATGTTTGATTCCCTCCCGATTCTTGATCGTGTCCCCTGATTGATTACTATTCGTTTGTGATCTACGATATTGCATTATTTCCTTGCCCGGACATATGATTTTAGGTTGTTGGTTTCGATCCTCAATCCTCAATCCAACCTGCGAGACTTAATATTTAAGATGTGATAATCATATAGAAGGCTCCTTCACAAATAGATGCCAAATTGTATCATAGAGGCATCGTGAAATAAACTCTTAAACTGATAAAAGAGAAGGAGCATGTATGAGTTATTATGTAGGAAT
>Ga0209211_10013484_pt1 | contig 10126 bp, 8 predicted proteins | sample RifGroA2_FD_183992 | JGI IMG/M metagenome (GOLD analysis project Ga0209211, IMG submission 183992) | Groundwater microbial communities from Rifle, Colorado, USA - Groundwater A2 (SPAdes) (version 2) | ecosystem: Environmental > Aquatic > Deep subsurface > Groundwater | place: Rifle, Colorado...
ACCCCGAAAGAAGTTTTTGAAAGAGAAATGAAAAAAATTAATATGAAAAAAGCCACCAGAAGCGGTATCATTAATAGTAATATTTTATTAGCAGAGAGTGTTCGGATTGAGGGCTCCGCGTAGGTGTAGCCTTCTTAGGACATTCTAGAATAAAAGACGCAATATTGCCATGCATCTTACCTCATCGGCCGGTAATTTTGCCCTATACGCCTTTACTTGATAAAATATAATTGAAACGACCCTGAAGTAAAATAAGGAGGAAGACATGAAGAAGACTGCGGTAAAAACAGCGACATTTGGGAGAGGTTTTGTGGTGCATGAAGTTGCAAGTGGAAATCTGACTTACTGCCGTATTGACGTCGTGCAACCTGAATGCAAAATCAGCCGACATCCGGCAACTTCCATTAACTGCTTTATTTGCAAAAGACGGGCGAAGCGCTTACGACCAAGACCAGGCAAAAGATTAACCGCTACTCTGCCAGGCCTCAAAGTCCACGTTGTATCGGGCGCCAAGACAAGCCCCTGCAATCTCAATTTCTCTCGCATGCCACATGCCGTCAAAATAAGACCCAATGCCTACGTAACCTGCGGACATTGCATGCGATTTGCATGGCAATAAATTGGCGATAGGTAAAGACAATCACCTATAAGTAAAAGATTGTCCAAAGGCGCTGTGCTACAACACAGCGCCTGCATCGTTTAAGAAATTCCCTCGATATTTTCAAGTAAATCGTCAAATAGGAAATTGCTTTATTTACAAAGATATATATAATAAATCCTATCGCGGGGTCACGCTGAGCGTGACTAACACCGCGCTAAGCGCGGGGTGGAGGAGTAGTACCTCGTGAGGCTCATAACCTCAAGGCGCCGGTGCAATTCCGGCCCCCGCAACAAATAACACAGTTTTTGCTTCGCCATTGACGTCAAAAGCCGCCTTTTTGCGCATGCCCATCGGCTAATTCGCACGAATTAGCCGATGTAGAGAAACATAACCTATCTCAAAAATATTCAAACGCGAAATAAAGTTATTTTCCTTCGAGAATCTTCCCCACCTCAAAAAGCCTATTTTCGCAAAACCATGGCGCGATCAATTGGACCCCCACCGGCAAATCTCTGCCCTCTTTGTTCACAAATCCAAAAGGAACGGAAATCGCAGGAACTCCGACTAAATTAATCGGCACCGTAAAAATATCTTCAAGATACATAGAAAGCGGATCTGCAGTTTTCTCGCCTATTTTGAACGCGACGTCTGGTGCCGTTGGCGTCAGAAGTAAATCAACATTCTTAAACTCATTTTCAAAATCTTTTCTTATTAAATAGCGAACTTTTTGTGCCCGGGCATAATAGGCGTCGTAATATCCGGCGGAAAGCACATAAGCTCCGAGAATAATTCTCCGTCTGACCTCGGGCCCAAATCCTTTGGCGCGCGTCTTTAAATATACTTCGAGCAAATTTTTTCCCTCTTCTCTCAATCCATAGCGAACCCCGTCAAACCGCGAAAGATTAGCGGAGACTTCAGCGGGCATAATTATGTAATACGCCGCGAGCGCATATTTGGAATAAGGCAAACTTACTTCTTTAATTTCAAATCCTCTCGCCTTCAAAAGATCAACCGCTTCAAAGATTTTTTTCGCGACGTCTTCATTAAGACCTTGCTTTCCGCCGGACGTGAGAGAAAAATATTCTTTAGGAACGCCTACGACTTTAGTTTGTAGTTTGTAGTTTGTAGTTTGTAGTTCTCGGTCGGCAGAAGTTGAATCCAGCGCATCCTTGCCTTTAATTACATTAAAAATAATTTCAGCGTCCTCAACTGTTTTGGCAATCGGCCCGATCTGATCTAAAGACGAAGCCATGGCAATGAGCCCAGAACGCGAAACCGCGCCGTATGTCGGCTTTACCCCCACCACTCCACAAAATGAAGCAGGCTCCCTGATGGATCCTCCGGTATCCGAACCCAAGGCCGCGTGTGCCATACCAACGCCAACCGCCGCAGCCGAACCGCCGGATGAGCCACCCGCCACTCGCGTTGTATCGTAAGGATTTTTTGTAACGCCGTACGCAGAGTTCTCGGTTGAAGAGCCCATGGCAAATTCATCCATATTAGTCCGTCCCAAAAAAATAGCGCCTTCCGCTTTTAATTTTTTTATTACAATCGCACCATAGCTTGCCCGATAACCTTCAAGAATTTTGGAAGACGCCCCGATAAATTTGCCTTTGATTAAAATATTGTCTTTAATCGCAAAAGGCACGCCCTCAAGCGCACGAGGAGCATCTCCGCGCTTAATTTTTTTGTCGATCTCTTCTGCAACATCAAACGCATCACTAAAAACCTCTCTGTAGGCGTTAAGCTCGAGATCTTTTTTCTTTATCTCCTCCTGATAGTGCAAAACCAGCTCCCGCGCCGAAAGATCGCCTGAAGCTAGACGTTCTTTTATTTTTTTTATCGTCAATGTTTGAAAATTATTCATCATCATTAAATATGCCCTTTACTTTCAAATACCCATTCTCGCTTTCAGGGAATTGCCCTATTAATAAATCTTCCCTGCTAACGTTCGACACCGGATGTCGCACATCTGTCTCGTCAGCGCGAAAAATATTTCTCACATTTATAGCGTGCGTCATTTCAGGCACATTGGAAACGTCCACCTCTTTGAGTTTATCAACATAACCTAAAATATTTTGGAGATCAGCCGCCAATTTTTTTTCTTCGGATTCCGTTAAATGAATCCGCGCAAGTTCAGCTAACTTTTTTATTTCTTCTTTTGAAATCATGATGTTATTCTAATGTTCTTAAGAATTTGAGAATAAGCATGAGTGGTTTTAAATAAATTCAATTTGATAACACTCTGCACAATAAATAATCTCCGGCCGCTCTGGGGCATAACTTGTTTTTATGGCTTTTCCACATTTTGCGCAAGCTCTATTCCATAATTTCGGGGGGTTCATTCTGAACAGCCTTTCTTTATATCTGCAGTTAGGGCATTTTCTGGGGAGCGGGAATCCAAAGCGCCTTAAATACCCGAGTTCCGGCGCAATAACTCTCCAGGGCCCTTTGCAATCTATGCATTCAAAAACTTCATTTACAATATCATCTTTCACATCATTTATACTATCCGGCATATCCTCCGATTTCATGGTTGGCTTGTATTCAGAATGCGCAGGGGCACGCCATCTCCAGCCATTCTCTAACACCTTTTCTTTTGGTAATGGAAAATACCAGCTCGCGGTTGATTCGTTATAATCATAAAGTGACAAATCATACGGAAGAAATTCGCCATATTTAAAAACTCTCCCTTTTGAATCAGTATAAGGATTTTTTTCCATGCCCTCGATTATCCGTTCGCGCAATTTACTATATTCCTCTTCAATATATTGCTTATTTAAAATGCAATATTGTTTTTTTCTTAGATTGATGCAGCCGAAAGTATTAGACGAGGAAACATTATATATTCCATATTCGACATTCATGCAACTATCCCAAACGCCGGAGGAAAATTTAATATTGTCCGTCTGCAATCCAGTGGTTATTACATCTAAAACTCTTTGGGCACCTCCTCCCCATTCAGTATAATCGTAACAATCTTTTGCGGGCGAAGTGGTGATGAGCTGGCAAAACTTTCCATTTTCTACATATCGCGCCTGATACATGTTTTGCGCATTTTTTGACTCATAAATATAGTCTCCGGAAACATCAACATTATGTCTCTCATGCATGAACTTTTGCGGAACTGACTCCCAAAATTTGTAAACTTTCTTTTTTAACTCTTGAATAGACGCGTAGGAACCCAACCTAAACTCTTTTAACTTGCTTTCATATTCCTCCTTTGAATAAGGCTCATTGAAAATATGATATTTTTTATTGCGCAAATTTATGCAGCCGAAACAATCAAAACACCCGGAAAGATTTTTTGAAAAATATATATCATGAGAATCAATCAAGTCTTCTGAAAAAAATATTTTAAAACACTTAAACAAATTAATGTTTCCATATGCAAGTTCAACACGAGTGATCATTGTTGAATCAAGCGCATCCTTGTTATAAGTGCCCATTTCAAAATAATATACATTCTCGCAAAAATCAGCGTTATATACGAGATAAGAATTTTTAAGCTCTCCGGCATGATTTACGTAATCACTGTTCACAAGACTGGAATATCCGGTTATCAAATTCATGAAAGGCGCCTTTAGCATAACTTCCTTTATCTGCTCAAAAAAATTGCGGCATGGGTCGTAGTTCTGACCAGCCTCCAAAGGATCCCAATTATCAGACCACCAGCAAGGCGAGCAATAAACTTTAAAAGGCTTGTCCGGCGAAAAAACAGAAATCATATCCTTTTTGCAAAGATCGCAAGTATCTTTGTAAAGCGCGCGCTCATTCCGAAACATCAATCTCCTCTGAAACCTACACTCCGGACAAAAAGTCGGGGGTGGCACCTGCATTTTTTCATAAAATTTAAAATCCTCCGGTTCGATCTGAAACTCACTATGACAATTCTGACAGTTTCTAGTTTCGCTCATACGATCTCTTTTAAATAACACTCTTCGCAATAAACAATTTCCGGGCGATCAGGTGAATAGGACGTTTTGATATTTTCTCCGCACTTATCGCATTTTCGATCAAAAATTTTAATCGGATTTAACTGCTTAACACGAGCTTGATCACGGCAAAGTGGACACTCGGCAGGCAAAGGAAGATTCATTTTGCGGTGGAAATCTAATTCCATCTTCGCGAACTGATAATTTTTCCCGCAATTCTCGCACTTTAAAATCGCACTTAAAATAGAATCTTCCGTATCTTTAATATTATCAGGCACCTTAGCAGTTGCGGCGCTATATTCCTTGGGATCAAAATCGCGCCATAAAAAGCCTTTTTCTAAAGCTTCTTCTTTTGTAAGCGGAAAAAATTCCACGGCATGCGACTCGTTGTATGCCCACGGACCAAATTCCGAAGGAAAATATTCGCCGTATTTATATTCTCTTTTTAGATCGTCTTTGTAGGGCATCTCCATCATCTGCTTTTTAATTTTTTCAACTAACTGCGTATATTCTTCTTTCGAATATTGTTTATTTAAAATACAATACTCTCCCTTTCTAATTCCAACGCACCCAAATAAATTTCCAGATCCGTGACACCCAAAACAATATTCCAAATGATGCGCATTATAATTCCAAAATCCAAATTTAATATTGCTTACATTTATACCCACCCAGGTTGAATCGTAAATCCATTCTGCATTCATGCCAAACATTGTATAATCCCAACACCAAGCAAGGGGCGCGAATTTAACCAATTGAACATACTTTGCGTTTTCACCTCCATCCACCATGTATGAATCATGAACATTTTTAGAATTAAAAATGTAATCACCGGTGGTATTTATATTTTTTCTCCCATGAAAAGCTTTTCGCGGATGCTTTAACATAAAATCCTCAGCTTTTTTTCTAAATTCAGAAATATTTCTGGTTGAACCAAATCCATATTCCAAAAAAAGTTTTTCATACTCCTCTTTGGAATACAGATCATTGAAAATATGATAATTTTTATTGCGCAAATTTATACTGCCAATGCAATTGGAGCAGCCCATCAAATCACGAGAAAACCAAATATCATAAGAATCCTCAATGTCTTGAGAAAAAAAGGTTCTATAACATTTGGTTAAATTCACGCTCTCATAGGAAAGTTCAGTGTTAAAAGAATAGGAAACGTCAAAACAATTTTTTAAATTAACCGCCGTATTAATATACGCAGAATCTTCAGTTCCATCGCATTTAAAACATAAATAACAATTTCTATCGGTAGACGCCGCATTGCAATATTCGCTATTTATCATCGAGGAATATTCCGTATAAAGCGCGGGCAAAGGAACATCACGAAATAGATCCAACCATTGCTCAAAAAACGACCGGGAAAAATCATAATCGCGCCCATAATCTTTAGGATCCCATTTATCAGACCACCAAACTTCTTGTTTATAGACTTTCTGCGGAATATCCTGATGATGAACCGTGATCATTTCCTCGCCAGTAAAATCGCATTTTCGTTTATACAAAATTCTATATCCCATCCAAGCCATGCGCCGAATCATTCTGCACTCCGGACAAAAAGTCGGAGCCGGCACCTGCATTTTTTCATAGAATTTAAAATCCTCCGGTTCGATCTGGAAATTAGATTTACAGTTTTGACAAGCTTTTGTTTCGGAATTCATAAATATTTATCGTTATGATATATCATAACGATATTATGACAACATTCTTATAAACTCTCTTTCGTCAATAATTTTCACACCTAATTTTTTGGCCTTGTCAGCTTTTAAGCCTGGCTCTGATCCTACCACAACATAATCAGTTTCTTTTGAGACCGACTCCGAAGTTTTTCCTCCAAGCTGTCTTATGCGCGCTTTTGCTTCTTCTCTGGAAAGGGACGCCATTGAGCCGGTTACAACAAACGCCAAGCCCTTAAACTTTCCGGACGGAACATGATATTTTTCAATCGTAACTCGCTTTAAAAGTTTATCCAAAAAATTCTTATTATATGCATTGCGAAACCAGCCATATACGCTTTTTGCCACAATTTCCCCGATATTTTCTATACTATTTAACTCTTCAGATGAGGCTTTTGAAATTTTCTCAATCGAGCCGAAATGACCCGATAAATCCTGCGCGGTTTCGTCTCCCACATGCAAAATCCCGAGTGCTACAATAAACCTCGGTAAAATAATCTTGTTTTTTGATTTTATGGAACGAATTATATTTTCAGCGGATTTTTCGCCGAATCTTTCAAGAACTGAGATATCTCCTTCTTTCAAATCAAAAATATCGGCCGCATCTTGAATTAAATTCTCGTCCAAAAGAACGTCGATTATTTTCGGGCCGAGGCCGACAATATCAAATGCGGAGCGTCCTACAAAATGATACAGTCCTTCGCGCTCCCTCGCCGGACATTTTGAATTTACGCAGTAAATCCCCACATTATTTATTTTTTTAACTGCCTTCCCGCAAACAGAACACTTACCCGGCATATGAAATTCTTTTTCTCCCCCAACGCGAAGTTCAGGTAATACTTTTATTACGTCTGGGATGACATCGCCGGCGCGACCCACAATCACAGTGTCGCCAATTTTAAGACCCAATCTTTTTATCTCGTCCTGATTATGCAAAGTCGCGCGGGAAATAGTAACGCCTCCGACTTCAACTGGTTCCAAAAAAGCAATGGGTGTTAAGACTCCCGTCCTTCCCACTTGCACGCGAATTTCACTCACTTTAGTCGTCGCTTGTTTTGGCGAATATTTATAAGCAATGGATCCACGCGGCGCTTTCCCAACAACTCCCAATCTCTTGAAAACTTCATTATCATTTATCTGCACGACCAACCCGTCTATATCGTACGCAAGTTTTTCTCTCTCTTTTTCAATTTTATCTTTTAATCGGAAAAGGTCGCCCGGATTTTTAAAAACCTTTGCCTCCGGATCGGTTTTAAAACCGAGAGTGCGTAAAATATTATGTTCTTCGGAGTGAAATTTCGAAATATCGCTCGCAATATCCCACGCATGAAAATCCAATCTGCGCTCGGCGGTAATTTTCGAATCAAGCTGGCGCAATGATCCCGCGGCCAGATTTCGCGGGTTCGCGTAAACCTGCTCTCCTCTTCTTTCCTGCAGCTTATTTATTTTTTCGAAATTTTTTTTGTTAATAATTACTTCTCCCCTAACTTCAATTTCTCCTTTTTTTATCAAAGCCAGAATCTCTTTTTTTGCTTTCGCGCTGATTTTTCCATCATGAAATTCGAGCGATAGAGGTATTGCCTCAATCGTTCTGATATTAGAAGTGACATTCTCGCCAACTTGACCGTCTCCCCTTGTTGCCGCTCTTTCCAAAAAACCGTCCTTGTAAATTAAGCTTACCGCCAGTCCGTCAAATTTTTGTTCGGCAAAAAGTTCGGGCGGGCTTGCGACTCCAAGAACTTTTTTTATTCTCCCAACCCATTCCAAAAATTCCTCCTCTGAAAAAACATCTTCCAAAGAAAGCATTCTGACTTTGTGACTTACTTTTTTAAATCCTTTTAAAGGCTCCCCTGCCACGCGCTGGGTCGGCGAATCCGGAGTTATTAATTCGGGATGCGCGTCCTCGAGTTTTTTTAATTCATGTTTGAGCGAATCAAGCGCCTCTTCGGATATTTCAAGGCTGTTTAAGACATGATACTGATAGCGATATTTGTTTATCGCCCTTTTTAGCTTCAAAGCCCGTTCTTTCATTCCATTTGAGATTTTTTCAGCCATAGTTAAATGCCCTTTTATAATACCACTCGAATATAAAATTTATAGAAGGCCGAAGCTAAAAAGTATCTTCCACGCCTCTTTGAAAAGTCCTGTTGCCTGAAGACGAGCACGCAGTATTCTGCCCTTGGGATATGACATGCAGCCTATATTTATCAGGCGCAGTGGGAGGAAAAAGAGGATTATCTATGATGATTTTTTGAATTGATACTTTTGCGCATGTTCCGTTCGGATAATCTATTTGTATGATATTCATTCCGTCCTTAGGCTCATTCGCCCCCGCGCAAGCCAGATTAGAAGTCGGCGGATTATCCAAATCACCAAGATCAACTGCCACAGAATTTACGCAGGAAGGATACCCTCCCACTCCAAACAAAGGACTCGAGCCGTCTGCTCCATAAAAATTAATAGTCGCTCCACCGCACGAAATCGAATTTTCCGAAGCTCCGGTTGAAGTCGCAAATGCGCTGAAAATTCCCGTATTTGGATGCATCAATTCCCAGTATCTTACGCATTCCATGGCGGAGAGAGCTGAATAAAAAGAAATCTGCGAGTCACTCGAAGTCCCAGCCAATTTAATTTGATTAGAAATAAGATTATAAACTCCAAGACTTACCGATAGAACTATTGAAATAACCAAAACCGAAAAAAGCAAAGTGAACCCCTTTTTATTTTTAAACCCCTTGTCAGATTTCATTTGCGAAAAATCTTCCATAACTTTAAGAATTATCCAAATAATTCTGCGAAACAGTCGTCTGCACCGTAAACCGCGTACTGCCCGTTGGATCAGTAGTTTGGGCGTCAAGAATAATCATGATTCTTGGCTGCCCGTCATCTGTGGCGCCGTCCACGTAAAAATTTATATCATTTATTATTACCACTTCGGGAGACGTAAGAATCTGACAATTCAGGCCTGGAGTCATATCTACTCCTGAATTCCAACACGGCCTGTTGCCCGTTAAAGACTTTACAAGCTGATTATTAACAACTTGGTAAGTAACAGTGTCTCCCGATGGCAAGCTCAAAAAACTAAATGACTTGCCGCCATTTGAATAAGGGCAATCTTTTGGATTCTCTGGGTTTACGACATTCTGATTTTGATCACAATGGAATAATCTGCCGGTTCTAATTTCTTTCGTCATATGCTCAAACGCGAACCTGATATTATCTTGAGTATTTTGAAGCGAGACGGCCTTTCTCTGGGCGTCGAACATTGAAAGAAGCACAGACAAGCTTATAGTAATCAACACCGTAAAAACTCCAACCGCCACCAAAAATTCCAGGATCATGAAACCCGGCGACCCCGGAACGCGAAACTTGAAACTTGAAACTTTTTTCTGTTTTTGAAAATCGTGTCTTATGTTATATGCTTTATGTTTCATGCTGTATGTTTTATGCGGTCAGCGCCACTTAAATAAATTCGCCTCAAGAACAAAATTTTTCGAAGTGAAGCTTTCATTCCATAAAATTTCCACCCTGACCCTTACTTCATCTGGATCAGAATCGCCATCATAATCTCCCACATCAAATAATGTGATTTTTCTCGTATAAATAGTACTATCGCCAGAATTATAATTTAGAATTTTTGTTGTTGCGTGGCGTTTCAAAACAGGACAAGACCCTGTGCATTGCGTTATATCCATATCCGTTGAATCAATATAGCAAAAATTCGGAGAAAAGCAGGGGTCAAGCCCGATCATCCAATCATCCCCGCCTGAAGAAATAAAATTGGAATCGCGGATGTTTCTTACAAGTTCAATCCCTTCTTCAGCCAAATTAAAAGCTATTATTCTGTTTTTCGAAAGGGAAGCTGCTCTTATGGATTGATACGTAAGAGTTATTACTCCGGAAAT
>Ga0209211_10013486_pt1 | contig 10125 bp, 11 predicted proteins | sample RifGroA2_FD_183992 | JGI IMG/M metagenome (GOLD analysis project Ga0209211, IMG submission 183992) | Groundwater microbial communities from Rifle, Colorado, USA - Groundwater A2 (SPAdes) (version 2) | ecosystem: Environmental > Aquatic > Deep subsurface > Groundwater | place: Rifle, Colorado...
GGAGGAGTAGGCGGGCTAGGTCTTCTTGCGCCCGGCGCGGTAGGCGGCCGTGCCCGCGCGGACGCCGGCGCGCACGCCGCGGGCGATCCGGCGCGCCTCGGCCACGGCCTCGCGCACCCTCGGCTCGACGGTGCGGATCGCGCGCGCGACCGTGACGCGGGTGCGCCGCTCGAGCCGCTTGGCGCGCCGGCGCGCCTCGCCCCGGGCCCGGGCCGCCTGGGCACGGAGCGTCACGAGCTGCGACTGGAGCTTCCGGATCCTCGCTTCGAGTCCCGTCATTGGCTAGAACCCCAGCGCGCGGACCTCGTCCCGGAACCGCCGGACGTTCCGCAGCTTGACGTCCTCGTAGCCGCGGATCACGTCGGGCAGGTTCGCGAGCGTGACCGCGCGCTCGTAGCTCTCGGGCGAGAGCCCGATCAGCGCCTTGTCGACGAGCCCGCCGTACTCGCCGATGAGCTGCCGCTCCACGCGGCGCACCTGGGCCCGGCCGAAGACGTCGAGCGCCGTGCCGCGCAGCCTCCGCAGCGCCACGAGCACGCGGAAGAGGCCGTCGAGCCAGGTCCCGAGCTCGAGCTTCCGCTTGAGGCCGAGCGCGCGCAGCAGCGGCGGGAGCAGGTGGTAGCGGACCCGGACGCCGTCCGGGTAGCGCTCGGTCAGGGTCGCGGCGACGCGGTGCTTGAGGTGCAGGCGCGCCACCTCGTACTCGTCCTTGTAGGCCATGAGCTTGTAGAGGTGCCGGGCGACGGCCTCGCCGAGGCGGGAGGCACCGGGCACCGCCGCCCGCTCCGCCTCGCTCACGCGCCGCACGAAGTCCGCGTACGCGCGCGCGTAGGCTTCGCTCTGGTACTCGATCAGCTCGGGCACGCGGATCTCGAGGAGCCGGCGGAGCTCGCCGGTCGCCCCCACGCCCTCGACCAGCGCGCGCGCCCGGGCGGTGAGCGCCGGCCGGACCTCGACGGCCCCGGCGCGCCGGCGCCGGATCGTCCCGAGCCAGGCCGGATCGGCGACGAGCAGCCGGCCGACGCGGAACGCCTGGCTGTTCATCGGCACCGCGACGCCGTTGAGCGCGATGGCCTCCTCGATCGCCGCGGCGCTCACCGGGATCGCGCCGGCCTGGTAGGCGGCGCCGAGCACGATCATGTTGGCGGCCATGTGGTCGCCGAAGAGCGTCTCGGCGAGCCCGAGCGCGTCCACGTAGACGTTCTCGTCCTTGCGCGTGACGCGGTCGATGGCCGTGCAAAGCGCGTTCGGCTCGGGGAACTCGACGTCGGTGTGCGTGACCATGGCCCCGGTCGGCACCTGGCTCGTCGAGATCACCGCGATCGTGCGGTCGGGCCGCGCGTGGTCGAGGTTCTGCGGCGCGGTCGCGACGAGGACGTCGAAGCCCAGGTAGCAGTCGGCCTCGCCGGCCGCGAGCTTGTTCGAGACCTCCGGCGCCCGGTCGAAGAGCTTGAGGTGCGAGACGACGGGACCACCCTTCTGGGAGAGGCCGGTCTGGTCGAGGCCGCGGACCTCGCGGCCGTCGAGGAGCGCCGCCGTGCCCAGGATCTGGTTGACGGTCACCACGCCCGTGCCGCCGATGCCCGCCATGAACACGCCGGCGTCGCGCGGGACGCGCAGGACGGGCTCCGGCAGCTCGCGGTCGACCGTGTAGAGCCGGCGCTCGCGCCGGCTCGGCGCGCCGCGCGGGACGACCGTGAGGAACGCGGGACAATCGCCCTGCAGGCAGGAGTAGTCCTTGTTGCAGGACGACTGGTGGACCTGCGTTTTGCGGCCGAACTCGGTCTCCACCGGATGGACGGAGAGGCAGTTCGACTTCGCCCCGCAGTCGCCGCAGCCCTCGCAGACGGCCTCGTTGATGTACACCCGCGTCGCCGGGTCCGGGAGCCGGCCGCGCTTGCGGAGCCGTCGCTTCTCGGCGGCGCAGCGCTGGTCGTAGACGAGCGCGGTGACGCCCGGGATGTCGCGCAGCAGGCGCTGCGCCTCGTCGAGCCGGTCGCGGTGCCACACCTCGACGCCCCGGGCCCACCGGACGCCTCGCGGGTACTTGTCGGGCTCGTCGGTCATCACGATGATGCGCCGGACGCCCTCCGCCTCGAGCTGGCGGGTCAGCTCCGGGACCGGGATCGCGCCCGCGGCGTCCTGGCCGCCCGTCATCGCCACCGCCGAGTTGTAGAGGATCTTGTACGTGAGGCTCGCGCCCGAGGCCACCGCCTGGCGCACCGCGAGCGAGCCCGAGTGGAAGAAGGTGCCGTCGCCGAGGTTCTGGAAGATGTGCGGGGTCTCGGTGAACGGCGCGATGCCCGCCCACTGGACGCCCTCGCCGCCCATGTGCGTGAGGCCCATCGTCCGCCGGTCCATCAGGAGCGCCATCCCGTGGCAGCCGATGCCGCCGCTCGCCAGCGAGCCCTCCGGCGCGACCGTCGAGCGGTTGTGCGGGCAGCCCGAGCAGAAGTAGGGCTGGCGCGCGAGCGTCAGCGGCTGGGGCCGCTGGCGCAGGGCCTCGAGCAGCGCGACGCGCGCGTCGATGGACGGAAGCCGGACCCGCCGCGCGAGCCGGGCGGCGACGATCTGCGCGATCCGGTCCGCGTCGAGCTCGGCGTCGGCCGGCACGAGCGGGCGGCCCTCGAGGTCGCGCTTGCCCGTGACGCGCGGCCGCTCGGCCTGGTTGTAGAGGACGTCGCGGATGAACAGCTCGCAGAACGCGCGCTTCTCCTCGACGACCAGGAGCTCCTCGAGCCCGCGGGCGAACTCGCGCACGATGCCGGGCTCCATCGGGAACAGCATGCCGAGCTTGAGCAGCCGGACGCCGTGGCGGCCGAGCGTCGCGTCGTCGAGCCCGAGCCCGCGGAGCGCCTCGCGCAGGTCGTAGTAGGTCTTGCCGGGCGCCGCGATGCCGAGCCACGCGCCGGGCGTGTCGAGCGTGATGCGGTTGAGCCCGTTGGCCGCGGCGAACGCCTTCGCCGCCTCGAGCCGGCCGTAGTGGATCTCGCGCTCCGTCTCGAGCCCGTACGGCGGCATCAGGAGCGGGTTCTGCCGCGGCTGCCACGGACGCCCCTCCCAGTGGAAGCCGGGGTCCACGACCCGGACGCGGTCCGGCGCGACCTCCGCGGTGCCGACCTCGTCGGCGATGTTGGTGACGATCTTGAAGCCCACCCAGAGGCCGGAGTAGCGGGAGAGCTCGAAGCCCAGGCGGCCGAGGTCGAGGATCTCCTGGATCGTGCCGGGGAAGAGCACGGGGAAGAGCGCGTCGTAGAACGCGACCTCCGAGTGCGTCGGGATCGTCGAGGACTTGGAGAGCGGGTCGTCCCCGGCGAGCGCGAGCACGCCCCCCCAGCGCCCGACCCCGGCGAAGTTGGCGTGCTTGAAGACGTCGCCCGAGCGGTCCACGCCCGGGCCCTTGCCGTACCACATGCCGAGCACGCCGTCGTACTTCGGGCCCGGGAACAGGTTGGCGAGCTGGCTGCCGAAGATGGCGGTGGCGCCGAGATCCTCGTTCACCCCCGAGAGGAAGACGACCTGGTGCTCGCGCAGGAGGTCGGGGTTGCGCTCGAGCGCGAGGTCGAGCCCGCCGAGCGGCGAGCCGCGGTAGCCCGAGACGAGCGTCGCGGTGTCGAGGCCCCGCCGCCGGTCGGCGCGGTGCTGATCGAGCGGCAGGCGCACGAGCGCCTGGATGCCGGAGAGGAGGATCCGCCCCGCTTCCAGCCGGTACTTGGCGTCCAGGGAGTAGTCGCGCGTGCTCGCCATGGGCCCCCTCGTGGGTCGTTCGGCCTATGATACGGGCCGACCGGGAGCGGCGCAATCGAGACGCGCGGGGCCAAACGGCGTGAAGGAATCGGGCTCACGCGATCCCGTTGGGGGGTGTCGGGGGGAGCGGCGGTCGCTCCCCCCGACGTCGATTCACTCCCGCGCCGGGCCGGGCGCCGTGCTCCAGAGGCCGCGGCCCGCCGCGCGCGCCTCGCGCGCGAGGTCGCGGAACAGCCGCTGGTGCCGGACGTTCGGCGGGATCGTCATCGGCTCGGCGTAGCCCAGGCGCACCAGCTCGGCGTTGACCATCAGGCCGCCGACCCAGACGTAGGCGAGGAGCCGCCCGTAGCGGTCGCGCGCCTGGACGTCGAGCTCGAGCCTGACGCGCTTACCGGCCACCAGCCGCCGGTTGACCTCGCCCGCCTCGCGCCCGCCCGGCTGCTCGCCCTTCTGCGGGTGGTGGACCTCCGGCGTGTTGACGCCGATGTAGCGGACCTTCTCGACCCGGTCGCCGAGCCTGACGTGGATCGTGTCGCCGTCCACGACGCGGACGACGGCGCCCTCGAGCGCTCCCGGCTCGACGGCGTGCGTGGAAACGGCGAAGGCCAGGAGGGCGCCGAGCGCCGCCAGGCGCAGTGCCCCGCGCATGCGGCCACGCTGTCATGCCCGCGCGCCGGGTGTCAACCTCTGGATACGTGGATCCGCGTCGAGACGCCCCGCCGGGGCGCCAAGGGGGGGCTGGAGCTAGCCGATACGGAGCATGGCGTAGCCGAGCGAGCGGAGCTGGCCGTCCACGAGCTGCCGGAGGCGGCGCTCGGCCAGGAGGCGACGCTCGGCCCGCCGGCGGTCGGCGCGCGCGGCGCCCGCGCGGGGCGGCTGGCGGCGATCGTGTCCGCCCCGGCGCTCGCCGGCGACCCGCCGGTCCAGGATCACCTCGACGTTGCCCTCGGAGACGAACTCCCGCGCCAGGTACTCGTGCAGGTCGGGCTGGTCGCGCGCCACGAGGAAGAGGTGCCGCTCCATGCCGCCGGAGTTATTTCACAGGGACGGCCCCGAGTCAAGGCGAACGCAGGCGCCGGAGCGCCCGCGCCGCCGCCCGCGCCTTCTTGGACGGGCGGCGCGGGTTGCCGCGCTTGTCCCGCGGGCGCTCCTCGGCGTCCTCGTCCTCGTTCCCGACGGCCGGCGCGCCAGCGAGGGCGTCGAGGAACCGCTCGGCGCCGAGGACGGCGCACCCGGCGCGCCGCGCGGCGTCCTGCACGCGGCGGTCCGAGCTGACGACGGCCGTGCCCGCCCCGCCCTCGCGCGCCAGGCGCATCAACTCGTCGTCGGCGGTGCGGGGCGGGCGCGAGAACAGAACCTGCACACGCCCGGCGCCGGGGGCGCCGCCGGTGACGCGCGCGCCGTCGAAGACCACGGTGAACGTGTCGCGCGAGCCGCCGGCCCGGCGCGCGACGAGCCCGAGGAGCGCCCGGCGGCCGGCCTCGAGGCTCTCCGCCTCCCGGGCGCGGAGGTCGGGATCGCGGCGGATCACGTTGTAGCCGTCGACGAGCCAGCGCATGCGGGGCGCCTCGCGCCCCAGTATGCCCCGGCCGGCCCGACTCCCGCTGGGTTCTAGGGGAGGCGCTGCGCCGTGATGTCCGCCTTCACCCCGAGGCCGAAGGTGACGGGCGGCAGGGTCACGTGGTGCCGCCGGTTGGAGACCCGGTCCTCGAACACCGCGAACCCGATGTCGTACACCTTGCCGGGAGCGAGCGCCTTGTCGTCAGGGTTGCCCGTGTTGAGTTTCCGCCTGAGCTCCACCGTCCAGCGGCCGTCCCGCCAGGTGCCGGCGGCCCTGACGTCGGCCACGCTCTCGGACGGCTCCTGGAGGACCGGGTGCGGCAGGATGTCGCCGGCCTTGAACGGCGCCTTCGGATCGAGGGGCACCGCGTTCCGGCCGATGATCAGCGGGAACTTGTCGCGCATCTCGCGAAGCCGCGCTTCGGGGATGGCCACGAAGCCCATCTTCGCCTGGTCGTACATCCACTTCGGCTCCCCGGGCGACGTGAAGGTGTTCTTCCCCTTGTCGAACCAGCGGTAGTCGAGGACCCAGTCGTCCCCGGCGTAGCCCAGGGGGTTCGACCGGGCGGCCCGCCACTGCCAGAGGTCGAGGAACCGGCCGGCCTGGCGAAGCTGCTCCAGCTCGGCCGGGCTCTTCACCTTGTCCCACGCGCCGCTCTCGTCCTGGCCCGTCCGGCTAATCAGGAGGTACTTCCGGATGTCGCTCCGCTTCTTGCCCGCATCGCCCCAGTACGGATGGGCTTTCAGTGCATCCTTGGTGGGCTCCTTGGGCATCGCCCGCATGCTGTTGTGGCACGTGATGAAGCAGCCGGCCTGGGAGAAGCCCACCTGGGCGCCGTCGTAGGCCGGAAGGCTGTCGCGGTCGCCGATCAGGACGGCCACGCGATCCTCGTAGCTCGGGGCGGCGCCCTTCTTGAGCACATCCGGCTTCGGGCCGCCGGCCCGGACCCACTTGCTTCCGTCGTACCGCCAGAGCGTGTGCGTGGCGCCCGGGTCGGGCGCATCCCACTGGAACTGGAAGTAGACGTACTGCGCGTCGAACGCCGCGCGGACGGTGAGCGGGACCGTCGCCCGCTTCCCCGGGATCGGATCGGGCTCGAGCTTGGGATGCGTGACGAGGCTCTTCCCCATCTCCTCCTGCTTCCCCGCGTGACAGTCGGCACAGGACGTCCCCGTCTTGAGCGGCTCGGCGCCGGGGTGTCCGTCGCTGGTCAGGAACTGCCACGTCGCCTGGGCCGGATAGAACAGCGTGATCGTGGTGGGGGGCACCTTCCCCCAGTCACCTGGAAGGAGAGCCTGGCTCCCCTGGCCGCTGGCCGCGGCCACGGACGCCAGGAGGAGGCCGAAACCCAGTCCTACGGAGCCGATGATCCTCCGCATCGCGTGCCCTCCTCGTGATCGTGTGAATCGCCCGCCGGGTGGCGTAAACGTGGGAGGAATTATACCTAACAGCCCGTGGTGAAAGTCGATGAAAGATCCATCGTCAGATCCGGCGGTGGCTGCGTAAACTGCGAAGCATGGCGATGGGGAAACGCACGAGCGAGCAAGCCCCGATGTGGATTCCGACCACCGAGCTCCCGGTGTCGCCGGGCCATCCCTTCTACGTGCGGCTGAACGCCATCCTCGACGACGCCGGCTTCGACCGGTTTGCCGAGGCGCAGTGTCAGGCGTTCTACGCGCCGGTGATGGGGCGGCCGGGGTTGCCGCCGGGGCGGTACTTCCGGTTGCTGCTGCTCGGCTACTTCGAAGGGCTCGACTCCGAGCGCGGGATTGCCTGGCGGGCGGCCGATTCGCTGGCGATCCGCCGCTTCGTGGGGCTCGGCCTCGACGCCGCGGCCCCGGATCATTCCACGATCTCGCGCACGCGGCGGCTGATCGACGTGGAGACGCATCGGGCCGTGTTCACGTGGGTGCAGGAGCGCCTGGTCGCGGCCGAGCTGCTCACGGGGCGCACCGTGGCGATCGACGCGACGACGCTGGAGGCGAACGCCGCCATGCGCAGCATCGTGCGGCGCGACACCGGCGAGAGCTACCAGGAATTCCTGACGCGGCTGGCGGTCGCCTCGGGCCTCAAGACGCCGACCCGCGAGGCCTTGGCGCGCCTGGACCGGCGCCGGAAGAAGCGGACGTCGAACAAGGACTGGAAGAACCCGTTCGATCCAGACGCGAAGATCACGAAGATGAAGGACGGGCGGACACACCTGGCGCACAAGGCCGAGCACGCGGTGGATCTGGACAGCGGCGCGCTCGTCGCGGTGACCCTGCAGGGGGCTGATGTCGGGGACACGACGAGTCTGGTCGAGACCGCGAGCGCGGCGGCGGAACAGGTCGAAGCCGCGCACGCGGCGAGGGTGACGCCGCCGGGGCTGACCGAGATCATCGCGGACAAGGGCTATCACAGCAACCAGACGCTGCTCGACCTCGCGGCGGTCGGGGTGCGGTCCTACATCGCCGAGCCCGAGCGCGGGCGCCGCGATTGGACCACGACGCCGGAGGCGCAGGGGCCGGTGTACGGCAATCGCCGGCGGGTCCGCGGCGCGCGCGGCCAGCGGCTCATGCGGCGGCGCGGCGAATACGTCGAGCGCTCCTTCGCCCACGTGTACGACACCGGCGGGATGCGCCGCACCCACTTGCGCGGGCATCAGAACATCCTCAAGCGGCTGCTGGTGCACGCGAGCGCGTTCAACCTCGGCGTGCTCATGCGGCAGGCGTTCGGGCGCGGCACGCCGCGAGGGCTGCAAGGCGGCCACGTCGACCCCAGTGCGCTTGACATTGCCTTCGGAATGCTCCTGGCGCACGTCTGGATGGTCGCCCGACGCTTCTGGCGCGTCCGGCGATCACTGCCGCGCGTCCTGTCCACCTCATGGACTCCCGTGCGCGTGAGCTGAGCGGCGAGAGTTTAACCACGGACTGCTAAGCCCGCGGGCGCGCAAAGTTAGCGCCTAGCGCCTCGAGCTCACCCCTGGAGCGATCGGGACGTTGGCTGTTGCGCGGCTTACCGCCAGCCTCGGTGCGTGCCCGAGTCCGGCCCTCCCCACAACGCTCTTGTCTTGATTGCTGCGCGTGGCTGCGCTGATGGTCCAGCAAACAGCGGCCCGCAGTGTCTCGATCCGAGATCGTGTGAAGAGGGTGAAGACGGGGGCGCGTGCCGGTCGGCGCCGGCACGGCCCCTGTCCCGAGCGCCCTCGATCAGGCGGCCTTGACTTCGATCGTCCTCGGCGTCGCGGCTTGCGGCGCGGGGACCCTCACCTCGAGCATGCCCCTCGCGTACTTCGCCTCCACTTGGGCGTCGTTGACGCCCTCAGGAAGGGTGAAATCCCGCTGGAACGCGCCGTACGCGACCTCGCGGACGAAATAGTCCTTGCCCGCGGTGTCGTGATCAGCCTTGCGCTCGCCCTTGACGGTGAGGACGTTGTCCATCACGGACACCTTCACGTCCTTCGGATCCACGCCCGGCAGGGCGAGCTGGATGACGTAGGTGCCGTCCTCCATCCGCCCCTCCGCGGCGGGAAGCCACGACGGACGCTGAGCGGCCTCATCGGTGACGCCGCCGAAGAACCTCTCGGATAGGTCGTCGACGTCGTGGTGAAAGTGGAACTGCCGGGTCGGGGACCAGCGAAGCATGGTGTTCATGGTGCTCTCCTCTCGAAGATCTTCGTGTTTACCACTAAGATTGTTCCCCTGCGGTTTGAGCCGATCCGGAAACGTCAGCCCTCTCCCCCCTCCTCGGTATACGGATCACCCTCGACCGGTGGGTCGCCGTAGGTCTTGTCCGCAATCATCGCTGCGGTCCCTGACGGCTGCTGGGAGCAGCCGAGGCTCATCGCCACCCCCGCGGCCAAGATTAGCAACCCCATCCCTTTCGACATCGTCGTCTCCTTGCTACGACACTGATCCTCAGGTGCTGCCCTCTGCGGTCAGTTCCCCCTCAGTCCTGCTCGGACCCGCAGGCTCCGCTGGTGGCGAACCGCCTTGGCCTGACCCTCTACGTTGGCGAGGAGGGCCGGCTGGTTATCTCGCTTCAGCCCCACTTCGATGAGGGCCCGGAGGACGATCTGGAGGCTCACCGGGAGCTTGAGCGCGGTCGTCGTCTTCCCCGCCAAGACGCGAGCCCGGTCCAGGACGTCCTGCGTGAGAATGAGAAGGACTTTCGTTTTATTCGTGAACATCACCATCTCCATCTGCCGTCTCGACTTATATAATTTTTATTTCATATATGATATATATCATGGTATAAGCACTTCGTCAAGCGAGATCGCGGGGAGGTGGGCCGGAGCACCCAGTCAAAGGGGGGCGAGTCATGCATTTCGAAATGTTCGGGGCGGCGGTTCTCGTCGGAATGATGAGCGGCTGGCTGGCCGGGATCGCCATGAAGGGCGGAGGGTACGGGCTGCTCTGGGACATCACCTTTGGTCTCAGCGGGAGCGTCGTGGGGACCTGGATCTTTCAAACCCTGGGTGCCCCAGAGGCGGGTTGGGGCGGGACAGGTATTGCCGCGTTCGTCGGGGCGGCCCTCATGATCACGCTCCAGCGCAAGATCTGGCCCGCGCAGGTCGCGCACGCTTAGGAAACTTGGGGGGGTGTTCTGTGGTGAACTGGCTGGAGTGGATCGTTCTCGCGGCGGCAGTTCTAGGGGTCTTTTCCCTCTGGGATGCCGTGAGCGGCAGGGGTGGCAATGTACGCGAATAAGACTAGTACGACTGTGTTAAAAAGTTAGGGAACGCATGGGGTACGCTGCCAGTCTGGCGGTATGCTTACCTCGGAGACGGCCCGTGCCCACCGCTTCGCGGCCTATGTGGACCGCCTGGCCGCCGTGCT
>Ga0209211_10013488_pt1 | contig 10123 bp, 10 predicted proteins | sample RifGroA2_FD_183992 | JGI IMG/M metagenome (GOLD analysis project Ga0209211, IMG submission 183992) | Groundwater microbial communities from Rifle, Colorado, USA - Groundwater A2 (SPAdes) (version 2) | ecosystem: Environmental > Aquatic > Deep subsurface > Groundwater | place: Rifle, Colorado...
AAAGTAAAAAGTGTCCCGTTTGGGTGTGCTTCCCCTAGTAAACTTCTTAATGAGGGCTTGATAGCAGAGGCTACTGCGCCATATTCTTCTGTAGAAATTGGTTCAAAATTAACATTTCTTGCAGGTGAATGCTGTCGCTTAACCATTTCTTCTATTGTCTCAAGTCTTTCGGAGCTATAAACTGTCATCCCAAAGCAGATTTCTTGAAGTATTTAAACTTTCTATCAAAATTTCACTACGAGCTCGGTGTGAAAAAGAAATCGCAAAACCCTGTACTTATTTGGTTTTACCCTTTTATTACTGCTAGGGGCTTAAGTCTTGCGACAAGCTGGCCAATTCCTAATTCGTGGCTAACGCGGGCAACTTCATTAACATCTTTGTAAGCTTCTGGAGACTCTTCCAGAGCTCCCTTAATTGAGCCTGTTTTTAACATGATATCCTTGGATTGCATATCTTCTTTTAATTTGTCTACTGAAAGGTTTTTTATTGCGTAGCTTCTTGAGAGCACCCGGCCTGCGCCATGAGCTGTACTTCCAAATGAAATTTCTTCTGCTTTTTTTGTTCCTATAAGGACATATGAATATGTACCCATGCTTCCTGGAATAAAAATTGGACATCCAATTTTCCTATATTTTTCTGGAATTTCCTGCCTTCCTGGACCGAATGAACGGGTTGCACCTTTTCTATGGACACATAATTCACATTGTTTTCCATTTACAATGTGGGATTCAAATTTTACAATGTTATGGCATATATCATAAACAATATTCAATTTACTTCTGGGAAAAAATTTTTCAAAAGATTTTCTTATTTGATAAGTTATTAATTGACGATTTGCAAACGCGAAATTTGCAGCAGCCCGCATAGCAGCAAGATAATCTTTTCCTAAAGAGGAGTCAATTGGAGCGCAGATTAATTCTCTGTCTGGCAAATGTTCCCAGCCATATTCTTTTTCCATTTTCATTATATAATCTGATGCTGTTTGGTGTCCCAGACCACGGGAGCCGCAATGAATCATTATTACAATCTGCCCTTTTTCTTTTATGCCTAGAATTTTTGCTGTTTTTTCATCGTATATTGATTCTACTTCCTGAACTTCAAGAAAATGATTTCCGCTGCCTAATGTACCTAACTGAGACCTTCCTCTTGCCTTGGCTCTAGGACTTACCTTGGTTGAATCTGCCCCTTGAATGCAACCATTGTCCTCAATACATTCAGAATCATCTTTTGCAGCATAGCCTTTTTCTAAAGCCCATTTTATACCAGAATTTAGCACATTATCAAGCTCTGTATCAGATAATTTAAGCAGAGAATCCCTTCCAACTCCTGATGGAATATCTCTAGCCAATTGGTTTAGAACTTCTTTTCTTTTTTGCAAAAATTCCTGCTTGGTGATATTTGAGGATAATAAACGAATTCCGCAATTTATATCGTAGCCAACACCTCCTGGAGAAATTATCCCTTTTTTTAAATCAAATGCCGCAACACCCCCTATTGGGAAGCCATATCCTTGATGTGCGTCAGGCATTGCAATGCTTTTTTCAACAATTCCAGATAATTGAGCAGCGTTTTTTACTTGCTCAATTGTTTTGCCGTTTTTTTTTATACTTTCTATCAAAATATCTGATGCAAATATTATTCCAGGTACATTCATCTTTTCAGTTTTTTCTATTTTCCAAATATTTTTGTCTATTTTTCTTATATTTGCCATAAATACTAATGAACAAAGAGATTTATTAATCTTCTTAAAGTGCTATACTATAATTTAAATAGTCTACAAGGGAGATAGTTGTTCATTATTTATAATAATCATGAATGTCCATATATTTAGTCCAGAACAACAAGATAGAAAATCAATGGCGCTTGTGCCTACAGGTCGAGTTGCTGAAGATATAGTTAGAAATTATATGCGGCGAAGAAATGAAATATTCGGGCAAGATAGAGAAATAAATGCAGATTCTTATGCGCGACATGCTGTTTTGCTGAAAGATACGGCACACACACTTGGAATCTCTCCCGAAGAATTTATTGCTAAAGTTTACTCTGAAAAAGCGCGGCAGGAGAAATATTCTTATAGTCCATTAACACACAACATATCTTCGGAAACAGGGAGTATGCGCAGAGATATATGCGAAGGATATAATGTCTAAGGGATAGCCTAAAAATAAACTATTAAACTTTATACAAAGGATCAAAAAGTTGTAAGTAATTAGCTCATCAAGTTTTGAGACATATGAGAATTCTTAAAAACAAAAGGTTTATCTTATATTTATACCTTATTTTGCGATAAATTCTAAACATCAAGAACAATCTGGGCTTTCCATGAACCTCTTGATTTCTTGACATACATCTCTGCATAAGTTGCCGCTTTTACATGGTTCAAATGAAGCTTTTTGGTTGATTCTCCGTAAAGAGTTGCTCTTAGTTTACTATTTTCTATCTTTACTTTTGATTTTGCAACGGCAAAATCCTCTGCATCTAAAAGATATATTAATTCATCTAGAAATTTATACAATAATGATTCAGAATTATCAGATTCTAATTCAATATATTTTTTAATCTTTGGTTTTATACCGCATGATGATGAAATATATGATGAAAATGCTAAAACTGCGTTTTCAAATATTTCGTTTAGAGACTTACCAAATAAAGCATATTTGATGTCAGCCATATGCTCGAGAGGCAAAAATTTCTTATTTTTCATTTAAACATATTGTTGAATAAGTTTATAAATTCCTTCTTTTTCATAGTACAATGAAAGCAGTGAATATCCTTATATTGTTTTTTTTATTGTGTGCCCTTGGCATAAGCCTTTTTATTCTATGGGAAAATTTGCCTGGGCAGACAGAAGAATTCAAGTCTATCGGTGTTGATGAAAAAATGCAAAATGTTTACACGAACGGAATGCAGTTTTATCCAAATCTAAGATACTCTGATAAAAAGATAAGCTATAGCATTTCCCAAGGCTGTGCTGGAAAAAAGGAAAAATATGTAATAGACACTTTCTATCTGCTTTCTGAAAAAACGATTTTAGATTTTTATGAAACACCAGACAAGGGGGAGATTGAAATTCTATGTTCGGAAATTGCTCCAAGTTCAGAAAATAAAGATCATTTTATAGCCGGCGAGGGCGGGCCTAGTGAGATTGTAGATACAGGGTTATTTTATGTAATTCTTTCTGGAAAAGTTTCCCTTTTCAGGGAAGAAAAATGCAAAGAGCCAAAGATTTCATTGCACGAAATCTTGCACGCGTTGGGGTTTGACCATAACAATAACCCAAAAAGCATAATGTTTCCTATAACTAGCTGTGATGAACAGATAGACCAAGATATCATAGATGAAATAAACAGATTATACAGTACGGAGTCTGCTCCGGATTTAGCAATAATAAAAGCGAGTGCGAACAAAAATGGCAGATATTTATCATTCGATGCAAACGTAGCTAATCAGGGATTAAAAGATGTGAAGGATGCCAGTTTGAGCCTTTATGCAAATAATGAAAAAATCAAAGAATTTGAATTAGAAAGTATTTCAGTTGGGCTTAGAAAAACAATTAGTGTTGAAAATGTGAAAATTCCATCGAACACCCACACCATACAGCTTGTCATCGGCTCAGTTGACAATGCAAAAGAAATTTCTCTTGATAATAACAAAATAGAACTTGGTATTGTTCAAACATAAAAGAGTAATCTTTAAATAGAACTTTATCTGGACTAAAGTATACGACATTGCAAAATGGCTGAAAAAGATAGGCTTACAAAGGAGAAAGTAGAGCGTTCTGGCTTGATGGATTTTAAAGCGTTTTATAGTTTTGCGCATTCTTGGCTAAGAGAGGAAAATTATGATGTTGAGGAGCAAAAGTATTCCGAGACAGTGAATGGAAATACGAGAGATATTGTAATAGAATGGAAAGCCACAAAAACACTTTCCGATTATTTCAAGCACGAAATCAAAATTAAATATGATGTAAAAGAGCTATCTGATGTTGAAGTTGAGACTGATGGGAAGAAAAAGAAAATGAATAAAGGCAAAATATTAATTGAAATAACTGGCAACTTAATCAGAGACCCTGAAAGCAAATGGGACATCACCCCATGGTACAGGTTTTTAAGGGATTTTTATAGCAAGTATATTATTCCAGGAAGAATAGAAAGTCATGGAGGCAAGTTAATATCTGATGTTGTAACATTAAAAGAAGAAATGAAGGCGTTCTTGGAACTATCTGGAAAAAGGAAATAAAATTGACAGTTTCAGGTGATTGAGAGTTTTTCGCACAAAAAAAGATTATAAGATATTTATGTGAAAGATATTAATCTTTTATCAAATATTACCTATTAAACAGACATTTCTTTGAATATTTATCATTGCCAGATTAACTATTTCTCATTGATAAGCCAGATTAAGCGATTATTAAATTGAAAAGATACTTGTGTCCTTAAACATAAGCTATTGCAATATCGATAAAAATACTGCTGTCAGGCATTCGGGCTTATTGATGAAAAATTATGAAGCTATGTGTTTGCTTATCTTCATGAAGTATAGTGCAAGACATTAGTTTTTCACCATGTGATGCATATTATTATCTCATAAACCCATATCCCGCTATCTATTTATCATCTTAAAATCTGTTAATATTTGTTGATAATCTATATTTGGCTGTTATTAAAGCGGGGAAATACTTGCGTCATGAGCTATAAAAACCATTATTGACTTCTCAAGCATTAAATTTCATTACCGATGAAATTAAAATTTTTATAATTATTTACAAAGAATTTTTTATTACATCTTCAAGATTTATCCTTATCTGCTTTTGAAATCTAAGCTCGCATGAAACAATTAGTGTGAATATTTTCAATAATCGCGTAATTAGATGGATAAACATCTTAAAAAATTGAGGACTTTGATAGGTTTTTCAAAGTCCTCAAAGCATCGCTTTGAAAATCTCGCAATACCGGAATTATTCAAAGCTCTCAATTAATTATTTTTATTCTATAAAGTCTCAAAATAAAATACAGTATCTACTTACCTTTATGAAATTGTCCTCGGCAAAGCCCAGCTCCTTTAAATGTTAATCAGACAGCGGACCATTTTGCTATCTATCCAGCATTAAATTTTCTCTACGAGAAAATTAAAACTTTATAAGATAATTATCAGATAAGCAGTATTTTGCTTCAGAAAGCTGAGCTCTTTCAAAATACACAAATATTTATATAATGCTTTCTTTTGTTAAAAATATGATAAAAAAGATTTTAGTGCTTATGACGATTATCGCTGCTGTGCTGCCAATGGTTTGGGCTAACGCTCTTCAAATAGAAAAGAGTGATGAGAGTTCTGTAATCATATCTGAATTGAATAACCCTGCTGTTTTTGATTTTATCATTAATAATCCTGAACAGGAACAGCAAGCAGAGATATATTCACTTGTAGGAATTTCATTTGATCCGAAGGGGTTTTTTGATTTACAAAATGGAAAAAATGAAATGAAAATAAAAGTATATCCTAGTTCGGAACTGAGAAAAAAACAGGGGGTGTTTAATTTTGAATACGAAATAAAGGGGAAAATCAGCGGAATAACTAAAGATACTTTAACTATAAGAATAGCTGCCCTGCAAGATTCTATAACTGTCAAATCTGCCAGCGATATAAATGTCGGAGATGATAATACCGTAATTAATGTTGCGAATACTCAAAATGTAAATCTGGAGAATATTAAGTTGTTGTTTGATTCCCCATTTTTTAATGAAGAAAAGAGAGTTTCCTTATCTCCATTTGAATCCGCCAATGTTTCTGTCAAAATAGATAAAGACAAAATAAAAAGCATTGCTGCAGGGCAGTATATTTTTAAAGCAGATATTGAATTGGAGAATGCCAAGACTAGCATGGATAATACATTTAACTATTTGCCTAAAGAAGACACCATGTTAACGAAGAATAGCGAAGGATTTATTGTAAGAAAAGTTACATATATCAGAACAAACACTGGCAATGTGCCCGTAAATGCAAAGATAGACATAACTAAAGATATCTTGAGCAGGTTGTTTACAATTAATCAAGTTGAACCTATGGAGACAAAAAGAAATGCTTTGTATGCAACATATTATTGGGAGAAAAACTTGCAGCCTGAAGAATCTTATTCAATCACTTCAACTACAAACTATACTTTTCCATTTATATTGATTCTGTTGATAATCATTATTGTTTTGTTGGTAAAACTTTACACTAGAACAAATGTTGTGGTTAACAAAAGAGTTTCATTTGTGAAAACAAAAGGCGGAGAATTTGCGTTGAAAGTTAGGATTCATGTCAAAGCCAAGAAATATGTTGAGAATGCCCAGATAATTGACAGGCTTCCAGGAATGACTAAATTGTATGAGAAATTTGGAATTGCGCCTGACAAAATTGAATTATCGACTAGGAGATTGTTTTGGAACATTGATAAATTGAATGCAGGAGAAGAAAGAGTTTATTCTTACATTGTATACTCAAAGATGATGATTGTGGGAAGATTTGAATTGCCTGCTGTTACTGTATCTTATCAAAGAAATGGAAAGACAGAACAAACATTCTCAAACAGAACTTTTTTTGTTGCTGAAACGACGCGAACGGATATTTAAGATTGTACGGGCATCAAAATGATTAATTTGCTGGAAGCAGCGAATTTATGTTGATAAAGTCTTGACTGACAAAAAGCAATAACTATTCAATACTTAAAAATTTAGGTAATTAAGGGTTTTTTGGACTAAATTTTCATTTAAAGATTCATTCAAACCACCAGCAAAATTCTGTTCCCTCTTTTCAAGAGGTTAACTTTTTAGCAAATCTCTGGATTCCTTCATACATTCTTATTCTGTAATCTCTGGCTTCTTGACTATGTACTGGTTTTGCTTTAGTTCCTGAAGTGCTCCAATTATCGTTGCCATATTTTACTCCGATAATATTTGAGTCATCTCTCCAGTCAGTGACTCCACCAAATCCAGATGTGTGCGAAATATGTCCTGAAATATCTCCTCCTGTGCCTATTAGGACACCGAACTTAGTTTTAATTCTGCCTTTGCTCAATCTGTCGAAGGTTTCTTCCGCGATTCTTTTTGTTCCTCCAGAACAAACCCAATCGTCTAAAACTAATACCGTTGGTCTTTGTTTATGTTCAAGCATATCTTTAACCATGGGCTGTAAATGTTTTTCAGTTTCCTCTTGCGGATTACTTTTGCTGAATCTTCTAAACTTTATCGTTCCATCTGCTGTTGGGAATCTTCCATAAAGTAGGCCATGTAATTTAAACACTGCAAGACCGAGTAATCTTGCACCCCTATCACTCGCTATGACATAGTCAGGTTTAATCTGATGAATATATTCGACTATTGGAAGTGCAAATTCACCAATATTGTCAGCATTAATTGCAGTTGTATCATCTTTTAATGTTAAATTTAGTCCTAGTGGTGAAGTTTGTATACTGCTGAATTTGCTAGTCAAAATTTTAGGTATTTTATAATTATTCAATATCTCCTTCTTGTTTTTATTAAAGATAAAATAATTTTCTAGACTATTATGAATTTTTTTATACTTCTTCTTTTCGGTTATTATTTCTGGAATCTTTTCAATCAAACCAAAGTCCTTTAATCTATCCTTTGGTTTATCATATATAATATAGTTTGATAGAGAACTTACAGATTCTCCTAATCTTGATAATCCAAACTCTTCTTTTCTTCTCTTTCTTTCTGGGAAGGGGTCGTCATCTAATCCAAATTCACTTCTCCAATCCTTCTTCTTTTTCTCAAATTCTTCTTTTTCTAATAATAAGTCAAGACTGGGAGAATAAATTTTATATAATTTATCAGCTGGTTCTCCAGGCTTTTTCTTTCTTTTGCTTCTAAATATGCCGGCATATCTTTCTTCAATATCATCTTTTAACTCATTCATTTTGCTTTTTCTCCTAGTTTATATAAGAATTCATTTGATAAATAATTTACTACATCTGAAACAGAATCGCAGTTTACAATAAGTCCCTTGTCTATTTTTAGAGGTATCTCTATTTCCCCCCTTTTAAGTTTTGATATTGCTTCTGCGGCTCCGCCAGAGTTCTGCAAACAAACAACCGGTTTTCTTAAGAATAATCCTTTGAGTGCCTCATCGGCAGTTCCAGATGATCCGTTCATTAGGATTAAGACATCTGCCAATGCTCCAATATATGACCTTCTTTCCTCAAAATCTCTGCCCGCTCTTTCAACCTTTAAAACTCCGTTTTTTATGGATTTAGCCAAATCAAAATATTCTGGTGATGGTTTTATATTTCCTTCTGGAAATAAGACAAAAAATTTATCTTCGATTCCCTCCTCATTACAGTAATCTACTATTCCATTATATACATCAACTCCAACTCCTGAAACTCCTCCAGTAAACAGAGTTCCTTGCTTACTTGCAATTCTTCTTAACTCATATCCCAATCTATAAGCATCATCACTATCATAATTTGGTAATGGAGAGTTTGCCCCAATTATTCCTATTAATGGTCTTTCATATTTTTTTGTTATTTCTTCTAATGTCATCTTTTAATTACCTCCTTAATTTTGTCAACTACCTCAGCAGAAGTTATATTTTGAACATTTTGGTCACTATTATACCTCGATAATACATTACTTCTATTATTATAGGGTGCATATTTAGCAGGAGATGTCGGGCCATATAAACCAATTACCTTTGCACCTACAGCATCAGCAACATGAAGCATTCCCGTATCTGGACTTATTACTACTTCTGCTTTACTTGACAAACGTGCGAAATTCTCCAAATCGAATGAATATCCTTCTTTTAAAACGGTATTTAGTACTTTCTTTCCATTTTGTATCTCTAATGACCTGCCATAGCAGTCTTTGTCGCCTATTAATACTACATTTAATCCGTTGTCCAAACACCATGATGCTGTTTCGCTATAACCTCTGTCACTCCAAACTTTTCTACTCGAACTTGCTCCCAAGTTTAATACAACATAAGGTTTATCACTTTCAATTTTCCATCCAGAGGTTAATCTTGTCTCATCTTCTTTATCTACATCTAAATCAAAACATAATCTTTTATTGATTCTCAGAAAATCTGCAAATCCTAAGAATCTGTCAACCATATGAACACCATCTATTACGATACCTGCGTTTCTTAAATCTTGTTCGCATATCTGAGTTGGGCATCTTATATTTCCTATTGTAAAATCCTTTGGTATCAAAGCTAAATCAAACTCTTCTCCTGCTAAATATTTCTCATAAATAAGTTTTTCTAATCTATATTTCTCTTTTACATCTCCCCTGACTGATGCTTGCCATCTGTCTCTTGCAAGAGAGTCATCAGAAGGTTTTGGCATGAATCTTTTAGTAGTATTTAGAAAACCGACCAACTCCAAAACATTTGTTTTGTCTTTTGGAATAGGAACAAAAATTTCAGATTGAGGATATGCTTCTCTTAATGAATGTAACAAAGGTAACGAAAACATAAGGTCGCCTATTCCTCTTGGTGCAGTATACAAAATTCTTTTAATATCATTTGGTTTCATTTTGTGGCTGAACCTCCAACACCTTTATATTTATTTCTACAACAGTTTTTGGTTTAAGCTCGTCTCTTAGAAGTTTAGGTATAACTATGATTGAATTCTCGCCATGTTTTGCAATTTTCTTTCTTATCGTGTATTCTTTTATCATGTTGTGATAAAATTACAATTTTATTACAATAATTTTAGGTAGACTTGGGTTTATAAATCTTTCGATTTTGTTACTACTGTATAGTTATTTTTTCAACCTAACTTGCAAATAACTTGAAGAAATACCTCCGAAAATTGGCATCTTAGCCTTCTTTAATGTATTTACAATCAAATTTTATCAATATCTTCAGCAACTTTGAAATCAATTTCAGTAAGTTCGCCTGCTTGGTGTGTTGTTAAAGTAAGCCTTACAGTATTATAACTAATCAAGATATCTGGATGATGATTATGCGCAGATGCAATTTCAGCAACTTTATTTGCATAATCAATTGCAGACTTAAAATCATGAAATTCAATTTGTTTTATGATTGTGTTATCTTCAAGCACCCAATCACTTAACTTAGACATTTTTTGAGTTATATCTTGTAATGTTAACAT
>Ga0209211_10013489_pt1 | contig 10123 bp, 10 predicted proteins | sample RifGroA2_FD_183992 | JGI IMG/M metagenome (GOLD analysis project Ga0209211, IMG submission 183992) | Groundwater microbial communities from Rifle, Colorado, USA - Groundwater A2 (SPAdes) (version 2) | ecosystem: Environmental > Aquatic > Deep subsurface > Groundwater | place: Rifle, Colorado...
CCCATAAAATCCGTTGTCAGTGGTTTTGTGCATAAAATTTATCAGTTAATCAAACTTCAACTTTCTCCCATTTCACCCCGGATGCGAAACAATTTGATTCTAAATCATGCTCCTCTTGAGTCGCACGAATAGTCGCCGATCTCTTCTGCCCAATGTCTGTAGTCTTACTATCTTCTAAAAATGCTTTTAAACGAATCGCGTCTGTACGTTGTCTCCATTTTATATTGATGCTTAAAAACGGTTCATCTTTTTGTGTTTTTAAAAAATCAAGAAATTGAATCGTGTCCAACGTCAAAAACTCATTGCTAATATCTTTCCAGATAATATTTTCTCGTTTTGGATCTAATTCTAATTCTAAGTCTCCCATAAAACCTTTCATTAATTCTCCTGCGTAAAGCTCGGGGGCAGGGTTTCGAACCCCGATTGCCAGGGCCAGAACCTGGCGTCCTACCGTTAGACGACCCCCGAGCACTGCGCAGGAACATACCCCAATCCCCGCACTAGAATACCATTTTTCACAAAAAATGCAACGCCGAGGCGTTGATTAATATCAATTTGTGCCGGTTCGCGCAGCCAGTCGCGTAAACTCGCTTCTCCGTTTACGACTCCACCACCTTCCCGCCGAATAAATTCATCAACTGCAGGACAGAGGGGTCTTCCTCGGCCGCCGATGCGGCGGGCTCGACCGCTTCATTCTTCAGCAATTCCAGCTGGACGATGACCGGGCCGCCGAGGAGTTCCGCAAGGACGTCTTCGATAATTTTCCGATTATTGGCTTCTCCGAGCTTTTCCAGATGGAACTGATAATGCACGCCGAGATGCACGCGGTTTTCATTGACGCGGAGCGGCTCTGCCGTACGGAGAATGAATTGCAGCGCGCGGTTGCGGATATGCACTTTGTCGACAAACGCCCCCCATACATCCTTGATCGCCTGCAGTTGGAGCGTCAGCTTGTTCTTTGGCGCCGGTTTCTCTTCTTCGGCAGGTTCGCTTGCGGTTGGTACTGTTTTTGTCCGCAGGCCATTGCGAGGAATTCCGACACCGCCGGAACGACGCGGCAACCTCTTTCCTGTGTCATCCCGACTCGAGTGGAGGGATCCCTCGACAGGCTCGGGATGACGCATCGCGTCAGATTGCTTCCTCCGCTCTGGCGGAGTCGCAATGACAGGAGAAGAATGACCTGGAGCACTCTGTCCTTCGCTGAATATCTCCGCCAATTCCGAAAGAATGATTTCCAAAAATAAATCCGGCGGCAATTCGTGCGCAGCCGCCTGCCGTTCCACCAATGCCGTGAGCGCGCGGCGCAACACCGCCGCATCCGCGTTCACCGCGAGCAATGCCGCCACCGCGGCAATCCCTTCCGATCCATAGCGCTTCACCAGCAGAGGATGGTCGCGGTCGGTCAGCGCGTGGTAATGCATCGCGCGCAGGAGATCAAGCGCATGGCCGGGCAGCTGATACAGATCCACGCCCTCTTCGCGCAGCTCCTCCAGCTTCTCCACCGCATCCCCTGCCGCGCCCTTCACGACACACGCCATAAGACCCTGCACGACGTCAATCGCCGTGTGCCCGAGTATTCCCTCCGCGTCCTTCCAGGAGACTTTCTTCCCGCCCAACGACAGCACCTGTCCCAGAAGCGATTCGGCGTCACGGATGTAGCCGCCGGCGCGCAGCGCGATCTCGGAGAGCACTTTTTTTTCCACAACGACGCCTTCTTCTTGCGCAATGAACGTAAGCCTCGCTTTGAGCACCTCGAATTCGACCGGCGTAAACCTGAATTGCTGGCAGCGCGAAAGGATCGTGTCGGGAATTTTCCTGGGCTCGGTCGTCGCGAAAATGAACATCACCCGCTCCGGCGGCTCCTCCAGGGTTTTTAGGAGCGCATTCCAGGCGGCAGACGAGAGCATGTGCGCCTCGTCAATGAGGTAGGTCTTCCATTTCCCCACCTGCGGCACGAAGCGCGCGCTCTCAATGATATTTTCCCGCACATTGTCCACGCCGGTCTGCGACGCCGCGTCAATCTCAATCAAATCCAAATACCGCCCTTCGCGAATAGCCTTGCAGTGGGCGCACACGGTGCAGGGCTCGCCTCCTTTTTGCTTTTCGCAATTTATCGCGGCGGCGAGAATGCGCGCGGTCGAGGTCTTGCCGGTCCCTCGTGGCCCCACAAACAGATACGCATGCGCCACCTGGTTATGCGCCACTTCCGCCTGAAGGATTTCTTTGGTATGCGCCTGGCCAATAAGCGCGCCAAATGTTTCCGGCCTGTATTTTCTGTATAACGCTAACATACTTCAATCGCATTCAAACGCATACCTACGCGCGTATACGCACATTGTAACGTGATTACATCATTCATGCAAAAACCTCCCCGAGTAAGGAAGGTTCTCACGCGTCTAAGTGCGTGGTGAGTGCGTAGAAAAGCGTGTGCGGGAAAATCAGATCTCCTCAAACTCATCCTTGTCATCGTCAAACTTCACCGTGTCTGACGGCGCGCCGGCAGCAGGCTTGTTTATGTGTGGCGCAGGGGGGACTACGGGCGCTGCCTGCACCGGCGCGGGAGCAGCGTCAACGGATGCCGCGGCCGGCGCGGGTGCATCCGCGCGCGCGCCTGCCGCGGACGGACGCTCTACGATTTCCGAGACTTCTCCGATTTCTTCTCCCGCGTGGATGATGTTTTCCACCGCCGCCCATGTGGACGGTTTGTCGCGCGGCACCAGAATCACCACGTCATTGCCTGCTTCGCCCTTGAAATATGTGACTGACGCGAAGAGCACTTTGTAAGATTTTTCTTCCGCCAACACGCGCCATTCGTCAGTTTCTTCATCCCGCACGAGTACGCCGCGCACCCGTTTCCTCTCTACCGGCCCTATTTGTTTGTAGATAAACGAGCCGTTCGCGGTAATAGTGAGCTTCAAAAGATCCCCTTCCACGAGTTTCGACTTGGACGCGTAATTGGCCGGCACTGAATACTGCTTGCCGTCCGGCCCCATCATGTTCTGCCCGTCGAACGCACCCTCAATCACCGATGCGCCATCAGGAGACGAGAGGATCGCGCCTGCCTGCCGCGCGCGCGACAGGGCCTCGCGGGCGGGCGCGCCTCCGGTCATCTCTTCCAGGAGCGCGCGGGCTTCCTGCAGGCTTAAATTCGCGCTCTCCACATACTGCCTGATTTGTTCCAATTGTTTGATGTCGGTGTTGCTTGGCATACTTTTATTTATATTTCTAAATAACTGTGAAAATAGTATAGCAGACGTTAGCGCTGATAGACAAATAGCGGCGTGTGCGCGGGGCTTTCCTTCCGTTTCTCTCCCTCCCAGCCGGGAATCGAGAACGCATAGGAAACCACTCTAGTGCCGGGTTTGAGTTCCCGTTCAAACTTGGGCTTAAGCTTCCGCATGGCCGAAGGCGTTAAAAAGCAATACACGGCATCAAATCTGCTCAAATCCTCTTCGTAAAAATTCTTCATTCGAATTTCACATCTTTTGCGCAATCCCCAAAAACCATTCAACCATTGAGCAATTATCCATGCCAGCAGCGATATCTCGTATCCCACGACGCGTACGCCGGGATAGGCGCGCGCAATGGCCCGCATGACGCCCCCGCCGCCCGCGCCGAGATCGGCAATCGTCTCATGCGTCAAAGGCCCCAGCGCCTGCACGATCCGCGCATAATCCTTCCTGCGCGTAGGCACCCAGGGCGCGGCGATGACGCTTGCGTAGACGTGGGTGAGAAGGGCAAGCAACACGACTCCCACCACTCCGTAGCCAATAATTTCAATCAACGATACTCCCGTCATATTCTCGAATCAGGAATGAGGAATGAGGCATCAAAGCGCCGAAATGCAGCCCGATACGGTCCATAATTCTTTATTCTTAACTCATGATTCTTCAAAGCGTCCGCTCCACCGCCGAGGTGTCCGCCGGCTTGGTCGCTTCCCCGAGCTTGGTGCGTTCGAGTATTTCCGATTCGACCACCAGGCGGTCCCTGCCGTACTTCAGGCGCGAAAGCTCGCGGATGGTGGCGGCGACTTTTGCGTCGCCTGCGGTGGGCGGATAGGTCTGCATGCTAAAGGGGCGGGCGGCGGTATTGTTGATCAGCAGGCGCGCGTACGCATTGAATCGCTCGATGTTCACCACGTCGTACTCGCCGAACACGGGCGCGAACTGCTTGGCCATGATTTCCGCGTCGTCCACGCCGATGCGGAACGACAGCATAGTGCCCACGTTGCCGAACACCGCGTCTTTGATCTTGGTATCCTGCTTATCCACCAACTGCCCGATGTACTGGTGCGCGAGTATGAGGCACAGGCGGTATTTGCGCGCCTCGGACAGAATCGTCGCGATGGAGGGCGTGGTGTAATTCTGAAACTCGTCGATGTAGAGGAAGAAATCCTTGCGTTGCGCCTCCGGCAGATACACGCGCGCAAACGCCGCGGCCGTGAGCTTGCCGACGATGATGAGCCCCAGCAGGGATGAATTCACGTCCCCGACCTGGCCTTTCGACAAATTCACCAGGAAAATCTTGCCCTGGTTCATGATGTCTTCCACGTCGAAACCCGAATGCGGCTGGCCGATGATATTGCGCATCATGGTGTTCTCGACGAAGCGGCCCACTTTGGAAATGAGGTAGCCGAGCATTTCCGACTTGTGAAAATCGGAGGTCTTGGCCATTTCCTTTTCCCAAAATGCGCGCACGATCGGGTCCTGCACTTTCGCCACCCATTTCTTCTGGAATTCGTTGTCCGAAAACATGCGCGGGATTTCCGCGATGGTGCCGGGGTTTTCGGGATCGGACATGAGCGTGAGCATGACATTGCGCATGTTGTGCTCGAACATGGGGCCGATCATCTCGGGCGGGAAGAGCTTGTAGAACACCGAGATCATCTCCTGCACGACGAAGTCTTTCTGTTCTTCGTGCTTGAATTCCAGCATGTTGAGCCCCATGGGGCGCTCCATGTCCGCGGGCTCAAACAGCACGACGTCGTCCGCGCGCGACGGCGGCACGGACTCGAGCACGTCCTCGACCAGGCTGCCGTGCGGATCAATGATGCAGAGGCCGCGCCCCTCGCGGATATCCTGCTTCGCCATCTCGGACATGAGCACGGATTTTCCCGAACCGGTCATACCGATGATATACGCGTGGCGGCGGCGGTCATCGGAGGTCATCCGCACGACCGTGTCCACGCCGCGGAACACACTGTGCCCCAGGACGATCCCTTCTTCCGGCATATTGGAGGGAGGCGCGGCGCGGCGGGAAGTCAGCCAGCGGATGTTGGGCGTCTCGGTGCGCGGCAGGGGGAAATGATAGATGCTCGCGAGCTCTTCGGTGTTCAGGACGAATTTGTAATGTTCGTTGAAATTGCGGTAAATAAAATCGCGGATTACCGCACCCTTGCCTCCCATGCGGCGCGCATGAAATCCGTTGCCGTACTCATACACGTTGTACTGCCCGAACGCATTGGTGATGTTATCGAGCAGCATGCCCGCCCGCTCCGCTTCCTGCGCGCACACCACGACTCTCACGTTCGTATCCACGCCCGCCTTGGACGATTTCTCTTCAATGCCTTTGACAATCTCTTCCTCCATCGGCGACAAGCGGTACGGCTGCTTGTCGTCATATCCCATCCGCTTGTTTTCTCGCTCGCGTTCCGTAACGGTTTTGCCGCTATAGGCGGCTCCCATCACGTCCTTGATGCCTCCTCCCGCCGCGCCGGTGAGCGAACGCAGCCAATACCACTTCCCTCCCCGCTTCAACGCCTCATGCAGGCGCTTCCCTTGCTGCATTTCGCGCGCGACCTTGGCGCCCCAGCGATGCCACCGCTTGTGCGACGAGCGGATGATCATCTGGATCGCAGCGCCGTCCTCGGGAGAGAGCTTGGACAGGGAATTCAAAATGGCGACAAACGGGTCGCCGTCCACCTTGCGGTACGTCTTAATGGGGAAAATGTATTCGCGCGTCTGGCGCACGTACGCCGCGGCGAGCGCGCCGTGCGGCGAGAAGATATTGTAATCTTCCACCTCCTCGACTGCCGCGTCGGGATACTGCGCGTGGATCTGCTGTTCGAGATAACGCACAAGGTACTGGGGCACCGCCACGTAAAACGATATTTTGCCCTTATGCGCCACCACTTCGAGCGCGATATGATCCTCTCTCCCCATGAACCAATGCCGCACCGTGTGCTCGACGCGCAAGCCGCCGATTGAATTCCACAGCGATTCCGCGACGGCAAGCTTCTGCTTGATCGTGTCCGACGTCTCCTGCTGCTTTTCCTCGCCCTGATACACTTCCTTCGGAATGCTCACGAGCAGGATTTTCTTCTGAAACGCCTGCGGCAGGCGCGTGCCCTTCCGCAGCCACGCACGCACTACCAGCGCGCCCAGCCCGAACACCAACGCAAAAATCCCCAACGCGAACACGGGGATGAGAGGTGCCAAAGAGTCTGCGCCCATATTTGTTTTCGTTATTCGGTGAGGGTTACGTCTCTCGTATCGGCATCCGGCTACGTGTTACGTTGCCGCTTTGACGATACGACGGACAGAGCCGACAGAAGAATTACTTTTTCTTCTCATCGGCGAGCGCCATCATCTTGTCCGTCTTGATCTTCGCTTCCTGCTCCAGGAAAAATTTATTGATGCCGGGAATAAGCCGCAGCCAGCGCTGGATGAGATAGAGAATTTTTTGCGCGGTGGCTCGGGCGGCGGCCATCAGCTGATCAATGGCGCGCGCGGTCTTCTCGCCTTCTTCCTTAAACAGCGTGCGATGCGCCTCGTCCATTTGGAAATACAAATCCTCAAGATCGCTCTGCAGCACCGCCTCGATCCTCTGCAGCTGCACCGACTTCTCGGCGGGAGTCGCAGGAGCGGGAGCGGCAGGAGATGCGGCAGATGGCGCGGCCTTGACGCCTGCTTCTGATTCGGCGGCTGCGCGCTCGGCAGCCTCTGCAGGCGTTATTTCCGCCCGTTCAGCCTCCTGCGGCGCTTCCACCAACGGCGTGCGCAATTGCTCCTGTACAGTCGCGCTTTTTGATTCCTGCTCTTTTTGATTAATGGGCATACATTAAGCCTTCGGCGCTTTGTCCGCGTGCGTCCGCGTCCAGTCGGCATGCATCGGCGCTACAGACGCCTTTTCCGCTTCCAATTCTACCACAACGTATGGTACAATTCAAAGCATTGTATGGCGGCACTCCAGGAACTACACACCAAACGGCTCCGGTGGATTGACATCCCGCGCTTTGGCGAAGACGAGCTCGAAGCGCTGCGGAAAGAATTTGATTTCCACCCGCTGGATCTCAAGGCCTGCCTGCCGCCGCTCCAGCGCCCCCGCCTGGTGTCCTACCCGGAATACTCGTTCATGATCCTCCAGTTTCCGGTATACGACCGGAATTCCCGCAAAATAGTGGCGGTGGAGGTTGATCTCTTCATCGGCAAGGATTTCCTCATTTCCGTCCACGACGGCAAGCACCCCGCCATCGGCGAATTTTTCGCGCAGTGCCGTCAGGAAATTTCCATCCGCAACAACCATCTCGGAGAATCCGTGCCCGCGCTGCTCTACGAACTCCTCAACCGCCTCCTGGCGTCCGTCTTCCCCATGCTCAATCACGTCTCGCAGGACATTGATGGTGCGGAAGACCATATCCTCTCGGAAGATCAGCAGACCGTCATCACCGAACTCCTGATTCTCAAACGCAATATCGTGAACTTCCGCAAGATCATGCAAGCGCACAAGCACGTCATCGAGAAACTCGTCGAAAATCACGCACTCCCCCTTTCGGCGGCAAAACTCCGGCTCTACTTCAAAGGCCTCATCGAGCAGACGAAGGAAATCTGGGATACGCTCGCGAATTATCAGGACACGGTGAACGCACTGCACGACGCGCACGCCTCGCTCATCAATACCAAATCAAACCAGGCGGTGCGCATTCTCTCCGCCATCGCGGTTATCACCTTCCCCTTGACACTCATCGCCGCGGTCTTCGCGATGCGCACGGAAGGCATGCCGTTTGTGAACCACCCTCACTCATTCTGGTACGTCGTGTCAGGCATGGCCCTGCTCGCGAGCACGATGATGATCCTCTTCAAACGGCGCAAGTGGCTGTAAGTGAGGCAACACTCGACAGGGCACATATCGCTTGAGAATTCGTCTTGACTGATTCGCACGCCTCGCCTATGATGAGGGTAGTAATTGTTATTAAATAGTAATACCTATGGCAAACCCCAAAGCGATCATGAGCATCTCGCTCACTCCCACGCTCAAAACCTACGTGAGACAGCGTACGCGTGATGCCCACTTCGGCACACCAAGCGAATACTTCCGCGCCCTCATCCGGGATGATTTTAAACGCGCAGAGCAGGAGCGGCTTGAACAAGAACTTATGAAAGGGTTCCGCTCCGGAAAGGGGAAGGTAATGACCCAAAAAGCGTGGAGCCAGTTGCGCCGCCGCGTATCGGCAAAAAAACATTACGTCAATTAACGCGATAACATATATGGCATCACGGCTTGCGGTCGCGCCGCTCGCGTTGCGGGACACGCTCGCAATCGCGCGCTACATCGCCCGGGACAATCCCGATGCCGCCGTGAGCTTCATCACCGCGTTGGAAACCACGGGCCACGCGCTTGCCGAGATGTCGGAGATGGGGAGACGGCTTGCGTTTCAGCATCCTGCATTGCACAACGTCCGGCACATGCGCGTAAGCAGAGCGTTCTCCGCGTACCTCATCTTCTACCGTCCTGTCCACAAGGGCGTTGAGATGATCCGCGTGCTTCACGGAGCCCGCGATTTCCCCTCGCTCTTTAAGACAGAACGATAATTCGATGAGTCAAACTCTCTGGTACGTCGTGTTCGGCATGGCCTTGCTTGCGACCATGATGATCCTCTTCAAACGCCGCAAGTGGCCGTAAACGTTTGACACCGTAAACGTTTGCATGTTTTTTATCCCCATGCTAGGGTAATTTCACGATATGAATCATCAATCGCCAATCTCCATTTGCTGCTGCAGTTCCTCCTTGGACGAGGAGTCGTGCGGTTGTTGATAACTTCCACGAATCTCGGTCCAAGGAAACGCTCCCGTCAGGGCGTTTTTTGTTACTTCCTCCCCGTATGAAACCACCGCACGATATTCTTTCACGCATCGGCAATACCCCGCTGGTCAAAGTAAACTTTGACAGCCCTGCGTCCATCTTCGCCAAACTGGAGTACCTTAATCCCGGCGGCAGCATCAAAGACCGCAGCGCACGCTACATGATCGAGCTTGCGGAACGGAGAGGCCTGCTCAAGCCGGGCGGCACGATCGTGGAAGCGTCGTCGGGCAATCAGGGAATCGCGCTCGCCATGATCGGCGCGATCAAGGGCTATCGCGTCGTGATCACGGTCTCGGAAAAGGCGAGTGAAGAAAAAGTGAACACTATTCGAGGATATGGCGCGGAAGTCGTGGTATGTCCCGCGGTGGATGAGTATGACGACCCGCGCGGCTATCACAAAACTGCACAGAGGCTTGCGCGGGAAATCCACGGCGCATACATGCCGGACCAGCATTTCAATCCTTCCAATGTAGAGGCGCATTATCACTCAACAGGACCGGAGATATGGCGGCAGACGGAAGGAATGCTTACCCACTTTTTCGCCGCGGCCGGCACCACCGGCACGATCTCCGGCGTCGGCAAATATCTAAAGGCGCAAAATCCTGCCGTGCGCGTGCTCGGCGTGGACGCTGCCAACTCGTATTTTTCCACCAACGGCAGGCCCAAACCCTATGCGGTTGAAGGATTGGGCATTGATCACGCCACGCCGCTCTTGAACCTCGCCGCCATTGATGAGATGATCCCGGTCACCGACACGCAGGCGTTTGGCATGCTGAAGACAATGGTGCAAAAATTCGGACTGCTCGTGGGCCCTTCCAGCGGCGCCGTGGCCTCTGCCGTGCAGGAGTATGCGAAACGGCTCACCGAGAATGACGTCGCCGTGTTCATTGTCGCTGATTCGGGCAGGGCGTATTTGACGAAGGGATACTACTAAAAGTCGGAATTCGAGAGTCTGTAAAGTCAGTTTTGAATTCCACGCTTTAGAAACTGTATGGACTTTAAGAACTTGTAACATACTGAGACAGTAGAAGAATAGCTCTTT
>Ga0209211_10013498_pt1 | contig 10120 bp, 6 predicted proteins | sample RifGroA2_FD_183992 | JGI IMG/M metagenome (GOLD analysis project Ga0209211, IMG submission 183992) | Groundwater microbial communities from Rifle, Colorado, USA - Groundwater A2 (SPAdes) (version 2) | ecosystem: Environmental > Aquatic > Deep subsurface > Groundwater | place: Rifle, Colorado...
GCTTTGGTCTACCGCGACAAAGTGGACGACTGGAGCTCCTTCGCCCGCTACGGCGAGAACGCCGTCTTCGCCGTCAACGCCTGGAACAAGCGCTTCGTGGAAGACCCGCCCGAGGCCCCTCTGGTGGTCAGCTCGAAGGTGCAGCAGGTCGGGCGCAAAAGGGACGCGCTCAAACTTACCTGGAACGAGGTCATGAAGGCCACAGCCTATAGGCTGCAGGTCAGCGCGGACGAGGCCTTCGATTCTATAGGTCTTGAAACCGTCCTCGCGAGGAACAGCTACAGCCTCGTCCCCGCCTTCTGGAAGGACGGGGTCTATTACTGGCGGGTGGCCGGGATCATGACCCTTAATACCGGCGAGATGAAAGAGGGCGCTTACTCCGAAATTTATTCCTTCGCCATCTCGAAGCCTTCCAAAGCTCCCGGGGCCAGGCTGGCCGCACCGCCGGTACAGGCTAAAAGCAGGGTCAAGGGGAAGCCGCTTTCCTGGGCCTCGCCGGTCTCTTTCAAGTATTATCACCTGCAGCTTTCCGAGACGGCCGATTTCGAGGCCCCGCTGCTGGACGTCTTCACCGATACCTGCACCTATAAACTCTCCGGCCTGCCCGTCAAGCGGGATACGCCTTACTATATGCGCGTGATGGGTTCCGACGGGGCCGCCGCCGGCTCCTGGTCGGAAACTTCCGAAGTGATAGTGGAAGCGCCCGGGCCTATAGTCAAAGACACGAGGACGTTCAAGCGGAAAAAATAATGAGAAAGACAGCCGCCCTCCTGCTCCTGCTCGCCTGCACCCTGCGGGCCGCCGCCGCCCCGTACGGCGCGGACTTCTACGACACAAGCGAATACCTGATGGGCAAGGTGGCGGTGAACATTATTTTCGTGGAGAGCGACGGCAGTATAGCCCCCAGGACCGAGACCGGGAACTGGACCACAGCTAAAAAGAACGCGGTGGCTACCGGCGTAAGCCAGGCCATGACCTGGTGGGCGGCCAGGAATTCAGCGGCCAACCTGAGCTTTGTCCACAACAATATCACCGTCACCACCGGCTATGAGCCGATAAACTGCAATGCCATGGCGGACAGCCTCCCGGTCACGGCCTGCCCTAACGGCGAGGAAGACTGGATAAAGCAGGTGATGGGGAAACTTGGCTATACCGAGTCGGATTACGGCGACAGGGTCTTCCACTATAATAACGACATGCGCCTGCTGAATGCCGCCGACTGGTCCTTTACTATATTGATGGTGGACAGCGCCGTGGATGTCGACGGTGAATTTCCCGACGGCTTTTTCGCCTACGCCTACCTGGGCGGCCCTTTCATCGTAATGACCTACGATAACGGCGGGTACGGCATCGGTGAGATCGCGCCCGTGGCCGCCCATGAGACGGGGCATATCTTTCACGCCCTGGACGAATACTACGCCTCCGGCTGTGCCGCCTCGGACAGATCAGGCTACCTCTACGGGCCGAACAGCAATTGCGAGGACATAAACGAGACCGCCCCTTACACCTGTATCATGAGGGGAGATACCCCGCCCTATTACGCGCCCGCCGTCTGCCCGCATACGGCGCGCACGCTGGGCTGGGACGACGATGATCCGGCCAACGGCATCATAGACATAATCGACCAGCCTCCGACCACGGCGCTGGCCCCTTTCGCCCCGGACCCGACCACGAACACCTCCCCGGTCTATTACGGCATGGCTCATTCCACGTCGGCTTATACGAATCTTAACCAATACGATTTCTGGGGCGGCCCCCGCACGGCTAATAATATCTCCATCAACCGCATAGCCTCGGTGGAATACCGGGTGGACGGCGGGGCCTGGGCCGCGGCGACTCCCCGCGACGGGGCTTTCGACCAGACCATAGACAGTTTCACCTTCACGGCCGCCTCGCTCGCCAGCGGCGCGCATACCATACAGGCGCGGGCCCTGGACGGTTTCGGCGCGTATGACGCCACCCCGGCTTCGGATCCTCTTTTCATAGACCCCGGGGCGGCTACGGATATTCCCTATGTTAACGACGGTACGGCCGACGACGCCGACTATACCCGCTCCAAGGCTTCTCTTTCCGCCAACTGGGGGGCCTCTTCGCATGCCAGCCTTATCAGCAGCTACACGTATACTATAGGCACGTCGCCCGGAACTTCCGACACTGTCGGGATGACCAATGTGGGAACCGCGCTGAGCGCGACCAAAACCGGCCTGTCCCTCGCGGAGGGGGCATACTATTATTTCACGGTGAGGGCCTACCCGAACTCCGGCACGGTTTCCGGCCCCGCTTCTTCCGACGGCCTGCGGGTGGATACTACCAGTCCCACGGCCAGGGTGATAATAACTTCGTCCGTCCCCGTTAAAACAGGGTCCTTCAGCGCGAAATTGATAGTGGACGAGCTGAACGCCCTGTCGGGGAGCCCGCAGCTCTCCTTCACAGACTTTAAAGGCCTGACCGTCCCGCTTACGCTGACCTACCTGGTGGATTCCACCTGGACGGCTGCCGGGTATATCCAGTCCTACTATTCCACGGGCACCGCCGTTTTTAATTTCAGCGCCGGCGACCTGGCCGGCAATGCCGGGGCTTCGGTGACCTCCGGCGGCTCTTTTACCATTAGCCCTTCCCTGACCGGCGGTTCCAGCGGGACCATCTCCAACAGCGACGGGACTTCCGTCGCCGTGCCTGACGGGGCCTACACGGGGACCCTGTTCATTTCCATCTCTACCGTGCCGGCAAGCACGGTGGCGGCCTATGACTCGGCCTCGGCGGATTCCACGAAGATCTTTTCCTCCGACCTGGCCAGGGAGTTCACCGCCAGGGACGGGGCCGGGGCCGCGGTCACCACCTTCCTCGCCCCGCTTACGATAACGATGACCTATCCGGACGGGGACAATGACGGCAGGATAGATATGGACCTGCTGAGGGAAACCACCGCCTGGATCTATTATATGGACCCAGTCGCGGCCAAATGGACCCCGCTGCCGGGAGTAGTGAGGAACGCCGCCGCCAATACTTTGTCCGCCGAGGTCTCGCATTTCTCGGTCTATTCGGTCAGGTCCGCCGGCATCTCCGAGACCGACATCGGCTCGCTAAAAGCCTATCCGAACCCCTGCGATTTCCGCTCCGTGCCCTACGCCCTGACGATAGAGGGCGTACCGGCCGATGCGGCCGGGACCAAAGTCTATATTTACAACGAGGCGGGCGAACTGGTCCGCACCCTGGCTCCCGGCGACGGGATAAACGGCCTTAACATCGCCTCCTGGGATGGGCGGCTCAAGGGCGGCGCAAGGGCCGCCAGCGGGCTTTATATTTACCTGGTAAAAACTTCCAACTACGGAAAAGGGAGGGGAAAATTCTTCATAGTCTGGTAATATGAGAACCGCCTTCGCCCTGCTTCTACTGGTCCTTTCCGCGGCGCCCTCATGGGCGGGCGCGGGGACGGAGGCTTTGCCTTTTCTCAAGCTGGATTCGGGGGCCAGGGGCGCGGCCCTTTCCGGCGCTTATTGCGCCGCCGGCGACGACGCGCTGAGCGTTTTCTACAATCCCGCAGGGACGGCCCTCCTGGGCAAGAAGGAAATACTCCTAGGGCACAATGAGTGGCTGGAGGGGATACGCAACGAGACCCTGGCCTATGTTCAGCCTCTCGGCGCTCGCCTTACCGTTTTCGGCGGCGTCAACGCGCTTTTCAGCGGGAGCATGAACAAGTACAATTCCGCGGGAGAGAAGGCCGGGACTTTCAGCTCGCTGGAGGGGGCCGTTTCCGCAGGGCTTTCCGGCGCCCTCGGGAATGATTTCTACGGCGGGGCGGCGCTCAAGGTCCTCTCCCAGCAGGCGGCGGGCGGCAAGGCGATGGCCTGGGCCGGCGACGCCGGACTCTTAAAAGCCGGCGGGGAATGGCGCTTCGGCGCCTCCGCTTCGAATTTCGGCGGCCGGCTCAAGCTAGGCTCGCGCGCCTTCGACCTGCCGCTGATCCTCAGGGCCGGTATCTCGCGCGGCTTCCAGGAGAATTTCCTGGTTTCAGCCGACGGGGTGAAGGCGGGGAAAACAGGTGCGGCCTTCGCGCTGGGCGCCGAAGGCCGGCTTCGCGCCGGGCCCAGGGAATATTTCCTTATCAGGGCCGGCTACAAGACCGGGCGCAGCCGCTACGCCGGCCCCGGGTTCACAGCCGGCGTGGGGCTTACGAACAGGGACCTGCGCGTGGATTATGCCTTCGCGCCTTACGGGGACCTGGGCGACGCGCACAGGGTGACGGTAGCTTTCAGGTTCGGCGAGCAGCGCCCCGAGGAAGTCAAGAGGCATCCCTACGGGGACCTGCCCAAGCCGGCCAAGCGGAAAGCGGCGCCAGCCTCGCTCAAGCGTGAAACGCCCAAGGAAGCGCTGCCGGATAAGAAGAGTAAAAAGAAAGAGAAGAAAGCCAGCGAAGTTTACTTCATGTGGTAAGCAGTTCGAGCCAGAGAGCGGCGGTCTTTTGAAGGTCGAAGTCGGCGGCCCGCTTCAGCCCGGCTGAAGCGTAGCTTCTCAAAGCGGCGGGGGCCTGCAGCATTTCGTGAATTTTAGCGGCCCAGGCCAGCTCGGCCGGTTCGAGCGGCGCCGCGGCAGGCAGCCTGTTCCCTGAAAGGACCGGCATAAGCAGGCCGTACTGCGCGTGTTCCGGCGTCAGCGCGCGGTCCGAGGGGGAGGTAGAGGGAGAAAGTATTTCCCTGGGGCCCGAGGCGCAGTCGGAGGAAGCCACCGGCGTTCCGCAGGCCATGGCCTCCAGCAGGGCGTTCGGGAAGCCTTCCCAGAGGGAAGTGAAAGCGAAAATGCCGGCTTTAGAGATGAACGGGTAAGGGTTCTCGCGGAAGCCGGCGAAGTAAACGTCGGCGTCGGGGGGCGGGACCCCGGGGCCTGAAAAAGTTTTAAGGCCGAGCCCCGCGGAAAGTTTAAGCAGGTAGGCGCGCAGTTCCCCTTCACCGAGCAGCACCAGGGCGGCGCCGGGCGTAGTTTTCTTCAGTTCTTTGAAGATCCTCAGGAGATGCCAGTGGCCTTTGGCCGCCGTCAGCCTGCCGCCCGCGGCGACTACCGGCCTTTCGAGGACGGGGGCCCAGCCGGGAGGCAGGGGGGAGGCCGCCAGCGCGGCTATCCCGGGGACGTCGCAGCCGTTGTGCAGGACGCGTATCTTTTCCGCAGGCACGCCGAAATTCTCCGCCAGGTCCTTTTTTACACCGGCCGAGTTGGCTACCACGAGGGCGGCCCCGGGGTAGTGGCGCCGGATCAGCGGGCGCATGAGGGCGCCGCGCAGGCCGGAGAATTCGCCCGAGGGGCTGGTGCGCTCGCAGATAACGGCCCTGTGCCCGCTGCGCTTCGCCGCCAGCACGTTCACGATATTGGCCCTTTCCATGAAGGACAGCACCGTGTCGCCGGGCCGTACCGCGGCGGCCAGACGGCGCGCGTAAAGAGGTATCGAGGCCGTTTTAACCAGGGGGCCGCATGACGGGCCGCGGCCGCACAGGAGTTTTATCTTGGAGCGGTCGGCGGGCTGGGCTATTACGTTCTCGAGCAGTATCAGGGAATCATGGGGGAGCAGCCGGGCCAGCGCGGCGAACTGTTTTTCGGCGCCGCCGCGGGACAAAGAATTTATCAGGAGTTTCAGGCCCATAAGGCAATTCTAGAATATTTTGGCCCGCAAGTTTTTTTGAAAGGCGGTATAGTGTAGAATATAAGCTGCCGGAAGGGGCTCCGGCTTACTCAGGGGGACTATGGGACACTTCATCTTTACGTTATTTATTGCCGCGGCCCAGGCCGCGCCCGCGCCTGCGCAGCAGCCGCTTACCCTTTTGGGGCATAGCGCGCCGGTAAAGGCCGTGGCTTTTTCGCCTGACGGGTCCTTTCTTGCCTCCGCCGGGTCGGACAGCAAGGTCGTGCTCTGGACGGTAAAGACCGGAAAAGTGAAAAAGACCCTTATAGGGCATAAAGAGCCGGTCTGGGCGCTGGCCTTTTCCCCCGAAGGGGACTACCTGGCTTCCAGCGACAATAAGCTGGTAGAGGTCTGGAAAATACCGGGCGGAAAGAATTTCAAGACTTTAACCGGCCAGAGCCACAGCCTTTACAGCGTGGCTTTCTCGCCGGGAGGCGAGTACCTGTTTTCCGGAGGCTACGACTGCGTCGGGCTCTGGACTTTCCCGGAGGGCGAGGTTCACCGCGCCATGAAGGCCAAGGTGGAAACTGTCAACTCCGTGGCGATGCTCCCCGCCGGGAATTACGCGGTTTCCGGCAATGGCAACGGCACTATCACGGTATGGAACATAAACGACGGGAAGATCACGAAGACCATCGCCGCCCATAAAGAGGGGTTGAAGGCCGGGGGTCTTTCCCCCGACGGGGCTTACGTCGTTTCCGCGGGGCCGGAGGAGGAGGTCAAGGTGTGGCGCCTGTCCGACGGCGCGCTGATCAACTCCTTCGCGGCGCACCCGAACGGGGCGAGGGCCGTGGCGATCTCTCCTGACGGGAAGAGAGTCGCTACCGGCGGGGGGGACGGCGCGGTCAGGCTCTGGAACCTGCAGGGAGCCCAGAAAAAGCCGCTCAGGGAATTCCTGGACCATGAGGCTTCCGTGGACGCCCTGGCTTTCTCTCCCGACGGCAAGACCCTGGCCTCCGGCTCGAAGGATATGACGGTAAAGATCTGGAAGCTCCAGTAAGCGGGCCGCGCCCTCCCTTTTGCTATAATTTCGTGTCACTTACTCTGGAGGCACAATGAGACACTTCCCCGCGACTTCGCGCCTGGTCAAGATCTGGATTTTTTTCGTTTTCAGCGCCCTGGTCGGCTATGCCGGCATGCAGGTCTTCGCGGCCTCCAACAAGGTCGCCGGCGTCCCCGAAGTGAAAACTTCGAGCGCCCCGGCCAGGCCCGAAGCTTCACTGGCCGTATCCGAGCAGATAGAGAAGATGAAGCGGGAGCACACCCCCTCCAGCCCGGCGAACCGGGCGGTCTCCTTCCTCGGCCTGTTCGCCCTCATAGGCATCTGCTACGCCATGTCGGACAATCGCTCCAAGATCAACTGGAAGCTGGTGGCCTGGGGCATGGGCCTGCAGCTGCTGTTCGGCGTGCTGGTGCTCAAGACCGGCCCCGGCCTCTGGTTCTTCGAGAAGCTCAATACCGGCGCGATGGCCCTGATAGGTTTCGGGCAGCAGGGGACCAATTTCCTCTTCAGCTCCTTCATTACCGGCAAGGTGGACTCCAGCCTGGTCAACTTCACCTTCAACGTGCTGCCGACCATAATCTTCTTCTCTTCGCTGATGACGCTGGGCTACTACCTGGGCGTGATGCAGTGGGTGGTCAACTTCTTCTCCGTGATCATGCAGAAGACCATGAAATGCTCCGGCGCCGAGACCCTTTCCACGGCGGCCAATATCTTCGTGGGCCAGACGGAGGCCCCCCTGGTCATCAAGCCTTACGTCAAGGAGATGACGAACAGCGAGCTGATGTGCGTCATGGTCGGCGGTTTCGCCAATACCGCCGGCGGCGTGCTGGCGGCCTATGTCGGCATGCTCTACCAGTATTTCCCCGACATAGCCGGACACCTTATAGCCCAGTCGGTGATGTCCGCCCCGGCGGCCCTCGTCTGCGCCAAGATAGTCATGCCGGAGATCGGCAATCCCGTCACGGCGGGGGCGCATGTGAAGATGGTGAAGGAAAATATCGACGCCAACGCCATAGACGCCGCCGCCCGCGGCGCTTCGGAAGGCATGACGCTGGCCTTCAACGTCGGGGCCATGCTGCTGGCCTTCATAGCCCTGATCGCGCTGGCCAACGCCATGCTGATCTATATCTCCACCTCCCTCGGCGCGCCGGCCATCTCGATAGAGATGCTGCTCGGTTTCATCGGCACGCCGATAGCCTGGATCATGGGCGTGCCCGCCCAGGACTGCTGGACGGTGGGGAAGCTGATAGGCGTGAAAACGGGGGTCAATGAGTTCGTGGCCTATCTCCAGCTGGCCGACCTGCTGAAAGCTGGAAACCAGCTTTCCTACCGCTCTATCGTGATAGCTTCCTATGCCCTGTCCGGCTTCGCGAACTTCTCCTCCATAGCCATACAGATCGGAGGTATCTCCGGCATAGCGCCCACCCGGCGGCACGACCTGGCGAAGCTGGGGCTTAAGGCCATGATAGTTGGCTCCATAGCCACCTTTATGACGGCCACGGTGGCCGGCATCCTGATCCCGTAGGGTTTACGGACGTAATAAGAGCGGCGGGCCTAAGCCCACCGCTCTTTTTATTTGGGTCTAATATATACCGCGCACTTTGCCGGTTACGGAGGAAACAGGGAGGAAATAGAGGGGGGCCCCGGTGGCCGGGTCTTTCCAGGAGGCGGAGTCGTTGGAATTGTCCCTGTTATCGCCCAGGACGAATAGACTGTCCCGCGGCACCGTGAGGGGGCCCAGGGTGTCCCCGGCCAGGGTCTCGCCGGGGCGGGCGTAGTAGGCGTAGCTTTCGTAGATGTGCTCGCCGTTCAGGTAGACTTGTTTCTGCTTCAGTTCTATCGTGTCCCCGCCTATGGCTATCACCCGCTTGACGGATTCGTGGTCTTCTCCGACCGGCGAGCGGAAAGCTATTATCTCGCCCCGGCGCGGGCTGCGGAAAAAGCAGGTGACCCTGTCCAGGATGAGGTGGTGGCCGGTCGTGAGGGTGGGCGCCATCGAATCGCTGGCTATATAGATGGGCGCGGCTACCCACTGCCGGAATCCGAGCGCGGCGGCTATGGTGACGATGACTATTACGGCGGTTCGCAGCGGTTTCATGAAATGTTATTTCGGGAGCGAGACGGGCAGTTTGCCGGCCGGCGTGAGCTGCCCGGTGAGGATCTCCCCGGCGGCGGCCATGGACGGGGCGGTCATCCCGTAAAGGGCTATGACCCCGCCCGCCCCGGGGTAGTAAGGGATATCGTAAGGGTTCATAAGGCTGAGCAGGACGGCTGGCTTCCCGGTGCTTAGAAGCGTGTTTATCGCTTCCCGCTGCGTGGCGTTCTGCGCCCCGGTCCACTGGAAACTGCCCAGCACCAGCAGGTCCGCCCCGGCGGCGGCTTCCATTACTTTCTTCAGCTCGCCGTTCTTCACGCCTATATCGAAAAAGGACTGGCTGGCCCGGTAGCCGCTCTCCAGCAGCGTGCGGTAAAGGTGGATGGCGTTCCCGGCGAAGCGCTGCGGGGAGAAAATTATTACGGCTATCTTTTTCTCTTTCGGCAGCGGTATCAGGCCGCCGTCCCGCACCAGGGTCACGGCGCGCCTCGAGAGGTCGCCGGTGATCTCGAGGTAGGCCTTGTCGAAAGGAGAGGAGGTTTCAGCCGGTTCGAAAAGCCCGGCGGCCCGCTTGGCTTTCAGGACTTTCGCGTAGGCGTCGTCGAGGCGGGCTTCGCTTATGGCGCCGGAGCGCACCTGCGCGGCAATTTCCCGCACGGCGGCGAGGGGATCCCCGGTGCCTATGAGGAGCAGATCCGCGCCGGCTTTAAGGGCGGCCGCGGCGGCTTTGTGCACCCGAATGCGGGAGGTTATAGCCCGCATGTCCAGGCTGTCTGTAACGACGAGGCCTTTGAAGCCCAGGTCTTTCTTCAGCAGCCCGGAGAGCACAGCCCGGGAAAGCGTGGCCGGGTTCCTCGCGTCCAGGGCGGGGTAGCGGATATGGGCGGTCATGATGGCCGGGATCCCCAGGGCCGCCGCGTTCTTGAAAGGGACCAGGTGGGTGGCGTGGAGCCCGGAAGTGGAAATGGAGATCTGGGGCAGGGTTTTGTGCGAGTCCTGCTCGGTGGCGCCGTGGCCGGGGAAATGCTTTCCTACCGCTATCACGCCGGCCGCCTTGAGCCCGTTTATTATGGCCCCGCCCAGCCTGGAGGCGTCGGCCGGGTCCGAGCCGAGGGAACGGATGCCTATTATCGGATTTTTGGGATTAGTGTTGATGTCCAGCACCGGCCCGAAAGCCATATTTATGCCGGCCCGCTTCAGCTCCTTGCCTGCCAGGTAAAAGAGAGTGGCGGTATTGTTCTCGTCGTCGGCCGCGCCCAGCATCATATTGGTGGGCAGCTCGAGCAGGCCCAGCGTCGTGGGGACATAGACGCTGCCGCCCTCATAGTCCACGGCTATGAACAGGGGGGTG
>Ga0209211_10013500_pt1 | contig 10120 bp, 8 predicted proteins | sample RifGroA2_FD_183992 | JGI IMG/M metagenome (GOLD analysis project Ga0209211, IMG submission 183992) | Groundwater microbial communities from Rifle, Colorado, USA - Groundwater A2 (SPAdes) (version 2) | ecosystem: Environmental > Aquatic > Deep subsurface > Groundwater | place: Rifle, Colorado...
CGCCCAAATCAAAAATGCAGGACTACGGCGAAAGTGAATTGATTGATGCCGCCATGAATCCGGCTGAGGTTAGCGGCTATGATTCATCTAGTCAATTCCAGGTGACGCGCGAGGAGCACCATGCCAGCCAGGCGCTGGGGCTAAATGAAACCAAACCAGACACCAACTTTCACACCCTTGGTCAAAAATGGTATGGCCTAAAGCCGGTCTGGTCAGTGGCTTCAGGCGGCTTGCACCCCGGCGTCATTGACACGGTCGTGAATAAGTTAGGTCACGACATTTTCATACAGCTGGGCGGAGGCGTGCTCGGACACCCTGAAGGAGCAGATCGAGGGGTAGAAGCGGCTTTGGAAGCCAGGCGTGAGGTTATATCAGGTAGGTCCATCAAGGAATATGTTAAGCAAAATCCGCGATCGGCCTTAGCGGCGGCCGTCGCCCAATGGGGCACAGAACCAAAAATCATTTATTAACTTGAGATGCCATTAACTAAACTGAAAGTCATCTTTATTTTAGCGATTGTCGGCACTATCTTTGCTGGTGCGGTCACGGCGCGTCAGCTAATCGCGCCTGCAACCGAGCCGGGCATATTTTCCTGTGTGGGTTTATCAATCTTTGGCTTGTCCCCTTGCCCTTACGGCCTGACTCTTTTTCTATTACTGTCAGTTATTAGCGGCCTAATGGTCTGGCGACAATTAAGCTGGCATCGCTGGTTGCAGTTGGTGGCAGCAGTCGGCGTCGGCTTCTCTGGCTGGGTGGTGTGGCGCGAACTATGTCTGCCGCTGATTCAAGGCGGACCGGTATTTTGGGAAAGTTTTTCCCTGGCCCGCGTACCAGCTTGCGCTTGGGGATTTATTGTTTTTTTGATCATATTTATAATCACCTTAACTTTGAGACAACCAACAAAAACCAACTAACGTGGTCTAATGCTCTGCTCGCTGCGCTTGCTAAGCAGATTAATTTAATTTCGCTTCACTTTAAACTTCACGTCGGCGTGGTCGCGTAATATTTTCGTCCACTCTAGCTACTGCTATGTTGTCCTGGCTTCTAAAACGCTTACCTAAACACACTGTCTACCGGATATTTGAAACGATTCCTGGAATTTTGGTGTGGTCAACGCTGATTGGCTGTCTGGTATTATCATTTGCCAATCCGTTAGGGGCAATTTATGTCATTATACTGTTTGACTTGTACTGGTTGATGAGGGTGTCTTACTTATCAATCCATCTGATCGCGGGCTGGCGACGGTTCCGCTGGACGATGGCACAAAGTTGGTTACCGCAAGCTCAATCGCAGAAAAATTTTGAAGCAATTTATCATCTAATCTTCCTGCCCACTTTAGCTGAGCCTTTGTCAGTACTGCGCAGCTCATTGGCTTCACTTGCCTTGACTAACTATCCTCACGATAAATTCATTGTGGTGCTGGCCGGAGAAGAACGCGACCGCGAAAATTTCCAAATCAACGCGCAGATTCTGAAAAGGGAATTCGGCAGTAAATTCGGCCATTTTCTGGTGACGTTACATCCGGCTGACATTGTGGGTGAGCTGGCCGGCAAGGGCGCTAATATTAATTGGGCTGGCCATCGGGCACAAGAGTACGTGGACAAGCTCGGCTTGCCTTACGAGAACATTATCGTCTCCAGTTTTGATGTTGACTCTTGTCCGCACCCTGATTACTTTGCCCTGCTCACTTACACTTACCTCACCCACCCCGACCGCCTTCACACCAGCTATCAGCCGGTGGCGGTCTACAACAACAACATTTGGGATTCTCCCTCGCTCATGCGAATTATTGCCAACTCCACGACTTTTTGGTTGTTTACGGACTTAGTCAGACCAGAGCGCTTATTCACTTTCTCCTCGCATTCTATGCCGTTCACGGCCTTGGTCGATGTAGGCTTTTGGCAGAACGATATCGTTACTGAGGACTCTCGCATTTTCTTACAATGTTTTGTGCATTACGATGGTCATTACCGGGTGGCGCCGATTTATCTGCCGGTTTCAATGGATACGGTTTACAGCGGCTCTTTTTGGCGCAGTTTAGTCAGCCAATATCGCCAGCAGCGCCGCTGGGCTTATGGCGTGGAAAACTTCGCTTACATGGCTTATCATTTTTGGCGTTCTCAACGCATCCCTTTTGCCACCAAATTCCGTTATGTTTGGAATCAGCTTGAAGGTGTGTATTCCTGGGCCACCGCGCCCATCATTATTTTTATTTTGGGTCGTTTGCCTTTGATGCTGGCGGACACTCAAGTGAAAACCACTTTGCTGGCACACAGCGCGCCTCTGGCGTTGCAGTGGCTTATGAGTATCGCTATGATTGGTCTTATTTTCAGCGCCATCTTGTCAACGGCGATGTTGCCCCCCAGACCAGCCAAGCATCACTGGCTCAAGCAAGTAGTCATGGTCCTGCAATGGGTTTTATTCCCTGCCAGTATGCTCATCTTTGGCGCAATCCCGGCAACAGAAGCGCAAACCAGATTAATGCTGGGAAAATATTTAGGCTTTTGGGTAACCGAAAAAAAACGCGCCGACGACAAACCGGCGCTTGCCACCACTAACTAGGCAGGTGGCTGTTGATAAAATCTTTTCGGCCGCGCACAAAATCACTTGCCGTCTGAACTCGGCCACTTTCAAGTTGGATGGTTTTGACAATCAAGGCCGTGCGCTCGCCGCAACCTATTACTAAATCAGACTGAATCAACTGAACCTTGCCCGGCGCCGTCAAATCCAGTTGACGGCAACTTGTTTGAATCAATTTTAAACGCTTGCCTTGCCAAGTTGTCCACAAACCTGGCCAAGGCGTAAAAGCGCGACGTTTATTATTCAGCGCCTCGGCCGTTTGCGACCAATCAGCTTGACCGTGAGCGCGCTTTACGATGTGACTATAGGTCGCCTGAGCGTGTCGCTGGGTTGTTAAAGAGAGTTCACCCGCCAAATACTTAGGCACTGACGCCAGTAATAATTCAAGCGCCAAAGAAGCTAAGCGTTGTTCTAGACCAACGGCATCATCATTATCGTTAATCACAAGTGATTGCTGCGCCAGCATCAGGCCATGATCAACTTCGGCATCAAGTTTGATGATGCTGACACCAGTTTCCTTAGCCCCCTCCATTAAAGCATACGCTATCGGCGCCGGACCGCGATACCGCGGTAACAGGGAGGGATGAACATTTATTATTCCTTGAGGATACAATGTTAGCAGTCCCTCGGGAATAATTTTGCCAAAAGCCGCCAATAAACCAAAAACGGCGGCTGACGCCGTCAGCTCCTGGGGTAAACCATGCTTTAAACTTTTAACCGTCACCACGGGCAAACCAACCGCTTTGGCATAAGCCGCCACTGGGGTGGGGGTTTCTCGCCAGCCTCGCCCGGCTGGCTTGGCTGAAGTTGAAATTACTAAAGCCGGCTTGCAATCAGCCTCAATTAAACCGGCTAAGAGGCGACGAGAAAACTCAGCCGAACCAAAATATACGAACGGTTCAACCCAAGCCATATTTGGTGAAAAGATCACGCCCACTGGTGATGGTGGCAGCTTTATCCACGAAGAGCACGCCATTGATATGATCAACTTCGTGCTGATAAATCCTCGCTATCATCTCCGTCAGCCAAACCTCCTGCATCTCACCGGCTAAATTGTAGTAACGCGCCAAGATTCGTTCCGGTCGTCGCACCAGGCCAAATACTCCAGGCAAGGATAAACAACCTTCTTCAAAATCAATCTTACGCCATGAAACTTTAATAATCTCTGGATTAATGTAGGCGGTGGGATTGCCTGGCGTAGCTATCACAATCAATCTTAAGCTTTGGTTAATTTGCGGCGCAGCCAAACCAATACCATGGTAATAAGCCATGGCCGCGAACATGCCCTGAGCTAAATTAACTACCTCACTTGGTATGGGCAAGGCGATCGCTTGAGCCACGGTCCGCAAGATTGGCTCTGGGGCAATTATTAAAGGCAACATAGGTTTAATATATCACGCCGGCCGCGCCAAGTGTTAGCTTAATATCAACCAAGGATCACGCTCAATCGTGACATCTGCGGGTATGAGCGGCCATAATTTACTGGGATCGTAATCAAGCTGGAGCTTCAATAACAAATGCCAACGCCACTGCTGACCGCGCTGCCGCCAGTAATCTGGATACGGCCCTATCATCTCCACCCCTTGAGGTAGATGCGGGCTCAACCTGAGCTTCAATTCCTCAGCCTGATCTTTCGCGGCTGATTCCGTGTCATGGCTACAACTAAAGCGAACCAGGTTAATGATTGGCGGATAGGAATACTGTCGCCTTAAAGCGAGCTCCGTTTTATAAAAAAAGCCGATGTCCTTAGCAGCCAGGCTAGACCACAAATAATGCTTCGGGTTATGGGTCTGGATAAATATTTTTTCCGACTGCACCATGAGTCCACGAATCAGCTGCCAGACGCGTTCGGCTGACCTGAATTCCGGCAAAGACAACTCTGTATCTACCGCTATCAAGGCAGACAAACCTAAAGGCTGACCATTAACCGCTCTAACGGCGCTGCGACTACCCACCATCAAACTGGCTGTGGCCGCGGCTACCGCGTGGGCTGATTTAAATTCACCTTCAACCAGGCACAATTTATGCCGCGGCCAAAGTTTAGCCGCTTCCTCAGCCAAGGCCGCGGTCCCGCCGCCGCCATAAATAACTCGAACGCTGCCGCAATTGGGGCAGGGGATAGCCAGCGGCTGCCTTAGCCCACAATGATAGCAAGTCAAGGCCGTGCCGTTATTGATTAAAACCATTCTTCTCTGACACTGCGGGCAACTTGCTACCAGACCGCAATCTTGGCACGGCGCCGCGCTGGCTTGGCCGCGCCGATTCAAATAAAGCAAGACTTTTTTATGGTTTGATAATACCAAATCAATCGCCTGTTTAAGCTCGGCTGAAATCAAATTTCGCTTGCTTGCGGGCTGGCGCCTGAGGTTAACGATCTTGACAGTAGGAGTTTTGCTGGACAATTCCCGCCATTGTGCCTGACCTAGGCTGGCCGCCAGCCAACTCTCCAAGCGTGGCGCCACGGACACTTGCGCCAACGATGCTGCCCACAAATCAGCTAAATAATGCGCCACTCTGATGGCGTCATAACGCGGATTTTGTTCTGCCTGTAAGTAATTTTCATTTTCGGCTTGATCAATAATGATGCCTCCCAAATTATGAAAATTTAACCACAAGGCTGAACGCGTACCAATGATTAGCTGAGTTCTACCAGAGCGGGTATCAAGCCACCTGGCCCGCAAGTCGCTCAACTGACCGCGGCCAGAAAAAGCCGCCACCTCATAAGTCAACGCGAACTTCTTCAACCACGGCGAGATGAGCGGCACTTCCGGCACCAACAAAAGCGCTTGCTGTTTTCGTTTGACGACGCGGGCCACTAATAAGCTAATGACGCGCTCTCTTTGTGCCGCGGATAAAGACACCAGATGCCACGGCCGCTGTTTGCCTGGCTTAGCCGGCGCACGTTTTAAACTAACTGGCGCGCTTGACTCACGAGGCGGCACTGCCGTCACCGTCAGTCTAGCGACTGTCGCCAGACTGACGCCGCTAAATTGCGCTAGCCAGCTAACCAACCGCAGCTGCGGAGCACTGACCGCGCTTGGCACTAAGAGTCGCGAGATAAATTTCAACTCTTTAGTGTATCGACGGTCAGCGCCTTGGCTCACTACCAAAGCAGCGGTAGGCTGATTCCGAAAAGGCACCTCTACTAAGTCTCCTGCGGCCACCGCCATTCCTTGGGGTATGCCATAATCAAATACCCCTTTTATTCTGGGAAATCTCCTTAAGGGTACAACCGGCACCGCTTCAGACGACATAATTTACTTACTACCAATTAAGCTGCGCCACCACGTAGCCAACCTTAGCCGGCGCCTCGTAACTCAGAATGGTCGCTTGGCTGTCCCGCTCACCTAAAACAAAAGCGGTCAGCACCGTGGGCGCCCAGATTGAATCTCGCACCCGCTGCCTCAAGGCAACGTCAACATTTATAAGTTTATCCGCACGCCAAGGTAAGAGCGCGGCACAAAAATAATTATCATAGATATGGGCGTCATCTCGCCTCTGCTTGGTTTGCTCGGCCAGTGTACCCGCGGCCAGCAGTATAATCCTTTCTTTCGCCACCATAAAATGCTCCGCCATTATCAAACCCAAACGATTAAGCTCCTCAACTGTCGCGCCTAGGGGTATTTCCAAAAAAACAAACGGCACTTTATTCAACACCTGATTCAGTAATATTACCGGCACGCCAAAATAAACCGGCAAACGGTCCACGCTTTTCAAGATGATAGGAAAATCTACTTCGGCCGTTTCCTTAAGCGCATGAGTAAATCCGGTAGCGATTGTGACTGTGCCCACTGTGGCCACGTCACCCCAGTCGGCAAAGGCGTAGTTGAGTTGAGGCGCTTGCAGTAGACTAAAAGGTCCACCGGCTTCTTGGCGGCAAGAGGCGATCATGAGGACGCTCGGCTGAAGCGCATAAAGTTCATGCGCTAAGCGGCTGACGGCAGCAGCGGTTTTGGCGACATGTTTTCTCGCCGCTGTCGCTAGCTTGGGTAAGAGCAAAGGAGAATTTGGTATGAGGGCGCAACCGACTAATGGCATAAGTCTTTAAAATTTAGCCACGATGGGGTCGCCGAGTTGGTGTAAGGACAGGGCGGCTGACGTAGTCACGACCACGTTATCCCAATTAAAACCAAGGGCAAGAAAAGCCGCCGCCGAGAGGAAAGGTCGACGCTGTTGATGAGAGATGAGGTAAACGGCGGGCTCGTCAATTGACTTTACTAACTCGCCCTCGCGGAAGAGGACGGGCGCGCTGGTTTCAAATTCAGCCAACTTGTCCCATGACACGGCGGTGAGCCCGCGACCGGCGAAGTTGACTTTCATAATCTCGCGCGACCAAATCGGATGCTTCCGTCCGTTCTCCACCCAGAAAACGCCGCCGGTTTTTTTATCTTGTAATAAGGCTCCTAAAGGGTAAACACTTTCCGTGGTGATGGGCTGGGATTCAACATATGAAGCGATGTCCTCTGGCGCGACGTCGATGATTTCTTCCGGATTAACTCCCACCCGCCTCAAGGCTTCAGCCGAAGCAAACCCCCTGAGCTCGTCATCCACCAACAAATACACCGTACCCCGCGGCGTGCGCAAATATGAATAATTGGCAAACTTGATTTCTCGGCCCACGGCGTATCTTTCCAAGTCAGTTTGACTCACACTGAGGATCCGGTCAAAATCGCTGTAACGCGAAAGATAAACCGATTGATTGGCAAATTTTCGCCTGGTGCCGTCGGCAATCAGCCAAACATCGCGGCTGCCGTCAACATTAAGTAGCGTGCCGTCCGGGTATGTCATGGCGAAAAAACGATGCCAGACTTCAACTAGTAATTGATTGCCATGCAAATGGGGCGTATAAGTGTAAGCCACCGCCGTGGCTTTATTAGCCGGCGTGACGGCTAAACCATCAACCAGCTTAGTCAAGCCTGGGCCAAACCCAGACGAGGTTTGGCCTGCTTGCTCCAACTCAACCAAATAAACAGTACGAATGCGCTTGGCAGCATTGTAAACTTGATTATAAAAACCTTTGAACTTTTGAATTAACGGATCAGTGATATCGCAGCTGTCGCAGACCGCATAACCCGTCGCCCAATCATATTGCGAGGGTAGGGGAGTGCCGTCCTCAATTAAACTTTGCTCTTTCTGCATCAGCGCCAACAGAAATTTCGGGCTAATCTGAAAATCCTGTGCTGTCGAGTAAATGATTTGTGCCGCGCGCAACGATGTAATCGGTTCAACGTAATTGGCCAAGGGACTGTACTTACTTTCTAAAAAGGCTTGAATTTGGGCTAGGCTCATGGACTCATAATCAGTCAAATCGCGATCGGCCATAATATAGTCGTAATTAAACTGCGTCTGGGCTAGCAGCGGAGCCAACGGCCAGAGCTGGCTAGCCCCTAAAGCAATCGCGCCAGCTATAAAAAAGAAGCGTTTTGTTCGCTGTCTCATACCTCTCCAGTATAACACGTTCACTGGCGACTGAGCAGGTATTGGTGCTAAAATAACAACATACAATATGCGCTTGTTCGTAGCCATTGAACTCGCGCCGGCCGTGCAACAACAATTGACTAAAGCTACCCAGCAACTGCGGGGAAAAATTACTGGCAAGTGGGTAGAGCCGCCTAATTTACACCTTACCTTGGCGTTTATCGGCGAGGTGAAGGAGTTGCTCGTACCGGCATTGACGCAAACACTGACTCAAGCAGTGATGGCACTGCGGCCGTTCAAACTCAGCTTTAACGCACTCACTGCTATACCCACGGCGGCGCGAGCGCGCTTGTTGGCACTATCAGTAAATTACCCGCCAGCATATAAACAGCTGCAGCAAACAGTGCTCGGCGCTGTTAAAAAACTTAAGCTGGTGGCTAAATCTCACCAGCCGCACTTGACCTTGGTACGCCTTAAGCATCCCCTGACTAATTTGCCAGCCATGGCGCCGCTAAACCTTAAACTTGAGATTCGCGAAATCAGCCTGATGCAGAGTATACTGACTCCAAAAGGGCCTATTTATCAGCGCCTGAGAGCCCTAAAATTGGCCTCTGAGGCGCCTCTGGGCCGGCTTAGGCCTAATATTGCCATCTGTGTTATCAACCCTAAAAATGAGGTGCTGCTCATCAGGAGTTCGCGGCATAATCCTCGTGACTGGCAATTCCCGCAAGGCGGAGTTGAGGATGATGAATCACTTGAGCAAGCGGCCAAACGCGAGCTTAAAGAAGAGGTGGGAATTGAGGAAATGCGGCTGATGCAAATTTTGGAAAGAATTTATAAATACCACTGGTCCAAACGCTTTTTGAATAAAACACAAGGCCAGAGCAAAGAAGGCTTTATCGGACAAGAACAAAGCTTAGCTTTAGTAAAAGTTGACCAGGCCAGGCCGCGACTTAGCCGAAATCCAAGGGAAGCCTCGGCTTACAAATGGATTCATTTTAGTAAGTTGCTTAAGTCCATTTCGCCCGTGCGACGAAGCCTGGCGCGAATAGCTATGGTAGAATTAAATAAGCTTATGAATAATCAAGTCTGATATGGTCAGAGTACGCTTTGCCCCTTCCCCAACCGGCGAGCTGCACTTAGGCGGCGCCCGCACCGCGCTTTATAATTATTTATTTGCCCGCAAGCAAGGCGGCCAGTTTATCATTCGTCTTGAAGACACTGACCGCGAAAGATTAGTTGCCGGCAGCCTGGAACGTATTTTGACTGACTTAGCTTGGCTTGGGTTGAAATGGGATGAGGGGCCTGATGTCGGCGGTCCCTATGCTCCTTATGTGCAGTCGCAAAGATTGGAGCCATACCAAAAACACGCCGATGATTTAATTAAACGCGGCGCCGCTTATGACTGCTTTTGCACGGCGCAGAGATTGGCAGTTTTAAGACAAGTGCAGCAAGCTGAAGGGCAAATTACTACTTACGACCGCACTTGCCTGAAGCTGACGCCGGAGGAAATCGCCACCAAACTTGCCGCTAAATTGCCGCATACCGTCAGACTTAAAGTGCCGACCAGTGCCATTATTTTTCATGATCTCATCAGAGGGGAAGTAAAGTTTGATCACGCCAGCATAGATGATTCTATTCTACTGAAATCAGACGGCTACCCGACTTATCACCTCGCCAATGCGGTGGACGATCACTTAATGGAAATTACGCACGTCATCAGAGGTGAAGAGTGGCTGCCGTCAACGCCTAAACACTTGCTTATTTATCAGGGTTTTGGTTGGACGCCGCCCACTTTTGCCCACCTACCTAATGTGCTCAATGCCAAAAAAGCTAAATTTTCCAAACGCCGCGACGGCGAGGCTGCCTGGCTAAGCACTTATCGCCAACAAGGCTACTTGGCTCCTGCGATTGTTAATGCCCTGGCTTTACTCGGCTGGCACCCACAAGACAATCGCGAGCTTTTCAGCTTAGCTGAGCTGGAGCATGTTTTTAGCCTGGAGCGGGTACAAAAGGCCGGAGCGATTTTTGATTTGGCTAAACTTGACTGGTTTAATAGCGAGTATATTAGGCAAATGCCGCCAGCCGAGCTTGACCGATTGCTGCAGCCATATTACCAAGA
>Ga0209211_10013503_pt1 | contig 10120 bp, 9 predicted proteins | sample RifGroA2_FD_183992 | JGI IMG/M metagenome (GOLD analysis project Ga0209211, IMG submission 183992) | Groundwater microbial communities from Rifle, Colorado, USA - Groundwater A2 (SPAdes) (version 2) | ecosystem: Environmental > Aquatic > Deep subsurface > Groundwater | place: Rifle, Colorado...
TATATACTTTTGAGGACTGTAAAGTGCATATATACATCCAAATTGGTATGTATTGTTTACTTTTTGCCTTCCGCAAATTGTTCTTTATTTCTTGCCAAAATACATCTTTTTTATTCATCTTCAAAAAATCAATTTTGTACTGTTTCAAATCTGACTTTTTCTTTTGGATATTTTCTTTCTTTATGCGAATTAGAAAATATCCAATTTATAATGCATTACAAATCATCAAAAGGCGAACGTATGTTTTGTAAACTCTGAGATGTCACATGCGTGTATATTTCAGTTGTTTTACTGCTTTTATGACCGAGCAACTCTTGTATGTATCGTAAATCAGTGCCTGCCTCAAGCAAATGTGTGGCGTACGAATGCCTTAACCAGTGCAATGTTGCAGGTTTTTTAATGTTTGCAGATTTTAACGCATTTTTTAATATCTTTTGCAAACTCGCTTCGGAATATTGCAGTCCAGCCGGATTTCCTTCAAAGAGCCAAACCTTGGGTTTATACTTTTTGTAATACTCACGCAACATCTCAATGGTTTTCTCCGAAATTGGTACAAGTCTGTCTTTCTTGCCTTTTCCTTGGTAAACTTTTATGAATCCTCTCTGACTGTCAATATCGCGTGGTTTTAAATTTAGCAATTCGCTTCGCCTAAGTCCGCAGGCATAAATCAAACTCAATGCTGTTTTATGTTTTATATTTTTCGATGCTTCTAAAATACTCTTAATTTCGCTTTTCGAAAGAACATTGGGTAACCTATGCTCTCGTCGTGGCCTGTTGAGCTGCTCAACATCTATCGGGGCTCGAACTATCTCACGATAAAAAAGTTTTATTGCACTAATATTTTGGTTTTGCAAACTTGGTCCATAATTATTACCTAAAATTCTTCGGTTTACATATTCAGCAAAAACATCATCATTAACCTGGTTAGCATCATCATCTCCCAAGTAAAGTAGAAAATTATGCATAGCCTCACTGTAGATTTTAATGGTTGATGGACTATATCTTGTATTTTCCAGCCAGTTTATATACTTATTCAGATAATCTTTTGCTCTCTTATTAAGTTCTCTTTTTTCAATTTTATCTGAATTGCTTAATGTTATTAATGATTTCTTAATCTGTTTCGGTTTAGCTGAATCAAACGTTTTCTTAGTTTTTTGTTCATTATTAATAGAGCTAATATCAATATTAACAAGTTCTTTAAATAAATCAATAATGACCTTCAGATCAAGATTTTCGTATTTAACATACCACATTTTATGTGAAGCACTGTAAGTAACATAAGGTATTTGTCGCAGTTTAACTTGGATTTTATCTACTTGTGGAGCATTAAAGAAAACAACGTCAAAACCACGGTGTATACTTTTTTCGAGTTTAAGTACAGCATTTGTTTGTTGATGCATAATTTTCAAGCCTCCGCCCCCTCAGTCCCATTTGGGGGTGATTATTTGGTTAGTTTAATTGTATCTCGAAGATAAATAAAATAAATTACATAGATGTAAAGCGTTTTGAAAATAATAAAAAACACATTAACTTTCAACTTCCTGCTTTTTCTTTGCTAAATATATAGGTAATGTTATTAGTAAAAATAAAGCCATAATTGTCAATCCTATTCCAACTCCAAATCTATCGGCTAAAAAACCTAATATTGGAGCAACTATTGCTGCCATTAAGCTTTTTGCCTGAGAGTTTGCCGATAATGCTGTAGCCAGTATATCCTGTTTGTACAATTCGCTCACATATGCAATTCCTATTGGTGTACGGAGATTTTCAACAATAAATATCCCTATATAAAGTATAATTGATAGAATAAAAAACGAATAATGAAAAAACAGGCCACTAAATAAGGCCATCGTATAACCCAATATCATGGTTATATTTAAAGCTTTTTGAGTTGATTTCAATCTTTCTGTTGCTGCTCCCGCCTTTCGAGATGCAACTGATGTAAGTATATAAATAACAAAATAAATTATACCGATAATTAATGCTGAACGTTGTTTTTCTGCAATGCCTATAAGTATGGGTAACGAGAATGCAAAAGTTTGCAATACCGGTTGCAAGTAATCTTTTATAGCTTTATGAAAACCGCTGTGTACCGATAGGTTTGCAATGGCTTTAATCACATGTAAATTACCAAACGAATATATAAATTCTTTAACAACAGCTTTAGTTCTTACTTTAAATCCATCAATTTTTACAGCTTCCATATTGCCATCGAGTGCTTTTGGGTAGCTCCAAACCAAAAATAAATCTAATAAATAAGGAACTGTTGAATACAAAAAAATATACTGATAACTGCCACTATAAAAAACAATAACCCCTGCAATTAAAGCCGAAACTGCAGCACCCATTTGCGACCATGCCCGTGTATGCCCGTAATAATGTACCCGTTGATCTTTCCATCCGTTTATTTTGAGATATTCAAAAATCATGGCTTTGTGCGTTCCTGTTCTGAAAGCATCGCCAATGGCATAGAATAACATGGCTACAATAAAAATTGCATATTTACCCGAAATAAAAAATATGATAAATGATATGATATAAAAGAAAAACGAAAGAATGAGCGATCGTCTGCGGCCAATGGAGTCGGCAACAACACCTGTAGGTATTTCCATTATATTAATCAGAATTTCACGAACGGCATATAATGTTCCTATCTGTAAAAATGAAAAGCCTTTTTCGAGAAAAAATAAAATCAGAAAGGGTTCAAAAAATCGAAGATCTTTTAAAAACCCATACATGCAAAATTTATAGTATTGTAAATCTTTGGTGAAATTTTGTGCCATTTTACTCTCTTATAAGAGCATAAAAATAATCAGATTTATAGATTATCATCTTACTATTTCTAAACTCTGACTCCTGAATTCTGAATTCTGCCTTTTACTCTTTCAGTTTCCTTGTTGATAAATAAACTATACCAATAATAAGAATCAGGAAAAGTGCTGTAAAAAATACCTGACGTAGTATAATCTTATAAATAGGCTCCATTCGGTTTGTATTATTTGTAATTACAGATAGTGCAAAGTCAGGTAATCTGGTCGATGGGTCTTGTTTAAAATACATAAACTCAATATTCATTTTTTGATCAAGAACATTAAAATCAGTAATCATATCTTTTGTCTGAATAAATGCTTGTTCTCTTATTGTGTCAGGAATATAACGGTTAAGAGGTTCGTCAATTATAGCAAACTGATATTCACCATTCCCAAACCAATAATTTACAGAAACAATTTGTTCGTTTTCATCAGAAATCTGTTTCAATCTATTTTTAAGCATATCCATTATCCTATCTGCCACTTCGGAGTAACTACCAATTTCAATTATATATTTTCCATCTTTGGTTGCTTGATACGAGTAGGAGCGAAGTCGTTTGGTTGATGATTCGAACTGAAATGTCTCAGCATAAAAATCTTTTGATTTCTGAATGTGATTTAATAAATCGATTCGCTCTTGTCCAAAAGCACTAAAATCGAGCCCCCAGTCGGGTAAATAGGTTGTATTTACAATAACTAAATCTTCAATTATATATAAATCGTGAAATATTGTATCTAGCCCAACTGAACGTAAATTGTTTGTTAAATTTTCTGTTTTTAAATCAATAGTATTTCCTTCGGAAACAATCTTTTCAAGTACACTTTTCTGCAAGTCGTAAAACGATTTTTCAAAAGTTTGTAGAGCCGAAGTTTGAAAATCGCTTAATCCTATAATTTCATCTCTTATTTTATTCTTAAGAGTTTCTTCGCTTTGTTGTTGAATCTTAATTGCATCACGAATGTTAATTATAGCTAAAATCGAATTTAATAAAATGATGGTTACTACAATCTCAAGAAATAAAACCTTGTATATTGAACTTTTCGAATTATGTGTTTTCATATAGATTTTCTTTAAAAATGGTATGTTAAGGTAATAAAAAAAGTTGAAATATGAATATTTTGTAATTTTTAGTCACAATTTATACTTTCTAATAAAATTCAAATATCTAAAAGCTAAAAGCTAATAGCTATTTATTAATCGATATTTACTATTTTTACAAAAACCATTAAAATCGAAAATTATGTTCGACATAAAACAACACAGTTTATACAAACCTATGGAGATAGATACTGTAGTTTCATCAGTATTTTCGATCTATTTAAAAAATTTCTTTGTATTGTATGTATCTAGTTTAATTGCTGTTTTTGCTGTTCAATTGTTCATTTATAATCTTGGGTTATACGAAATCATTCAGAAATCGACTACTCCAGAGGAAGTGATGGAAAACCTTGGTCCTTTAATGAATACCATTTTTATGGTTATGGGTTTTACAGTAGTTGTGTATGGTTTATTAAATTCATTTTTACTTAATTATTTATTTACCAAAGAGTTTGATGCAAATGCAACTATAGGTTCAATTATTAGCGAATCCATAAAGAAACACTCAGTTCATATGATTTTCTTTCTGATTCTTGCATTATTAATTTTAATTGTAGGAATGGCTTTTGGTATTATATTTTTTGTTATAGGTGCTTTAATAGTTGCTGTTTACCTTGGTACTACCTTAATAACCGGAACTGCACTTGTTATTACTGAAGAGAAAAATGCACTCGAAGCTATTGGTCGTTCATTTAGTATGGCTCACAAAGATTTTTGGCCTACACTTGGCTCAGTGGTATTGTTTGTTTTAATTCTCATATTAATATCTATTGTACTTAGTGCCCTTGTTGCTATTCCTTATGCTTTTATGTTTATTGAAAGCTGGCGCGAATCGGGAAATTTTGCAGAACTATTTTCTATGGATATGTCCAAAATAGGAATTTGGTCTGTTGTAATAAATTCTTTGATTTCGGCATTAACATATCCACTTTTTGCAATTTTGTCTCTTATTCTGTATGTAAAACTTAAATACATCGAAGATCAGAAAATAAATATTGATATCCCAAGATAGAAGATTCAGGATTCAGAATTCAGAATTCAGAATTCAGGATACAGGATACAGGATACAGGATTCAAGATTCAAGATTTACTTTCTAATAAACAAATTGGTCAATTAACTGTTATTTAATTACCTGTAAAAAGGTTGCTTTAATCACATTTAAGATTTAAGGAAATCATAATATGTAAAACGGTTAACTGGAAATTCAATTTATGTTACACATACTTTCTCCGGCAAAAACACTCGATTATAAAAATCAGATACAAACTTCAAGGTTTACACAACCCGATTTACTCAGTGATTCAAAAGTTCTGATACAAGAACTTAAAAAGCAGAATCCCAAAGATATTGAGAAATTAATGAATGTTAACAGCGAGTTGGCTGTACTAAATTTTGAACGTCACTTGTCGTGGCGATTACCATTTTCTGTCGATAACTCAAAACAAGCACTTGCAGTATTTAAAGGTCAGGTTTTTGTAGGATTAGATGCTAAAACACTTTCCCGAAATGAAGTTCATTTTGCCCATGATCATCTACGAATATTATCTGGTTTATATGGCATACTTCGTCCGCTCGATTTAATTCAACCCTACAGGCTTGAAATGGGAACCGATCTTGTAAATCCTCGTGGTAAAAACCTATATCAATTCTGGGGATTAAAATTAACCGAAATCATCAATTCAGAATTATCGAAACATAAACAAAAAGTACTGATTAATCTGGCCTCGAACGAATATTTTAAAGCAATAAATCCAAAGAAAATATCCGGAAAAATTATTACTCCAGTATTTAAAGAATCAAAAGGGAATGTGTATAAGCAGGTAACTATTTATACTAAAACTGCCAGAGGATATATGAGCCGTTTCATTATTCAAAACCAAATTGAAAATCACGAAGATATTAAAGCTTTTGATACCGGTGGTTATTTGTTTAATCCCAATTTATCATCAGAACATGAGTGGGTTTTTGTAAGGTAAACAGAAAGTTTACTCCCCCTTTCTTAAAGGGGGTCGGGGGGATTTAGTAAATAAATTGAAAACAAAGATTTTTCTAAGTAAAACGCAAATCAAATCCCCCTTAGTCCCCCTTTTCCAAAGGGGGAAACAAATCTATTCCCTTTTTCTTAATAGTGGCAGGTGGGATATAGTAATTCAACATTACAAATTTTTTATTTTAAATTTTTTCAAATATTTTTGATTTAAACATCTTGTTAATGAATAAACTGAACTACAATAAAAATCTAAAAGAATATTCAAAGGAATTAAGAAATGATTCAACTATTGGAGAAATTATACTTTGGAAAAAAGTATTAAGAGCTTGTAACTTTCATGGGTATCAATTTAATCGTCAGCTTATTATTGGTAATTATATTGTTGACTTTATAAGCAGAAAACTAAAATTAGTAATTGAAATTGATGGTTATTCGCATCAGTTTACTGGAAAAAGAGATGCAGAAAAAGATAAATATCTAAACGACTTAGGATATACAGTCTTAAGATTTCAGGAAGGTGAAATTAAACATCAATTGGACGAAGTTGTATGGAGACTAGAAAAACATTTTGAGAATATTGAAGGTTCAAATCCCCCTTTTCCAAAGGGGGAAAGAAAATATGCTCCCCCTTTATTAAAAGGGTTGGGGGGATTTACTAATTAAAACAAAGAGAATTTTTTTTGGTAAAACACAAAATCAAATTCCTTTTTTATCCCACTTTTCCAAAGGAGGAAACAAATCTATTCGTGCCTTAATGCATTTATTGGATCGAGTTGAGCAGCTTTTCGTGCAGGGTACCAACCAAAAAATATACCAATAAAAGTAGCAAAAAAGAATGCCAGGAAAATTGATTTTACAGTTATCCCTATTGGCCAGTTTAAGAAATATGCAACTGAATATGCAATTGTAGCTCCAAGCATAATTCCTATAACACCACCCATTAAACTCATAATAATTGATTCAATTAAAAACTGCCATAGAATATCAATTTCTCGCCCACCAACTGCCGAACGTAAACCAATCTCGCGTGTACGCTCTGTTACCGATACATACATAATATTCATAATTCCTATTCCACCAACTAATAACGAAATACTTGCTATGGCAGCCAAAAGAGCTGTCATAACCTGACTGGTAGATGAAAGCATACTCATTATTTCTTCCTGTGTACGTATATCAAAATCGTTTTCCTGTGAACCGGTTAACTTATGCGTTTTACGAAGTGTTTCTTCAATTTCTGTTACTGCCTGTGGCGATTGCTCTTCACTTATAGCAGAAATATATATCTGTTGTATAGATGTTATTGCCATTATTCGCTTTTGAACCGTTGTATATGGCGCTATAATTATATCGTCCTGATCTGACCCAAATGTACTTTGACCTTTTATTTCCAAAACTCCAATAATCTCGAAAGGTATTTTATTAAAGCGAATTTTTTCACCTATAGGATCTGAATTTTCGCCGAATAGTTCATTTTTAACGGTTTCGCCAATTACACAAACTTTTGCTGCACGTTTAATTTCTTCAGGTGTAAATACCCTGCCTGATACCACTTTCTGGTTTCTTATTTCGAAAAAATTCTCGTTTGTGCCACGTAAACTTGTTGGCCAGTTTGCTGTTGCAGATATTGCCTGTCCACTTGTTTGAACAATCGGTGATACAGCTTTAACCGACTCGCATTGATTTGTTATGGCATTGCAATCGGTAAGACTGATTTTTTTAGAATCGCTCATTCCCATGTTAATTCCACCTCGCATATCACCACTAGGGAAAACCATAATCAGGTTGGAACCCATGCTTGAAATGTTTTTCTCAATACTCACTTTTGAACCTTGTCCAATGGCTAACATGGCAATTACTGATGCCACACCAATAATTATTCCTAACATGGTAAGCAACGACCTGAATTTATTTCGTTGTAATGATTGTATAGCTAGTTTTAAAAGGTTTTTAATATTCATTGATTTAATTTTTTAATTTTTTCCATTTGAGTCAATAGGTAAATTTGTTAACTCAACTAAAGCATTTCTTTTGTTTTTTACCATTTCATCTTTAATGATTTTGCCATCTCGGTAAACCACATTTCTGCTTGTAAATTGGGCAATATCATTTTCGTGGGTAACAATAACAATGGTTTTCCCCAGGGCATTTAAATCCTGAAACAAAGCCATTATTTCGTAACTCGTACGTGTGTCGAGATTTCCGGTCGGCTCATCGGCCAATATCAATACCGGATTATTAACGAGAGACCGGGCTATGGCAACTCTTTGCTGCTGTCCACCCGAAAGTTGATTGGGCATATGAAACTTCCTGTCAGATAAACCCACGGCATCAAGAGCCTTTAAAGCCCGTTCTCGTCGTTCTCTTGAATCAACCAATCTATTATATAACAACGGCAACTCCACATTCTCCAACGCAGTTGTTTTTGGTAATAAATTGTACGATTGAAAAACAAAACCAATTTTCTGGTTCCTGATATATGCTAATTGATTTTTTGTTAAGGTATTAATTAATTGATTATCGAGATAATATTCACCTTTGGTCGATTTGTCGAGACAGCCCAAAATATTTAACAAGGTTGATTTTCCCGAACCACTGGCTCCCATAACCGAAGTAAACTCCCCTTTGTTAATTTCCATATCAATCCCCTTCAAAGCCCTTACGGTGATATCTCCTACAAAATAATCTTTATCAATCGATCGTAACGAAATAATATTCTTAGTCATAACTTTATTTTTTATTACTTCCCGGCCTTTTCGGCATATATGGGCTTTCCGATTCAGTTTCTTTTGCTTCTGACTTTTTAACAACTTGTTCATTAAGTATTACTGTATCTCCTTCATTTAAACCGTCTAAAATGGTTATATATGTTCCGTTTGATAACCCGGTTTTTATTATTCGCGGCATAATAACATCATTCATTTTAATCCATACCATTGCTTGGCCTTTCTCTAAACTTGCTGAAGGATTCATTGGATCAAAACCCATCTGTTTTTGCTGATTTGCAGAAGGTAGATTTTCTCCAGGTTTTGGTCTGTTTTTCATCATATCTTTTAATAATTCAGCTGAAGGCTTGTATCGTAATGCTTTGCTCTGAATTTTTAAAACACCTATTTCTTCTTCAACAAGTATGGTTAAACTAGCTGTCATTCCGGGCATAAGTTTTAAATCAGGATTTGGAGCATCAATAAGCACGTTGTATGTAACCACGTTTTGCGAAACAGTTGGTTCCAGCCTTTTCTGTATTACTTTACCTTCGAACTCATTGTCGGGATAGGCATCAACAGTAAATAATACTCTGTTTCCTTCCACTACTTGTCCTATGTCGGCTTCATCGATGCTAGCAACAACCTGCATTTTAGTTAAATCCTGAGCAATAGTGAAAAGGGTAGGAGTGTTGAAACTTGCAGCAACAGTTTGTCCTTCGTCGACACTACGCGATATTACAACACCATTAATTGGTGAAATAATGGTTGCATAACTCAGATTAATTTGGGCTTTTTCCAAACTAGCCATTGATGCAGTGTAATTGGCTTTAGCCGTTTCGTAATTAAATTTTGCCTGATCAAAGTCCGATTCAGCTACTGTTGTTGACTCAAACAGCATTTTAATACGCTCAAAATTTTTTCTGGTATATTCCAGATTCGCTGATTTTTGTTGAACATCGGCTTTTACACTTAAAAGTGATGAGTATAACATGGTTGTATCTAATATGGCTATTGTTTGTCCGTTTTTAACTACCGAATTAAAATCAACAAAAATCTTCTGAATAATACCCGAAACCTGTGTTCCTACATCAACTGTTGTAATTGCTTCCAGCGACCCAGTTGCTGTTATCGACGAATTTATATCACCTGTTGAGATAGTTTCTGTTTCAAACTGTATTTGCTCACTTGAGTTATTTATTCTTAAAAATCCGAAAATGGTTATCAGAATAAGAATAACTACACCTAATATTATAAGTATTTTTTTCATTTGTTTACTTTTTATATTTATTGAATATTTCCTTTCTTGTTGGGCAGTTGCAAATTGAATTAAAACCAAAACTCATTTTATAATGACACACTTCAGTACAATTTACAAAAATGACTTTACTGTTGATACAGCTGGTTACTTTTCTTATTTGACAAAAATGATTTTCGTTTTTCAAACATTCAAAATTTTTTGCACAATGATTTGTTTTCTCCAATGTTTCCTTTTCAATTTCAATGCTCGCAGTA
>Ga0209211_10013505_pt1 | contig 10119 bp, 8 predicted proteins | sample RifGroA2_FD_183992 | JGI IMG/M metagenome (GOLD analysis project Ga0209211, IMG submission 183992) | Groundwater microbial communities from Rifle, Colorado, USA - Groundwater A2 (SPAdes) (version 2) | ecosystem: Environmental > Aquatic > Deep subsurface > Groundwater | place: Rifle, Colorado...
CTAAAGAAATAGGCCGATGGACGGACACTTCAAAAATCAATATCAACTGGCAGACGATGGAAGAATTTTTGATGGAAATGGACAGGCATAAGCTGGGACTGAACTTCGGAACATTGGTCGGATTAAATACCATAAGGCGATCCATTATCGCCGACAAGCAAAAAACAGCTAAGATTAAAATGTTGCTCCAATCGTCTTTGGATCAAGGAGCGTTCGGACTTTCCACCAATTTCGGACTTAACGATCTCGACTTTTTTTCCGACGAAGAAATGGCGGATATTTTTAAAGTTCTTCAATCCTATGACGCCGTCGCCAAACACCATTTGGAAGACGAAGGGCAGAATATTTTGCCGGCCGTTTCCAAGTTGATCGGAGCGGCCAGAAGTTCCAAGACAAGAATGCACATTTCCCATTTTAAGTCTTTGGGGCGAAGCTCCTGGAATTATTTTTCCCAAGCTCTGGAAATGGCGGAAAGAGCCAGAAAAGAAGGCGTTAAGATAACTTGCGATTTTTTCCCTTACACCAAAACCGGATCAAGCCTTTTTGCGGCGCTTCCGCCGTGGTTCAGGAAATACTCTCCGGAAGAAGCCCTGCTCATTTTGTCCTCTTCCGATGACAAAAGACGGCAGGATCTGAAAGATTATCTTAAGAAAATGACTTTGCATTACGACAAAATAATAATCGCTTCCGCCGCTTCCGGCTTGGGAATGCCGGGAAAAACGATAGGTCAAATCGCCGCCGAATCGGGACGGGACGGAGAAGAGGTGATTTTAAATCTTCTGGAAGCCAATGACCTGAGAGTCTCCATCTTCAACGAAGTGATATCGGAATTCAATCTTGAACTTATCGCCAAAGACAGATTTTCCGTCGTTTCTTCCGACGGTGTCGGTTACGATTTTACCGCAAAAAAAACAAACGATTTGCCCCACCCGAGATCGTTTGGGGCGTTTCCGCGCGCCATCAATCAATTGGTCAAAAAGAAAAACATAGCGCCTTTGGAAACGATGATTTCCAAAATGACCGGTCTTCCCGCTTATATTTTGGGGATAAAAGACAGGGGAATGATAGAAAAAGGGAAGAAGGCCGATTTGGTCGTGTTTGACCCGGAAACAATCGCGGACACCGCCACCTACGAAAGCCCTTTCGCGCCCGCTTCCGGCATCCAATATGTTTTCGTGAACGGCCAGGCGGTTGTAAGCTCCGGCAAAATTACAGGATCGTTGCCGGGCAAAGCGTTAAGAAAACAATGAGAAAGCGACACGGCGTGGACAATGTTTTTCTTTGGACTGTTTTTGTTTTTCTGCTGATCGGTTTTTTTATTCTCGCTTCGGCTTCAATGGGGCTTTTGGCCAGAACGGCGGGAGCGGATTTTTCTTCCATAATCTTCCAGCAGATTATTTATGGCCTTGTCGGCTGTATCGGTCTTTATTTTTTCGCTTTTAAGTTTGACTACAAGATATTGCGAAGATTCGCTTTTCCTTTGCTTATTTTCGGTCTCATCATCGCCTCTTTGGTTTTTTTGCCCAAACTTGGTTTCAGCCACGGCGGAGCCAGCCGATGGATAAGTGTTGGGCCGTTTTTTTTTCAACCGTCGGAATTTTTGAAACTAGGGCTCATCGTCTACGCCGCAGCCTGGCTTTCTTCCAAAAAAAGAAATATCGCCGATTTTAAAACCGGCTTTCTGCCTTTTGCCGGAATTTTGGCGGCGGCCGGATTTCTTCTGGTTTTGCAGAGAGATATGGGCACTTTGGGAGTTATTATAATAACCTGTGTGGCTTTGTTTTTTCTGGGAGGCGGAAAACTCAAGCATTTGCTGGCCGGTATGGCGATCATCGGAGTCGTTTTTGCTTCTCTGGTTTACTTTGAACCGTACCGGATGAAGCGCATAACGGTTTTTTTCAATCCTTCTTACGACCCGCAGGGCGCCGGATATCAATTAAGGCAATCGCTTATCGCTATAGGCGCGGGAGGCGCAACGGGAAAAGGTTTCGGTATGAGCGCGCAAAAATTCACTTATCTGCCCGAACCGGTCAGCGACTCAATTTTCGCCGTATTTGCCGAGGAGTTCGGATTCGCCGGCGGTTTGTTTTTGCTTTGTTTGTTTTTATTTTTCTTATACAAAGGATTTTCCATATCCATCAGGGCGCCGGACGACTTCGGTAGACTTTTGGGGGCGGGAATTGTTATAATGATAGTCGTCCAGTCGCTTATCAATGTGGCCGCAATGACGGGAATTTTCCCGCTTACCGGAATCCCTTTGATTTTCGTAAGCAAGGGAGGTTCTTCTCTGATAGCGACGTTGATTGAAGCTGGCATATTATTGAATATTTCAAAATACAGAAGAATTTAATTTATGAAAATATTATTGACGGGAGGAGGAACAGGGGGGCATTTTTATCCGCTTATAGCCGTGGCTAAGGCTCTTAACGCCGTGGCCGACCAGGAAAAAATCGCCAATCTGGAGCTTGTTTATATGGCGGAACATCCTTACGACAGAAACATTCTTCTGCAAAACGGCATCAAGTTCAAAAAAATTTATTCAGGCAAAATAAGAAGATACTTTTCTTTTCTTAATATTATTGATGCGGCCAAACTTGTCCCGGGAATTATAAAATCAGTATTGGGAATGTATTTTGACTTTCCCGATGCCGTCTTCAGCAAGGGCGGATATGAAAGTTTTCCGCCGGTTTTAGCCGCCAGGATGCTGGGTATTCCCGTAATAATCCACGAGTCAGATGCCATACCCGGCAAGGCCAACGCATGGGCGGGCAAGTTCGCCAAAAGAATCGCCGTTTCTTTTGCCGGTTCGGCCGAATATTTTCCAAAGGGCAATGTGGCCGTCGCCGGCAATCCGATTAGAAAAGAATTTTTCATAAGAGAGGTCTTGGGGGCGAAGGAATATTTCAAACTGGAAAGCGGAACGCCGACAATTTTTATTTTCGGCGGTTCGCAAGGCGCCAAAAATATAAACGACAATGTTTTGGATATTTTGCCGGAACTTTTGCTGGATTATCAGATAATCCAGCAGTGCGGGGAAAATAATTATCAAGAATGCAAAGGCCGGGCGGATTTGATTCTAGAAACATCGCCGTTTAAAAGCCGGTACAAACTTTTTCCATATTTGGAATCCGGCGCGATGAGAATGGCTTATGGAGCGGCGGATTTGGTCGTTTCCAGAGCCGGCAGCGGGTCAATTTTTGAAATAGCCGCTTCCGGATTGCCGAGCGTAATCATTCCTCTGGATGGCTCGGCCCAAGAACACCAGCGAGAAAACGCTTACGCTTACGCCAAAAGCGGAGCGGCCGCGGTGATAGAAGAACGCAATCTCAAGCCCCATATTTTGAAGTCGGAAATTGACCGACTTTTTGCCGGCAAAGAAGAAATGGCAAATATGTCCGAGTCGGCCAAGCAGTTCGCCAAGCCGAATGCGGCCGAAAAAATCGCCCGAGAGATTATCAGATTGGCTATTGAGCATAAATAAAAAAAACCGCTCAAACATCTTATTACGATGAATGTTTGAGCGGTGGTAAGGTCATATGGCGGCAATAAAACAAATTGCCGAAAATATAAATACAAGAAGAAACAATGCACATAATGAATCTGTATTATTTTGCCCTAACAAAAAAACGAACGACAATACCATCAGGCAAATTGCAACGCTTACAACAAACCTCTTTTTGTTTTTAAGCTTCATTTAAGCCCTCTCTTTCTTTTTTTGCGGATATTCCATTATTTTGGCTGTCTAACACTAGACCTGACCATTTTTTCAAAAAACAATTTATTTCTTATAGTCAAGCATATTTCAGTCCAACTGTCAATCTTTCTGTTTTTTTAAAAATGTTGGCGGTATAATATAGTTTTATGATATAATTACGGATGATATGAAAATATTTAAAAAGATATTCAAATTTTTTGACAGGACGGAAGATAAAACAAGGTCAAAACTAAGCAAATATCCGGTGCTTTACGCCACCGTCGGCGCGGTGGGATTGGTGCTTTTGTGGCGGGGAGTTTGGATGGTGGCGGACTCGCTTTCCGTTTTTGACAATAATCCGTTTGACAAAACGGCTTTTATTGACGGAGCTATCTCCATAGGCACCAGCGTGGTGATACTTTTGGTATCCGGATTATTCGTTTCTTTTTTCATAGGGGACAGGATTATTCTTTCAGGATTGAAAAAAGAAAAGAAAATGGAAGAAAAGACCAAAGAGGAGCTGGACGCGGAAATGAATGTGGTGAACAAAATGGAAGAAAAGATGGAAAAAATAGAAGAAAATATAGAAAAAATAAAAGAATCTCTCTCCGGCGGCGCCTGCCATCCGGAGCCGGAAAACAAAACCGGGCAAAACAAAAACACGGATGTTTATAATTAAAATTTTTAAGCCCTCTTGCTTGTCAGCAAGAGGGCTTTTTAAATGAATCAATTTTCTCCTCAATAGCGAGGAAAGAGATATACCTTATTATTTCTTCGTTGTAATCTCCTTTAATCACTAGAAGAACTATATTACGATGTTGATTTTTTCTTTTTTTTAAAAATTTTTTTGCTCCCGTTTCAGAACTTTTAATTTGAACAAAAACATCTCCAAGGGCGGTGTGAATAATAAAATCTATTCCTTTCTGATCCTCCTTTTTTGTCGCCCAAGAAATTCCTTTATACCAAGACGGATTATCGCCATTGCCGTTTTCTATAGCTCTGATGAATTTTTCTTCAGTTTGAAACCCTCTATTTTTTTCTATCTTCCTCATTATTGACAGCACACGAAAATTCAATTTTGGTGTTTCGGGTATTTTATGTATTCTCCAAAATTTTTTAGACCCCATCTCATCTCCTTTTCCTTTGAAAAAAGTTTAAGATATAAAATTTTTAAATAGCCCTGATATTGTTTTAGCACAATTGATTTTAAAAATCCAGAGAAAATGTGTTAGAATAGAAAAGATATATGGATGAAGCTAAAAGACAAGTCGTTACTCGCTTCGCGCCGTCGCCGACGGGTTTGTTCCATATCGGCTCGGCCAGGACGGCCTTGTTTAATTATTTATACGCCAGAAAACATAACGGCAAGTTTATTTTACGGGTGGAAGATACGGATAAAACCCGTTCCGAGAAGCAATACGAGGACGACATAATTAGCGGCTTGAAGTGGCTTGGCTTGGAGTGGGACGAATTCCATCGGCAAAGCGAAAGAACGGAAGTTTATAAAAAATATCTGCAAAAACTTTTGGACGATGGCAAAGCGTATTTGGACGGCAAGGCGATAAGGTTTAAAAACCCAAACAAAAAAGTCGTTTTCAATGATCTTATCCGCGGCGAAATTTCCACTCAAACCGACGATGTGGGCGACTTTGTCATCGCTAAAGATTTGGATGCGCCATTATTTCATTTTACCGTCGTCGTGGATGATCACGAAATGAGCGTTACGGATATAATAAGAGGAGAAGACCATATCCCCAACACCCCTCGCCATATTCTTTTGCAAGAAGCGTTGGGATTTGATGTCCCGAATTACGCCCACTTGCCTCTGATACTGGGAGCCGACCGTTCCAAGCTTTCCAAAAGGCACGGGGCGGCATCTTTGAATGAATACAAGAAAATGGGTTATTTGCCGGAGGCGATAATAAACTTCATCGCTTTTATCGGCTGGAATCCGGGCGATGAGAGAGAAATTTTTTCCAAAAACGAGCTGGTAAAAGAATTTTCGCTGGAAAGAATCCAAAAGAGCGCCGGTATCTTCAACCTGGAAAGATTGGACTGGTATAATAGGGAATACCTGAAAAAATTGCCGATGAAAGATTTGGAAATTCATGTTGCCGAGGAATTAAAAACGGAAGATGAAGCTTTTGTAAAAAAAATAACGCCAATTATAGCTGACCGCATAAATAAAATATCGGATATTAGAGAGCTTAAAAGCGGAGAATTGTCTTTTTTCTTCAACGATCCGGAATATGCCAAAGAAATGCTTTTGTGGAGGAAAGAACCGGATATAGAAAAGACAAAGAAACATTTAGAAGAAGTTGTCAAGTTTTTGAACGGATTGAACGAGAACGAATTTGTTTCCGATAAAATCAAGGAAGTAATATGGAATTACGCCGAGAAAGAGGGCAGGGGAAATGTCCTTTGGCCCATGCGCGCCGCTTTGACTGGCCTGGAAAAGTCGCCGGACCCGTTTGCCGTGGCGGAAGTTCTAGGCAAAGAAAAAACAATTAAAAGGTTAAAATATGCCATTGAGAAAATTTAAAATCCGCCACTTGGCGGTTAAACCGCCAAGTGGCGGATTAACCGCCAAACTTGCGCTTTTGGCCATTTGGGCTATTTGCTTTTGGCTATTTGCTAATTTCGCTTTGGCTTCAACTATAGACGATTTAAATAAAAACATAGAAAAAACAAAAAACCTGATGAAGCAGAATCAGGAAGAGATAGAAAAATACCAAAAAGAAATAGAAAACACAGGCAAAGAAACCGCGACTCTGAAAAGTAAGATAAAAAATCTTGAAGCTACCGGCAAAAAATTGGCGGCGGACATAAAACTTACTCAAAATCAAATCCAATCGGCCAAACTTAACATAGAAAAATTAAATCTTCAAATAGATCAGAAAGCTGAAGGCATAACCGAGAAAAAAAATTCTTTGGGGGAGTTCGTCCGGGCCATAAATGAAGCCGAATCGGCCAATGTCTTGGAAGTGATTCTTTCCGAAGATGTTTTTTCCGATTTTTTTTCCAATATAGACGCAATGGATAATTTCCAAAAAGAAATAAAGTCAAATCTGATCGGCTTGAAGGAAGACAAAGCTGACTTGGAAGAAAAAAAGAAAGAGAGGGAAGTCTACAAAAAAAATACGGAAAAATTAAACGGCCAATATGTGGATCAAAAAGAATTGGTTGATATAAACAAAACCAAGACAAACAAAGTTCTTGGCGAAACTAAAAATAAAGAGGCGGTTTATAAAAATATTTTGGCGGACAGGATCGCCAAACAGAAAGCGTTTGAGGATGAAATAAGAGAGTTTGAAGACCAAATCCGGCTGGAAATAGACCCCGGCGCTTTGCCCAAATCAGGTTCTGGCGTGTTGAAGTGGCCGCTTGCCAGCGTGAAAATAACCCAATATTTTGGCAATACGAAATTCGCCACGGCTAATCCGATTGTTTACAACGGAGGCGGGCATAATGGCATTGATTTCAGGGTGGCCATAGGAACGCCCATAACGGCCTCCAAAGAGGGTGTGGTGGCTGGCGTGGGCAATACCGACCAATCTTGCAACGGGGTTTCCTACGGCAAATGGGTGCTTATAAAGCACCCTAATAATTTATCCACTTTATATGCTCATCTGTCCATTATCAAAGTGTCTGGCGGCCAGCAGGTTGAAACAGGCCAGCTTGTCGGTTATAGTGGAGACACTGGATACACTTGTGGGAACACAGCATGCACTATTTCTGGCCCTCATCTGCATTTCGGAGTTTTTGCCAGCGAGGGGATAGAGATTAAGTCTTACAAAAGCAAAATTTGCGGCACCAATATGATTCTGCCCGTTAAAACAAAAAATAACGCTTATTTGAACCCATTATCGTATTTATAAATATTTGTAAATAAAAAATGAAAACAAACAAAGGTTTTATCAAGATAATAATCATAATAATAATTGCGCTGTTTATCTTGAGTTCTTTCAACATAAAAGTGGAATCGATTTTCAAAAGCGCGGTCTTCAAAGAAAATATTTCTTATATATGGGGGTTTATAATGACGGCTGTTAAGTTTGTTAAAGGCCTTTTGTAATTTTAATTAACAGCAGGGCAGTGGTCGTCGTGCCACAAGGGCACTCATTGTCGCAAAAGGTATATTGTGCGACACGATGGATATAAAATTGTGGGGGCTTCTTATAACTACTAGAAGCCCCCTGTTTACCACACTGTTACTGTTTCCTTTGTTGTCGGGTGTGCGCTTTTATTCTTTTTGCTTTTTGTCTCTCTCCTCTTTTTTGGGCGTGTGTCATTTGCTGTGACATAAACTCTCCTATCTATTTTTAAAAAATAAATAAAAAAGAAAAAAGCTACAACATCAGGCATCCTCCCGTGCCATTAAAAAAACCTTAGATATAAAGTGCAATTGCCATTATTGGCATTATCACATATCATTAAATTAAACAAATGCGAACATCTTATTCCAGCATAGAATGCTTCAGAAACTGCCCGCTGAAGTATAAGTATCAAAATATAGATAAAATCAAAGCGCCCAAAAACATAGACGCCTTGTTTGGTTCGTCCATACATAACTCGTTGAAGTTTATGTTCCAAAGAGGGCCGCTATACCCTACCATGGATCAGATTATAGACTTTTTCCGAACCGTTTGGGAACAGAAAAAACTGCCGATGGACGCCGAAGCTCTGGACTCATCGGCGGAAACCGTTTACTACAAAGAAGGCATTTCTCTTTTGGAAAAATTTTATAAGAACAATCCCCCTTGGAATTACAATGTGGTGGATATGGAATCTCGGTTTGAATTTGAAATTGACGACCCTAAGACTGGCGAAAAGCACACATTGTCCGGAATAATGGACCGGATAGACAAAAACGCCGACGGCGGTTTTGAGATTATAGATTATAAGACGAAACGGAAAATGCCCGGCCAGAAAGAGATAGACAACGACTTGCAGATGTCCATCTACCAGCTTGGCTTGGTGAAAAAGTGGCCGCACATAGACGCGAACAAGATAAAATTAAGCTTTTATTTCTTAAAGCACGGAGAAAAAATTTCCACCGTTCGGACGAAAGAGCAAGTTGAAGAAACTAGAAATTTTATCCTGGAAACCATCAGAGACATAAACGGAAAAATAAAAGCCGATAATAATTTTCCCCCTACCCCGTCGCCTTTGTGCGATTGGTGCGAATATAGGCAAATGTGCCCGATGTGGAAACACCTTTACAGAAAGCAAAACGAAAAAGATAAAATAAAAAATCAGGAAGAGCTTAACCGGATAATCGGCGAATATTTCCGGTTGAAAGACCAGAACAGCCAAAACAGCGACCGATTGGACGAGCTTAAAACCTTTGTCTACGGCTTTATGGACGAGCAGAAAGTGGAAAGAGTCTTCGGCGATGAAGGCTATCTCACCAGAACGATAAAAGAAAAAAATGTTTATGATTTGGAAAAAATAAAAGATATTTTGAAGCCTGTCGGCAAATGGGACGAAATTCTTGAGCCGGACGAGAAAAAACTGGATAAAATACTCCCCTCTTTATCCGACGAGCTGAAGGAAAAAATCCTCTCTTTCTCCGAAAAGAAAAAAACCGTAACTCTAAATATGAAAAAGAAAATCAGCCTTGACGACGATGAGGAAAATGGCAAATAATACGGTAAATAATAACAATGACCAACCAGGACAAACTATAATTTCAGTTTAAAACCTGGAGGATTTAAGTTGAAATTTTACATTTTCTTTTTCAGAGACGGATTGAAAACATATAAAACACATTGAATCAATTCAATGTGTTTTTCTTTAATTATATCACAAGTCAAACGCCTCTCTTAAACTAAAAATGTCCTTTGATGGTGTTTTTTAGTGAGCGGATTAAATTTTTGAAGGAGTATTTTTGTAAAATAATTTTCTTTGGTCCTCATTTGCGCGCCTAGCCGCTTCCGTAATTATTTTCTTCTTTTCTTCCGGAGACGCGCGCAATAAAAAATCGGAAAGGCCGGCATATTCGATGTTATTTCCTTTATTTTTTCTTTTAAAAATGTTTTTTATTATATCAATCATAGTAATTTTTCTAAACTTTCTTTAGTATATCTTTGTTCCAAATAGTCGTCAATCTGCTTGCCGTTTGGCATTATCTCAATGACATCCTCTACCGCATGCGTTTCAAAATTCTTTTTTACCAAAAAAATTACGACTTTTTCATTGAAATCTAATCTAATTTTATTTACTGTTTCCCTTGAATTAAGAAATTGTTCTAATCTACAAAAGTAGAAATTGAATATAGGTATTAGACGGCGGAAGCGGCTCTGTTAAGCCGTAAAGATGCAAATAACGCAAAATTGCTGTTACGACTTTTTAGCTCAACAAAGCCATTTTTACCTACTCTATTTTTATAAAGACTTAGGTTTTCCACTGTTTTTTATCTAAAT
>Ga0209211_10013507_pt1 | contig 10117 bp, 9 predicted proteins | sample RifGroA2_FD_183992 | JGI IMG/M metagenome (GOLD analysis project Ga0209211, IMG submission 183992) | Groundwater microbial communities from Rifle, Colorado, USA - Groundwater A2 (SPAdes) (version 2) | ecosystem: Environmental > Aquatic > Deep subsurface > Groundwater | place: Rifle, Colorado...
AATAGCGACAGTTTTCACTTGTCTATTCGATTAAATTCCATCCAAGTGGAGTACCTTTGCGAATCTCCGTCCTTGCCTTTCTTCCCATAACAATGTCGTAGAACTTGGGTGCAAGACCTTGTCCTGGTCGGATTATTCGTACATTGTCAGTGGAAAAGACATCCCCCTTCTGCATGTCCCGCGAAACGAACAGGGAACGACGAAAAATCATGGACCTTTCCTCGCCCTCAGACGCTCCATAGTTGATATTGCCCAAAGACCGCCATGCCCGTTCGGAATCCTGGACTAGGCTCGTCATTTCGTGCGGCTCCATCGAAAAAGCTGAGTCCACTCCACCGTCTGCACGACGAAGGGTAAAATGTTTTTCGATTATTCTCGCACCAAATACCACACTCGCAACGGCAACACCAATTCCCATTGTATGGTCAGAAAGACCGACGTGGCAGTTGAACAATTGCTGCATATGAGGTATAGTGCGCAGATTGGTGTTTTCTGAGCTGGTACATTTCAGCAGTATTAGATCCCTGCATCCCGCCGCGCGCGCGGCTTGCACAGTTTCATGTAACTCAGCGATCGAGGCCATACCGGTAGATATTAACATCGGCTTTCTTGTCGATGCAACCTTTTTTATGAGCGGAAGATGGGCATTTTCAAATGATGCAATCTTGTAGCAGGGAACCTTAAGGGTTTCTAAGAAATCGACTGCTGACTCATCAAATGGCGTGCTGAAACAAACCAAACCAAGTGTTTCACATTCATCAAATATCCTCTTGTGCCATTCCCACGGCGTGAATGCCTGCTGGTAGAGTTTGTACAAAGATTTCCCACTCCAAAGACTATCCTTGTCACTTATGAAGAACTCCTTATCCCCAAGATCCAAGGTCATCGTATCAGCAGTATATGTTTGAAGTTTGAGAGCTTGGACTCCAGTGTTTGCCGCAGCCCTAACAATCTGCAATGCACGTTCTAGAGATTGGTTATGATTGCCCGACATTTCAGCGACGATAAATGGCCTGCAATCTGGCCCTATTTCATGATTTCGAATTTGAATATTCTTCATAGATCATCAATACAATACACTACGTTATGCTTCGAATCAGCATGAACGCTTCAGCATAGTCAGTCCCCACCGTGACACCGCGGTGTCTTGCCAGAATTTCTAGACTCTCTGGCGAGCGGGGGTGTGGAAATTCTCTCCGCTCATACTCATAGCATTCCATTGCCTTGATCTTTGCATCAATGTCCACTCGAGACACCCTTGAGAAAACATTCGGTGTAAAATAACCTGAGTAATTGAATGCTTGCCACTCCGTCGATGAGGGAATCTCAAATGAGCAAATCGTTCGAACGGACTCGCCCTTCATCGGACGGCTTGCCGCAATTACTGCATCAAATGTCCTTCGGTGATCAATATTTGTATCTCCACAGTGATGAGTAAACACAAGCTCCGGCTCATAATCTCGCTTTTCTTTCTCGATAATCTTCACAATGTCCAAAAGCGGCACAGTATCGAAACGATTATCGGGAAAGTCATAAACCCCTATTGATTCATACAGGATAGTATTTCCGGCTCTGTGAATGTTGTCACGATGAACTTTGAGTTCCTTCGCCCATTTATTCCTTTGGCGAACATTGCCACGCGATGTAATTCCCTCTCCAAGAATTACCGCGCGAATTGTACATCGCTTCTCCACGCTTAATCGGTGGACAGTAGCCCCCGGACCGAGGACCTCATCATCCGGATGTGCTACGACAACAAGGATTCTATTGTTTCTTTGTAATTCGAACATCGGCAATAATACATTCTGATTTTAGAGAAGCTCTTGAAAACTCTAGCCGCAAATGATTAGTCTCAAGAAAAGCTTTGGGGTATCCATCAGCATCGAGCATTCGTATATAGTCAAAGACTTTTTCCAGGGTATCTAAAGAAGTTACGTCACTCTCTTCTGGTCTTCGTCTCCGGAAAGAAACCACTTCACCATTTTGCCCGATTGGCTCAGGTTCCCTTTCGATAATTTCCAGTATCATATCTTCTATGTTCTTCGAGGCTCGAAGGTAGATCTCCTCAGCATTGCCAAACAAGGATAGAGGCCTCCTAGTATAGACCGGACCCGCATCTAATCCTGCCTCACATCGGAATGCTGTGACCTTAGTTTCATAAATCCCACGGGCGATGAGATTCTGCAGTGGGCTTCCACCACGGCCGAAAGGAACCTCCGTCAGGTGAAAAATGACACACTCAAAATGTTCGTAGAGTTCCTTTGGAATCATGTACGACCAATGTGGAAAGAAGATATATCGTGGCCGAATTTGCTGCAATCGTTCGACGGTCAGATCATCTTTGTTCCCCATCCAAACAAACTCTTTTCCCGTGTTTTCCCGCAAGTTGCGCACAACTCGGAAATACCATGGACGACTTGAAGCGATGACATACACCATAGATTTCACCTTGGCCAATGATACACCGTGCATGCAACTCCATTCACTTGTTTCTTCTCCAAGACTACAAACCCCGCTCGAGTAAACGCCTTTGCGGAGGCAAGATTTGAATCGGCAACAATGCCAACAATCTTGATTGGCGAGAGCACCTCAGACGTAAATAGCGCCAAACCCTTCCTCAATAGGTACGAGCCAAGCCCTTTTCCGCGATAGTCCTTGGCAACAGAATAATCAATTTCCGCCCCCAACTTCGTTACATCAAATCTGATTTGCCCCGCAGGTTTGCCATGGTACTCGAGAATGTATATGTGTGTTGTCGGACTGCTTAGTTTCTTGGCAAACCACCGCTTATGAGATTCAAAAGTGATTGGTTTAGCACTAAAGGAATTGTCACGAACCTCTGGGTCATTCGCCCATCGAAAGCAAAGCATGACATCTCCTTCGCCAGCCTTCCGCAATCGGGCGTCGTCTGTATCGAGGCTTTGCATGCTTGCTTAGCTATCCTAACATTTCGGTAACAACCCGGGTCCCACCTAAGCCATCTACTAAGTTCATCCCTGCGCGAGACATTCTGTCAACCCTCTGTCGGTTTTTGAGGAGGTCTACAAGTGCTTCCTGAAACATCTCCATTGATACTTTGGGAAGTTGTCCGAGGTACAAACCTGCCCCAAATTCATGAATGGTTTGTCCCACCGCCACCTGATTTGGCGCAATGGCTGCCATGATCGTTGGAACTCCTAGGCAACATCGTTCCCAACAAGAAACACCAGATGCTCCTATGGCAAGATCGGCTTTGGAAACAAGCTCAGCCATATTTTCAACATCATAGTGAAAGCTAGCTCCTTTCACAGAGCGGCAGGCCATTTCGATTTCGTCACGAAAAGGGTTACTCTTGCCAACAACCACATCTAAGGAGATATCCGGCAAATTCAGCGCCTTCAATGCATGGAGGGTCTTTGCTGTTTCATTAGAACTGTCTACGCCACCCCAGAAGATCAGGATGCGCTTCCCATAGTTATTTCGCTCAGTGCGATGGTGGCGTTCGAGGGCAAATTCGCGGCGTACGAGAGAAAACTTAGGTCCCAGTAGCATCCTGCAGTTCTTGGGGACAAGATCTCTGTATAACTCAAGACTGTCTGTATTCTTGTTTTGGTCAAGCAGCACATCGCAGTCATGATTTCTGTTGGCCAAATCATCTATCACAAGAATCGAGCGCACACGATTTCTCAATTCCGATTCCCATCTGTTGTCGATGGAATAATGATCAACGACAAGCCAATCGATGGGGAATGATGATCCCAAAGCTTGCAGGGTCTGCTGTGCATCTATGTCCCACGTTACACCAAGCCAGCTTGTATAGTCACCATTGAGGTCATTTTTGGTATCTGATTCATAAGGCAAGTACTGAACTTCGAAGCGCTTCCGTTCGACTTTGTCGGCGACACTTCCTGGAAAATCGCGGCAAACAAAGATCACCCTAACGTTTCGCGCACGCAGTTCTTCCGCCAAAGCAATGCATCGCATGACATGACCGGTCCCTATGGTCGATGAAGCATCCGTTCTAATTGCCACAATCATCTATTCCAGCTCTTCTAAAAGAGCCTTTGTTATGTACTGCAAATCTTCAGTCTCCAACCCAGGGTATATGGGAATTGATATCTCGCTTTCATAGAATCGTTCAGCAATTGGAAAGTCTCCTTTTTTGAAGCCAAACCGCATTTGGTAATACGGTTGAAGATGAACAGGAATGTAATGCACCTGACAGCCAATACCTTTGTTCGCTAATGCACTGAAGATTTCTCGCTTTGTGCGGCGTAGTTTTTCGAATCTAACTTGAAGGGGATATATGTGGTAAGAGTGCACGCTGCCTTTTGGGACTCGAACTATTTCCAAGCGATCATCCCCTGCAAATATGTTGTTATAGAAATCTGCAATGCCGCGTCGCTGGGTCAAGAAACGGTCTAACTTACTAAGTTGATTCTTTCCCAACGCACATTGGAAATCAGTAATACGGTAGTTGAAACCAAGGTCAAGCATCTCGTAATACCACGGACCGTCACTATTCGTTAATGATTTCTCACTTTTTGCCAGCCCATGTGTCCGAAGAAGCTTGATCCTTGCATCTAATTCGTCATTGTTGGAAAGTGTCGCTCCACCTTCACCTGTTGTGATGTGTTTCACGGGATGAAAGCTAAGACAAACAATATCCGCGTATTTCACTGCATAATGGTCATCATCTTTGTACTTTGCTCCTAATGAGTGACAACTGTCATTTACAAGCTGGAATTCATATCTTCTCGACAACGCTTTCAGAGCGTCCCAGTCGCACGGAAGTCCGGCATAGTCAACCGCCACCACCGCTTTGATCCTTTTGCCGGATTTGGTCATCAGGCTCAATTTCTCTTCCAGCTTGTTTGGATCAATTGTGTGAAAGTCGGGATCTATGTCAACAAAATCAGCAATCGCCCCAGCATAGAGTATACAGTTCGCACTCGCCACAAAGGTGAGCGGGGACGTAATAACAATGTCGCCTCCTTTCCACCCCAGAGAAAGTCCTGCCAAATGGAGCGCGGCCGTCCCATTGCATGTTGCGGAGACCTTCCGCGCACCTGTCCTGATTGCGAGAGCGTTCTCAAAGTCAGCCACAATGGGGCCTTGAGTGAGAAAACGTGATCTCAGCACCTCTTCCACGCTCGCGACATCGTCCTCCTCAATGGTTTGTCGTCCATATGAATAAATCCTATTTGACATCAGCGGCCTCCGACACACCTACCATTTCCTTGAGCTGTTGTACTGTCAGCCACTGTGTATTTTGGTCACTGCTGTAACGGAATCCATCCGCACATGGTGTCCCGCCTTTATGTCCTGTGGCGCTAAGATCCCAATAGCTGTGCTCCGGTTGGATAACGAAATAAGAGTCAAACTCGAGTGTCCGCCTCGCGTCATCCTCGGGTACCATGACTTCGTGCATTTTTTCTCCAGCCCTGATGCCAACAATCTCGTACCTACAGTTTGGTGCAATAGCGGCCGCAAGATCCATAATATTCATACTTGGTATCTTGGGGACAAATATTTCACCGCCGTGCATTCTCGACAGGGAGTCCAAAACGAACTGCACGCCTTGGTCAAGCGTTATCCAAAAACGCGTCATCCGCGAATCGGTAATCGGTAAGGTTCCGTTCTTACGCATTTTAAGAAAGAACGGTACGACTGACCCACGGCTTCCAACCACATTCCCGTAGCGGACGACACAGAATCTAGTTCGATGAGCACCCGAGTACGAATTCCCGGACACGAAGAGCTTATCAGAACAAAGCTTCGTCGCACCATAAAGGTTAATTGGATTTGCGGCCTTGTCAGTACTGAGAGCAATGACTTTTTCAACGCTTCTGTCAATGGCTGCATCCACAACGTTCATTGCACCAAGCACGTTTGTCTTAATCGCTTCGATAGGATTGTATTCCGCCGCAGGGACCTGTTTTAATGCCGCGGCATGAACAACAATGTCAATTTCATCAAAAGCTCGATAAAGGCGATCCCTATCCCTTACATCGCCAATGAAGTAACGGATCGCTGGATACTTTTCTTCCGAAAACTCGGAGCGCATCTCGAACTGCTTCAATTCATCCCTGCTGAAAATGACGAGTTTCTTCGGGCTGTACCGTTCCAGGACCATTCTTGTGAACTTCCTTCCGAAAGATCCCGTACCGCCAGTAATAAGAATTGACTTGTTTGTGAGCATAACGGTCCTTGAGTCAACCAACTTGTGCTACTTTCGCTTTACCCTTGGATACGAAAATCTTTCTCCATTGCATAAGAACCTCTTCGTAGCGCTGGAGCACGAAGATGATAAACCCCGCGCCCAACAAAGAAGTTATAAACGTTGTGAGGACTATCACACTCCTTCGAGGTCGATCCTTGCGGGCGGCGGGCCTTGCTGCGTCCATGATGCTAATAATTGGAATATTCTTTATCTCTTCGATCTTAGCAATTTCATGCTGCTTCGTCAACTCCGTGTAAAGCGTCGAGTTGATCTCTACTTCACGCATGAGTCTACCCTGCTCGAGAAGAAGTTGTGGCGAATCAGTTATTCTCCTATTCTTCTCTCTGAAGTCTTTTAACCGATTTTCAGATTTCTCAAGATCGACTTTGACTTCTTTGAGTCGTTCTTCAACCCACCTTCTCTGTTCGGACGCGCTAGTCGTTCTTTTCGTCCTAATAAATCCATCAAGCTCACGGAGGACTTTATTTAGGATATCTGCAGATAACTGAGCTTCGCGGGTCTCCAGGGAAATCGTAACAACGTTCGTTTTGTTATCTAAAGAAACTTCGAGTTCTTCACGAAGTCCCCTAAGTGCAAGCTCGTATTCTCTTTCTCGAGTATTTTGAGAAATCTCCCAGAATTCTACAAGATTCACCGAATCTCTAAGTTCCTCAGTTTTGTATTTGGCGTAAATTACGTTCCGAAGCACTGCTTCGCTCTTGATGATCGTTGGATAGAGTTTTGCGAGTGAGCTTTCACCTCCCACGTTTACGCCGGCCAGGGCTGCAAGGTCAGAAAGTCCCCCAAGAGACGCGATTTTGCCCTTTTCAGTCTCTGGTAGAAGCGAGGCTGTAGACCTGTAATACTCCGGGAGGATGAGACTAATAACAATTGAAAGCACAGTTGTCGTCCCCACGACATAGAAGATCATCTTCTTTGAATTCCAGAGAACAGAAAGAATCTCGATCAATTCAGTTCGAGGTCGGACCGCAGATTGTAAAGCTTCGTGTTCTTCTATTTCTTGCATCCGACATTATCCCGAAATCAAGAATTTTCCCGAATTGGGCTGCACTCGATGCCCATTGCTCATTGATTTTCTGTACTCCTTGCCGTTTGCACGCAAATTAGACGTGTGTCAGGAAGTCCTGACAATTCATTGTGATTGCGTCCCGCCCTGATTCTCGGGAGATACGTTAGCTACGATGCTCCTCATCTAGTCACCTGAACCAATGCAACTGTTATTGCTGCCAGGCTTGCAAGAATAGTGGCAAGGTCTCTGATAATCGGAAGGGTCTTATCTTCTTTCTCGATCTTCTTAGGAACAAAAATCTGGCTCCCAGGCAACAACTCACCGCTCTCCCACTTTTTCCCGCCAGGAAGAAATGCGTAGATTCGACTTTCATCAGCCTCATCCGTTGTCCCCCCAGCCTGCTCAACATAGTAGTCGATATCCTCCCCCTTCTGGTAAAGGATGGCCGAAGGAACAAAGACCTCCCCACTGACACGGACCACATCCTCAAAGTAAGAAACGTAGATCGAATCTCTCTCATAGAGGACAATGTTGTCCCGCGAATTTGGATCCCCCAAAGCCTCCCGGAAGTCAATAGGTATTTGACCGACCAGAATCTTGTCCCCAATTGCGCCTCTTCTGTAGAACCTCGAGGCTTCAAGGTATGCACCAGGCCTGAGTCCACCTGCTCGGCTAATCACGTCAGCGAGCTTCTCACCTTCATACCGGATCGGATAAGGCCCCGGATACATGACGTATCCCTGTAGGTCGATGAATTTCTGTATCTGAAACTTCGGGTCCGAAGGAATGAACACGTAGTCAAAATCCCGCAGAAACTGTGTGGTGTCGTTTTCGTCCGGGGTGTAGGAAAAGGGGGTCCGAATCTTGATGACTCTTGCGTACACACCCAATGCCGTCGTGTCGAGACGGGAGATTTCCCAACCCGTGAGCTCCGCACTCTCCGTCAGCCCGCCCGCCATCACGACCAAATCGTGCAGGCTCATGTTTTCGTGGCGCGGATAATAGTCGGGTTTTCTCACGGCCCCGCTGATTGCCACCTTCCCTACCGGCAGAAAATCCTTCTCCGAGTACACAACGAGGCTGTCTTCGTTTTGAAGAAGAAGATCATGTCCCTGATCGCGCGTAAGCGCCAATCGCGGTTCAAACGGTATCGTTTCTCTTCTCAGATTCGGAAGCATCCTCAAGAGCAACCCGCGGTCCATAAATGTCCCGCGCCCCAGGCTGTCAGCAGCCATGATCAGATCGCTGATTCGCATGCCGGGCCTGAACTCGAACGGACCGGGTTTTCTCACGTGCCCGGTCAGAAAAACGCGATTCTGAGGCAAATCGGCGATTCGGAAGAGAGAAACAATGTCGCCGTCGACAATAGGGGTTGTGTCCTTTTGAAATTCGGCGGGAGTGTCAAATTTGACATCGAGATCGAGGACATCCCTTTCATATTCTTTTCTCTTCTCAAACGGAATGATCCGTTCGATGTGCACCCGCCTCAAGTCAGTGTTGAATCTTGCCCCGCCGGAAAGATCGACAAGGTCCCGTACCGACCCCTTGTCCCCCAGCTCGTAGATCCCGGGCCTTACGACGTTGCCCACAATCGCAGCCCGGTTCTTTGCCGCGGTGACGAAAACCACGTCGCCATCATCGAGCCGGAGGTCCTTGGACCTGTCGCCGTTCAAAAGATAGTTGTACGTGTCAACCACCTGCGGCTTCTGGCCGCTTCGGGAGACAGAGATGTGCCGTAACGATCCGTTCACCGTAGGGCCGCCGGCAAGATAGAGGGCCTGCAAGACCGTTGAAACGGATGAAAGGACATACCCGCCCGGCCTTTTTACTTCTCCGACGACGTATACCTGTATCGACCGAAGCTTCCCGAGAGAAACATCCAGGAACGTATTCGCATTTGGCGACCCATTGGCGAGCCCCGAGTAGACTGAGGTCATTCGGCGCAGGAGACTTTTGCGAAACTCCTGAATCGTCTGCCCGTTCGCGGAAACGGGGCCCACATCGGGGACGAGGACATTCCCATCCCTGTTGACCGCCAACTGGTGGTACAATTTCGTTTCACCCCAGACAGAAATGGTGAGCTCGTCTCCCGCACCAAGCAGGTAGCCGGAGGGGGTCGAAACATTCAACGGGGGTTCAAAGGTCAATTCTGGAAACTCAAACAGGTCATATCCGAATGGAACAACGGTTGTGTCAAAGCCGGCACGGCCGGTGAACCCGGGAACGACCAGCGGGACCTTGGGAACGACAACCGGTTTTCGGATCGCTTTCGGCAACGCCCGAACCGTGTCCATCCCAGCGGTTGGATATTGCACCACCCCCTCTTCAACCGTCGTTCGGCCGAGATAATCCTCGAGGGTCAGACCTATATCCTGGGCCCTCCGAATTGCCTCCCAGCGCGATATCCCGTATTCCTTAAGCTTGGCTTCGACCTCTTCCGGAGTAAGCTTCTTCAGCTGCTCTTCGGCCTGTTGCCTGAGCTGATCCCGGTTCTGTGCTGAGGTCATTCCGAACATGAAGACTAATGGAAGAATAATTGCGAAAACAGTATTAAGGGAGCGGATGGTCAAGATTGGTTAATTGGTTAATTCGTTAACTGATTAATTGCCTGCCCGCCGACTTGTCCGCCACGCTTTTTGGCGGAAGCTATTTTTTCAATCGTAGGCGGGGTTAATTTTGCTAATTCCTTGTACAGCAAGGTTTTAAGTATACGAAAAAAAATGCTGGGGTGCAAAGAAAACGAGCATGTTGCCGCTGCGTGCCATTTTTGTAGTGAATTATTCCGCGTCCGTGGAGAGACCGGATTGTTTCGCCTGCCCGACACCCGTAATTCTCGTACAAAACGGCAGGCTCACAATGACATTTCCTTCCAACAGACCCCTCTG
>Ga0209211_10013508_pt1 | contig 10117 bp, 11 predicted proteins | sample RifGroA2_FD_183992 | JGI IMG/M metagenome (GOLD analysis project Ga0209211, IMG submission 183992) | Groundwater microbial communities from Rifle, Colorado, USA - Groundwater A2 (SPAdes) (version 2) | ecosystem: Environmental > Aquatic > Deep subsurface > Groundwater | place: Rifle, Colorado...
TTCTTTTGTTGCCGATTTTTAAGCCATTTGGATAAGGCAAAAATCCGGCTGTCGCCACCACTTCTTTGGTCAACGCCAGATAATCTTGTCCGGGAGTGCCTTTGGGCCAGGTGGGATACATCGAACCGGTGCCGACAATATTCTTTTCAGTTGCTACCAATCCCAGTGACTGCGCGCTGATGTTAAACATTGCCGCCGTGATTAAACCGGCAACAATATAACCGGCGACCCAAACGGGAAGCAGTATTACCAGCTCAAAAACCAACGGCAGGACTTTTTTCCTAAAAGCTTTCTTTCCTCTAATTGTTTTTATTGCTTCAACCAAAGGCAGAACCGTCAACCACAAAAGAAATTTAAAAAACAGCCCAAAACAATTTTTGTGCCTGTTGGTTTTCTTAAGGTAAATTTCCTGAAAAATAACCAGCAGAATTCCTAGTCCGAAAAAGAAAATTCCGGCAAGAATCAGAACGAGCGAACTTGTCTGGAATAATTTGGAACTGCCATAAGCGGTTTGATCAACTGTTCCCCGAAACAAGTTTGTCCCTACTGCGATTGAAATCAAAAACAAAACGACGCACAATCCCCATAAATAAAAAGCGATTCTTGCCGCACTCGGCCTCTTGATGTTTTTGGCCATAAATTTATGCTACCATTAGTCTAATGACAGTTAGGGTAACCCGCAAGCTCTCCACTTCCGGCAGATATTCAAAAGCCCTCAATCTGCCCCGGGAATTTTTAAAACTCTTAGGCTGGCGTCAAAATCAGAATTTATCGGTTGAACTGGATAAATCCAAAAAGAGGTTAATCGTCAAAGATGCCAAAAGATAATCCTGCCCCAGCCAAAGATTTAGCCGATCAGTATTTAAAGTTACTTACCGACCAAAAAACCCTCCAAGGCCAAATAGACCAGCTCAAACGGCAAATGGGGGATTATTGCCGGGAAAACAATGTTTCCGAACTTACCACCGGTAACACCCGCCTTAAAGTTTCCCAGGGTGAACGGACAGTCTTTCCCAAGGCCGAAGAAACGGGCAGAAACGAAGTAGTGAAAATAATGTATGACTCCAAAGAATGGAAACACTCGGTCACCTTTGACATTGTTAAGCTGGGTTTAGCCTATGATAAAAACCAGCTATCGGAAGAGTTAAAAAAGCAGTTAAAACCATTCATCAAGCAGGAGCCGTTTATCCGGGTAACTGCCGGTAAAATTGCCTATGACTAACCTTAAAAAACTTAAACTTCCCAAACTGCCTAAAAATCTTTTAACTGCCCTGGTTGCCTTATTAACTCTTATAGTCGGGTTCTTCTCCGGCAACTACTATTCCCAACAAAAACAGTCCGGCCTCACCACCCAAGCCACCGTTACCAGAATCATTGACGGTGACAACCTGGAACTTTCTAACGGCCAATCCATCCGCCTTTACGGCATTAACTGTCCGGAAAAAAACCAGCCTTTATACCAAGACGCCGTTGCTCTCACTACCAAGCTGGCTTTAAACCAGCCGATTCGCATTGAGTACCAGCCCAACTATGCTAAAGACCGGTGGGGGAGAGTCTTGGGCTATGTCTTTATCGGGGATACCCACTTAAACCTGGAACTGGTCAAATCCGGCCTTTGTGAAGTGGTTGTCTACGAAAAGCGGGCCAAACTCATTTACCAGGACGAATTACTCAACGCTCAAGATCAAGCCAAACAGGAAAAATTGGAGAAATGGAATTAATTAAATCCCGGAAGCGATAGGAACAGGCGTAGGTTTAACCGCTAATATTGACTGTTTTTCCTTCACGCCTTTTCTTGGCCTTTCTCCTTTACGAAAAGTAATAATAGCCTTAGCTCCACCAGTTTTATCCAAGACCCCAACTATCATAGCCGCTCCGATTTCATAAAGATCAGCCCCTTGTACCATTGCTGTTGCCGTTGAAACTAAGCCGTCACTTTTTAACCAACTCATCGGTTTTACACAAACACCACCCAGCCGCTCATCGTTATTCAATAAGTCGCTAATCCAACCGCGCACAGTATTAATGTTTTCATTTGTAGGTGTCGCTTCAAGTAGGGCCCAGCTTAAAGAAGCTTTATCAGGGTGTGGCAAATCAAGTCTAGCGGCAAACCCCTGTTTATTTTTTACTGCTTCGCCAAAATTAGCGCTCCTATCATTGGATGGCGACGGTAAAAGTTCTCTAATAAAAAAATCCGCATTGCGAACGTCAAATGGTTTTAAGTCGTCCCATTTATTACCAGGAAAAGCATGTTCAAATACAGCACTTCTGGTAACGGGCTCGTGTGTTGGGGGTATTTCACTCATAGTTTAATTCCTAATTTTTTCTCAAACTTTTCTTTAAATTTTAACTTTACTATGGACTCAAGCAAGTCCGATCCGGCATAACCGGCCAACAGCGCTATCCTGAAATCTCCTTCCATAAAAGTAGCCGCAAACACTCCGATTGCCATGGCTACCGCCACGGACACAAAAAACCAGCCGTAATTTATCTGTTCTTCTTTTTTAAGAATTAAACTCTTGGCAATTCCCATTAACCCCCGAAGCGCCCCACCCAATAAACCGCCTAAGATTATTGCCAACATATAACCGGCCTCCTTTGACTTAAATATAACATAAGCGGGGTTATAATGTGGTCAATATGACGGACGTTTTCAGTCGCAAAAAAAGAAGCGAAATCATGTCACTGGTCAAAAATAAAAATACGGACATTGAATTGATTTTAAGGAAAAAACTCCGATTAAAAGGCTTCAGGTTGAGAACCAATTACAAAATTTTTGGAAAACCGGATATCGTTTTGCCCAAATTTAAAGCGGCGATCTTTTGCGACGGTGACTTTTGGCACGGCAGAAAGTATAAAAAAGAGGGAAAAAACTATAAAAGGTTTTGGAGAAATAAAATCGAAACCAATATTAAACGGGATAGATCGGTTAATAATGAGCTGAAAAAACTCGACTGGACGGTTATCAGGTTTTGGAAATCGCAAATCTTGAAAAATCCGGACAAATGCGTTGACGATATTATCAAAAGAATCCGAGTCTGATAAAATAACCTATGCCGAGTTTATCCAAATACGCCAAACAAATTTTATCCACAGTAAAGGAATTAAGCGGTGTTTTAATCCGGATCGGTCCGGAAAAACCGACGACTTCGGATAAAAAGAAAGTAATTGGATTTTTGGTGAAGATCCAGTCGATCAAAAAAGAAATAGTAAAGATTTTATTCAAGAAAAACGGCAAAGCTGTTAACGCCAGAGAAAGAATGTTGATGTATTTAAAAGCAAACGTCGGTAAAAAGGTAACCAGCAAGGAATTGGCCGAAGTTGGGAATATTTCCGAATTTGCCAGAAGAATCCGCGAGTTACGGCAAGAGCTTGGCGGCTGGCAAATATCTACCGGAATGAACCGTCCGGATTTGAGGCCCGACGAATACTTACTGGAAAATCTGGAACAAATACCGGTTTATGAAAGAATGAACGCCAAAGTTTGGGAGGAGGTTTTGAAACGAGATAACTTTACATGCCAAAATTGCGGTTGGAAAAAAGGCGATCCCCAAACCAATAATCGAAAATTTTTGGAAGTCCACCACAGAAATCCGGTTAAAGCAAAAGGGAAACCTACATCCGCAAACTTAATAACTCTTTGTAACTTTTGTCACGACGCCAAAAAAGTCTAGGATCGATAATTTTCATCAAGGTGTTTCTTAACCGCCAAAGCGATTTGATAAGCCAATTTTACCGGAACGGCATTACCGATTTGCCTGCCGACCGAAGTTTGTTTGCCGACGAACTCGAACTCGTCCGGAAAAGTCTGTAACCTGGCTCCCTCACGTAAAGTAATCGATCTGTTTTCCGAGGGATGTAGATATCGCCCCTTTTCCGGTTTGTAAAATTCGGTTCTGACTGTTAAGGACGGTTTATCCCACCAGAGCCGGCCGAAGACATCGGTACTACCGGTCGGTTTGTTAAGCCAACAATCAGGTTGTAGCTCTTTGGGTAGATTGAACCGGTTGCCCCCGGCAGGAACGGCCGCATAGCGTTTCATAGAAAGAGGCGAGGGGTTTCTGCTTACATGCCAATTTTTACCATTAGGCTTAAGAGACAAGCCCTCAAACGCTTTCCTGACGCTTACCCAATTTTTTTGATTGGGGTTAAAGAGGTCCCGTTCAAGCTTATTTGTGTGTGTCGGCCGGGGATGAACCAAACCGTTTTCTATCCGGGCCGCCAAGACTATCGCTCTCTGTCTTCTCTGGGGGACGCCGTAATTCGCCGCATTAAGAACATCTGATTTAATGTGATAACCGAGTTTTTCGGTGACTTTCTTAACTTCGGCAAATTCTTGAGATTTTAAAAGTTCCGGCACGTTTTCCATCGCCCAAACTTTTGGTTTCAACAAAGTCACAATTCTAAGGTATTCACGCCAGAGTTGATTGCGTGGATCGTCGGCAAGTTTTTTACCCAATGCGCTAAATCCCTGACATGGTGGTCCACCGATAATCACGTCTACCATTTCGCCGGTTAATTTTAAAATCGTTTTATTGTCCACTTTTCGGATATCGCCGCAAATTACGTTGGTATTCTTAAAATTTTTTCTATAGGTTTCACAACTGTCTTTGTCAAAATCAACGGCCAGTTTCGATTCAAATCCGGCCATATGAAATCCTAAAGTCATACCTCCGGCCCCGGCGAATAAATCAACCACTTTATATTTTCCGTTTTGTTTCATATTTATTGCCTAATTAATCCGGCAAATTTTCCTCTAATTTCTAATTTCTTTGGATAAATATATTGATATTTCTTATTTCTGGGTTCCAGAAAAATTTTACCATTTTTTTCTCGATAAACTTTTAAGGTTGCCCCTTTTTCGGTAACAGCAACAATTCTATCTCCATTGACTGCCGTTTTTTGATGTTTAACAATAATAGTATCTTCGTTTAAAATGCCGTCTTCTACCATACTGTCACCTTGAACTTTTAAGGCATAAAAATTTCCTTTTTGAGGAATCATAGAGACCGGTATGTGGATAGGTTCAGGATTTTCATACGGCTCGATCGGTTGACCGGCGGCAATATATCCGAGCAAAAAGACTTCGCGAGTGGCACTGTTGGGAATAATTCCCCTCCACGTGTTTCCTTCTTTGTCTAAAAACCCTTTTACTCTAAGAGTCTCAATAAATCGATGAATCGTCGGAACAGATTTTTTAAAATATTTGGCTATTTCTGACAGAGAAGGGGAATATCCCTCCTTTTTATAGAAATCGCCGATAAAATCCAATATCTGTTTTTGTTTCGGGGTCGGATTAACAAACATACCCTTGACTTATAATTTACCTATATGCTAATATTTTACTAATATTTTTCTTAGACTGTCAAGCAGTAGTTTAAGGAGTTATTTTGTATGTCAGATTATCACGTAGTTAAAAATCAAAGCGGCGGTTGGGACGCTAAGCAGGATAACGCTCAAAGATCAAGTTTTCATGCTGATACTCAATCAGAAGTAGAATCAGCGGCGAAGCGATTTGCGGCTAATTCCGGCGGCGGAGAAGTCAGAATTCACGGGCTCGACGGCAGAATACGAGATAGTGATACTGTTCCACCGGCTCGAGATCCATTCCCACCCAGAGACAAGAGACACTAACGCTTATGACAAAAATAATTTTTACCGGCAGATTTTATTGTAAGCTATGTAGTAAAAATATTGACATGCCTTTATATGGTGACGAGGATTTGAATTTTACCCAGGAAGAGAAAATTGAAGCAGTTGACTGGCTGAAACACTTTCATTGGATAGACTATCACCGCCTCTGTGCGATTTGCGGGGAAATTGTTAAATCTGGAAATTTAGAACTGTTAATAAACAATGGTAAAACCGTTATTCACAAAAATTATTCCGACGAGTATGTAAAAATTAAAAGAGGGAATAGATTTGGTCCTTTATTAATTGTCCACACTGATTGCTTGTTGGAAAAGCAAAAAGTTAATAAAGATGAGTAGCGTTTTAATAAGTGACGAGGCTTATAAATATGACCAAAACAAAGGGGCCGTTTTGGTTTTGGCTGGTCCGGGAACTGGTAAGACTTGGCAGTTGGCACAAAGAATAAAATTTTTAACTGAATCGAAAAACATACCCCCAGAACAAATTACGGTTATAACTTTCACGAACGAGGCAGCAAAGGAAATGAGGGCAAAATTAAAAAAACAAGGAGGTAACGAATTCATTCCTGATGACAAAAGACCCGACAATATCAGAACAATGCACAGTTTAGGTTATAAAATTCTTACTGATAACTTAAAACAGCTTGGTCTCAAAAAGAATCTTGGAGTTGTTGAAAACAAACAAAGTAAAAAACCAATTTTTTTGGATGCCGCAATTTCGCTTGGATTTACCGAAATAGACTCTAAAGAAGCGATGCTTGATAGGACGACAGCAAATGTTGGACGGTCGACAAAGTCGGCCCAGATAAACGCAAATTACGAAAAAATATTAAGGGTTTGTAATTATGTTGATTTCGACGATCAAATTACTCTAGCTAACAAGGTAATGGAGTCCAACGAAAAAATTAGAAACAAGTATTCATCCAATGCGAAATATTTGCTAGTGGATGAATATCAAGATATCAACGCCGATCAATTTAAGATGATAGACCTCTTAAGCAAGGATAATAAGAACGGATTGTTCGTCGTTGGTGACGACGATCAAAGCGTGTATAACTTTCGCGGAAGCACTCCGCAATTTATCAGAAATTTTATGAAAAACTCTGAAGGAAAAGGCACTATTATTCAGATGCAAACTTCAAGAAGATGTCCCAAAAACATTTTAGAATGTTCCAATGCAGTAGTCGTTCAATACGATAAATCTAATAGGTTGGATAAAGGAAGTTATAATTATATTAGAACTGATCCGGGTAAAGTTGTTATTCATGATTGTCCGAGTGACGACAGAGAAGCGGAGATAATATTAGCAATCATAAAACAAGACATTCAATCTTTATCGCCATGCGAGAATTGTAAGCAGACTCCAAAATTTTCATACTACATTTTAGTCCCTGATAAAAATTATGCCCAGAAAATTCAAGAGAAATTCAGGAATTCGGATTTATCCCTAGACTCTAAGTTTGAAGAAAAAAGTGACGGACTAAGCACTTTTTTTGCAATTAAAAAGTGGTTAACTAACCCTAATGATAGTATCTTGACTAGACGAATTGTTGATCTTTTTATAGAATCCGGGTCTATATCCAGCATTCCTTCGTCTCGGGCAAGAAATGCGTCAAAGCTAAAAATGAGAGTACAAGGGTTAAATAAAATCGCCTCGCTTTGGGGAAAAGTAAAAACTGATAACCAACCTTTATTTGAAATACTGAAATCCCTCTCTGAAAAAGACGCATTGGTAACTGAAATTTATGGCAAATTAGACGAATTAAAAACTTCATATGAGAATGATGATCTCGAAGATTTTATCGGAAAAGTGGTTTTATACGTTAGGCCTTGGGCTTCTATTAAGAAATTTTTTGAAAATATAAGTAATGTCTTTCTCAATGAGAATTCCGAGTCTAGCGTTAGGGTGCTCACGTTAAGAAAAGCTAAGGGACTCCAAGCTAAAATGGTATTTATCGTCGGACTGGAAAATGAAGTAATTCCAAGGAAAACGAAAAGTGCTGAAGAACTAGCCGAGGAAGCGAGGATTTTATTTGTTGGAATGACGCGAGCCGAAGAACAATTACACCTTTTTCATTGTCGAAAGAGATCTGGTTCTTCAACTTTCAAGCAGAGTCCGAATAAAATTAATCCATCTATATTCTTGAATTGTCTTCCGAGTGGTAAGTATGAATCAAGATGGCATCCAGCAAAAAATTAACCCCCCTCCCCGCGAAGCGAGGCCGCAGGAGCGGCCGAGCGGAGCGGCAGATTCCCGGTTTAAAGCGAAGCGAACCCCGCCGGAGGCGGGGTGAGCGGAGCGAAGCGGTTAACAGTTGGCGGGTTGGCGGTTGGCAATTGGCAGTTAAAGATGGTCAACGATGTCCTGTTGGAGTGTTGGCTTTTGGCCGTTGGTTGCCGGTCATCCGGCTACTGGCGGTCGGTTAACCGGGTTCTACTATCAACTCCCGGCGATCCCGGCCGGTTTCACCCGGCGGCCCGGAGAACCGAACCAACCCGGATTAACCGTTTAGCCTGGTAGATGACACCCTTATTGCCGTTTAACTTAGCTTCTTGTTTTAGTTGGTCGGCGTTGGTCGTGGCCGCTAACAGGATTGTCGGCGCCGATCCGTCCGGCGCCGCCATGTCGGCCGAGCTGTCGCAGTTAGCGGCCTCTGTTGGTTTTATGTTAGACTTACCGTAGGTTAATTTGAAAAAAGTCCGAGTGTCGTCGTAAACCCGCTCCAGATTGCGAACTGTCGCGGCGGCGCCGAGCGCCGCCGGGTGGCTAACAGAGAGAAAATAAGCTTTTTTGGGAAGATACGAAAGAGAGAAAAGCGGGATAAAAAAAGAAAAAAATAACCACTGTTTAAGCAATTGAATTAGATATCAGGATTAATAGTTTTATCGAAGTCAAACCTGGTCAAAGGCTCTAAATTTTCTTTTTGTTTAGCAGTGACATATAACCGGCCATTACTCCGTACATGCCTGACACGTTCTAAGCACTGACTATTGACAAACATAACCCGAAGTTAGATATTTATATTAATGCCCAAGTATTTTATCTACGCCAGAAAATCCACCGACGACGAGGAAAGACAGTTGCTATCCATCCCTGCCCAGATTGATGAACTTCGCACCTTTGCCCAAAAAGAAAATTTAGAGGTAATTGATACCCTGATTGAAAGCAAAACCGCCAAAAAGCCCGGCCGGAAAATCTTTAATGACCTGTTATCCCGGATTGAGTTAGGTGAAGCCGACGGCATTATCGCTTGGCACCCGGACAGATTGGCCCGAAACGCGGTTGATGCCGGCCGGATCATTTACTTACTCGATACCAAAAAACTGGTTGATCTTAAATTTCCCACGGTCATGTTCCAAAACAACCCCCAGGGCTTGTTTATGCTGTCAATCGCCTTTGGCCAGAGCAAATACTATGTCGATTCTTTGAGCGAAAATACCAAAAGGGGATTAAGGCAAAAGATTCGCCTGGGCGGCTATCCCTCATTGGCCCCGATAGGGTATCTTAACGACCGGCTGACTAAAACCGTGGTGATAGACAACAAAAAAGCGCCGGTTATCCTTAAAGCTTTTAACTTATACTCTACCGGCAATTACTCCATGAAGGCGATCAGTCGGTTTTTAGCCGGTAACAATGTCTTTGGCGTCCGGGCCAATAAACAAATGAAAGTGGATATTGTTAAGCGGATTTTAACCAACCCTTTTTACTACGGCTATTTTCGCTATAACGGCGAACTCTTTCCCGGAAAACATAAAGCCTTAATCACCAAGAAGTTTTTTGATCAAGTTCAGGCGGTAGTAGCTAAACGAGGCTATATCCGGCCGGAACCCTACAATCTCCCCTTTGCCGGGTTTATTAAGTGCGGTCAGTGCGGCTTTACTATTACCGGTGAAACTAAGACCAAGTTTTACAAGGGCACTAACCGTTCGGCCCGCTATACCTACTACCGCTGTACCCGGAAAAACAAACACATTGATTGTCACCAGCCGTTTATCCGGGAAGAAGATTTAGTTAACCAATTAAACGGGCTGATCAAAAAACATTCTATTCCCGATGAGTGGGGGAAAGAGTTTTATCAAAGAATCGACGGTGAGGAAAAGCTGATTACCCAATCCCTGGTTGAGTCCAGCCAGGCGGTTAAATTGCAACTGGCTGGTATTAAAAGCCGGCTTGACCGGTTGTTGGAATCTTACCTGGACAAAGTGATTGACCGGGACGACTATTTGGAAAACAAAAACCGGCTGGTGGGCCAAAAGAAGAATTTGGAAGAACAGCTGGTCAATCTCTATGACTCCCAAACTGCCTGGCTCGGACCTTTCCGGAATTGGGTGAAACTGGCCTTACAGGCCAAGGAAATTGCCGATTCTACGACCGATTACAACTCCAAACGCCAATTTTTGTTAAACAGCGGCTCGGACTTTAAGTTAAAAGACAAAAAAGCTTATTTTCTCTCTGTTAGCCACCC
>Ga0209211_10013511_pt1 | contig 10116 bp, 7 predicted proteins | sample RifGroA2_FD_183992 | JGI IMG/M metagenome (GOLD analysis project Ga0209211, IMG submission 183992) | Groundwater microbial communities from Rifle, Colorado, USA - Groundwater A2 (SPAdes) (version 2) | ecosystem: Environmental > Aquatic > Deep subsurface > Groundwater | place: Rifle, Colorado...
CCCCCTGCTTTTTCACCAGCCAGAACAGATGCTGCGTGGTGTTGCGTTGCGTTTCCAGCGCGCGGTACTGTTTCGCCACTTCGGCCTGCTCGGCCAGATGCACCAGTTGTTTTTCCAGTTCCTGCAGGATGTCGCTGACGCGCAGCAGGTTGTCGCGCGTATCGCCGATGCGCAGCTCGGTCTCGCGGCGCCGGTCGCGGTATTTTGACACGCCCGCCGCCTCTTCGAGGAACACGCGCAGCTCCTCCGGTTTCGCCTCGATGATGCGCGAGATCATGCCCTGCTCGATGATCGCGTAGGCGCGCGGTCCCAGCCCGGTGCCGAGGAAAATATCGGTGATGTCCTTGCGTCGCACATGCTGGTTGTTGATGTGGTAGCTGGATTCGCCGTCGCGCTGCAGGATGCGCTTGATGGAAATCTCCGCGTAGCTCGACCACTGCCCGGCGGCCTTGCCCAGCGAGTTGTCGAAAATCAGCTCCACGCTGGCGCGCGACACCGGCTTGCGCTTGCTCGTGCCGTTGAAGATCACGTCCTGCATGGTCTCGCCGCGCAACGCGGAAGCCTTCGATTCGCCCAGCACCCAGCGCAGCGCATCGATCACATTCGACTTGCCGCAACCGTTCGGCCCGACCACGCCCACGATTTGACCCGGCAACGCTATGTGCGTGGGATCAACGAAGGATTTGAAGCCAGCGAGTTTAATCTGGGAAAGACGCAATTTGGGTATCGCAACGTTATAATGCGCGCTATTCTAACCGAAGCGGGACACCTCACCAAATGGCTACGCAACCCGATAAAACGCTGGAAACTTTCCCCAACCCGAACCCGCGGCGCGATTACCATATCCACATGGAAATCCCTGAGTTCACCTGTCTGTGCCCCAAGACAGGCCAGCCGGATTTCGCCACGCTGACCCTCGATTACATCCCCGGCGAGAAATGCGTCGAACTGAAGAGTCTCAAGCTGTATATCTGGTCGTTCCGCAACGAAGGGCATTTCCACGAGGATGTCACCAACCGCATCCTCGACGATCTGGTCGCCGCCACCGAGCCTCGTTTCATGCGCCTCACCGCGAAGTTCTACGTGCGCGGCGGCATCTTCACCAACGTGGTCGCGGAACACCGCCAACCGGGTTGGATGTCTCAGCCACTGGTGGATTTGACGCAGTTCGAGACACAGTCGAATACGCGGGAGTAAGAGGGTGGTTATATCAGGGCAATAGGCCGCTGCTTCGCCGCATGAATGACCTCTACTACCAAACACCGCGCAATATCGAATCGATGTTATCGGATTTGGAGAATATGCCCCAAGCCTCAGCGTGTTCTGTTAGTCACGCGTCTTTCTGTCTATCGCCCCGGCGGGTATCATGCCGACAAATGCCACAAAAACTCGCGATGATCGGTAAGCTCCTGTTTTTCGTAGCCACCTGCCTGCTTGCACTGTTTTCCAATGCTGGTCAGGCCGACGATACCTGGCTCAAACCCGGCGCAAACGGTCAGCCTGAAGTGCAGCTTTATTTTTTCTGGTCGCTTACCTGCCCGCACTGCACCGAGGCGCATCCTTACATCGAGGCAATACCACGGGCGCGCCCGTGGGTGAAGTTGCATGCTCTGGAACTCACCCGCCATCCGGAAAACGCCCGCCAGTATCAGGACATGGCGCGGCAACTGGGTGAAGACGCGGCTTCTGTCCCAGCGCTGCTGTTCTGCGGCGAGATGCATGTCGGCTGGGGCAGCGACGAAACCACCGGCGCGAGGATTCGCCAGCGCCTCGACGACTGCCGTGCGCGCGCCATAGGCAGTGGGCGGGGCGGCGCGATGATGGCGCCAGCGCCGCCGCCCGAACCTATCCATCTACCGCTGATTGGCGCCGTCGACCCCGCTAGCCTCTCATTGCCGACGCTCACCCTCGTCATCGCCGGGCTGGATGCCTTCAACCCCTGCGCCTTCTTTGTGTTGTTGTTTTTGCTCTCTATGATGGCGCACCAGAAGAGCCGCAGCCGCATGCTGGTTATCGGCGGCATCTTTGTGCTGGTATCTGGCATCATGTATTTCGCCTTCATGGCCGCTTGGCTGAATATCTTCCAGCTATTCGGCCACCTTGCCTGGGTTACGTTGGCTGCGGGTGCGTTGGCAGTCTTCGTTGGCGCGGTGAACGTGAAGGATTTTTTCCGCTTCGAGAAGGGCTTTACGCTGTCCATCCCGGAATCTAAAAAGCCCGGAATATTCCGTCTCAGCCGCGCCATCCTCAACGCCGACAGCTTGCCGGCCATGCTCGCCGCCACGATATTTTTGGCCGTCGCAGCCAACTTTTACGAGCTGTTATGCACGGCAGGCTTCCCCATGGTCTATACGCGCCTGCTTACCCTGGCAGACCTTGCTCCCGCTGCGCGCTATGGCTATCTCGCTGCCTATAATTTGATCTACGTCCTGCCGCTGGCGCTGATCGTCGCCGTTTTTGCCAGCAGCCTCGGCGCGAGAAAACTCACGGAGCGCGAAGGCCGGTTGCTCAAGCTGATGTCCGGCGCGATGATGCTGGAGCTGGGCACTTTGCTGCTGCTGGCGCCGGATTACATCAGCCGGATCGGCATCGCCTTCGGGCTGATGGCGGTAGCAGTCGGGATTACTTGGATTGCCGCCCACCTGACGAAACATCGCGGAGAGAGAAACGGAAAATGAAAACGGGGCAGATGAAATTTTCTGTGCCGATAATTTAGCTACCCCAGAATTCGGCCTGTTTGGCGAAACGCCGGACGGCCTTGCGCAATGCAGCGAGCTGGCGCGACAGACCATGCGCGATCCAGCCCTTGGCCAGCGCAACCGCTTCCCGGTGCGTGGCTAATTCCGGCAGCGCCGCCAGTTCGTCCAACAGGCGGTGCGCTACCGCCACATCGTTGATCTGCCCGAGCACCTCCTGCACCTCGCTCAATGCGGAGAGGAATGCTGCGGTTTTTTGTTTATCATATAGCGCGGCGAAGAATTCCGCGCTGTATCTCAGCTTCTTGGCGAGGATGCGCAGGGCGTGCAGCCGCTTGTCATCGAGGGTATCCAGTTGCCGCCCGGTTTGGGCGAATTGCTTGGCCAGCTTGCGCAGACGGCGGGTGGCGAAATCCTGCACTGGCGGCACGGTAGTTTTTTGCGGTGACCGCCAGTATTCGCCATTCATCCACAGGGCAAAGCGCAAAATCAGCCGCTGCAATTCGCGCGCCTGTTTTGCGCCACGCAACCCGGCATAACACGCCGCACGCTGCCGCTCGCTGATTGCCAGCAAGGCCTGCAACCCTGCATGGCCGGCCATCCGCGCGCATATTGGTTGCACCGTCTGCGCGATGAACACATCCCATTCGCGGGTTCGCCCCAGCGCGACGCACAACGCCGCGATTTCGCCGCCCAATGCGCTCAGCGATTCGTCGGCGCTGAATTTTTCGGCCATGCGCAGCACCACGCGCAAACGCCGCAGGGCGACTCTCATCTGGTGCAGGTATTCGGCATCGTCGCTGGTCATTGCCCCGCGCAAATTGCCCTGCAAATGCAGCAGGCATGACCAGATCAGCGCTTGCAGCGCATCTGCCAGCGTATCGTTTTTGGCGATGCCCGGCGCATCGCCTTTAACCGGCCTGTCGGCATATCCCGTCAGCAGCCGGTAACCATGTTCCGCCTTGCTGACTGCTTCCAGCTCGAACGGCACGATTTCCAGCAGTTCCAGCGCCAGCTCGAACAACTGGCACGGCTCGCCGGATTTCAGCTCCAGTTCCAGTTCGCAGATCGGTGTGCTGCGCTGTTCGGTGCGCACCTCGCCGCGATCTATGCACAGCTCGATTTGCGCGCCCTGCCAGTTCAGCATGCGGCTAATGCGGGAAAAATCGGTGATGAAAACCGGCTGCAATTTCTTGCGCAACGGCTGGGGCAAATGCTTCCCCAACTCCGCTGCTTGCGGCGAGGAAAAATCCAGTACCGCACGGCTCACCGGTATCTCCCACTCGTTGCGCTGATGCATCCCCGCTTTGACCGAGCCGCCGCCCTTCAAGGTTTGCAGCCATTGCCGCCCGGCGCGGCGCAGGCGCAACGCCATTGCGGATTTGTGCAATTCGAGTTTTGGAGTGTCGAAGTAAATATTGTAGAGGCGGCCAGTGGTCGGGCGTGCAACCTGGTGCGCCTTGAGCAGCGGATGGCGCTTTAGCCTGGCAAGCTGCTCCGGGGCAATGCGCAATTTGAGTTCGGTTTCGACTGCCATGTCTGCCTTAAACAAAGCGTTGAAGTGTTTACTATAGCAGGCAATCGGAAAACACGAAGCATCGAAAGCCGCTTGTGATGCTTTGAAATAAGGCGTTTAATTCAGCGCCGCTTCGGCGCACGCATGGCTCGCTCTACAAACGGCTCACCCGATAAGTGGGTGGTTATCGAAGGCGCAAGAGCCGAGCATCACGTGATTTTTATATAAATACAAATAGTTGGCTGCATTTTTCGAGGAGATAGGAGAGAATATGAATACCGATTGGCTGGCGCAACCCTGTGCCGTATTAAACGAATCAACGCGTACTGCAGCACTGAAACGTCAAGGGCAACTCACCAAGCCGCCTGGCTCATTGGGCAGGTTGGAAGCCATTGCGGTGCAATTGTCCGCGATGCAAGGCACGGACAAACCGTTGATGGAGCACGCCCATATCAGCATCTTCGCCGCAGATCATGGCGTCGCGGCAGAGGGTGTGTCCGCTTTCCCACAGGCTGTCACGGCGGAAATGGTGCGCAACTTTGCGCGCGGTGGTGCGGCGATCAGCGTGCTGGCAACATGCTTGAAAGCCACGCTGGAAGTCGTCAATCTCGGTACGGTGTCGCCGGTCGAACCGCTGGCAAACGTGCGCGATGAACGCATTGCGGCGGGTACGGCCAATCTTGCGCGTGATTCAGCGATGACCGAAGCGCAGTTGGATGCAGCATTGCAAGCCGGGCGGACAGCGCTGTTGCGCGCAAAGCAGGATGGCGCTCAACTGTTTATCGGTGGTGAAATGGGCATCGCCAACACCACCTCGGCAAGTGCCGTCGCCTGCGCACTGTTGCATGAATCGCCGCAATTACTGGCAGGCCCAGGTACCGGGCTGGATGGCAACGGCGTGGCGCGCAAGGCTATCGTAATCCAGCGCGCGCTGAATCTGCATCAGGCCAATCTGGCGCAACCGCTTGACGTGATGCGCCACCTGGGTGGTTTCGAGATCGCCGCGCTGACCGGCGCGTATTTGGCCGCCGCGCAAAACGGCATCCCGGTTCTGGTGGACGGTTTCATCAGCTCGGTTGCGGCGCTGGTCGCGGTACGCCTTAATTCGCATGTGAGCGGCTGGTTGATGTTCGCGCATACCTCCGCCGAACCCGGCCATCAGTGCGTGCTTGCCGCACTCAATGCGCAACCGCTGTTACAACTCGGCATGCGGCTGGGCGAAGGCAGCGGTGCCGCAATGGCCGTGCCGCTGCTGCAACTGGCCTGTGCATTGCATAACGGGATGGCAACATTTGAGGCGGCGGGAGTGTCTGGGAAAATTTGAGGGTGCCTCTAAAAACCCGCATTTGCGAGCATCCGCTACGCGCCTTGCATTTTGGCAAACCCTGAATTTCTAGAGGTGTACTTGATTTGAGCGCAGAGCAAAATCTTTACCGATGGTAACGCGGCAGCAGGGCGCTTTTTTGCTGGGCAATGTTTTGAAAGGCAAATGGAATTAACCTAAATAATCCAATAGATCGGTCGGGCTTCAGCCCGACAAGTCGGGTTAAAACACGGCCTACAACCCCTTGATTTACCGATGCCTCAAATGCTAACGGACAATCTGGAATTAAAGGGTAGTTCGAGGTGCGAAGCGCATCGACAGGTCAATCGCCGTGACATCCTTAGTCAGTGCGCCGATTGAGATCCGATCCACGCCGGTTTCCGCAACCATGCGCACGCTTTCCAGCGTGATGCCGCCGGAGGCTTCCAGTTCTGTGTGCCCGGCGGCGTGTGCTACGGCGAGACGCATATCGACGAGGGAAAAATTATCGAGCAGTATCAGCTTGGCGCCCGCGCTGATCGCCTCGAAAAGCTGTGGCAGGTCTTCCACTTCAATCTGGATGGGTACTCCAGCCGGGGTGGTGCGGAACGCCTGTTCCAGCACCAAACCGATGCTGCCTGCTGCGGCGATGTGATTCTCCTTGATCAGCACACCGTCGAACAGCCCGATGCGCTGGTTGTGTCCGCCGCCGACGAGCACCGCGTGCTTTTGCGCGATGCGCAGTCCCGGCAGAGTTTTGCGCGTGTCCATGATTTTTGCCTTGGTTCCTGCCACGGCCTCCACATAGCGCCGTGCCAGCGTGGCGGTACCGGACAGCATTTGCAGAAAATTCAGCGCGCAACGCTCCGCACTGAGTAAAGCGCGCGCGTTGCCCTCTACTTCGCACAGTTGCTGATCGGGCAGCATGATGCTGCCTTCCGGTATTGCCCAGTGGATTTTGCAGTTGGGGTCAAGCCTGAAAAAACATTCTTCGAACCACAGCGTACCGCACAGCACCGCTTCCTGCCGCGCGATGACGCTGGCCGAGGCGGCCTGCATGGGCGGGATCAATTGCGCGGTCAGGTCGCCGTCGCGAAGGTCTTCCTCCAGTGCGGCGGATACATTGAGTTCGATGTGCGATGTCAGCGAATGTGGGAGCATGATTTGCTTTAGCGGCACTCCAGAGATGCGGCATTCAGGGAATATTTCTTTCGGGTTGCTTTTCCAAATGGCAAAGGTTTAGCGTATATTTCCATTTTCGCACATTTCAATTATTTTCCCATTAACGATTTCCAAGGAGAGAAGCCATGCGTAATTATTTTTGGGCAATATGTCTGGCTTTATTGCTCAGCGGCTGCGGCTACAACACCTTTCAAACCACCGATGAACAGATTAAGGCGAGCTGGGCGGAAGTGCTGAACCAGTACCAGCGCCGCGCCGATCTGATTCCCAATCTGGTGAACACCGTCAAGGGTTTCGCCGCGCAGGAGCAAGCCGTGCTGCTCGGTGTTACCGAAGCGCGCGCCAAGGTCGGCAGCATCCAGGCCACGCCCGAACTGATCAACGACGCGCAGGCCTTCACCAAATTCCAGGCCGCACAGGGTCAATTGTCTTCGGCATTGAGCCGTTTGCTGCTGGTGTCGGAAAACTATCCGCAACTGAAATCCGACGCGAACTTCCGCGACTTGCAGGCGCAACTGGAAGGTACCGAAAACCGCATCACCGTGGCGCGCAATCGCTACATCAAGGCGGTGCAGGAATACAACATCACGGTGCGCTCCTTCCCGACCAACCTGACCGCGATGCTGTTCGGTTACAGCGTGAAACCGTCTTTCACGGTGGAGAATGAGCAAGAAATTTCCCGCCCGCCGACGGTGGATTTTGCCGCACCCAAACCCGCCACACCTGATGCTGCCGCTCCGGCAAAATAATTGAAAACATTAGTGCAACTTGTTCTGCTCGCGCTGCTGCTGATCGGGGCAGCGCGGGCCGAAGTTGCCGTACCGCCTCTCAAGCACCGCGTCACCGACCTCACTGCGACGCTGGATGCAAAACAAACCGAATGGCTGGAATCACGCCTCGCCGAGTTTGAAGCGAAGGAGGGCGCGCAGCTTGCGGTGCTGATCGTGCCGACCACGCAACCGGAAACTATCGAGCAATTCAGCATCCGTGTAGTCGAGGCGTGGAAGCTGGGGCATAAAAAGGTGGATGATGGTGTTTTATTGCTGGTGGCCAAGGATGACCGCAAACTGCGCATCGAGGTGGGTTATGGGTTGGAAGGCGTGCTGCCTGATGCCACAGCCAAGCGTATCATCGCCGAAACCATCACACCTTTTTTCAAGAATTGCGAGTTTTATGCAGGAATCAACGCCGGTACAACGGCGATGATGCAGGTGATCAATGGAGCGCGCTTGCCTCCACCACAGAAAATTACTACCCCTCCATCACAGCCAGTTGCAGAAAAAAACTGCGTCATTGTGGAACCCCTGCCTCCACCACAACTATCCCCATCGCAATTGTCTTCACCGCACCTGTCTGTATCGCAGCGGGGGGGAGTATTTAGCGTAATTAAAGAAGAATTGCTCACCGCTTTTAAGAACTTTCTACTTTTCGCTGTTATGGGACTTATTGCGATTTTAATATTTCCGATCCTTCTGCTTGGCGGTATTGGTGGTGGTAGAGGCGTGGTTGGCGGCGTAGTTGGTGGCGTAGTTGGCGGGGGCGGCAGTTTCGGCGGCGGTGGCCGGGCTGCGGTGCGGCGCACTTTTCCATCGCACGCGCTGGATGCAATCGAGCGCGCCATCCGCGAAACCGAGGCAAAGCATGATGGTCAAATTCGCTTCGCAGCCGAGGCTACATTGGATATCAAGTCATTGCGGGCGGGGAAGTCTGCACGCGAACGGGCGATTGAGGTGTTTTCTCAATTGCGCGTATGGGATACCGAACACAACAACGGCGTGCTGATTTATTTGTTGCTGGCGGATCGGAATGTCGAGATTGTTGCTGATCGGGGTATACACGCCAGGCTGGGCCAGGAAACATGGGAAGCGATTTGCCGCGAGATGGAAGCGGCGTTCCGCGAAGGACAGTTTGAAGCAGGTATGCTGGCCGGGATACATGCCGTAGGCGAGCATCTGGTGCACCATTTTCCGGCACACAGCGGCAAACCCAATGAAATGTCGGATAGCCCGGTAGTGTTGTAGTAAACAGTGCGGTCAAAGCAAGTTTCAATATATAGTTTGTAGCTACCGTGTTGCTTGAACGGGGGTGTGTGAGTGGTAGTAAGTTTTAGTGGGCAGACAAGGCTATGCCTCAAATTGCCTGCCATGCTGGCCGGGAATTTTTGTTTGGCTTGTACTCACTGACATTGGCAGCGCCCTCTCTTTCCGGCATAATTCGCACTGCCGCTCAGACCAATGGGAGAGTGTGTCGCTCAGTACCGTTTCACGGACTAGGACACCGCCGAAGGCGCAACACCCGCAACCGCTCAGGCACAAGGAACCATTGGCGCAGGCAAATCTGGAGAGCGCCGCATTACGCGGCCACCGAAGGGGCACGCAACGCGAGTTGTAATCTCTCAGGTACCGAGGACAGATGGGGCGCAGCACGGTTTCGTGCTGCGCCTTTTTTATTTTTAGAAAGCCCATTTTCGGAAAGCCAATATGACGTTAAAACAAACTTCGCTGAATGAAACACACCGCACCATGGGCGCAAAGATGGTCGATTTCGGCGGCTGGGACATGCCGGTGAATTATGGTTCGCAAATCGACGAGCATCACCAGGTGCGCAACGATTGCGGCATGTTCGACGTGTCGCATATGCGCGTGGTGGACATCAAGGGCAAGGGTGCGCGTGATTTCCTGCGCTACCTGCTGGCAAATAATGTGGACAAACTCACCACGCCCGGCAAGGCGCTGTATTCCTGCATGTTGCTGGAAAACGGCGGGGTGATCGACGACCTGATCGTGTATTTCATGGAGGAGCAGTGGTTCCGCATCGTGGTGAATGCGGGCACTGCCGACAAGGACATCGCGTGGATGAGGCAGCAGGTTGTCGAGCACGCGAAGGCACATCCCGAGTGCTACGTGACGAGCGACGATGGAGCAGAAAGTGAAAGTTGCGCGGAAAGCGAAGCTTTAGCTCCGGAGGAGGCAGTCAGGAGAGTACCGAATGCCTATCTGTTTGGGGACATGAGCCAGGAAGAGGCTGCGGCCCTCATGTTCGAGAAACCGGGCGAGGAACAGACGGAAAAGCCGCCGCTGGATATCGCCGACCATCCCGAGCTATCGATCATCGCGATTCAGGGCCCGCATGCTCGGGAGAAGCTCTGGGAATCGATGCCCGGTAGCCAGAAGCTGACCGAGAACCTCGCATCTTTCAGCGCCGTCGTGGTGGGTACGATGTTTATCGCGCGTACCGGTTATACCGGCGAAGACGGTTTCGAGGTGATGCTTCCCACCGTCGCCGCGCCGTACTTCTGGAATTCTCTGGTGGAAAATGGCGTCGAGCCGTGCGGGCTGGGGGCACGCGATACCTTGCGCCTCGAGGCCGGCATGAACCTGTACGGGCAGGATATGGACGAAAGCGTGAATCCGCTGGAA
>Ga0209211_10013512_pt1 | contig 10116 bp, 4 predicted proteins | sample RifGroA2_FD_183992 | JGI IMG/M metagenome (GOLD analysis project Ga0209211, IMG submission 183992) | Groundwater microbial communities from Rifle, Colorado, USA - Groundwater A2 (SPAdes) (version 2) | ecosystem: Environmental > Aquatic > Deep subsurface > Groundwater | place: Rifle, Colorado...
TTGCTTCCCAATTGCAACTCTGCTTTTGTAATCTTTGCAGCCTTGTTGAAGAAAACCGACACTGTAGGATTATTGGTGTTGATGCTAATTATTTCTTTGCCGGGATATCCCGTCATTTGCGAGCCATCGACTTTTATTTGGCTTATGCCAAAGGGAATAACGAGCGGCGTTTCTGTCAGCGTTATGTCAGCAGTAATAGTTCTGTCTGCTTCCACAGTTACTTCCACTTGCTCCGAGGTATCATAGCCGTCCTTAGAAGCAGTTATTTCGTAAGAACCTGCGCGTATACCTCGTATAAAATAATATCCATCAACATTCCCTTCTCTTCTAGTTATCCCTCTTACCTCTTCATCAATTCCAATGCTCACATCATTGATGCCATTGTTGTTACTGCCTTTTACAACGCCCTTTATATTTCCTAAAGTGCCCGGTGGTGCAGTAGTAACCTCAATATCTATAGTCTCTTTAAATTTCTGCCTTTTGTCAGGGGGGCTGGCAGTTTCTTCGACTTCAACAACGCATTCTCCAGGAGTAATACCAGTGAATTGGAATGTACTCCTTCCTGTATTTTCATCTCCATAAATCCGGCATGTGCAAATGCTGTTGTGAGTCTTTTCTTTGTCGCAAATAAACTCAAAGTTATTCATTCCTACATATTCAACCTTGTATAAATTTGATGTTTCTCCTACTATTATGGAATCTGGAGTTTCTACAGGAACATATTCATTGCCTCCATTCCCTATTATCATCTTTTTAATTGACAGTTTCTTTTTCCCTACATTATATCTTACAGTAATATCTTTTTGCTCGCTTCTTTTATAACTGTCAATACATCCAATAGAGTAAATGTAATCTCCCACACTAGAGGGATTTAACAAAACAGAATGCTCATAAGCCCCACTTGTTAGGTATTCTGGAGTATTGCTAAATCTTATGGGACTATCAACTCCTATATTATTTTTATAGTCGCATTGCACTTTCTTGTTTGTGCTGACCTTAACATTCGTGTTGCACTCAACAAATGAATCTTCCCAGCTTTCAATCTTGCAAGAATCTGGCGGGGCTATTTTTTGTATTACTAATGGCGCATTTTCATCAATTTCGAATTTTATTGTTTCAGATGCTTTTGTGCTGGGGTTTACAGGCATTGCGCGGCTTCTGCACTCTATCTCAATCTTACCAGTTGCGCCGTCACTAAATCTATCAAGGCTTATGGTTTGGCTGTGCAAAACTACAGGTGATTGTTTGCTATCATCAAAATCAACAGAAGTGCCATCATCGATTTTGTAGTTGCAGAAAGTTTTCTGCAGTATCGGACTCCTATCACTACCTACTTTTCCGCTTTTTACAGTCTGGAAGCTGACTCCAATCTGCTTAGGCATTGAAACAACAATAGTTTCTCCATCATTCGGTTTGTAGTCTGGCAGAACTTTCATGCCTTTAATCTCAATGTTATCAGGACTCCTAAACTCAGGCTTGTTGGTGTCCACGATTATTGTTACTGTTATTGTGCTGGTATAAACTCCATCATTGCAGGTTACATCAATTGTCTGCTCACCCAAATCTGCAAGCACAAAGCGGGTTATGCTGTGCTTGTATGTAGGTTGCTCGAGTTCCTCAAAGTTAAATCCGCCTGCCCCTCTCCCAATCGCATAAGTGCAGGATGCCTTGTTATCTGTAAACAAATCTACTCTCGGATTTGCATCAGAAGAAATATATTCCATGGGCTCTATCTTAAGAGGCAACACATTCACAACAAAACTAACTTTTTTTGTAGTTATATAATTTCCAGCGAAATCGTGGGCATCAACGGCAATTTCATATTCTCCTTCTTTCAGCCATATTTCTCCTTTCATTCTTACAACTTTTTTTGCCCCATCTTGTATCGGTTCAACTGGAGGGAAGAGGTTTTTGAGATTAAATTCTCTATCCCCCCCTTGAACAGCAGTTTCGCCAGCCTCAGCAAGATTCAATTTTGTATCTTTCCTGTCTTGAAGATCAGTCTTGTCAGTTATCTCAACTTTATCAATTTCAATGCCATACAATTCCTCAAAGTCAAGGGTTATTGGGACTTTTGATTTGTAGGTTGTTGTATCAGGAGTAGCGTCTGCTGCTAGTATTATACTTGGATGAGGCACGTCTCTTGTTGGTGATGCTTCAAGATCGACTAAAGTTTCAATGCCTTTTTTGATTGTTAGGGCTGGAGCAGTCGCTGAATCAACAATAACTTTTGAAGGGCATATTTTATCAACATCACCATTATCTTCTGGGCATGCATCCCCACTATCCATCTGAGTTTTGGTAGCTTCATCTTCTGCGTCAAATTCAAAGTCATATTCTATTCCTTCTGCCAAGTTTTCAAATGGAATCTGCATTATATTTGTAGAAGTTTTTATTACAGGAGATGCGGGATTTATTACTGCATTACTGTCTTTCTTCACAAATGCTTTTTTGGCTATTATGCTTCTGCCAGCACCATTATAGAAAATAGTCTTAATTGTAGGATTCATTGTGTTTGTATAAATTTTTCCGTTCTTGCTTATGCGATTACTACTTCCATCACTTTTTGTTATTTCAAAATAATTAATATTTGGCTCGTAGCTCCTTAAAGCAACTTTAATGCTCCTAGTTTCAGTATTGCCTTTATTTTTTGCAGGGTCTATAGAATAAATTTTTAGTGTGTAGTCCCCTTCCTTATTGAAATAAATCAATGGCTGTTTGGTTGCGTCTGCATTATTCTCTTTTTCAACTATCTGCATTCCTGGCAGAACTTCAAGATTTCTTTTACAGCCGTCATTTCTGCAGTCCGCCTTCAATGTTGTAGTTACTTTTCGCACACTGCAGTCCACGCTAGCATCATCCTTGCCCAAGCAATTATTCTGGCAGTCCTCAACGCACAAATAAGTTATATAATCTGGGTCGCTTGTTTTGTCAACTTCAGGGTCTTTTGCATTCACCTTGTCCATTATAGTTACAACAATATTTTTTGTAACTCCCTCCAATGGATCTTTTGCAACTACGGTTCTTGGCGGGGAATAATCAGCCTCGCATGCCTCTCTTATACTATCGGGCTGGTTTCCATCAATATTTGAATTAGTATCAAGCTGCCCTACATCTTTGCAGTCCGCATCGCCGTCATTATTTGTGTCTTTTACGCAGGCATTATCTTTAGAAATGCAGGCGCCAATGCCGCATGTGTCCTTTGGCTTTATGCATGCTCCAACTTCCTTGTAATCCAAGCAGGAAACTTCATCACATCTTTTTGATTGCCCCAATTCATTGCCAACATTTTTTATGAAGAGGCATTTGAATTTCTGAGGATCTCCTGCAGTTCCTTTATCTATTGACAATGCATTCGATTTTTTTTCATTACATGCTCCGAAAATCTCATTGTAATTTGGAGCTTTCAAATTTTTTGGTTCGCAGCCTTCGCAGTTGTAGTCGTTGGGGTTTCTGCAGACTCCAGTGCCAAGTTCTTCTGATAGAATTGCCCATTCGCAGGCTGGCGCATTTGGATATTGATGGCAGTTGCGTTTCTCGCAAGAAAGTTGGGATTTATAATCATAGCATTTCATGTCATCAAGGCATTGATAGTAGAAGTTCCTTCGCATTCCTGTCTTGAGTTTATATATAGCTGAAAAGGATTTGCTGTGCTAACTTCACATGCATCCTTATCTCTGCACTCTACTGTGGCTCCTAAGTCAACGCATCTCTTTAAGTTGCAACTTGCTGCATTTTGTTGCACTCCTGTAGGATAATCTAATTTTCCATCTTTGCATGCCCTTTTTTGATTGTCCTTGCAGAATGGGTCGCCATCAGGATATCCTGAGCATGCTTCTTCTCCCAAAGATGCGCTAGCCAATAGCATTGTTGTAGTGAAACGATCACCCATAAACTCTCCCACTACCTTATATGTATACTTAAATCCATATTGGACATTTATATCTTCATAAGATTCACTTTTTACAATATCTATGTTTATTTTGCTCTCACTATTTTCAAGCAGGGTGCATGAATTGCTTCCGGCAGGCGTTACACACCTATAAATCTTAAAAGTCTTAAGATATTCGGTATCTGTGCAATCACTTACCCATCCAATCCTTATCTTCTGCTCATTTTTAACCCGATTTGCAGTTATGCTGAGTATCTTTAAATTTTGGTTATTGGAACAGTCTCTAACAGTGCTTTTGCACCCTGGAGGATTATCATCCTCTGAATTATCATCTTCTCTATCACAAGAAGCGTCATTTGAGTCGTAACAGGCATCATTTTTCTGGTCGTTATTTATGCCGTCGCTGCATTGGAAAGGCCTGCAAGCAGGGATATCTTTGCAATAGCCCTGTACAAACATTTGATTCGGTTCTTGACAGTATAAAGAAGCCATTTCTTTGCCGCCCTGAGAATAGATCCCATCAGTATAAGGGCAGCAGCACCCTACCTCGCATTCCGGAACATTGTCACAGTCGCCGGATGACCAATACCCCTGCCCACTTTTGCTAATGCAGTCCCGATTATCTCCACAGCAGGCTTGTATAGTAACAGGATTATCATTGTCGCAGGCATTTTTAAATTCAGAGTTATAGCAGCACCCTGTTGCATCACTATTAGTTTGGGCACTAACAAAAACAAATGAATTTGCAACTGCAAGAATCAATGCCAATATCCAAATTATTTTTTCTTTCCTTGCCATTTTTAGGTCAATTGTATAACATGAGTATCCTTTAGCGCTATTGATTTTCCAGTGATGCTGTCCTTAATAGACTCTTGTCCATCCCAAACTTGTAATTCAAATTCATCATCTGGAGAAAGCCTCTGAGGTAGCTCATTCCCAGTGGCGCGATCAACAATTTTGAAGATAAGTTTATCGCAATCAGGATCCACTGCTATAAGATTTTTTTCTGGATACTGGTCATATGGTTTGCAGCATATTTTTCCATTAACCTGAGCAGGGCAATTTACATTAGGATTATCTAATACATCAATTTTATCAGTCGGAGAAGGGCTTTTGCTGGGTTTTTTATTGTATGGGATATGGTACAATGCAGGTCTTCTGTTCTTTCTGCCGTACTGGAAGATGAAGGGTTTATTATTTATTTTTGAAGTTTCATCAGTTATCCTTACAATGTCGTCAAGCTGATATTTATCGCGTAATATTTGTATACTTAGCAAACGGCCGATTTCATCCGGGTCAAGATCAGGCGGCTCGTACATAATGTCATTAAAATCATTCCTTATGTACAAATCTATTTTCTTATAAACATAACCAAGCCTGACATTTTCAACATCTGTAAATTCATGGAATTCTGCCTTGCCCTTTCCTGCTGTGTCAACTATCTCCAGAGGCATGTCAAGATTAAACCTCACATCACCATCCCCTATAATAATATCAACCTTCTTCTCTCCTCTTGTAATTGAGAACCCTTGTTTTTCAAATTCAGAAATGTCTTTCAAGCAATCTTCAATCCTATTCTGCACAAAAGTCTCAAGTTGCTCTTTTATTGGATCTCCTCCCAGCCCGCCGGTTCTTATCCAACTTTTATCTAAAGGAGGGTGCCTATACATGCCATATAATTTAAAACCCCCCGGAACTGGAAAATTTCCCCAAGGATAAGGTTCTCTATCCGAAGTTGCACGAATTCCGTACCAAACAATCTCTTCATTATCAGATACCAAATATTCCTTGCCTATTTTGCTTCCATCATAAACCGTCAGCCCTCCCTGATTAAAATTTTGATCATCGCTTTTGAATATGACTCCCCCCTGCCTCCCAATCAAAAGCAGCCCTTCTTTCGCAGTCTTGCTTAAGCATTGGCTTACAAACTCCTTGATTGGCTGCACGTCCTTTGTAATCACTCCCTCCACTCCAGCCTCCAGCTTTTTCTTTGACGAGCTTCTGGCCACAAAATAAAATATTGAGAAGACTACTATGATGGCTATTGCAATCGCCATAATAAGCGTTACTTGCGACCTCTTTTTTTGATTCATTTTTAAGGAAAGATTTTTAAATGCAAATTGCTTTTTAATGAGGCATGAAAAGGGAAAAAACCGATTTTGATAAATTGATAAAGGAAATTAAGGAAAATCAAAAATGCCCTGAATTTATTAGGACTGCTTACGAGTTTATTAGAAAAACAACCGCTTAGTTCTAACTTAAAGTCTTTGTAGCTGATAAACTTCGGATTTCTCTTATTGTTTAAATTGAGCATAAAGTTCTTGCAGACTTCATAATATCTCTTGATGTATTTAAATTGAATTTTCATATTTGCGACCTCTTTTTTTGATTCATTTTATTTAAATAATTCAAATAATTGGGTGCATTTGCCTCCTGCACTGCCCGTCCTCTGTTTAATTTTATCGCACAACAGTTTTTCATTATAAACTCCCAATGGAAGCCCCGCACGCATCATTGCCCCATATTTTTCAGACCTGAAAATTCCCCTATCCCCTCCGCAGCCATGATAACAGCCCGTGCCTCCAACACACTGGGCGCCGATGTTTAATCTATTTTCATCAGGAATACAATTTGATTTGTAATAAGGATGCTTTTTATTAGACCAGCTACAAATTGGATTTAAATAGAAATTATTGGTAGTATCCTTGCATTTTGCCTCTTCATTAATTGAAGTGCAGAATTTTATTATATTGATGCATGAGCCTGCTTTGCCTATAGGCCCATTTGTTTGTATTAAGTAGCAGGGGCTTCCATCTTCCATGGCATGCACACATCCATCCAAATCGAGATTTAAGCAATCTTTGCTTATAAATGTCTCAACAGGTATTGGGGATCCTTTACACCATTTAGGACAAGCAACTTCTGCTGTTGCAATATCACAGTTTTCATATGATGTAGACATGACCGCACCAGGTCCAGTATATTCATCTCCCAATCCCGCAAAAGCATGCATAAAATCATGCTGGAATTCCCTAATAATTGGATTATTTGGAACAATTAGCCCTCCGACAAATCCGGATTCTTCTTTGTTGGAAGGGTATACCCCCGCAATAACAAAATTGCCATCTAACATAACCACACCTACCTTCAATAAAGGTGGAATTCCCCCGCATTTTTTTAAAGTATCAGTCCATTTTCCATATTGATAGAACGAAGGGTTCTTTAAAGGAAGCCCCCCTACAAGAGTTGAGGACTCTGGCTCGTACTCCAATTGATTAACATACCACAAATTAAACTTGTTTTTGTTTGATTTTAGAGGCTCAACTGAGAAAAAAGAATTATCTATATTATTAATATCAACCAATGTTTTGACTTTGCCTAAGAAACCCTCAATATTCTCATAATTGAAAGGCATAAACACCAGATTAACCCTTTCATTCACAGGCCCATTATGCCACGGAAAGACTTCCTTGCAGTTTTCGCCGACAGTGAATTTGTCAGTCTGCCCTTCGCACCCCTTCCCAAAATACTTGGCAAACTGCAGAAAATCAGCAAAATTAATTATTCCATCAGCTTTTAAATCAAATCTTGCGTTCCAATTGGCATCGCCCTGCATGGAGTTAAACGCATCCCTGAATAAAAAGAAATCGCTGTACCCAACTACGCCATCATCATCAAAATCAGTGCAAACTTCGCTTTGGGCATTTGCAGTGGGATTTAATATTATCAAAGCCATAAATACCCAGATTGCATTAAATACCTTTTTCATTGTGATCTGCTCGTTTTTATGCATGCTTCCTCACGGAAATTCTTACATACAATATCAGACTGCTTAGAACTGCAGCAGCTTTTTATATAGGCGCATAACTCCCTTACTCTTTGTTCTTTATACTTATTCCGAATTAAATCCTCCATCAACTTAATATGATCACATTCTGGACTCCCTGCTGCCGTCTGGCTTGTTCTCTGCATTAATGATTGTGTGCCAGAAGATGCCTGCCCTGCCCTTAATTTAGCTGTCAAGTCCGCAAAGGCATTGATGAAGTAATTTTTATACTTCAATCCTATTAATTCAGGCTGAATTATGCTTAAAACAAACTCTTTCCCATCGCGTTGAACGCAATGCAGTCTTCCAATGTCATCTGCAGTAGGAATTTCAAATAATCCATTTTTGGCTTTTGCATTTGCCAATACGCAAATTGTTTTAGGCCACGCAACTGCCTGGTCGTACATTACCCCAAGATAATTATACTGATTACCAGTGCTGGCAGGCTCTAAGAATCCATAAATATTCTTATTGTTAATTTTTGATATATACAAATAATTATATTTTGGATGCGCATTTGGAATTCTATCCAATAATGGCTGCATTGGCGCAGTAATCTTTTTCGGGGGGTCTACTAACACCAAACTTGAACGAGCAACTCCTTCAATATTCCTGGACTCTATCCCTGCCCTGCTGTATATCATCGCATTCAGCCACTCATTATACCACAGCCTATTGTCATTTTCTTTGCATTGGTGGAATCTATCTGTTGTGCCAAGCTGGGTGAAGTCTCTGGTGCAGCTTATATCATTCCCGAAAGCCTGCTTTATCTGGGTATTAAGCTGGGCAACTTCTTTATTCAGCGCAAACCCGATTGCAATTTCATATATGTTTGATGTTTTCTTTTTTAAGACGCAGACGTTGCTTGTTGTAAGCCCGTTAAAGTCATTGAAATTTACAGACGTTTTTTCATCAGCCCCGATAAAGCTGTTCAAAACTTTATCCGCAGAATCGCAGTACAAAGTGTAATCGGCATTTGCGTCTTCAGCAATCCTTGCAAGCTGCGCAGCAATGTATTTTGTTCTCGAAGTCCACTCCCCATTTTCGCAGAAATTGTCGCCATAAATTATCTCTCCGCCATTTTTTATTTTATAGTATTCTCCTGCATTGATGCATTTTGGGCTTTCAGTTTGGTCATTGCTGACAAGGCACTGGTTGTCAGTATCACAATAGCCCTTATCCCCTCCTTTTAAAGGAATTTTCGGGTGCATAACAATCCATCTTGTTTTTTGTCCATCAGGCTTGCATAAGTATACTCCATCATCTTTGTTGCCATTGTCATCAAACTCAGAATTTAACTCCATGCAGTTATTACCATTCCAACATTCATTTGAGGGATTTGAGGGGCAGCATTCCTTATCTGTTGCAGTGATAGGATGATCCGATAAACCATATTCCTTTGAGGCATAGCCTGTTTGTGATTCCTTTTCATCGTTCTGATTTATATGTGTGTCTTTAGAATGACTTTCTAAAGACTTCCATCTGTCTTTAAATGAGCAGATATAGTAGGGATTAGAGCCTGCTTTTGAGCAATACTGCTTGTTATTTTCTGGAGTACCTTTTTTGATAATATTATTGGCAGTTCCTGTTTCTCCTATATTCAATAAAGTTTCTTCATCTCTTTTAGTAGCATCCAAATTGCATCCCAGAAATTCGCCATTAATGTTTATTACCTTTTCATTTGCAAATGGCTTATTGATTTGCATATAATTGCTGTTCCAGCACCCTCCGATGTTGCTGCCGGTAATTCTTCCCGCAGCGCCAATAGGATCATTATAAAACTCATTAGGGTCGTCAGGCGCAGGCTCCCCGCAGCATTTTGTGCCGGTCCATGTTGGGTGTTTATCTTGTTCGCCAGGATTTGCTTTCGGCAAAATAATTGCTCCGCACGTTTCTTTGTTCTCATCAAATGTGGTATCTCCAGCATATTTTACATCCAAATCAGCAACAAACTTCCCATCATTTCTGCAATAATATATTTTACTATTTTCTATTACATACCCACCATTAGTTAGCGTAGTGCCTTCTGTGCCTGTGAAACAATCTCCCTCAATCTCTCCGCAGCATTCAACAAATGTATTTTTTGGAGCATCTGCATTAAAGCCTGTTGGAGTGGGATAAACATTTTTGTCTTTTGTGCAAATATAACTATGCTCTGAATCACCTTTATTTTCTTTTGTAGTTTTAAGCTTAAAAGCGCCATCGCATTCCTCCCATTGGGCTCCTGTGCGGGTCTCTATGGAAAGGTACTCATTATTATTTGAATTTACCATTATGATTATGCCTTTATTCTTTGTAGCATCCATCCAAAAAGTAGGTGAACTAGCAGAGTCAACATAGCATAAGAATCTCTTGGTTGCGTCCAAATTTAATCCTACATCCTCCTCATCGTCCCCGC
>Ga0209211_10013513_pt1 | contig 10116 bp, 10 predicted proteins | sample RifGroA2_FD_183992 | JGI IMG/M metagenome (GOLD analysis project Ga0209211, IMG submission 183992) | Groundwater microbial communities from Rifle, Colorado, USA - Groundwater A2 (SPAdes) (version 2) | ecosystem: Environmental > Aquatic > Deep subsurface > Groundwater | place: Rifle, Colorado...
TACTTGGTCACGCAAGACAGCGTTTTAAACGTTGACCCCATTAGAAAGCCTTCGGCTTCTAACGGGGCAGGAAAACTTATATTTGATAAGGTATTACTGGTTGATGACGGAAAGGCAACAACGGTTGGTACTCCATATATCGCGGGTGCGGTTGTGTCCGCGGAGCATGTTGCAGAGGGAAGAAACAAGACAGTCACCGTCATAAAATACCGTCAGAAAAGCCGCTACTTCAAGAAACGAGGCCACCGACAGCCGTTCACGAAAGTACGAATCACCGCCCTTCCGTAATTAATAGAAAGCTTTACGGGTTGCGACTTAATCGCGAACCCGTCTATTTTCTTTTTTTCTTTCTGTCCACAACTTTCTTATTCGCGCGAATAAGAAAGTGTGATAGGGTGGAGGGATGAAAGAGATTGAGCTTGAGCGCCAGCTGAAAGTGCTCGCTAATCGTCGTAGACTCACAATTCTCAATTTACTACGAAAGCGCAAAGAGGCGAACGTGAGTGATATTTCAGACACAATAAAGCTTACGCTCACGTCTACATCCAAACATTTAACCATGCTGGAAAGGATGGGATTTGTCGAAAAGGAACAGAGGAGCCTTAACGTATATTACCGACTTGCACCCAATGTACCCGATTTATTATCAAAGATTTTCGGATTCCTATAACCCGGCAGGTCAAATCTTTCTCTCCCGATACTTTCTTATTCGCGCGAATAAGAAAGTATCGGGAACGACAAAACCGATTCTCAAAAACACAGCGTCAACAATTTATGTTCCTTACCTTCTGGAATCAAGCGCGCTCTTGATAGTGTCGGGGTCGGCGTACTCAATTTCACTGCCTGTTGAGAGGCCGCGCCCCAAGGATGTAACGGCAAGCGAGTGCTCTTTGGCGAGAACGGCCAATTCTTCCTTGAGCCGGATAGAGGTCGCGTCGCCCTCCGGATTAGCGGGGAACGCGAGAATGATTTCTTTCAATCCGCTTTTCACTGATTTTGGAATATGTGCAATAAGTTCGCGCAGGCGCAACCCGCTCATTTTCTCCGATGCGAGAGAAACGGTTCCGCCAAGCACAAAGTAGCACCCGCGATACGTTCCGCTGCGCTCCATGGCGAGCAAATCGGTGTCATTGGCCACCACCGCAAGCAATGTACGGTCGCGTTCCGGATTCTCACACAGAGAACAAGTTCCTCGTTTCCCCGAATGATGCCGCATGCATTCCGTGCACTGACGCACGGAAGAACCCAAACTTTCTATTGCACGAGCCAGGTCATTACGAGAGCCCTGTGACAAGCGCAAAAGAAATTGCACGAACCTGCCTGCCTGCCGCGGGCCGATTCCGGGAAATTTCTCAAATATCGCTATGAGTTTTTCTATGGAGTCCATATACATTAGTACGTAGTCAGTAGTGCGTAGTACGTAGTGAGGAAATCATTTGGCATTTGGATTGTATTTTCTACAGACTACGAACTACGTTCTACGTACTTTTTAGAACGGCGACTCGTCTTCGCCCACCTTTGCTTCGGTCGCAAAGTCGCCAAAGTCGCTTTTTTCTATGGAAAGGAACGTGGTTTTTTGTTCGTCAAACCGGAGGTCAATTTTTCCCACGGGGCCATTGCGGTGCTTCTCAACAAGAATTTCCGCGATGCCGGGCCGGTCGGAATTCTCATTCATCTTGTCGTCGCGGTGTATGAACATGACGACGTCGGCATCCTGCTCCAACGCGCCGGAATCGCGAAGATCGGAGAGGCGCGGCTTTCCACGGCGGCTTTCCACGGCGCGGGAAAGCTGCGAGAGCGCGATGACTGGAACGTCCAGCTCTCTCGCCATCGCCTTCAGGGAGCGAGAAATCTCCGTTATCTGCTGAACCATGGAATCTCCGCCCCGCGAGAAGAGGGGAGTTATAAGCTGCAAATAATCAATGATGACAAGTCCGAGTCCCTTTTCCATTTTGAGCCGGCGGGCAACGGAGCGCATGGAGAGCACCGTGCTGCTCGGCCTGTCGTCTATGTATATCGGCGCTTCGGAAAGTACGCTCAACCCCGCCTGGAGCCGTTCATACTCCGCATCCCTGGAGATTTTTCCCGTGCGCAAGCGCCATGAATCCACGCCCGCCTGCGCGGCAAGCATTCTGTCTACGAGCTGTTGAGAACTCATTTCCAAAGAAAACACTCCGACCGCAGTCCCGTGTTTCGTTGCCGTCTGTCGCGCGATGTCCAGCGCAAGGGCGGTTTTTCCCATGGAAGGCCGTGCGGCAAGAATTATGAGGTCCGATTTTTGGAAGCCGGCAAGAAGATTGTCCAGTTGCGGGAAGCCGCTGGGAACCCCTCGCACGGAACCGCCGTGCTTCTGCAAATGTTCAAGACGCTCCCACGCCTCCGAAAGTTCGTCCTTGAGAGCGGTAAATGATTGAAGCATCGGAGCATTGACGACTCTAAAGACGACCGCTTGCGCCTCGTCCAGTATCTCTTCTATCTCGCGGTCTTCCTGAAAGCCGAGTTCTCCGATGGTCGCCGCGGCATTAATGAGCGAGCGAAGAATGAATTTTGACTGCACGACATGAGCGTAGTGCAGGGCGCTGCCGGGGCTTGCCGCCGCACCCGTCAATTCCGAGAGGTAGCTGGCGCCGCCGATGTCGGCAAGCTGCTTGCGTTCCTTCAGTTTGCCGGAAACGGTTACGACATCAATCGGTTCGCCCTTGGCATAGAGCGACATCATCGCTTCAAAAATGACGCGGTGCTTGCCCGCGTAAAATGAATCCGCCACGACAATATCCGCGACCTCATACATCGCGTTCTGATTCAGCATGAGCGCTCCCAAAAGCGCGCGCTCCGTGTCTACGTCCTGCGGGGGAATCCTAAGAGCGCTTGCGGTCATGCGGCGATTCTATCACACAGGACATTGTAAGAAATCGGCGCGCGTATCACGCATCTGTGGCTTATCTGTGGAGAAGTGGCGCTCAAAGGCCTGTTGATTTTTAACGGAAGAATCACTCAAACCGTTAAAAACCAACAGGCCTTCTCGTTGAGGTTGGAAAAGGGGGCCAACGCGCTTCGGACCCGTCCGAAGCGCTTGCCTTGCGATTGAAAGTGGAAAGGGGTGGAGTGCAAGAATTCAAAGTGCTTGTGTTAAAGTTGACGTCATGGTATTGTCCTGTTATTGTCTTCGTGTGAGCAAGACACAGTAATAACGATAGTCAAATAAATTCCTTTATAGAGCCATCATATGATATCGTTCTCGCCTCGTGCAGTTTCAAAAGACCTTCTGTCGGAACTCCCGGAACGTTCTCGCCACGTCCTTGTTGAGCGATTCGGACTCGGCCCCAAGGGGGTATCGCGGACGCTGGATTCCATCGGCAAAGAGTACGGAATTACTCGCGAGCGCATTCGCCAGATAGAGAATCACGGCGTGTCTCAAGTGCGAGAATCCTCACGGTACGCCGAGCACGCTGGAGAGCTCAACGATTTGAAGTCCGCGCTGCACGCCCTCGGAGCGCTGCTTTCAAACGAGACTGTGCTTTCCGAAATCGCGGACGAGAAGGAACGCAACCATGTTGTTTTTCTCCTCACGGTCGGACACCAGTTCAGCGACCGCCGCGAGAACAACGATTTTCGTGCGCGATGGCACACGGATGAACAGCTTGCGGATCAGGTTGAGCGGGCGCTTATGAATCTGGCGGAATCAGTTGAGGCCGACCGCCTGACGCCGGAAGAGGAGTTCATGCAAATTTTCTCCAAAGCTCTCAAGCAGGAGGGAATCAAGAACCGTCCCAACGATGTGCTCGCGCGATGGCTTGTGATATCAAAGCGCATCGGCCGCAATCCGCTCGGAGAATGGGGACGGGCGGATTCGCCGCATATACGCATCAAAAATACGCGCGATTTTGCATACCTTACGCTCCGACGCCACGGCTCGCCGATGCACTTCACGGAAGTCGCAAAAAATATCAAGAGTCTTTTCAACCGCGACGCCCATCCGGCGACAACCCACAATGAGCTCATTAAGGACGGACGATTCGTTTTGGTCGGGCGCGGCTTGTACGCGCTCAAAGAGTGGGGGTACAGCCCCGGAGTCGTGCGCGACGTGATACGGCAAATCCTGGAACGTGAAGGGGCGCTGATGCGGGAAGAAATCATTGAACGGGTCAGGCGCGAGCGGTATGTCAAAGACGCAACGATCGCCGCAAATCTTCAGCACGCTATCTTCGTGCGCTTGCCGGACGGCCGGCACTCGCTCGTAAAGTAAGGAAAGGGGTTCTGACCGATATCATCGTAGCCGATGCGGCCGCATCGGCTACGATGATATGTGCATATCGCCGTCGCTCTCCCGCAGGCGATGCTATAATTGGCTTCTCTATGGCGGAACATCTGGGACCCAAAGCAGAAATAGCAAAATTCCTCGGATTACTGAAGTCATTTGATTGGTTCTCTTGGAATGAATGGTTTTATTTCTGGGGGATTTCACGATTCTTGGTCCACACCATTCTTTTTGTCGGTCTCTTGAGCATTTTGTCCCTCCAAATTCCCAATCTGTTCCTCTTTGCAACCGGTTGGCTCATCGGCACCGCTCCCGTCTGGCTGCCGATAGCGCTGCTTGTTGGGTTTTACGAAATTTGGTTCTGGTACGTCCGTTCAAATTTCATTTTTCATCAGAAGCCGGTTCTGTTGGAAATGAGGATTCCGCGCGAAATAACGAGGTCTCCGCGGGCAATGGAAACCGCATTGACGAATCTCTGGGTACCGCAAGGCGTAACAACGCTGTACATGCGCATGTTCAAGGGCATGGTGCTTCCGTGGTATTCCCTGGAAATAGCATCGCTCGGCGGCGAGATTCACTTCTACATATGGGTCTGGAAAGATTGGCAAAAAATCGTTGAAGCGACAATGTACGCCAACTATCCGGAGATTGAGCTGCACGAAGTGGAGGATTATGCGCAAAAGTTTGTCTATAACCCGGATACCCAGACATGCTACGGGTGCGGATGGCGATTGGAGCCGTACAATCCGAAAGAGCGCTACATAGACGCATATGTGATGAAAACATACATTGATTTGGAGTTGGATAAGGACCCGAAAGAAGAGGTGAAAATTGACCCGTTCGGCTCAGTGCTTGAGGTCATGGGCTCAATGAACAAGGACCAACAAATGTGGATACAGTTCTTAATTACGCCGGAATTTAAATGGGGAAAACTCAATCCTTCTGAAAGCGACTGGAAACACAAAGTTGAAGAGGAAGTACAAAAAGTCCGGCGCCTAGCGGGCATTTTCCCTCGCGAGTCGGCTACCCAACTTACAGAATATGAAACACGATTCGTCCGTCCCCGCCCGACATGGGTCCAGGAGCATCAACTGGAAACGATGCAAAGAAATCTCGGGAAGCATCCTTTTGCGGTCGTACCGCGCGGCATTTTCATCTCTCCGCACAAGGATTTCGGGGTGAGATTCTGGGATATGCGATGGATTTGGCGCCCCTTTGCAAATCCTCAATACATGACGCAGATGCGCAACCGCTGGTACCACACCGTCATGGACTATCCGTGGCAGGATTTGCACGATATGCGCTGGGAAATGCTTACCAGGCGTTTTATAGACGCGTACCGGCGCCGATCGGGCTTTTACAGTCCGTGGGAATTTCCGCCGAACGTGATGACGACGGAGTTGCTGGCAACTTTTTACCATCCGCCGAGCAGTTCCATTCAGGTTCCGGGGCTTGTCCGCATTTCCTCCAAGAAGGCGGCTCCTCCGCCGAATCTGCCGCAATAGCGGGATAGTACGTGGAACGTAGTTCGTAGTCTGTAGTGTCTGTAGTAAATGCAAATCAATTTCTAACTGTCTTTTCGCTACGTACTACGTACTACCAACTACGCACTAATTCTTATGACTCCCATTGAACAATTCATTGAACGCGCGTTTGCCGCGTACGAGCGCCTTTCGGAAAGGCTATCGCTCCGGTGGCGGGAACATGCGAATCGCAGGACGATAATCGTGCTGGTCGTTGCGGGGAGCCTGCTGACCTTTTTCTATGTAAACGTTGTGCGTCCGCCGGACAATTTCCCTCTGAATACTCTTGTTACGATTGAGGAGGGAGAATCTGCGAGTGATGTCGGAGTAACTCTGGAAAGGCTCGGCGTCGTGCGCAGGGGAGACGCCCTCCGGTTCCTCATCGTACTTCTGGGACACGAGAAGGAGGTCCACGCCGGAGATTACCTTTTTAAAGAGCCGCGCGATCTATTTAGCGTGGTTCGCGCGATTTCCATCGGCGCATATGGCTTGGAGCCGATGCGAATACGCATTCCGGAGGGAGCGACGACAAAAGAGATGGCTCGTATTCTGGAGAGCGGACTGCTTCGTTTCAACCGCGAAACATTTCTTGCACAAGCGCAGCCGTTGGAGGGGTTTCTGTTTCCCGACACATATTATTTTCTTCCGAACGCGACCGAGAATCTTGTTGTGAGAACGATGCGCCAGAATTTTGACTCCCGCACGGCCAGTATCGGCGCAGAGATAAAAGCGTACGATAAACCGCTGAAGGACATTGTCATCATGGCATCTCTTTTGGAGCGCGAGGCGCGCACGATGAAAGACAGAAGAATGATTGCGGGCGTGTTATGGAATCGTTTGCAAAAAGGAATGCTGCTCCAAGTTGATGCGGCATTCCTCTATACAATCGGCAAAGGTACATATCAATTGACAACCAAGGACTTGGAGAGTGATTCTCCTTATAATACCTATCGCTACAAGGGGCTCCCGCCTGGACCCATCGGCAGTCCCAGTTTAAGCTCGCTGGAAGCCGCCGTAACTCCAACAGAGAGCAATTATCTTTACTATCTTGCGGACAGAAACGGGGTTACCTATTACAGCGCCACGTATGCGGAGCACCTGCGAAAAAAGAATAAATATATTTACTGAATCATTTTGTTATAGTGGAAGAATGTCAAAGACAGTTTTTGTTGGGTTATCGGGGGGCGTTGATTCGGCTGTTTCGGCAGCGCTTCTCAAAGAGCGAGGCTTTAATGTCGTGGGGGTTTTCATAAAGATTTGGCAGCCGGAGTTTACCGAGTGTACGTGGGCCGAAGATAGAATGGACGCCATGAGAGTCGCCGTCGCGCTCGGAATACCGTTTCGGGAAATTGACTTGTCGGACGATTACAAGCGCATGGTTGTGGACGAGATGATTGATTCGTACTCCCGGGGAATTACTCCGAATCCCGACGTGCTCTGCAACAGGCGCATAAAATTCGGAAGCTTTATGGATTATGCGCTCCGCGAAGGGGCCGATTATATCGCCACGGGGCATTATGCCCGTGTCGCCTGCGGCGACCGCGGATTAGCGCAGAACGAACGCGGATTTACGCAGAAAGAATCCAGGTCAGATTTCAAATTATTGAGGGGGGTGGATAAAAATAAAGACCAGTCATACTTTCTTTACACATTGGGGCAAGAGGATCTCTCACGGACCATATTTCCCGTCGGCACTATTCTAAAAAGCCGGGTTCGGAGTCTTGCGGAGAAGGCTCGGCTTCCGGTAGCCCGAAAATCGGACAGTCAGGGCATCTGTTTTGTCGGCGACGTGTCTATGAAGGATTTCCTTTCCCGCTACATCAAGCTTGAAAGCGGCGCCGTACTGGATAGAGGTGGGGCGGTCATCGGAACCCACAACGGCGCGGCGCTGTATACGGTCGGACAGCGGCACGGATTCCTCATTGAAGGCACGGGTGTGGAGAGAACACCATACTATGTTGTTTCCATTGATGTTGCCGCGAACACTATCTGCGTATCTGCGCGGCGGGAGGATGCGGCACGGAAAGAAGTGTTCATGGATTCAGTGCATTGGATCGGAGAGGTTCCCGTGATGCCGTTTCATGCGCAAACGCAGGCACGGTATCGCGAAGAGCCGTGCGACGCGACAATAATAATTGCCGATGGCGGCGCAAAAATTATTTTTAGCGAGCCGCAGATCGCCGCACCGGGGCAATCGCTCGTCGTGTATGACGGGGAGCGGTGTTTGGGCGGCGGCGTGATCGCACATTAGACAAGAAAAACTTTCTGCGCTGTGCACATCAATTTCTCGAGCGCGTTGGTGTGCGGTACAATATGGTCTGTGAAAATAATCATCACTCGCATTGTGTGGTTTTCGCTCATTACCTTCGCGATTTCAATCCTGATTATTCTAACGGTTGGCAAGCTCTTATATGCGCAAGAGGAGGGGCGTTCTGTCGTTATCATTCGTGATGTTATACAGGATGGCTTGCATAATCTTTCCGGCATGGTAACAGTGCCTAGTGCGTGCGAGGAGCTTTCCGTTACAGTGAAGCAATTAAGTCCTGCTTCGTACCGCCTTGACTTCAAGTCTTGGAAAGTGCCGTACGGAAATTGCGGAGAGGAATACGTTCCGCGCGCATTCCACACTACCGCTATCGCACCCGCCGCGGGAGTTGAGTTCTCGGCAGGGCTAAACGGCAAGCCTCTTGCAGTCGTTGTCCTGCCCGAAATCAAAAAGAAATTGCATGAATAGCATACTCATCACAAAAGCCGATGGTGAGGAGGAGATATTTGACCCTTCAAAATTGGATGCTTCTCTGGCGCGCGCAGGGGCAGGGAGTGATATGCGCGGGCGCGTCATCGCTCATGTCATGCGCGAGCTGAAGCAGGGCATGACGACCGACCAGATATATCGGCATGCCTTTGAGATATTGAGGAGGGAAGAAAGTGCGCCGGTTGCGGCCCGTTATTCCATCAAGCGTGCGGTTTTCGCCCTCGGGCCCTCGGGATTTCCTTTTGAGCAATTCCTTGCGGAAATATTGCGCGCTCACGGCTGGACATGCCGCACGGGAGCGGCCTTGAACGGCCACTGCGCGCCGCATGAGGTGGATGTGCTCGCGCAGAAAAACGGCAAGCGCGTCGGCATTGAGGCGAAATTCCACAACGATGCCGGAGGAAAAACGGATATAAAAGACGCGCTTTATGTGCACGCGCGGTATGAGGACCTGAAAAAGGCCACGGAAGAATCCTCGCGAGTGGATGAGGGTTGGCTCGTCACGAACACGACCTTTACGCATAATGCTATCCGCTACGCGCAGTGTTCCAATTTGACGCTTCTGGGGTGGGATTATCCGAATGAGCACGGGCTCGTCAGAATGATAGAAGAGGCGAAGGTGCATCCGCTGACCTGCCTTACGACTCTCACCGAGGGCGAGAAGCGGCAATTGCTGGACAACAAAATTGTCTTGTGCAAAAGCGTGCAATCCGGCCACTTGCTCCAAGAATACGGCATAAGGCCCGGCCGCGTGCCGCAGGTGATGGAAGAAGCCCGGCGCTTGTGCGGGATATAATGGTATAATCAAAAGGTATGAATCCGGCGCAATTTATTGACCCGACATACATCATCTTTGCAAAACTCATTCTCGCGCTTTTCTTGGGCGGGACCATCGGAACGGAGCGCGCGGTAATTGCGCGGCAGGCGGCCGGCACGCGCACGTTCGGCCTTGTAGCTCTCGGAGCATGCCTTTTAATTATTACGGCGAACTATGGGAACATCGCGTACCTCGGAATCCTCAATTTTGACCCCATGCGCGTCGCAGCGGCCATCATCATGGGCGTCGGATTCATAAGCGGGGGAGTGATAATTTTCCGCGGCGATACTTTGCACGGGGTAACGACCGCCGCCGGATTGTGGATTGCGGCAGCCGTCGGCATCGCCGTCGGCTTCGGGATGTATGTCGTAGCTATATTTTCCTCGTTGCTCGTTCTCGGCGTTTTCTGGGGCATGTGGTATTTGGAAAATCGTTTCAAGCACTGGTTTGAGGATAACCGGAGTAACGCGGGCAATTCGGATTCTTCAGTCAAAGTGCCATAGGGATTTCCGGCAGCGCTCGTGTCGCGTGTTTGGAACTATTCTAATTACTTACGCCTAGGCGTAGTTTGTAATCATTTTAATCCGATTGCAGTATCGTGTATGAAGGGGGACGTAATAAATCCCGCCGCGCGCCACACCCCATACGTCTTCTCTGTTATACTGTCGCAATGAGCAACTACTACAAACCCGACAGAAACCCGAATTGGAACTACGGCGGGGAACGATTTCGGCTTTCCCGTTCAAAAATCGCCCTCTTTCTT
>Ga0209211_10013514_pt1 | contig 10115 bp, 8 predicted proteins | sample RifGroA2_FD_183992 | JGI IMG/M metagenome (GOLD analysis project Ga0209211, IMG submission 183992) | Groundwater microbial communities from Rifle, Colorado, USA - Groundwater A2 (SPAdes) (version 2) | ecosystem: Environmental > Aquatic > Deep subsurface > Groundwater | place: Rifle, Colorado...
AAATGGAGGGATCTTTTTAAAAGATTCCTCGACTGACGCTCGGAATGACAAATCAATGATGCTTCGCGATTGCGCCGTTTATAAACACGGCCGTTAACATGCTGAAAACCAATGCCTGGATAAAACCGACAAATACTTCAAGGATGATAAACGGAAAAGAAGCTAAAACAGGAACAAGAAATGCTACTATGGTCACCAGCACTTCACCGGCAAAGATATTTCCAAAAAGCCGAAAAGAAAACGATAAAATTTTAGAAAATTCAGAGATTATCTCCAAAAAACCCAAAACAAAGTTCATCGGATTGGTCAGATTAATAAATTTTTTAATATAATCTTTAAAGCCTAAATATTTAGTACCGTAAACCTGTATCATTACTACTGAGACGATGGCAATAGCAAACGTGGCGTTCAGGTCAGCGTTATTTCCCCTGAAAATCGGAAAATGAAAAATCTCATCGTGTTCTTTGACTTTGATCAGTAAACTGCCTACAAAAGGCAGCAATCCAAACCAGTTATTCAAAAGTATAAAAAAGAAAAAAGATCCAAGAAGAGGAAAAAAAATTACTGCCCTTTCTTTTAAAACTCCTTCAAACAATCCATAAACCGCTTTTAATAAAAAATTGACAAAATAGTAAAAATTTGATTTCTTTTTTAATTTGGAGTTTTTTTCGTAAATGACTGCGGAGATTAAAAAGAAGATCAAAACTACAAAACTTAAAATTAATGAATTGGTGATATGAAAATTTCCGATTTTGAAAATCGGTTCGGCTTTAATGCTTATTTCAGGCATTTTAGTTAAAATTTCAATCATCCTTATATATTTTATACAAATTATAAAAAGTACCAATAATTCCTATCAAAAAAAACATTATAAAAAATAACTTTCCTGTTTTCAATAGATTATCTAAAAATAACCCGAAAAAAATACCAAAAATCATCGGGGTAACTAAATAATAACCAAGGTTCAGATTTTTTGCAAGATCAAAATTATCGCTTTTGATAATCTTTTTTTTAGGTCTGGAAACATTATGTAGGTTAAAATTTTTATCAAAGCCTAGATGAGTATTCATAAAATTTCAGCGCAATACTTTTTGCAATGATTTAAAATTTGTATCACTAACTATTTTTTTTCCGGTTTTTCTCTCAAGCTCCAGTCTGGCATTTTTTGCAACTCGGCCCCCTCTTTTAGCTGGAATTTTGTTTTCGCTTAATCCTTTTGTTTTCATTGTCTCGGCAATCTGACGAGTAGAGAGTTCGGCTAAAGCAGTGAAGACTAATTCGGCATCGGTCATATGATCACGGAGGTTTTCTGTCTTCAATTTTTTTAAATTTTTATGTTCTTTGACGGTAAGATCGCTCCATTCTTGATGAATAATATTTGTTAAAATTGCATATTCATCCGACTCATTAACTTGGTTACTTTTCCAATAATCAGTGAGTTTGTTCCTGATTTCCTGACCCATCATCCGCTGTTGAATCCATTTTTGACTTCTGCCCATTTTCTGCCAATATTCTCTACTTCGGTTTAAAGCTTTTTCTGGATCTGAGATTTCTTGGATTCTTTGATAACCAACTTTGGCCAGCCATAGTTTGATTGGCTCAGCTTTCGGACTGGGAATTGATTGGATTATTCTTAGTAAATGCTCAGGATTTCCAGCTAAAGTTTTTCGTTTTTTCCCCGTTTCCGTAAGCATTTCTACCTGGGGACAATTTGTCCCTATGTAAGAAGCAAGTTGAGAATCTCTTTTCCTTAATTTTTTTAAATAATCTGTTGGATTAATACTATCAGTGAGAACGGCAATAATATCAACAACAGAAAAATACCAACATTCTTTTTTTTTATTCCACACTCGACGAATTTTCTGTTTTTCAAAAATCGTAATTTTTTTCTCCCCGTTTTTCATAATGCTTGATCAATTTGCAACATAATTTTTATTGTTTCTAATTTCTAATTTGTTCTAAATCTACGGCATTTTCCATAATCAGCCCCAACCGGCCATCTCGGTCATTTACCTTGCCTTTAAGCATGATAACTCGGTTAATCATTAATATCGATTTTAATTTTTCAAAACTTTTGGGAAAGACCACTATTTCAATCGATCCGGTTTCATCAAATACGGTGATAACAGCCATTTCTGAGTTGTCCTTTCTTGTCTTTAAAGCTTTTTTACCGCTGATAATCCCGGCAATAATCAATGGTTTATTGACGTCATCTGCTGTAATTTCTCCAATTTTTTTTGTAGTTTTTTTATCAATAATTTTTTGAAACTTGAGTAAAGGATTTTTTCCAATTAAAAATCCAATAACTTCCCTTTCCATTGAGAATAATTCATCTTCAGGCAATTCCGGCAGCTCTTTAAAATTATCTTTTGGAATGCTATTTTTTATATCAGTTTCAAACAAGTCGAACTGCCCTTTTTCTTTTTTTATTTTATTTCTTTGTACTTCAGCAAGCATTTCGGGATAGTAAAAAAGCAGAGTTGCCTTATTGGCAAACTGGGAAAATCCCCCGCATTTTATCAGACTTTCAACCGTTCTTTTATTGACTTTCCTCAAATCAACTCTCATTAAAAAATCCTTAAAACTATGAAAATTTCCTTTTTTTCGGGCTTCAATTATTGAATCAATTGCCGCTGTTCCGACATTTTTTATTGCAGATAGTCCAAAACGGATGGCCGCGCCCTCAATAGCAAAACTTAATAATGATTTATTAATATCTGGTGACAGTACGGTTATATTCATTCTCCGGCATTCCTCAATTGCCTGAGACATCTTAATTTCTCTCATCGGACCGGCCACACCTTGAAGTTCCGCAGTCAGTAGGGCGGTCATAAATTCAACAGGATAGTTTGCTTTTATGTATGCCGTCCAATAAGCGATTAATGAGTAGGATGCCGAATGTGGTTTATTGAAACCGTAGGCGGCAAATTTTTCCATAAAATTCCAGATATTTTCCACCATCGCTTTTTTGTAACCCTTTTTTGCGCAGCCTTTGATAAATTTTTCTTTGTCTTTTTTCATCAGTTCTTTTTTCTTTTTTCCCATAGCCATTCTCAGATTGTCAGCCTCACTCATGGAAAAACCAGCCAGTTTATTGGCGATTTCCATCACCTGTTCTTGATAGACAAGAACTCCGTAAGTTTCTTCAAGAATGGGTTTAAGATCCGGATGGAGATATTTGATTTTCTTACTATTTTTTTTACCTTCTAAAAATGATGGAATAAGATCCATTGGCCCGGGACGGTATAGGGCAACCATGGCGGAAATATCGGAAATTTTGTTTGGAGCCAGTTCTTTAGCGAGATGCTTCATACCGCTTGACTCAAGCTGGAATATTCCAATTGTGTTACCTTTGGCAATTAATTCATAAGCTAGTTTATTATCAAGTGGCACGTGATGAATGTTAATTTTTATACCGGTGCTGATTTTAACATATTTTAAAGCTTCTTCAATTATGGTTAAATTTCGTAATCCTAAAAAATCGACTTTCAAAAGTCCGATCGCTTTTTGATTTGAAACAGCATTAAGATCCAGGCAATACATGTCGTATTGAGTAATTATTTTTCCTTCCTTAGAGTCACGTTGGAGCGGAACATATTCCACCATATTTTTGTCGGATATAACAACTCCAGCCGCATGAACTGATGAATGACGAGGTAAACCTTCCAGGCGGCGGGCGATATCAAGAACCTTTTTTGTATCGGGTTCCGTTTGGTATGCAAATTTTAAGGGAGCTGACTCTTCAAGAGCGCCAGCAATAGACATATTAAATCCCTGTTTACCGAAAGGAATCATTTTAGATAATCTGTCTCCTTGGCTGTAAGAAAGACCCATGGCACGAGCCACGTCCCGAACGGCCATCCGGGCTTCCATTGTTCCAAATGTTATTATCTGAGCTACTTTATCTTCACCATATTTTGAAGTTACGTATTTTAAAACTTCTTCCCGGCGGATATCGGCAAAATCAATATCAATATCTGGTGGTGTCGGACGGTCCGGATTTAAAAACCGTTCAAATGGAAGATTATAATCTATCGGATTAAGATCGGTGATGTTTAAAATATAAGCAACCAGTGATCCGGCGACCGATCCTCTCCCAGGACCAACGGCTATTCCCTTATTTTTTGCCCAGTTTACGAAATCTTGAACAATTAAAAAATAAGTGGCATAACCTTTTTTGGTAATTATTTCCAGTTCGTACTGGATTCTTTTATTGACAAAATCCTGGTCATATTTTTCTACTCTGATCTTTCTTTCTTCGACCAACTGTCTCAGGTAATTTTCAACGGTTATTCCTTCTGGAGTAATGTAGTTTGGTAAAATCCACTTACCCATCGGGATTTCTAAATTGCATTTATCGGCTATTTTAACAGTGTTTTCAATGGCTTCAGGAAGATCAATAAATAATCCCTTCATCTCTGACGGTGATTTAAAATAATAATCAGGAATATCAATCATTGACATTGGGCGGTTTTTTTCAATAATTGTCCGCTGTGTCTGAATACAAAGAAGAACTTCTTGAGCATAAGCATCTGTTTCTTCAAGATAATGGACGTCGTTGGTCGCAACTAACGGAACAGCAAATTTTCTTGATAATTTTATTATTTCATCATTAACTTTGTCTAACTCCGGCATTTTCGGATGCCTCTGAATTTCTAAATAAAAATCATCTTTGAATATTGAAACATATTTTTGTAATACCTTTTCTGCCTCTTTTATCTGGTTTTGCAATAGTAATTGAATGATTTCTCCATTGAGACAAGCGGACAAAGCAATAATTCCCTTGCCGTATTTTTCCAATACTTCAAAATCTATTCTTGGCTTGTAATAAAATCCCTCAAGATGGGCGATGGTGACAATTTTAAGTAAGTTTTTATAGCCTTCTAAATTTTTTGCGAGTAATACCAAATGATACTGATCCCGTTCACCGACCTGTTTGTCAAAACGTGATTTTTTTGCTTTATATGTTTCAACTCCTATAATTGGTTTTATCCCAGCCTCAATCGCTTTTGTATAAAATTTAAATGCGCCGTATAAAGCGCCGTGATCGGTGATGGCGACAGCCTTCATATTCATGCTTTGTGCTTTGCCAATGACGTCTTCTATCCGGCACATGCCATCCAAAAGCGAATAACCGGTGTGTAAATGTAGATGAACGAATGACATATTGTTTATTAATTTATTATAACTAAAGTAATCGGAGTTTGTTCGTCACTCTGTCCCATCGGATTATCTTTAAATATTTTTTCTATTAATTTGTTTGATAATCCGGTGGAATTACCCAGGACATTTCTTCCAATATCATTTGCATCAATCACCACTACTCCCAAAAATTTTGATATTTGATATTTGATATTTGATATTAATTTGTCATTTGTTATTTGTAATTTGATATTTTCAGCTACTTTTTGCGGCTCCTTTGGCCCAAGCTTGGCTGATACATTGGAAGGAAACACCGAATATTCCGTCGGCCCGTCAATTGACCGTACAACTGGTCCAACCATATTATAAAATTCTCCTTTAATACCAAATAATTTTGTTATCTTAGAGACGGCCGCACTCAAGATAATTTTTGGCAAACCAATTTCATTAATGGCTAATTGCATTGTCCAGGGGCTTCCCAAGCCTATCCCGGTTGGTGTTTTTGTCACAAACTTCGATAATATTTTTGCGGCTAGGGAAATTTTAATATCCCACAAGAAATAAGATCTTCCCTGAGAAATAGCAATGATTTTTTCAGAAACAACGATAAACCAATCACCTCCCCTGTCATCCCGAGCGAGCGAAGCGAGTCGAGGGATCTTTTTAGGAAGATTTTTCACTACATTCGAAATGACAATGGAACTTATTTTCTTTACATAATCATCTCCTTTTTTAAACAGGTCTGTTTTTATCGGAAATCTAAAATATTTTTTCCCTTTAATTTTTATCTCAATCTTTTTGCCTTTATTAGATTTTCCCAATACACTTGCCCCTAACGAAGCCGTAGGCGAAGTGGGGTCTATAAATTCCCTCATCCACAATTCCATATTAATAATTCTCCAAAAAAGCATCGTATCATGGATCTTTCCTGTGACTAGATCATGATAAGCTAGTAAAACCTGTTTTTGATTGAAATATGATCTTTTTGAAAAACTTTCCGAAGTTAATATTTTGAAAAAATCTTTTTCCAAAGTCTTGAACCATTGGGTTTCCGGTGTGGTAAAACCGATTTTGTTCCGGCGTTGATTAATCATTTCCGGTAATATTTCCTTAGTCCCCTGGCGGAGAATATATTTATTCCAACCGTCTTTTATAATCGCCTCGTCGGGCAAACTAAAAATATATTTAACCAAATTAATATCAAGAAAAGGCACTCTTCCTTCAATTGAAAACCTCATTGCGTTTTTATCTTCATAACGAAGAAGCGACTGAAGGCTATTTGAAAAAATGTCTTCTATTAATCTTTTCTTTAAATTGCTATTTTCTACTTTGAAAGATTCCTTGTAATACTTTTTGACAAATTCGTTATTTAGTAACGAAATAGGTTTAATAGTTTTGCTTAATTTTTCTTTAAAATATCTTATAACAACATCAAAGGAATTCGTTAATTCTTTAATAAATAATAAATAGTTTTTGTTAATAAGCAATTGTTTAAGATAAATAAAATAATAAGGTAAGTATCCTGCCATCATCTCATCCGCCCCTTGTCCGTCCAACAATACTTTTACTTTTCCGTGGGCTTCTTCCATTACTTTATACTGAGCATAAGGACCGGTGGAAATAGTCGGTTCTTCCTGAGTTTTAATAAAATCTTTTAAGTCTTTCATAAAACTTCTCGGATTGGGTTTTACTTTAAATACGTTAATTCGTGAATTCGTTAATTCTTTAATTAGTCCGTCTATATATTTTTCTTCATCATTATTCCCACCGGGAAAAACTGCCGAAAATGTTTTTTGAATTTTTCCAACGGATTCGGCTTCTTTTGCATTTTCTATCAATAATTTATTGACAATTGAAACAACTGTCGATGAATCAAGACCTCCAGATAAACAAGTCCCAACCGGCACATCAGAAATCAATCGATATTTTATTGCTTTTACCAATTCGTTACGAAATTGGAGCGTATCGACGCCACGAATTCCACCGCTTCGGTGTGGAATATGGTGTTGGGATAATCTTATTAAATCACTTTTTAGGGCAGAATACTGTTTAATGACAAATTTAGAATACTTTATTTCCAATAATTCTCCTGGAAACAAACGAAAAACACCCTTAAAAAACGTTTCTCTTTGGTCGTCATGAATTCGATATTTTAAATAACGGTAAATTATTCTGTCATTTGATTTTCTTTCAATTAAACCACTATAGATTATTGGTTTAATTTCAGAGCTAAATATCAAGCCGCGCTTGACCTCGTAGGTCGGGAAGGCATAATATAAAGGTTTTATACCGAAATGATCTCTTACTAAGAGTAATTTATCTTTCTTTATATCATAAAGGGCGATCGCGAACATCCCGTTTAATTTGTCAAAAACTTCATAGTCCCATTCTTCATATCCGTGAACAATTATTTCTGTGTCACTTTTTGTTTTGAATATGTGACCAGATGTTTGAAGAATTTTTTTTAATTCCTGATAGTTATATATTTCTCCGTTAAAAACTACGACGATTGATTTGTCCTCGTTAAAAATAGGTTGATTCCCTGTATCCAGATCTATTATTGCCAAGCGACGGTTTAACAAAGTCACCTTATCATTGATATAAAATCCTTCTCCGTCAGGCCCTCGATGAGCCAATTCCTTGGATATTTTTTTTACTAAATTGTCATTTCTAAATCCGTAAAATCCGGCAATTCCGCACATAGTTAAATACTTCTTAAAATTTTAATTCTTTCTTCTACGGGGGGATGGGTGGAGAATAAATTTGAAAACCGGCTCATGATGCTTTTATCTTGTTTTAACGGGTTAACGATAAATAAATGCGCTGTTGAGTTGGTGGCGCTGGCAAGCGGTCTGTCATAAACGTTTAATTTTTGTAAGGCAGAAATGAGCCCTTTTGGGTTTCTAGTCAACAGGGCCGAACTAGCATCGGCCAAAAACTCTCGCTTCCTGGAAATTGAAAGTTGGATTAAAGTGGCCACAAGAGGAGTTAAAATCAGAGAAACAATAAAAAGAATATAAAAAATCGGATTTACATTATTTCGTTCTTCTCTATTGCTTCTCCCCCACCAAATTCGCCTAATTACCCAATCTGAAATTAATGCAATCGTTCCAACAAGCACAGAAACAATTGACATGACCAACATATCGTAATTTTTTATATGAGATAGTTCATGACCGATGACTCCCTCAAGTTCGCCCCTATTCATCATTTCCAAAAGTCCGGTCGTTGCACAAACAATTGCATGCTTGTCATCGCGGCCTGTGGCAAAAGCATTTGGCGAAGGATCATCTATTACATAAAGTTTTGGCATCGGCAGTCCGGAAGATATTGCCAGATTTTCTGTCACGGTATAGAAATTAAAATATTCACGTTTATCGGCAGGAATCGCCTTGACTGTCATTAAAATCAATTTATCGGAAAAATAATAGCTCCCAATTGACGAAATTAATGAAATTAGAAGTCCAATCATTAAATAACCCCAAGGATCGTCATAGACTTTCCCGATCAAAAAAAAGAAGCCTGAAAAAATCATCACAAAAAAAAACATAATAAAGAAGGTCTTTATTTTATTTTCAGTGATTTGGGAATAAACTGTCATTTATTTAGTCAAACTTAACCTTGACGCTCTTTTTCGCTTCTTCTTCAGCCTGGAAGAATTCAAAAGCCTTAAATCCCATTGTGTTGGCAATTAGATTGGTCGGAAACATCTGTACTTTTGAATTAAAATCCAAGACGTTGGAATTGTAAAACTGACGGGAATAGGCGACTTTGTCTTCAGTATCTTCAAGCTGTCTCTGTAAATCTTGGAAATTGGCACTGGCTTGAAGTTGAGGATAAGCTTCAGCAACAGCAAATAAAGATTTTAAAGCTCCAGATAACATATCATTTGCCTTTGCCTTTTCCTCAAGTGTCTCCGCTTTCATTAATGATGATCTTGCCTTTGTAACTTCTGTAAAGACTCCTTTTTCGTGCTTTGCATAGCCTTTAACAGATTCAACCACATTTGGAATTAAATCAGCTCTTCTTTTGAGCTGGACATCAATTCCGGACAAAGCTTCATAGATCCTAGTTTTCAAAACTATAAATCCGTTATAAGTCCCGACCAGATAAAGAACAAGAACAACAAGTATCCCGATTGGTATTAACATAAGTATTTTTTTAACTATTAATAGAAATATTATAACAGAATTTAAATTTCTCTACATAGTTATGTGTCATTCCCGCGTAGGCGGGAATCCAGGCGTTTGGATCCCCTCCTTCGAGGGGATGACAAACAGGTACAAAAATGCATAACATTTCTACGAATTTTCTGTTATAATGAAAACGTATCTTTAAATTAAGGAAATAAGTCTGCTTAGATTTAACTTCGTTAAGATGGTCATGAACAATTTTTTTTATAATATTTGGGCCAATATTTTAATCGGAGAGTACACACTAGAGAAAAATAGGCAGATTTATTTCTTCAACGCAGTTGTCATTCCGAGCGAAGTCGAGGAACCTTCCTTAAACTATTATGAAAAGATTTCTCCATTTCGTTCCCCTTCGACAAATGTTCAGGGTCACTTCAGTCGAAATGACATAATAACTATTGACTTTCATTTTAATTTATAGTAGATTTATACCAATTTATTATAAATTTATCATATAAATGGATAATATTAATCTAAAGGACTTCCTAGAAATCCCTTACACTCAGCTAGAAGAGATGAATCTCCAGGCAAAAAAACGAAGGACCAACAATGGAGACGAAGAAGTCGTCAAAAATTTTTATCTTGATTATTTAAAAAAAGAAGTCCGACTTAAAGCAGTAACAATCGGATTTTCTGATCTTGAAGGAAGATTTCATATGATTGATTATGATAAAAAATATTTTTTGAAATCTTATGACAGTCTCACTTTTGACGGTTCTTCGATCCGAGGGTTTTCCCGCCAAGCCGAGTCCGACCTTCGGTTGCTTATCGATTGGAAAG
>Ga0209211_10013515_pt1 | contig 10115 bp, 8 predicted proteins | sample RifGroA2_FD_183992 | JGI IMG/M metagenome (GOLD analysis project Ga0209211, IMG submission 183992) | Groundwater microbial communities from Rifle, Colorado, USA - Groundwater A2 (SPAdes) (version 2) | ecosystem: Environmental > Aquatic > Deep subsurface > Groundwater | place: Rifle, Colorado...
GGGCCCCGGCAGCCAATGTCTTTTTGGATTATTTTGATTTTGCCTTTGCCGATGGTTCGACTGCGCTCACCATCGGCGCTGAGCGAAGTCGAAGCGCCGATCGGCCCGGTAATCGCGGACGAGGTCGGGCCAAACAAGGCCAGGACATTCGCCCCGACACTGGCGGCAATATGCAAAGGCCCGGAATCCCCGGAAATCATCAAATCCGCCCTCTTAAAAATAGCCCCGGCAGCTTTAAGGTTGGTATATCCGGCGGATATGATAAATTCTTTTTGCTTCATCATCCGGGTTATCTCTTTTATCAGCAAAATATCATCTTTTGAGCCGCTAAAAATAATCTTGGCTTGATACTCGCGGATAAGCCGGTCGGCGAGTGAGGCGAAATTCTCTTTTGGCCAACGTTTAGGACCCCAGTTCCCTCCCGGATTCAAACAAACTATCCAATCGTCTTTTTTTAAGCCTTCCCTGCTCCAGAAATCCTCAGCGAACCCTTGATCTTCTTCGCTCAAGAAAAACTCATACTGTTTATCATCTACGGCGCATCCTAATGGTTTAACTATGTTTAAATAATGATCCACCCGATGCAGGCTGTCTTTTTTGGGCATTGGTAGGGCTTCGGTCAGCAGGAATCTTCTTTTCCAGGTAACGTAACCCAGCCTCCGGGGAATTCCGGCCAGATAAGCGATTAATGCCCGGGAGAGAGAGCGGTGAAAAAAAACAGCCAAATCAAAATTTTTGTTTCTTAAGGCTTCAACTAATTTCAACCCGCCCAAAAATCCCTTATTCAGCCCCTCCTCATCATTAATAATAAGCTCATCAATATAGGGATTATTTTCTAATACCTCTTTTACCCTGGGGACAATCAAACAGCTTATGCGGCTGTCCGGGAATTTCTTACGCAGGGCCTTAATAGCCGGGGTTGAGAATAACACATCACCCAACCAGTTCACCTCAACTATAAGTATCTTCATTTTTAGTTAAGTCATTAATGAGCCAAAAATCTCCTGACCAGGCATATTTTAGGTTCTTTAAAGTTTTGTGTGATTAAATTCATTCGTTGACCACAAAACCACTTTTTTACCCCTCCCCGCCTCCCCTTGGTAAGGGGAGGATTTCAAATGAAGAAACCACTCGAAATTCCAAAGAACCTAGAATAAAATCATCCTCCTTCGCTAAGGTGTTTTCGCCTTCAGCTCCGGCAGGCAAGTCTACCCGCGCCAAAGAAGGTAAAATCAGAACCCAACTATGAGAAAGAACGCTTTTTCCATAAGCTAATTCCCATCAGAGTTCCTTTTGAACGTCGCAAAAGTCCAATTTCCCCTCCCCACCTCCCGACGCCAACCCTCCCCACCCCCAACGTCGCAAAAGTAGCACTTTCGCGGCGTTGGGGGTAGCATTAAAGCTCAGCAATTTGTTATGATTTTATTTTATCTTTACCTCTAACAGTTACTGTGCAAACCTCTTTTTTTCTCTGAAATTTCCCTGTAAAGATTAAATTACCTCTGTGTCAGCATCTCTGCCGCCTCTTCCAGGTGTTTCTTATCCCTTACAATCTATCGAAAAATCCTGAAATAGCCTTTTTCACATCACCCCATAAAGGCCCAACATCATTTATCAACTCCAGCATCTTCTCCCCTTTTAACTGGAAACCATATCCGCTTACAAATCTATGCCTAAAGTTCTTATATGGAACTATTCTTTCTACTATTCCTTGGTCGAAAATAGCGATTTTGCCCTCAGAAGCGCTATACGATAAGACGAGAAGCTCTTTGTGCCAGCTATTTCCCTTAGGTATAATCAAATAATACTCTTTGCTTATGCGTTTTAAAATATTCTCTATTCCATTGTAAAAATTCATTAGATATGTTCCCATTGCCGGCTCAGTAAGATAATCCTGCCTCTGGCTTTGGCTATGGCTTGGGCTATCGGAAGCCCAACCATCGCCCTCCGGCTTATTGGGAACCAAACCATGGCCTTCTGGCCTTTGAGGGTGAAAGTTATCTTTGATTTCAAGAAGCCTTTCTATCGTTTCATCAATCGCCTTTTGCTCATCCAGCACATCTTCCTTAAGTTCTTTATACTGCTCTTTCATATATAATCCTCCCTTTAGATAAAATTCTTTTCTGGAAATGCTCTCTTATATCATCCAAATCAACTAAGTCAACTTCATTATCTGTAGCCATAGAGATTCTTCCATAATATTTAAAAAAGTCCTTGGCCTTAATTCCCTCTACTGCTATATCAATATCATTAGCCGTCTCAACGCTTTCGAGACACGAACCAAACAAAAATACTTTTTTCACGCCAAATTCTTTGCTAATCTTTTCTATTTTAGCCAATTCGTTATCTAAAACTTCTTTTCTCATTACTCACCTCGTTTAATATCTCCCCTGGATTGGAATTCCTTGGCTTTAGCTATTCGGTTCCTTACCGACAGGAACGATCCTCTAACCCGCGAGAAGCCTTGTCCCTGCGATATGTCTTAGCGCGTGTGGTGAACCGGGATTTGGCTTTAGCTTGTGTTTACTCTTATGTTATGCCCGTGAATATTCCATAGCATACCTATCCACCAACTGTCGTATCATCTTTTGATATTTTGTGTGGTGTTGTTTGGCTTGATGCTTAAAAAAACCTATGCTTGATTTGCTAAGAGCTATCGTAACCTTTACAGTTTCTTGAGGAACGACTAACTCCTCTGGCGGCGGCAGAAAATCATCAATTCTGGTCATCTTTCCAATAGGTCTATTTGACTCTGTCGTCTTTTTTCTCATAGTCATTATTCGGGCAAACACGCAGGTTCGCCCCTACTCATTTAATAGTCGTCTCTCTGCTCTTTGATATGGGTATAAAAACCGGATGTCTCTACCCAGAAGATAAACATATTTCGGCAGTTTTCGGAAATACGCAGTCTCTTTAAGGCATAGAGGTCATCGCCAGGAGAGCCTTTAGGAAAATTTGTCCCCACGGCTGCCTTATAGCCGGATAAAGACACCATCCGGCGCGCCTCAAGGCTCCGGCCGCCAAAAGGATAACTGAAGAATTTAACCTCTTGATTCAATTCCTTTTCCAATATTTTTTTTGACTCAAAGACTTCCTCTTTTAATTGCTCTTCTGAATTAATCTCGCTTAAGTTAGGATGATTCATACTATGGCTTCCGATAGTAATCAGGCCGCTTTCGGAAAGCTCTCTTATCTGGTTCCAGGACATATAATCGTCATTTCCTAAATGCCTGCCTATCCGGTTAATTACCACGAAAATAGTTGCCGGGATATTGTATTTCTTCAGCACCGGATAGGCGTGAGTATAATTATCCAAATAACCATCGTCAAAGGTGATGGCTACAGTCCCGGAAGGTATCTTTTTTTTATTCTTTATCAAATCGGTTAGCTCCTCCAGAGAAACAATATTGTATTTACGCTCTCTTAAAAAACGCATCTGCCTTTCAAAACTCTCCGGACTCACCCCCAGCCTGCTTCTGAGCGGCTCCTCATTATTAATGTAATGATACATCAGAACAGGCGCGGTATAATGGCTAAGCACTGTGCTTAGCCAGATTAAAAAACTAAAGAAAGAAAAAAGAAAAAACACTAACCCGAATTTTATTATCTTAGGCATAGCCGGTAAACCTCTTCTGTTTCCTGAACCATTCTCTCTAAAGAAAATTCTTTTACAATCAATTCCCGGGCATTTTTGCCTAATTCGGATGCCTTTTTATTGTCCCTCAACAGACTGATTATCGCCTTAGCTAAAGCCTCGGCGTCTTTAGGCTCAACTAAGATTCCGGTGTGTCCGTCTTTAATCAAAGACGGTATGCCTCCGACTGAAGAAGCGATTACCGCCAGTCCGGAAAGCATCGCCTCCATTATAGATAAACCCAATCCTTCCTGCAAAGAGGGCATCACAAAGACATCCATTACCGAGAGCGCCTCCCGGGTGTCCGCGACCGCCGGGACAAAACGCACGCGCTCTAAGATACCCAGGCCGCGGGCGAGATTCTCTAATTCCTTTTTTATCGTTCCGTCTCCCACACTCAAAAGCTGAACCTCCGGGATTTGAGCGATAACCTTCTTCATTGCCTGAATCAAATATATATGTCCTTTTACCTCGGAAAGCCGGGCAATAATTCCCACCACCGGCCCCTCTTTCAATCCAAACTTTTCTTTAATTTCTTTCTGGTTACTGGTTTCTGGTTTCTGGCTACTCTTAACATCAATCCCATTATGCACCAATCGTATCTTATCCGGGGCAACCTTAAAATCCGCGATTAAATGCTCTTTGACTGCCTCGGAGATGGCAATAACCGAATCCCCCCAACAGGGAAATCTTAACCTCACCCAGCGCGGCTTAAAAAAACCATGGGCGGTAGAAATAAAAGACACCGAGGTCTTTCGGGATAACCAATAAGCCAAAACGCTGGTAACCCGGGTCTGGCTGTGGATTATATCAAGGCGTTTATCCCTTAACTCCTTCTTTAAAATAAAATAAGAAAACAAAAGCTTAGGGCTGATTATGGATTTGGTTTTTAAAGGCAGGTTGATATGTTCAATATTATTTTTCTTAAGCCTTTCCACCCACTCTCCGCCCGCTGAGCCGACATATACCTGATGTCCTTTCACCGCCAATCCTTGAGCCAAATTCAAGATATAGCTGGATATCCCTCCGGGATTAAAATGATTGGCCAAAATCAATATATTCATCGGCTTTTTCCGCCAAAGGCGGCACCCCGCCGCCATTCGGCGGTGGCGGCTTTCAACTGATTACTGACAGCTGATAGCTGATAGCTAATCATAGCAATTTTAACACCGCCTCTTTGACCTCATCCACGCTTATCTTCTTCATACACTCTATGGATACGCATTTTGGCTTATAGCAGGGCTGACACTCTAAGTCTTTTTTTAATATCAACGCGTCATTCTCCGAGGAGATATGCCGGCGCGGGTCAGTCGGGCCGAATAGCGCGATTACCGCGGTGCCTACTCCGGAGGCAATATGTAAAGGCGCGGTATCGCCTGAGATAAATACATTACAGCGCTTAATCAGGCAGGCCAGCTGATTGATGGTGGTTTTTCCGCAGGCGATAATCGGCTTAGACTTCCTGGCCATCTCGTTAAAAACTCTCAACTCATTTTGAGACATTCTTTCTCCGGTTAAAACCACGCGAATATCCCTTAAAGCCAGCTCTTCAGCCAGATGGGCGACATACTCCAGCGGCCAGCGCTTGGTAAGCCATTTCTGGGAAGAACTAAGGTGGACCCCCGCCAAAATCTGACTCCCGCTCAACCATTCTGAATTTAAAAAATTATCAATATATCTCTCATCCTCTTTTGAAGGCCAAAGTTCAATCTTTCTGTCTTTGAGTTCAATATCCAGCAGATTTAAAACCCGGAACTGATGCTCCAGGGGGCCCAGGATAAATTTATCTTCTTTGACCTTATGATTAAGCAAAAAGCTAAACTTCTTATTTTGATAGCCGCATCTTAGCGAGGCCAAAGAAAGGCCGCAGAGGATATGGCTCTTGCGGTTATTCTGCAGATCAACGGCCATATCAAAATTCTTTCTTCTTAATTCCTTACCCAGGCGAAAAAGCTTAAAGATGCCCTTATCGCTCTCATTAAAATCATATACCATTACCTCATCCAAATAAGGACAATTACTTACTACCGCGGCTATCGCCTTTCCGGTAAGCAGGGTTATCTTATGAGGAGAAGGGTACTTCTTACGTATCGCCTTCAAGGCCGGAATCGAAAGGATAAGGTCACCCAAAGCGCTCAGTTTTATTATCAGAATTCTTTTAAAACCAACTGCCTCTTGATAAACCTCCAGGGTGTTTTTAGCCATCTTCTCTAAGTTGAATTTTGAAAGCGCTTTAAGACGGCCGTTTTTGGCTAATAGAGAGCTTAGCTCATTATCCCTTAAAATCCTGATAATTGCCTCAGCCATACCTTCAGAATCTTTAGGAACGCACAAGAGGCCATCCACGCCATCCTCGACAATATCTACCACCCCTCCTACCCGGGTGGCCACTACCGGAACCCCGGATGCTTGAGCTTCGACAATCACCCGGCCAAAGGCCTCGTGGGTAGTTGAGGCCATAACCAAGAGATTGATTTTAGAAAAAAGCTGAGGGATATCGTTTCTCTTGCCTAAAAATTCAACGATGTGCTTAAGCCCCAAACGCTTGACCAGAATCTCCAGGTCCTCTTTATAATGAAATTTGGATTTGGGGGCGGTGCCGATAATCCAGACCTTAATATTAGGAATACTGCGGTAAACCCGCTGGATTGCCTTGATAAAATAAAGATGTCCCTTTATCGGAGTAATCCTGGCGATAAAAGCGATCACAAACTCGGTACGGCTTTTTTCCTCAGGTAAAATAAAGGTAAAATTTTCGGCATCCACACCGCGCGGTATCAGCCTTACCCTCTCCGGGGATACCGCGAAATCATCAATCATGCGCCTTCCGATTATCTGGCTGGGCACAATCACTAATTTTCCCCAGCCCATCACCCGGCTTAAAATATGCCGGGAATAATAACCATGGCAAGTGGTAATAAAAGGGACATTGGTTAGCTTAGCGGCAAAATAAGCGCTCCAGGCCGGAACCCGGGAACGGGCATGGACTACCTGGATGTCTTCTCTTCGAATAATCTTTACCAGCTCAAAACAAGCCCGAATAATGGAAAATAAGGATTTTTTATTAACTGCCAGAGAATAATGAACAGCGCCCAAACATTTAAGCTTATCTACTAATTCTCCTCCGGCGGAAACCACTACCGCCTTATGCTGAGCCTTGACTAAATACTTAGCCAAGTCCACCGTTCCGGTCTCCACCCCGCCGTAATTAAGTTCAGGCAATATTTGCAGAATATTCATCGGCTTTTGCCGCCAAAGGCGGCACCCCGCCGCCATTCGGCGGTGGCGGCTTTCAGCTGATTGTTGATAGCTGATAGCTGATAGCTGATCATAGCAGTTTTCTCATCGCTTCTTTAACCTTGGCCCGGTCATCCAATTTCTTTATCGGCGGCTTATCCCGGATAAGCTCTTTAATTTTATCCGCGATATTCTCAGGTTGGGTTATCCGAATATAGCCCTCACTCTCCAAATTCCTTAAAAATCTCTCATGACGGCCCTCTCTGCCTAAATAAGTGCCTTTAAGCCTGAAAACCAGGACATACTTGCCGGAAGCCGCCGCCTCCGAGACCATTGAAATACTCTCGCCAGAGACAACCACACATTCGCATAACCCCAGAATCCCTCCTACTGCCTGCGGGATATTTTTTTCCCTGGCAATCACCAGAAGCGGACATTCTTTTAAGCCGCCAAATTCTTTTTTAATTATCTCCTCTGCCTTATCGGACGTCCTGCGGGAAGTAGTAAGCAATATATCCATCCCTAAGTCCGAGGCCGCCTTTTTTATCTGGGAGGAAACCGCCGTGATTAATCTTTGGGTTAATTTATATTTTTTGGTATCCCCGCCGATTAATACGCCGATAAGCCCGCGGGCGATGGTACGGCTTCCTATAGCCGTAGCCATAGAATTTTTCAAGGCTCTATCCGAAGCAATCACTTTAAGAAGGCCTTGGGTTTGCTGGCTTAAATAATCCTGATCGATTAAATTAAGGGCGCCATCAGTAATTACGGTATTTTTCTGATGCCGCTTCCAATCGTGCTTAGGCATAATCACTAAATCAAATCTCCTTCTTCCCGCGATGCCCGGATTCATCACGCAGACAGAACGGGCCAGATTGTCCCTGGCTATCGCCAAATTAAGCCCGGCCAAAGACGCGCCGCAGGAAATAACCACATCCGCGCTCGCTCTCCTTAAAGCCAAATAAGATTCTTCGCTTATACACAGCTCAAAAATATCCAGGCCAAACCCGGCGCACGCATTAGCCAGGATTTTTGCCAACCTGTTTCTAAACCTTACTTCTACAATCTTGCTATAAACCCTAAATCCTAAACCATCAGCTATTTTCTGTAAAGCTTCCATCTGCCTCAGATGTCCGGCCTTGCCGTCGGATAGAACTATCACCTTCCTGAAAGGCGAATATTTCCATATTTTATAAAACCAGAAATATTCCTGGGGATATTCGCGAATATACCGCTCTAAGATCGCGTTGGACTTACGTAAACAATTTTCTAATGTCTCTGTTTCATCTTTTCCCTCTATCTCAAGCGGGGCCTCCAGGATAATCCGGTGATAAAACCTGCGTTCTCTGACAATAATAGCCGGGATTACTGCCGATTGGGTATTTGAGGCAAACCTGACAAAACCGCTAGGTGTGGAAATTGGCAAACCAAACATCTCACTCAGATAACCTTCCTTGCCGCCCTGGTCTCCGGCCATCGCCACCACCTGATTACTTTTTAAAGCCTTAATGATTTCCCTTAAGGCCATTCCCCGGGGAATGATTTTACAGCCCTTGGATTGGCGGTAACGGTTTAAAAGTTCATTCAAAAGCGGATACCTTTGCTCATTCACAATAACCTTATACTCATACCCCTCCAGGCTGCAGGTAATATTAGACAACTCCCAGTTGCCTAAATGATAGGCCAGGAGAATCACTCCTTTTCCCTTTTTTAAGGCCTCATCCAAGAATTTAAGATTTTCTATCCGGATATGCTTGTTTATATAACGGGAGTCTATCTTAGGGATATACAGGGCTTCAATGATATCCAGGGCCAGGCTGATAAACGCCTTCTTAGCGATGCGTTCTATCTGCCAATATTCAAACTCATCCCGGAAAACCGTCTTTAAATTCTTAAGCGCCAGGTTTCTTTTTTTCTTAAGCAGATAATAACCGGAGATGCCCAAAGCCCTCCCTAAGATAAAATTAGCCTTAGGCGGCAAGGCAATCACTACTAAGCTGAAGAACCTAACCAGCCAATAAGCCAAATACTCGATTAAAGAGGCTTTCTTCATTGTGGGTTATAACCAACTTTATCTTTAAAATAAGGATCTTTATATCCGAAGCAAACTCACTCAGGGGAAGGCGAGTGAGGTCTTTTTCGGTAGTTACTATCGTGTCCACATTCTTCTTTCGGCAGGCCCGAACAATCTTTTCAATATCGCCTTTATGGTATTGGTGGTGGTCAGGAAAACGCTCCTCCAAAACTATCCGCGCGCCTAAATCAGAGGCCGTCTTCTTAAAATAATCCGGGTCGGCGATACCGCTTAAAAGGCAAATATTCTTATCTTCAATAATACCTAAAGAAAAGGCCTTTCCCCGGGCGTCCGAGACACACTCCGGTTTATACGCGCATTCCACAATCAAGGCCCTGGAATTAATTTGTCCCAATTCATTTTTTATCCGGGATATATCCTTAACAGAATCTGCCTTAGAAATGACAATCACCTCCGCGCGGGCCAAAGAAGAAGGCGGTTCTCTCAATATACCTCTGGGGATAAGCCTTCTATTGCCGAAATAATTACGGCTGTTCAGTAAAACAATATCCAAATCCCTCTTTAGCCGCCAGTGTTGAAAGCCGTCATCCAGAATCATCACCTCAGGATCAAGGGCATCCTGGGCTTCTTTGGCTGTCTTTATCCTGTCCCTTCCGGTAAATACCCTTAAACCCTCTATCTTATTCTCTAACATCCGCGGTTCATCCAGACTATAACCCCGGCTTAAGACAACCACCCTTTTGCCTTTACGCAGTAAGGCTTCAGCCAAGAACTCAACCAAAGGGGTCTTGCCGGTCCCACCCAGGGTAATATTACCCACGCTAATTACCTTGGCTTGAGGCCTATATCCGGGAAGCATTCCGCGTTTATAAACCCAGCAAAACCCTTTGACCAATAACCCGTAAATAAGCGATAGAAGATATAACAGCGGCCTTAAAAAAAAAGCGGCCAGCCCTTTTTTTCTATCCAGGGCAATCTCTAAAAAAAATTCCTTCATCAATCTTAACCCAAAACCTCTTTTATAATTTCCATATTTCTTTCGCTGGCCCCTTGGTTCTTCAGTAATAACTCCTTGGCCCGGCGGCCAAGTTCTAAGGCCGACTCCGGATGAAGCAATAAATCTTTTATCTTTTCTCTTAATTCCTCTTTATCTTTTACTGAGACCGCGGCGCCTGAGACAAGAAAAAGTTCAGCGATATCCCGAAAGTT
>Ga0209211_10013516_pt1 | contig 10113 bp, 9 predicted proteins | sample RifGroA2_FD_183992 | JGI IMG/M metagenome (GOLD analysis project Ga0209211, IMG submission 183992) | Groundwater microbial communities from Rifle, Colorado, USA - Groundwater A2 (SPAdes) (version 2) | ecosystem: Environmental > Aquatic > Deep subsurface > Groundwater | place: Rifle, Colorado...
CCCAGTATGCGCTGGATCACGCGATGGAAGATGTTCGGTCCTTCCTGCGCCTGGCGAACGCGACGGACCTTCCCTTTCCGGATCGTTCCTTCGACCTGGTCATCTCCATCAACGTCGTCCATAACCTGCCGGAGCCGCTCTGCCGGCGGGCGATTGGCGAGATGCAACGCGTCAGCCGCCGGCATCTGTACCTCCAGGTGGATGCCTTTCGCAACGAGCAGGAGCGCCAGAACCTGGAACTGTGGCAGCTGACGGCCGAGCTGATCTACTCGACCGACCAATGGAAACAGCTGCTCGCCGAGGAAGGTTACACGGGGGACGTCTACTGGACGATCACCGAGTAAGTTCTCACCCATGCAAGCCGTTGTGCTGAGGGAACTGGGCCGGCCGCTGGCGATTGAGGAGCTGACGGCCCCACCGTTGAAGGCCGGGCAGATCCAGGTGCGGATGCAGCTGGCAGCGGTCTGCGGCTCGCAGAAGCTGGAGGTCTCCGGCGGACGAGGGCCGGACCGGTTTCTGCCGCATCTGATCGGCCACGAGGGGGTCGGGATCGTGGAGGCGGTCGGGCCGGGCGGCGCGAAGGTGGCGCCGGGCGACCAGGTTGTGCTCTCCTGGATCCGGGGGTCCGGGCGCGATGGCGGCTCCGTGATCTACGCCTCATCGCGCGGGCCCGTGAACGCCGGAGCGATTGCGACGTTCTGCGAGCGCCCCATCGTCTCGGAGCAATGCGTGACGCGCATCGATCCTCCGGTTGATCCGGAGCTCGCGGTGCTGGCCGGCTGCGCGATCCCGACAGGGGCGGGGGTAGTCCTCCATGCGATGCCGGCGCCATCCGATGGGGCCGTGGCGATTCTCGGAGCCGGCGGCGTCGGCTTGGCGGCGGTCTGCGGCGCCGTGCTGGCCGGCTGGACCACCATCATCGTCGCGGATCTTCGTCGCGCGAGGCTTGAGCGCGCGCGGCAGCTTGGGGCCACGCATGTGGTGGACGCCGACGCGGAAGATCTCACAGCCGCCGTGTCCGGCATCACGCACACAGGGTGCGATCTCGTGGTCGAGTGCGCAGGGAACCAGGCGACGATGGAAGCGGCCGTGCGCCTCGCCAAACCTCGAGGCGGCAAAGTCGTCATTGTCGGGAATCTGCCTGCCGGAGGGCGGATGGTGGTGGATCCGTACGATTTGATCAGCGGCCGGTCGTTGTGGGGAAGCTGGGGCGGCGGGGTGGATCCAGACGCGGACATTCCGCGATTCGTCCGGCTCATGGAGCAGGGGGTCCTTCGGGTGCCGCTGCTCATGGGTCCGCGGTTTCCGTTGCCGCGTGTTGAGGAAGCCATTCGCGCCTTGGAATCGAATGAGCCGGGCCGGCCGATCATTGACTGGGGAGCGCCTCCGGCATGAGCCCCATCGTCGTGGTCGTGTTGGCGAAGGCGTGGGTCCTCACGATGTGGGAGTGCACCGTCGTACTCCACATCGGCTACCTTCGGTGGACGCGGGCGTCCTCGGCCGTCGGCTCAGCGGTCGTGATGGCGCTGCTCGCGGCCGGGGGCATCGCTGGCTTGTGGATCGGGCTTGCCTGGGCGCCGGGTTCGCTGCGCGCCTCCGCGGTGTGCCTGTACCTGGCGGGGTGCCTGGGCTACCTGGAACTCCGGTCACTGTTATCCCGCGGCTATTCGCTGCGGATTCTCGTGGATGTGTTCCGGGGGGGTGGGCCGGTGAGTTGCGAGGAGCTGGAGGTCTTGTATGGCAACGGCCAGGGGTTGAGCGGGTTGCTTCGGCGTCGGCTCTCGACGCTGGCGCGACTGCGCCTGGTGCCGTTCGACGGCCTCCATGCCGGACCGCTGACGCCCGTCGGGCGCGCGGTCGAGAGGGTGGCCTCAGGCATGCGGCGCGCGCTGCGCACGGAGCTGGTGGGCTGAGATGGCGGTGGCGATCTCCGTCAGTGCGGGATTCGCGGTCTTCCTCGCCGCGCACCTGGCCCTGTGGCGTCGGCAGCCCTCGAACGATCCGCGCATGGGGCGGCTGGCGGCGCTGGCGCTGTTGGGAGTGGCCATCACCGCGGCCGTGCATCGTGCGCTGGCAGGCGCTGAGGTGGTCGGCGTGTGCGCGGCGCTCTGGTTCGAGACGGCGCTGCTCGTCGGGTATTTTTTCGTGTATGCCGGCCTCGCGCGGTCGGTCTCGGTGACGCTGCTCGACTGCGTGAGACGCGCGCCGGGAGGCCGGGCGCCGTTTGGCACCCTCCTTGAGGGGTATCAGCGGTCCTCGCGGTTTACGGATCGCATCAGCCTGATGCAACGCAGCGGCCTCGTGCGGGTATCAGGCGGAGCCGTGTCGTTGACGCCGCGCGGGGCGGCGTTTGTGCGCGGGATCGAAACCCTCCAGCGGCTGGCCTACGCAACGCTGCAAGGCTAACCCATGAGCGAGCGGACGCAACCGGTCATCAGCTTCTTCGTCCCGTGCCTGAATGAGGAGGGCAACGTGGGATGCGCCATTGACCGGCTCGTTGAGGCGATGCGCGAGACCCCGCACACGTACGAGATCCTGGTCGTGGACGATGCCTCCACCGACGCCTCGGTGGCTGAGGTGCTGGCCTGTCAGCAGCGACACCATGACGTCGCCATCGAGTTGATCCGCAACCAGACGTGCCAGGGGCTCGGACCCAACTACTTCGCCACCGCGCAGCGGGCGCGGGGGGAGCACTACATGTTGATCAACGGGGATGCGGTGGAGCCGACCGACTCGATCCGCGCCATGCTCGCGCACCTGGGCGAGGCGGAGGCGATCGTGCCGTATTTCGGCTCGCGGGATGCCCGCGGCGTCAACCGGAAACTGATCAGTTGGGTGTTCGCGACGCTGGTGAGGCTCTGCAGCGGAGAGCGCCTTCGGTACTACAACGGGCCGGTCCTCCATAAGACGGCGAACATTCGCCGGCACGCGTCCACCGCCTGGGGTTTCGGGTATCAGGCCGAGCTGCTCTGCCGGTTGCTGAGGGAGGGCGTCTCCACGGTCGAAGTGCACATCGCCAATGTGGATCGCACGCGAGGCTTGTCGAAAGCGTTCCGGTGGAGGAACATCCTGTCGGTGGCAGGCACCTTAGGGAGGGTGTTCCGGCAGCGATTCGCCCACCCGCACGGAACGGCCGGTCCCCGATCCTTGCAGGATTTCGGGTCGCTGAGGTTTTACTGGCGCACCGCGATCCGGCCCTACCCGAAGCAGGCGGCGGCGATCCTGATGCTGATGGTCGCCGGCGCCCTCCTGGATGTCCTCGTCATCGTGCTGACTATCCCCATGCTGGATGTGCTCACCGCGCCGGATCGCGCGCAGCACAACCCGTTAGTGGGGCTCACCCGCCACGCGCTGGAAACCGTGGGACTTGCTCCATCGATCAGCGTGGTGATCTTTGCGTTCCTGACGGTTGCCAGCGCGCTGTTCATGGTGCGCAGCGCCTGTTGGCTGTGGACGCGGCACGCCATTGCCTCCGTGGCCGTGCGGCTGCGCCGGGCGACCAAAGGGGCGCTCTTTGAGCGGTTCCTGCGCGCGGGCTATGAGGAGATGTCGCGCCGCGCCCGCGGGACGGTGGTCAACGACATCAATGTGCCCGCCGAAGCGGTGGTGGGCGCGCTGACCCAGTTCGGGTATCTCTTGACCGGGGCCTTCAACGCGCTGCTGATGGGAGGGGTGCTCGTGTATCTCTCATGGTGGGCCACGCTCTTCATCGGGATCCTCGCCCTCGGCGCGGTGCAGGCGTGGCGGTGGTTCGCCGACCGGAGGTCCGCGGCCTGCGGCGGCGTCCTCTACGAGCTGCGCGGCGAGCAGAACAAGCTGCAGGTGGACGCCATTGACGGCCTGAAGATCGTCAAGGCGCATGGGCTGGAATCCCACCTGGCGCAGCGGCAGGATGCGCTGCTGGAGGCCGAGTGGCGGCCGGAGCTGCGTCTGGTGCTCTATCAATACGGGCCGGCGGTGGTCAACGAGCTGATCGCCGTGCTGATCGTCTTGGGGCTGGGGGTCGTGACCTTTCTCGTCCCCGCGCTGGGGATCCGATTCTCCATGCTCGCCGCGTTTCTGCTGGCCATTCGGCGCATCGCTCCCGCCCTGGCGCTGATCAACCAGTCCAGCGTCAATCTGAACCGGCACCGCCGAGAGTTGGAAGTCGTTGACGAGGTGCTGCGGATGCTCCCACAGGAGCGTTCAGGCGGAGGGCCCATTGAGCGGGTCGAGGAGATCCGGATGGAGCGCGTGTCGTTCGCCTACGCGTCGCGGCCGGAGAAAGAAATCCTGCGCGAGGTGTCGGTCACCATGTCCCGCGGGACCGTGACGGCCGTTGTCGGGCCGACCGGGGCGGGGAAAAGCACGATCGCCCATGTGGTCCTCGGGTTGTACGAGCCGCGTGCCGGAGGCGTCCTGGCCAACGGCGAGACCCTCCAGGCCTATCGTTTGGCCGACTGGCGCAGCCGGATCGGCTACGTCTCCCAGGACTTCTTTGTCTTTAATGCGACGGTGCGGGAGAACATCACCCTCGGGGATGAGCAGGTGTCCATGACGCAGATCGAGTGGGCGGCTCGCGCCGCCCAACTGCACGAGTTTGTCTCCTCGCTGCCGGAACGCTACGACACGGTCGTCGGGGACCGCGGGTTGCGCCTGTCCGGCGGGCAATGCCAGCGGCTGGCGATTGCGCGCGCGATCCTGCGCAAGCCTGACGTGCTGATCTTCGATGAGGCCACCAGCGCCCTCGACAACCTCACGGAGCGGGCGGTCTACTCCGCCATCAACGCGCTGCACCGCGAGGCGATCATCCTCGTCATCGCGCACCGGCTGAGCACCGTGAAAGACGCCGATCAGATCCTGGTGCTGCAGGACGGCCGGGTGGTCGAACAAGGCACCCACGAGGCCTTGATGCAACACGGCGCGTTCTACGCCAGGCTCTACACGGAGGACGATCGTCGTGAAACCGGGGAAGCGCCCGAACCAGTGGAGACAGGATCCGATCATGCCCGCGCCAGTTAGCCGATCACCACGACCCTCGCGCGCGCGCGCCTCCGCAGCGCCGTTGAGGCCGACGACCGGTGACCCCACAGAGGCCCAGGCGTTCCTCCGGGAGTACAGCCGGCAGTTCCAAGGGCTCTGCCAGGCTGATGGGTCGTGGATCCCGAAGCTGATCCGCGTGCGGGATCTCGTGGTCGCCGCCTCACGCCGAGGACGCAAGGTCATTCTCATCGGCAATGGAGGGAGTGCCGCGATGGCGAGCCACGTGGCGGTGGACTTGACCAAGAACGCCGGGATTCGCGCGATCAATTTCAACGAGGCGGACCTGATCACGTGCTTCGCCAACGACTACGGCTTCGAGCAGTGGATGGCCAGGGCCGTGGAGCAGTACGGTGATGCGGGGGATGTCCTGATCGCGATCTCGTCCAGCGGAAAATCCCTGAACATCCTCAACGCCTGCGAGGCGGCCAGGCGCATGACGTTCGCCTCCGTGATCACGTTGTCCGGGTTGTCTCCGGACAACCCGTTGCGCCGGCTGGGGGACGAGAACTTCTGGGTGGACAGCCGCGCCTACAATCTCGTGGAGCTGACGCACCAGTTCTGGCTGCTGGCGCTGGTGGATCTGATCATCGGGCGCAGCGAGTATCCGGCCAAACCTTCCGGAGCGTGATGGAGCGACCGACACAGGCGGTGATCTTGGCGGGAGGGCGGGGCAGCCGGCTTCGTCCGCTCACGGATGCACGGCCAAAGCCGCTGATCGAGTTTCACGGACGGCCCTTCCTGGGCTATCTCCTGGAGCTGTTGCGCGAGCAGGGATTCGAGCAGGTGCTGTTGCTGCTGGGCTATTTGCCGGAGGCCATCCAGAGCTACTGCGGCGATGGACGCCGCTGGAATCTGTCGATCGACTCCGTGGTCTCCGACGTCGAGGATGACACAGGCCGGAGGCTCAAGCTCGCGGCGTCGCGCCTCGCTCCGGTGTTCCTCTTGTGCTACTGCGACAACTATTGGCCCATGCCGTTTGCCCGGATGTGGCAGCGCTACCTCGCCACCGGCGCTGAGGCCATGCTGACGGTCTATGAGAACCGCGAGCGCTACACGAAGGACAACGTGCGGCTCGACGACGAAGGCCGCATCATCACGTACGACAAGGATCGCGCGCGCCCCGGGCTGTCGGGTGTGGAGATCGGCTACGGCCTGCTCCGGCGGGAGCTGATCGCCGCGCTGCCGGATGCCAACTGCTGTTTTGAGCGCGAGGTCTACCCGCGGCTTGCGGCGGCGAAGGCGCTGTGGGCGTTTGCGACCGGCCATCGCTACTACAGCGTCAGCTCCCACGAGCGGCTGCCGCTGACCGAGCAGTTCCTGGCGCGCCGGCCGGCGGTCATCCTCGACCGCGACGGGGTGCTGAACGCGCGGCCGCCAAAAGCTCAGTACGTTCGCTCGTGGGCGGACTGGCAGTGGATTTCCGGCGCGCTCGATGCGTTGCGCTTGCTCAACGAGGCGGGCGTTCGCGTCATCGTGATCTCCAATCAAGCCGGCATCGCCCGGGGCGCCATGACGCAGGTTGATGTCGAGGCGATTCATGATCGCATGAGGCAGGAGGCCCAGGAGGCCGGCGGCCGGATCGAGGCGGTCTACTATTGTCCGCACGGATGGGACGAGGGGTGCGCCTGCCGCAAGCCGAAACCCGGCCTGTTGTTCCAGGCGCAGCGTGACTGGGGTCTTGATCTGAGCCGCACGCCGTTCTTCGGGGATGACGAGCGCGACGGGCAGGCGGCCGAGGCGGCGGGCTGTCCGTGGCTGCAGGTCACTGAGCAGCGGTCTCTCCTCAAGCTCACCAGGGAATGTCTCAGCGAGCGCCCCGTCTTCGAACGTCGAACTCCACACGTCGCACTCATCTGATGGCTCGACGGATTCTTCTCACAGGACACCAGGGGTACGTGGGGTCGGTCATGGCCCCGCTCTTCGTCAAGGCGGGCTATGACGTGACGGGTCTCGAGACGGGGTATTTCGCGGACTGCACGCTGGTGTCGGATGCGCTGAATGTCCCAAGCGTGCAGAAGGACCTTCGCGATCTTGAGCCGGAGGACGTGGAGGGGTTTGACGCCGTCGTCCATCTGGCGGCGCTCAGCAACGATCCGATCGGCAACCTGAATGCCGCATGGACCGAGGAGATCAACTTTCAGGCGTCCGTGCGCCTGGCGCAGCTCGCGAAAGCCGCCGGGGTGCGGCGGATGCTGTTCTCGTCCTCGTGCATCATGTACGGGATGTCGGAGGCATCCGTGGTAACGGAGGAGTCCCTACTTGATCCCAAGACGGAGTATGCGCGCTCCAAAGTCAGGGCGGAACAGGCGATCGCGGCGCTGGCGGACGAGACGTTTTCGCCCACGTTCTTGCGCAATGGCACCATCTACGGCCTGTCGCCGCGCATGCGCTTCGATACCGTGTTGAACAACCTGGTCGGCTCGGCCGTGGCGACCGGCAGGGTCAGCCTGCACAGCGACGGCAAACCGTGGCGGCCGGTGGCGCATGTCCAGGATGTCGCGCGCGCCTTCCTCCACGTGCTGGAGGCGCCGATTGCGCGGGTGCACAACCAGGCGTTCAACAACGGCGAGGATCGGATGAACCATCAAATCCGTGAGCTGGCCGACGTGGTGGTGAGGACGGTCCCCGGCTGCCGGCTGGAGTGCCGGCACAGCCCTGAGGCGGACCAGCGGACCTACAAGACAGATTTCGGAAAGTTTGCGCGGACGTTTCCAGAGTTCGCCTTCGAGTGGACGATTGAGCGCGGCGCGCAGGAGCTTGCCGAGGCGTTTCGGTCGATCGGCTTGACCGAGGCGGAGTTCTTCGACAAGCACTTCACCCGGCTGAAGTGGCTGCGCTATCTGTTGGACAGCGGCCGGTTGGATGGTTCGTTGCGCTGGACCACCGTGGGGGCGGCGTCGTCATGAGCGAGGCCGCCATGATCCACGGAGTCAAGATCATTCCGCTCAAGCAGATCGTGGATGAGCGCGGCAAGGTGATGCACATGCTCAAAGCCACCGACCCGCATTTCCTGAAGTTCGGCGAAATCTATTTTTCGTGCGCGTGGCCCGGCACAATCAAGGCCTGGCACCTGCACAAGTCGATGACGCTCAACAACGCGGTGATCGCGGGGCGGGCCAAGCTCGTGCTGTACGACGGGCGGCGAGGCTCTCAGACAGCGGGACAGCTCCAAGAGATTTTTCTCGGCGAGGATCACTATGTGCTGGTGCAGATTCCCCCCGGCATCACCAACGGCTACAAGGCGTACGGCGACAAGCTGGTGATTCTGGCCAACTGCGCGACCGAACCCCACGACCCCAACGAAATCATCCACCTCGATCCCTTCACCAAGGACATTCCCTACGATTGGGGGCTCACGCATGGGTAAGCCGCTCCAATGAACGCCACACATCGGCCAAGCCTGGTGGTGACGCGCACGCCCTTGCGCGTGAGCTTCGCGGGCGGGGGCACCGATCTGCCCGGTTTCTACGAGCGCGAGTACGGGGCGGTGTTGAGCACGACGATTGACAAGTATCTCTATGTGACGGTCAAGCGCCACAACGAGCTGTTCCATGAGGGGTTCCGGCTGAACTACTCGCAGACCGAGCACGTGAACCGGCTCGATGAGATTCAGAACCACATCGCGCGGGAATGTTTGCGGCTGTTGCAGGTGGAGCCGCCGATTTACATCAGCACCGTGGCGGATCTGCCGGAGTTTTCCGGACTGGGTTCGTCCAGCAGCTTTGCGGTCGGGCTGCTGAACGCCCTGCACAGCTACCGGGGGGAAGGGGTCTCGGCCGCGCAGTTGGCTGAAGAAGCCTCCCGCGTGGAGGTCGAGGTGCTGAAGCGCCCCATCGGTAAGCAGGACCACTACGCCGCGGCCGTGGGGGGACTGAACTTTTTCTGCTTCATGCCGGATGGGAAGGTGACCGTGGAGCATCAGCGCATCCCCGAGGGCGTGGTGAGGCGGTTATTCGAGCATCTCCTCATGTTCTGGACCGGAATTCAGCGAGATGCCGGCGCCGTGTTGACCGAACAGCAGCGCAACACCCCGCAGCGCCTTGACCAGTTGCGTGCCATGCGGGAGCACGCCCGCGCGCTCCAGCGGCTTGTGTCCAACGGCTTTGATCCGCTCACGTTCGGGCGGGTGCTTGATCAGACCTGGCAGTTGAAGCGGCAGCTCGCCAGCACGATCACCAATGACCGGATTGACGCGTGGTACCATCGGGCGAAAGCCGCCGGCGCGACCGGAGGGAAGATTTGCGGAGCCGGAGGCGGAGGCTTTCTCCTGCTCGTGATGCCGCCGGATCGTCGGGACGCGGCGCGCAAGGCCTTGCAGGACCTGACGGACGTGCCCATCCACTACGAGGCGCAGGGCTCACGAGTGCTCCTGCCGTTTGGAGAGTAATCCGATGCGGATCTTCGTCACAGGCGGGACCGGTCTGATCGGCTCGGCGCTGGTCAGGCGCCTCATCGCCGAGGGCGATGACGTGACGCTGCTAATCCGCGAAGGGGCCAATCGGATTCGGCTGGCGGGGCTTGAGGCGCAGCTCAGGGAGTATGGAGGAGACATCCGCGATGACGCGGCGGTCGCATCCGCCGTGCGGCAGGCGAACCCGGAAGTCGTGTTTCACCTCGCCAGCACGCCGTTCAATCCACCGACGATTTCATCGCAGACGCATCTCGAGACGATTGTGCAGGGCACGATGAATCTGGTGGAGGCGTTGAAAGGCCGCCTGAATGTCCGGGTCGTGGCGGCCGGCTCGGCCGCGGCCTACGGCAGCGGCTCCCGGCTGCGGGAAGACGCCCCCCTGAGGCCCGGCACGGTGCTGGGAGCCGCCAAAGCCGCCGCCAGCCTGATCCTGCAGATGGCCGCACGGCTCTACCAGTTGCAAACGCGAGAGCTGCGGCTGTTCATGCCGTATGGACCGGCCGAGCATCCCAGCCGGCTCATCCCCCACACGATTGCCTCCGCGCTGGAAGGCCGCCAGATCCGCATGACGGAAGGCCGCCAGCAGCGCGACGTGGTGTTTCTTGACGACGTGGTGGAGGCGTTCTGCCTTGCGGCGACGAAGCCGGTCGCTGCGGGTAGCGTCTTCAACATCGGCTCCG
>Ga0209211_10013518_pt1 | contig 10113 bp, 9 predicted proteins | sample RifGroA2_FD_183992 | JGI IMG/M metagenome (GOLD analysis project Ga0209211, IMG submission 183992) | Groundwater microbial communities from Rifle, Colorado, USA - Groundwater A2 (SPAdes) (version 2) | ecosystem: Environmental > Aquatic > Deep subsurface > Groundwater | place: Rifle, Colorado...
ATAACAATCCTGAATTATTTTACTAATGCCCTTCAAATCCAATGTGTAATTGTAAAATGGCATCCCTTCCGGTAGTATACTATTAAAAACAACACGCCCAACTGTCGTTTTGCATAAACCATTTTTAGGTTCTTCAGCACCCACTTTATCCTTAATAATCTTTGTTTGCTTCAGCCTTATCTCAATCTTTGTATGCAAACGTACTTTATTTAAAGATAATGCATATACTACCTCGTCTGTGCCACTAAACCTTTGAATCTTTTCCTCAGACTCGTCTTGTAAACTCATGGTGAGATAAGAACATCCTAATACAATATCCTGAGTTGGCGTTATGATAGGTTCGCCAGAAGCTGGTGAAAAGATATTATTCGTAGATAGCATTAAAGTAACAGCTTCTGCCTGTGCCTCAATTGAAAGAGGAAGATGAACAGCCATCTGGTCACCGTCAAAATCTGCATTAAAACCACGGCAAACCAATGGATGCAATTTAATAGCATTTCCCTCCACGAGTATAGGCTCAAATGCTTGAATACCCATTCTATGTAATGTTGGTGCTCTATTGAGCAGCACGGGATGCCGCTTAACTACTTCATCAAGGATATCCCAAACTTCCTTATCCTTGCGGCCTAACATTTTCTTTGCACTTTTAATCGTATCCGCAAGCCCTAGCTCTTTTAATCTCCGTATAATAAATGGTTGAAATAACTCCAATGCTATTTTCTTTGGTAAACCGCATTGGTGCAATTTCAACTCAGGGCCTACGACGATCACAGAACGAGCCGAATAGTCGACTCTTTTACCAAGTAAGTTTTCTCTGAAGCGCCCCTGCTTGCCTTTTATCATATCAGTTAATGATTTCAAAGGCCTATTATTACTACCCAACACAGGGCGTTTTCCCCTGGTGTTATCAAACAAGGCATCGACGGCCTGTTGCAACATCCTTTTTTCGTTTCTGATAATTACTTCAGGCGCATTCAGATCGATTAACTTTTTTAGGCGATTATTTCTATTAATAATTCTCCGGTAAAGATCATTGAGATCGGATGTTGCAAAATTCCCGCTTTCCAAAAGAACCAGCGGTCTTAAATCAGGCGGAATAACTGGAACAACACCGAGAACCATCCACTCTGTCTTATTTCCAGAGTCTCTAAATGCCTCTACAATCTCAAGTCTTTTAATGATTTCTTTCGCACGTTGTTTGGATTTCGTTTGATTCAGTTCCTCCCGAAGTTCTTTTGATAACGTCACCAAATCAAGCTTCTGCAATAGTGTACGTATTGCCTCTGCACCCATTCCTGCCTTGAAGGACTGTTCACCATACTTTTCTTTAGTTGCCCTATATTCCTCTTCACTAAGCATTTGATACTCTTTCAGAGGAGTACTCCCGGTATCAATTACCACGTAGTCTTGAAAATAAATAATCCTTTCCAAAGAGGTGGTCTTCATCCCCAGAAGCGTACCTAATCGAGATGGCATTGCTTTGAAGAACCAAATATGGACAATAGGTGCCGCCAAATTAATATGCCCCATCCGTTTTCTTCTAACACGCGAATGGGTAATCTTTACACCACAACGGTCACAGATAATTCCTTTATGTTTTATTCCTTTATATTTTCCACAAAAACATTCCCAATTGCGTTCCGGTCCAAAAATACGTTCGCAAAACAAACCGTCTTTTTCTGCCCTATACGTACGATAATTAATCGTTTCTGGCTTTTTTACTTCACCATAAGACCAGCTTCTTATATCTTCCGTCGATGCGAGAGATATTTTCACAGAACTATATTCATTAATTTTATCGTACACTATATCTGTCATTTTATTCCTCTTTTAAAACTTCCATCTTTCTCTTCTCTAACTTCAAGCTCAAACCCAAGCCAGCAATTTCGTTAGAAAGCACTTCAAACGACGCAGGGGTGCCAGCCTCTAAAGTGTTCTCACCCTTTACCATCGACTCATATATCTTTGTCCTTCCCTCAACATCATCACTCTTCACGGTAAGCAATTCCTGCAGATTGTGCGCAGCGCCATATGCTTCAAGTGCCCATACTTCCATTTCACCAAACCTCTGACCGCCAAATCTTGCCTTTCCACCTAACGGTTGCTGCGTAATCAACGAGTACGGACCTGTTGCCCTTGCATGTACTTTTTCGTCTACCAGATGATGCAGTTTGAGCATATACATATAGCCAACGGTAACCTTTTGATCTAAAGATTCTCCCGTACGCCCATCGTACAAAACAGATTTACCATCTTCTGGCAAACCGGCTTCTTTCAGGGTTGCCCGAATTTGCTCTTCTGTTGCGCCCTCAAAAATTGGAGTTACAGTTCGGAACCCCAATTTTTTTGCTGCCCATCCCAGATGAGTCTCAAGAATCTGTCCTACGTTCATCCTAGAAGGCACACCTAATGGATTCAACAACATTTCCACTCGTGTTCCATCTGCTAAAAATGGCATATCCTCTTCAGGGAGAATCTTGGAAATAACACCTTTATTCCCATGCCTGCCCGCCATCTTGTCGCCCACCGACAGCTTTCTCTTCGTGGCAATCGATACTTTTGCGAGTTCCAATACTCCTGTCGGTAATTCATCGCCACGTTTTAAATGATTAATCTTCCTATCTCTATCGTCTTTCAATAACTCAATTTTTTCACAATATTCACTACTTATTTCTAATGCCTTTTCCTTTTTCTTTTTATTGCTAAACTCTATATTTTCGATATCAAAACGTTCCTCTAACAGAAGGATTGACTTCGCAGGCATACCTCGTTCAATTGCGTACGTCTGTCCTGTTTGTATGTCTACCAAAGGCTCTTTAATTTCCTCGTCAATTGCTTTTAACATTTTGACAAATTCTTTTGAAATCTGTTCATCGTATTTTGTCTCAATATCATTTATTTCTTGCAATATCTTTTGTCTTTTATCATCAGAGAGATAAGATTTTCTTGAAAATACTTGGGTATTTATAATGATACCCTCCATACCGGATGGCACTTCCAGCGATTCATTTTTTACATCTTCGCCTGCACGACCAAAAATAGCATGCAACAATTTTTCTTCTGGAGACAACTCACTCCTGCTTTTTGGTGCAATCTTACCTACCAGGATATCTCCTGCTTTTACCTTTGTTCCGGTCCGTATTACGCCATTTTCATCAAGATTTCTTAGTGCCTTCTCCGCAACATTAGGAATGTCCCGCGTAAATTCTTCTCTTCCCAACTTTGTCTCTCTAATTTCTACTTCAAACTCATCCCTATGTATGGAAGTAAATCGATCATCCTTTAACAACGCTTCGCTGATAACTATCGCATCCTCAAAGTTGTACCCATCCCACGTCATGAAAGCTACCACCACATTTTTACCAAGACTCAATTCTCCATTACATGTCGCAGCGCCATCCGCAATAATCTCTCCCTTTTTTACCTTCTGTCCTTCAATAACTATTGGTTTTTGATTCAAACAGGTGCCTTCATTGAGCCCTACAAATTTTCTCAGTTCATAGATATCTCTATCGTTTATTACAATTTCACAAGCTGTTACCTTTGTTACTGTCCCTGCTTTCTCAGCCTGCACCGTCATGCTTGAATTTTGAGCAACAACCTTCTCCATTCCCGTTGCCACTATTGGAGGCTCTGTTATTAACAACGGAACTGCCTGCCTTTGCATATTAGAACCCATCAGTGCCCTGTTTGCATCGCTATGTTCAAGGAAAGGAATTAGACTAGCAGATACCCCTACCAGTTGCTTTGGGGATACATCCATATAATTTACATCTTTAAAACTCTGTTGTTGGAAATCTCCATTATATCTACATAACACATTCTCTTTTTCTAATTTTTCCTTGCCCTTGATTAGCAGATCTGCAGGAGCTATCAGCTTGTTTTCTTCTTCGTCTGCACGAAGATATGTGATTTTTTCAGTAATCTTTCCTTTATCAATTATACGATATGGGGTTATCAAGAACCCATATTCATCAGTTGATGCATAAATACTCAGAGATGCAATCAAACCTATATTTGTGCCTTCCGGTGTCTCAATTGGACAAACTCTGCCGTAATGTGACACATGAACGTCTCGTACCTCAAACCCTGCCCGTTTTCTATTCAACCCTCCAGGCCCCAACGCACTCAATCTTCTCTCGTGCGTTAATTGCGCCAAGGGGTTGGTTTGATCTAACACCTGTGATAGTTCACTTCGGCTAAAGAAATAGTCTATCGCTGAAAAAATAGTTTTAGAGTTTACAAGAGAACGTGGCGTTAGCTGTTCAGAATCTTTTACGCTTAACCTCTCCTGCACGGTTCTTCTCAATTTCAGAAATCCCTTGCGTAATTCTTCACCCGCTAACTCGTCTATAGACCGAAGCCTTCGATTACCCAAATTATCAATATCATCAATAGAGACACCAGGTTCACCCTTGCGTAATTTCATTATGTACCGTATAGCTTCTACATAATCTTCCTTTTGTAATGTCATTACGGCTTCGTTAATATTGTGCCCTAATTTTCTATTTAATCTAAATCTTCCGACTGCCCCCAGTCGATATCTCTTGGCATCAAAAAACTTATCATAAAATAGCTGTTTCGCCTTCTCCACTTGTTGGGGATTTCCAGGGCGAAACCTTACATAAATTTTTAACAGTGCGTCTTCATGAGATTTTGTAAAATCAGATTCCAATGAGTTCAATATCAGCGGATCATCCAATTTCTTGATTACTTCTATTTTTTTAATCTCAAGATCAGTAATCGCTTTTATAGTCGTATCTGAGATTTGGCGGCCTGCCTCCAATACTATCTCACCTGTTTGTGGATTTATAATCTTTTCGACTGTATGCCTGCCTCTTAATTTCGTAGCCGATGAATAGTCTGAAATCTTTACTGTTTCTGTTTCGTAGAATAGCCTAATAATATCTTCATCGTTTGTATACTCATCTGACAATGCCCTTAGGAAACACGTAGCAGGTAACTTTCCGCTCTGGTCAATTCTCACGGTAAGAATGTCCTTCTTCCCTACCTCCAATTCTATCCAGCTTCCTCTCTCTGGTATAATTCGACATGAGTGCAGCCTTTTTTCGGCATGAAACTCCTCGATAAAATCAATACCAGGCGAGCGGTGTAATTGTGTTACAATTACTCTCTCAGTACCATTAATAATAAATTCTCCACCACCGATCATTACGGGGATTTCACCCAAATAAACCTCTTCTTCGATTGGCTCCGCTTTATTTAGCCGCAACCAAATCCTGAATGGACGGCCGTAGGTCAGGCGTAACTGCCTGCATTCATCCTGAGTATATCGCGGCTTACCAAGCTCATATTTAATGTAATCAAGTGATAATGTCCCGTCGTAATTGCTCACGGGAAATATTTCTCTTAATATCGTTTCTATACCATAGTTCTTCCTTTTGGAAGCAGGTACATCAGCTTGTAAAAAATCACGATATGCTTTCGTCTGAATCTGTACAAGGTTTTGGATTTCTATAACATCCTCAACATTGCCGTAATTACGAATTTCCATAGTTTCCTACTTTTTAAAATGAGAGGAACCACCTATTACTTGACTTCTACTTTTGCTCCCGCAGCCTCAAGTGCTTTCTTTATCTTCTCTGCATCTTCTTTCGACACCCCTTCTTTAACAGTCTTTGGAGCGCCTTCTACCAAGTCTTTGGCTTCTTTTAATCCTAAATTCGTTTCCGCCCTGACAGCCTTAATTACCTGGATTTTATTTGCACCACCATCCTTTAATATTACATCAAAGGTTGATTTTTCCTCCGCCGCAGGGGCTTTGCTCTCTGCCGCCATTCCTGCACCTGCTGGCACAGCAGCTACTGCTGCCGCTGAAACACCAAACTTCTGCTCAAAAGCCTTTACGAGTTGAGAAGCTTCAAGCATCGTCATTCCTGCCACCAAATCGAGCACCTGTGCAATTTTACCAGAAGGCTCAACAACCTTTTCTTCACTTACCTGAGTCATTTTATCCTCCTACCTTTTCAGTAATTCCACAAAAACTATTCACCACTTTTCTCTTTTTTATCTTTAATTGCCTGGAATACAGTCGCCAAGCCACGTAAAACAGCATTAAACGAACTCACAACTCCCACGATGGGGGCATTAATACCAATAACTATTTGCGTACGTAGTACTGGCATAGTTGGTAGTTTTGCCAGGTTCTTTATGTCATCTGCGGAAAGCATCGCCCCATCAACATAACCGCCACGTAAACTGAAAGCTGGTATTTTTTTCGACCATTCGATTGTTTCTTTTGCCATAATTACCGGATCATCCTTACTTGTTGCTATGGCAGAAGGACCTGTTAGTATGTTTACAATCCCCGCAATCCCTATCTCTTTAAACGCAATCACTGCAAGCGAATTTTTAATTATTTCCAGATAAATTTTCTTTTTACGCAAATTTTTTCTTAATTCATCAAATTGTAAAGAGTTTATCCCCTGATAACCAACTACTAAGTAATTGTTTGTATTGCGATATTGCGCTACCAATTCTTTTACAATATGTTTTTTTAATTCATTTGCCATTGCTCTATTTACTTCCCTTCTCAGTATTTCTTATTAAACCTGTAACATTATTCCAGGACTCATGGTTGAAGACACTGAAACCTTTTCTACAAACTCCCCCTTTGCTGACGAAGGACGTGAGTTCATAATATGCTTGACAAACGTATTTATATTTTCCTCTAAATCAGCATCTGAAAATGAAAGCTTACCAACAAGGGCTTGCACATTTCCACCTGCATCAGTTCTATATTCAATTTTACCGGCTTTAAACTCTTTTACTGCCGTTTCGACATCATCCGTTACCGTACCCGATTTTGGCGATGGCATCTTACCTTGCGGCCCAAGCACCCTCCCAAGCTTACCTACCAGTCTCATCATATCTGACGTCGAAATTGCCACATCAAAATCAGCCCATCCGCCCTCCACCTTTTTCACCAAATCTTCGGCGCCCACTTCATCAGCCCCTGATTTTTTTGCTAATGCCGCTTTTTCTCCAGTAGCAAAAACAATTACTTTAAGGCTTTTACCGATACCCTTTGGTAATGAAATAGATCCCCTGATAAGCTGATCAGATTGCTTTGGATCAATACCCAATTTCATTGCAACTTCAACGCTTTCATTGAACTTTGCGGGTTTTAGCAACTTTAACAATTTAACAGCCTCATTTATCCCGTATTTTTTTTCCGAGTCTACGGCCTTCCTGGATTCTAAATATCTTTTACTTCTTTTCGCCATATTATTACTTTCCTTATATTACTTTTTTTCAAACTACCCGAACGACCAACAGGAAACCTAATCAACCACCTTAATCCCCATATTCCTGGCAGTTCCCTCTATTATTCTAACCGCGGCATCTAAATTGTCCGCATTCAAATCTGCTAGTTTTCTTGTCGCAATTTCTTTTAATTGTTGTTTATTTACCTGTCCGACTCTCTGCTTGTTCGGCTCAGAGGATCCCTTTGCGACACCAGCCAGTTGTTTTAATAATACAGAGGCCGGTGGAGATTTTATGATAAAAGTAAATGATTTATCTTTAAAAACGGTGATCTCAACAGGTGTTAACATACCCTGCAAATCCTTCGTTTTATCATTAAACTGCTTAACAAATTGCCCTATATTTACTCCGTGCTGACCAAGAGCTGGTCCTACCGGTGGAGCTGGAGTTGCTTGCCCGCCCGGACATTGTAATTTTATCTTTGTTAAAATCTCTTTTGCCATGTTATGCTCCTAGTATCAAATCACTTCGACCTGCCAATATTCCAATTCAACTGGAGTTGCCCTACCAAATACCGTCAACATTACTTTTACACGGCCACTCGCAGGTAACACTTCCTCGACCGTCCCATCATAATTTTCAAATGGACCTTCTTTGACCCGGACTTTTTCACCCTCATGAAACTCTATTTTTGCACGAGGCTTTTCTTCCTTATGCTCTGCCTCAGACAGTAACTTTTCAACCTCATAAGCCGCCATTGGCACAGGCTTATTTTGCCCGCCAATAAAATCACCCGCACCAGGTGTTTCTCGAATCAGAAACCAAACTTCTTTGGGTATCTGACCATGCTCATCAACTTCTACCTCGGCAATTATATAACCTGGATAAATTTTCTTCTCGGTTATCTTTTTTTTCCCACCTTTTATTTCCGACACCTTCTCGCTGGGAACCAAAACATTCGATACCAAACCCTCCAAACCCCCAGCTTTAATTCGCTCTGTCAAACCTTGCTTGACTTTATCCTCTCTATTGCTCTGTACACGCAAAACAAACCACTGTTTGGGCATCTAATTAACCTACAGAAAATATTCTCAAATAGTTTTTATGTACTGCCGTATATAATAAATATTATTCAATTTTCAACCTGGTAGGAATTAAAAGAGTTGACAATTATGAGGAATCTCTTTCATTCTATATAAGTGCTACATGCGAATCATGCACTACCCATCCCTTACCCCAAGTTTGCTAAAATTACAGCACGCCTATATACTCCATAATTGTAGATACAAACCAATCGACCCCTAGGATAAATATCCCGATTACGATAACCGACACAATCACAACTGCCGTTGAACCGACTAGCTCATACCTCGTAGGCCAAGAAACCTTCTGAAGCTCACCCTGGGTATCAATTAAAAAACCGATCGTCTTTTTACCGCCCGCATCTAATGGACTAATTCCCGTCTCAAGACCAGCAACAAAAATACCTATCAAAAACCCCAAAATAATAAAGAGTGCAAAAGCGCTAATCAATCCCCACGTTAAGCCAATATCGACCAGCGGAACTTTAACACCTTCAGCGATATTTGGCAGGTCTATCAAAACATTATACAATGAAATAGAAGCAAAAAGCGCTAGCAACCCCAGTGCTATCCCAACAGCAATCCTGCTATGTACTCCGTGTCCTCTTCTATATATTCCGAAAAACGACATACCAAACACCTCATTAATATGGCAGGCCTGGAGGGACTCGAACCCCCAACAGCCGGATTTGGAGTCCGGTGCTCTACCAATTAGAGCTACAGACCTTTATTTTAGCACTAATATATAACTTAACTAAATTCAAAGCTACTTCTTATACTCTTTATGAGCCGTATGTTTTCTACAATACTTACAAAACTTTTTCAATTCCAACTTTTCAGTCTGTTGTGTTTTTTTAGGTGTTCTATAATTTCTATTAGAACAATCTCTACATATCATTGTCACATATTCACGCATGCATGTATTCCCGATTGTTTATTCAATAATCTTAGTAACGACACCGGCGCCAACGGTCTTTCCGCCTTCCCGAATTGCAAACCTTAATCCCTCATCCATCGCCACCGCCGTCAACAACTCTACGTTTACCTTCACATTATCTCCCGGCATCACCATCTCCGCACCTCCCGTCAAACTCACCACACCAGTCACATCCGTCGTCCTAAAATAAAACTGCGGCCTGTACCCGTTAAAAAATGGCGTATGCCTACCACCTTCCTCTTTCGTCAATATGTAAGCCTCCGCCTCGTACTTCTTGTGCGGCGTGATACTCCCGGGCTTCGCCAACACCTGCCCCCTCTCCAAATCCTCTTTCTCTACCCCCCTCAACAATACCCCAAGGTTATCTCCCGCCTGACCCTCATCCAGCGTCTTATTAAACATCTCCACCCCTGTCACTACCGACTTCTTAACGTCAGGCCTGATCCCCACGATATCAATCTCATCCCCAACCTTTACCTTGCCACGCTCCACCCTCCCCGTTGCTACCGTACCCCGCCCCTTTATACTAAACACATCCTCTACCGACATCAAAAACGGCTTATCTATCTCTCTCACAGGATTAGGCATATACGTGTCCACCGCATCCATCAACTTCAATATCGGACCGCAATTCGCACACGTCGCCGCACCACACCCGCACTCATTCGCCTTCAGCGCCGATCCCCTGATCACCGGTATCTCATCTCCTGGAAAATTGTACTTGCTCAACAATTCCCTTACCTCCAACTCCACCAAATCAAGCAACTCCGCGTCCTCCAGCATGTCCACTTTGTTCATGAACACTACTATCTTCGGCACGCCCACCTGCCGTGCCAACAGAATATGCTCTCTCGTCTGCGGCATCGG
>Ga0209211_10013519_pt1 | contig 10113 bp, 8 predicted proteins | sample RifGroA2_FD_183992 | JGI IMG/M metagenome (GOLD analysis project Ga0209211, IMG submission 183992) | Groundwater microbial communities from Rifle, Colorado, USA - Groundwater A2 (SPAdes) (version 2) | ecosystem: Environmental > Aquatic > Deep subsurface > Groundwater | place: Rifle, Colorado...
TGACTGCCAAGGATGCGGTTAATCAGTTTTCTGAGAGTGATTTGGCGGATATTTTTTACCGCTACGGCGAGGAACGATTTTCCAGAAGAATCGCTAAAGCGATTTATCTGGCGCGAAAGAAAAGGAAGATTGAAACCACGAAAGAGCTTGCCGATATTGTCGCGTTCGCTTATCCCAAAAGGTTTTTTTACAAGATACATCCGGCCACGAAAGTTTTTCAGGCATTGCGCGTATTCGTGAATGATGAACTGGGCGAGCTGGAAAATGTCTTACCTCAGGCGTTGGAAATATTGACATCGGGCGGAAGGATCGCGGTGATATCGTTTCATTCTTTAGAAGACAGAATAGTGAAGAATTTTTTCAAGGCGGAGAAGGAGAAGGGGATTATAAATATTATTACTAAGAAACCATTAATATCGGGAGATGATGAAATCAGAGACAATCCGCGGGCGCGCTCGGCGAAACTGAGAGTCGCGGAAAAGATTTAAAATATGTATTTAAACCACGCTTATCAAACTAAACATATCAGTATAGACGGCGAGTACTTAAGCCGATTTTTTCAAGTAAGCGCGACCGTTTTGCTTTTTCTTATTTTGCTCTACGCGGTGGAAAGAAACTCGGCGCTGTCGGCCGAAAGAGAGATTGGGCAAAGACAAACGCGAATAACTTCGGCCGAAGAAGATCTGTCCAAACTGGAAATTAAAGCCGCTCGGCTTGAGTCTTCTCAGAGCATAAAATCATCCGCATTGTCCGAAAATATGGTGCCGTCCGGGAGAATGCGTTTCGTGAGCGTTGACGATGTGGCCGTTTCTATGAAATAAAGATGAAACCCAATGAGGCTAGAAGGATCAATGTTTTATTTATTTTTTTCTCTATCGCGGCTTTTTTGATCGTCGCGCGTTTTGCTTATTTGCAAATCATTCGTCCGGAGATTTATCTTGGCAACTTGGCGCGTGCCGGTTTAGTTGGCGATATCGGTCCCGAGCGTGGTGAAATTTTCGTCCGCGACCGGTTTTCAGCCGAAAAGCCGCTCGCTATCAACAAAGCGTTTTTTTTGGTTTACGCCGAGCCCGATAAAGTGGAGGACCCGGGACGAGTCGCCAATGCTTTATCAGGGATTTTAAATCTTGACCGCGATGAGTTATTTAAAAAAATAACCAAGCAAAACGATCCCTATGAGGTTATCGCGCAGAAAGTGCCTGAGGATATCGGTAATCGGATCAAAGAATTAGATTTGAAAGGCGTGAAGCTGTCGGCTCAGAAATGGCGTTACTATCCTTATGAAAATATGGCCGCCCATATATCCGGTTTTGTTGGAATGAAAGGGGACGAAAAAACCGGCCAATACGGAGTGGAGGGGTTTTACGACGATGAATTAAAAAGCGGTTGGACGCAAAAACTTATTTTATCGCTTAATCCGGAAGTGCAGTTTAAGATAGAAGAAAAATTGAAAGAGATGGTAGAAAAGTGGGGAGCTTCGGGCGGTTCTGTGGTAGTGATAGAGCCAAGCACCGGCCGGTTGCTCGGGCTAGCCAATTATCCCGATTTTAACCCCAATGAGTACGCCAAAGTTGAAGATATTTCTTTTTTTAAAAATTCGGCTGTTTCCGACCAGTTTGAACTCGGTTCCGTGTTCAAGCCGATTACGATGGCTATGGGCATGGAAGAAAAAGCCGTCGCGCCGGATACGACATACGAAGACAAGGGGATAGTTTCCATAGGCAGCTGGTACATACAAAATTCCGACGGCAAGGCGTACGGAACGCGGACTATGACTCAGGTGCTTGAGCGGTCGCTGAATACCGGCGTGGTATTTGTCCAGCAAAAAATTTCCAAAGATAATTTCAAAAAGTACGTTAAAAATTTCGGGTTTGGCGATAAAACGGGCGTTGATTTATCAGGCGAAGCGGCGGGCGACACCAGAAATCTTAAAACCAACGGCGATATAGAATTCGCCAATATGTCTTTCGGGCAGGGCATCGCCGTCACGCCGATTCAGATGATTTCGGCGATTTCCGCTTTAGCCAACGGAGGCGTCTTGATGAAGCCGCGCGTGGTTGATGAAAAGATTTATGCCGATGGGGAGCGGCAGATTACTCCGTCGATTGAAGCCGGTCGGGTGGTTTCCAAAGAAACCGCTCTCGCACTGACCAAAATGCTTGTTTCAGTGGTGGAAAACGGATATGATAAAGCGAAGGTGCCCGGCTATTTGGTAGCCGGGAAAACCGGCACCGCGCAGATTCCGGAAAAAGGAAAGAAGGGCTATTCGGAAGACACCATTCATACATTTGTCGGATACGCGCCGGCTTACAGTCCGCGATTCAGTGTTTTAATAAAGCTGGACCGCCCGCGTGGCGTGCGCTTTGCCGCCGAATCGCTGACACCGGTGTTTTCGGATATTATGTCGTATCTTTTATCTTATTATGAAGTGCCGCCTGATTTAATGCACTGAGGTTCAACCTCCGCCCGGGAGATCCGATGTCCGAGAGGTTCAACCTCCGCCCGATGATTTAGAGTTCCGATGTCCGCCCGCCGAAATTTGATCTGTCAACTGAGCTATTTGTTTTCAAAATAACCAAAGGAGTTGAAATAGATTTTAGTTGTTGGACATCGGAACTCGCCATATTGGATTTGGGTTTAACTCGGAAATCATTAATGTTATGAGATCCGATCTCCAACAATGGGAATTCACTGTAACTACTTTCATTTTCTTGAAAACAAATAGCCCCGATGTTAAATTAAACTCAGCGGGCGGAGATCAGATCTCTCGGAAACCCGACCTCCATGAAGAAATTAACACTAATTATATTAAAATTCCTCGCTCGTCTGATGATGGCCCGGCGCAAGCCGAGAGTTGTCGGTGTCACGGGCAGTGTCGGAAAAACCGGCGCCAAAGACGCGATTGCGCGCGTTCTCTCGGCTAAATTCAGCGTGCGCAAAAGCGAGAAAAGCTACAACAATGAATTTGGCGTGCCGTTGACTATTTTGGGCATTGATTCGGGCGGGAAAAACATATTCAAATGGGTGGCACAACTGGCCAAGTTGCCGGTGAATTTTTTGCGCCCAGGTTATCCGGAGGTTTTGGTGCTTGAGATGGGGGTGGACAAACCGAAAGATATGGATTATCTTTTACGGATAGTCAGACCGGATATCGCCGTTTTTACTTCGGTGGGCGAAATACCGGCGCACGTTGAAAATTTTCTAAGCAGAAACGAATTACTGAAAGAAAAAGCCAAGCTTGCTTTCGCCGTGCCTCGGAGCGGATTCGTGGTGTATAACAATGATTCGCCTGACTGGCCAGAGCTTTTCAATGGCAAGGTAATGGCTGGAAGAATCAGTTATGGGCTTATGAACGACGCCGATATCAAAGCGCACAGGCCGGAAATCAGGTTTGCCGACGGAGAAGCGGCAACGCCGGTTCCTTTGGGGATCGCTTTCAAGATAGAGCACAAAGGCAGTACCGTGCCTTTTCGGATTGACGGTGTGTTTTCCGACGCAGGCGCGTATTTAGCCGGTGCGGCTTCGGCTGTCGGGATAATTTTCGGCATGAATCTGATAGAAATTTCGTCGGCCTTTTTAAATTATATTCCGTCCCGCGGAAGGATGAATCTTCTGAAGGGAATCAGAGGCAGTTATATTCTTGACGATACTTATAACTCTTCACCCGTTTCATTGCGCCTGGCTCTGGACACTTTGCCGGCTTTGCCGGCCAAAAGAAAAATCGCCGTTTTAGGCGATATGCTGGAGCTCGGGGAGTTCAGCGAATCGGCGCACCGCGACACCGGCCGCCATATGGCCAAAGTCTGCGATATTGTTTTCGCGATCGGCCTAAGAATGCAATTTGCCAAAGATGAATTGATCGCGCGCGGCTTCAAGGAGAACGAAAACGTTTTTTATTTTGAAGATTCCGAATCGGCCGCTTCCGAGGTAAAAAAAATTATCAGAGAAGGGGATTTTATATTGGTCAAAGGTTCGCAAGGAATGCGCATGGAAAAAATAGTCAAAGAGATAATGGCCAGCCCCGAGAAAGCAAGCGAACTATTAGTGCGACAAAGCGGGCAGTGGTTAAAAACATAGAAGAGCCGCTATCGTCTAGTCCGGTCCAGGACGTCGCCCTTTTCACCCACCTAAATTTTTATATGGCCTTATCGTCTAGTCCGGTCCAGGACGTCGCCCTCTCACGGCGAAAACACGGGTTCAAATCCCGTTAAGGCTACTAATAATAAATAAATCACCTCTTGGAAGGGGATTTATTTATTATGTGATGAAAGGGATTTGAAGCCAACTTCAAAAACTAAACTGCTTTAGTTTTTGAAGTGGCCGGCTCTGGAGGAGCGCATTTTTCTTGCGCGTTTGACGCGCGGAAAATGCGCGGGGGAAGAGAAATCCCGTTAAGGCTACATTACTGAAAAATTTAGGCGGGCGAGCGGCGAAAACACGGGTTCAAATCCCGATAGCGGTACGTAAAATAAGTTTATTAAATAAAAAACCCGGCCGTTTTTCAGCGATAGCGCAGAAAACGGACGGGTTTTTGTTTTTTAAAAGATGGAAAACGCTTTGAGAATCAATGCTTCCGTCGCGTCCCAGCTCATACAGCCGTCGGTGACGGAAACGCCGTGTTTCAGGTCGCGCGGATCAGCCGGAATTTTCTGACTGCCTTCGCGTAAGTTGCTTTCCAGCATCGTGCCGACTACGTTGGAACGGCCTGACTTGTATTGTTTGAAAACATCCAAGAAAACGCCCTCTTGCTTGACATGATCTTTCCCGGAATTGCCATGCGAACAATCAACCACTATCGCCGACGATAGGCCTCTTTTGTTCAGCATATCGGCCGTTGCCCGAATATGCCCCGAATCGTAGTTGGTCATATTTCGTCCGCCACCGCGCAGAACAATATGCGTCCACGGATTGCCCCGGGTGGTTACCCTGGCGATATGGCCGTCGTCGCCAATTCCCAAAAATACGTGCGGATGCTTGGCCGCTTCCATCGCGTCAATGGCTATCAACACGTTGCCGGCAGTATTGTTTTTGAAGCCGACTGGGGCGGAAAGTCCGCTGGCTAGTTCTCGGTGTAGTTGAGATTCCACCGTGCGCGCTCCGATTCCGGCCCAAGCAACGCAATCGCTTAAATACTGGATAGTGAACGGATCAAGAGCTTCGGTGCCGATAGGCAGGCCGATTTCGGAGATCCGTTTGGCTGTTTCGCGCGACAGTCTGATGCCTTCCGCGATATCACAGGAATCGTCAAGCCACGGATCATACATCAAGCCCTTCCACCCGACAGTCGTGCGCGGTTTGGCGAAGAACGCGCGCATCACGATGAAGATTTTATCGCTCACTTCATCGGACAGCTTTTTGAGTCGCTCCGCGTATTCAATTGCTTCGTCGGAGTTGTGGATGGAGCAAGGTCCGATAATCGCTAAAAAACGATTATCTTCCCAGGAAAGAATCTTGGCGATTGTTTCGCGATAACCGGCGATCACCCGATAAATTTTCTGGTCAAGCCGGTACAGCCCCTTAATTTCCCTCGGCGATGGCAGAGATTTGATGCTCATAATTCTGATGTTCTCAATAACCTGTTTCATAACATTCTCCTTTCTTTTTGTAAACCGTTTGTTGTTAATGAACAAAAAAACAAGCTCAGGATTTCCGGAGCTTGTTTTTGATATCTAAGTTGGGTGTCGTTGGTGTTACATGTCAAAAGCAAACTCCGGAGTCGGAGCCCAAAAATAAAAGAAAAAGAAATTTGCTTTTTGCGATATGTTTTTCATCTTTTTTATTATATTCGCAATCGCGATAAAAGTCAATATTCGCTCAATTTCCTCATTCGGTTGTGTGATTTCCTCATTCGTTAATGAGGAAATTGTTATTTTTCCTTATTATTTCCTCATTATTTTTTGCGATAAAATAGTTTGAAAATCGTTTGACTGATCACGCTGATCGGTTACAATGAAATCAAATTAACATTAATTCAAATATTATGATTATATTGCAAGGTTTTCTTGAGCGTTTTTACGCGATGAGGAATAATAAAACTGCCGTGGCGGTGATTGTGTTTTTAGCGCTTATCGCACTGACTTCTTATCAGTTTCCGGCCGCCAAAGATCGCGCCTGGAGCGCGCTGTCAAGCAATGTATTGTCTATTTTCAAGAGTGGCGTAGTGAGCGAAAACCCGATGGCGGAATCAGAGTTATCCACAGTGGGTACAGAGCTCGGCGAGGCGGTCAATAAGGAAATCTCGGCTGAAGCCAGCTGGGCAATAAGGAAATCGGTGAAGGGGGAGTCGGTATGGAAGGTTTATTCGGAAATGGCGCGCGCCAACAGCGACATCACGCTTAAAAATCAAACGATCAACGGTTTGAAGAACCTAACCATATTAAAAAACAAGATTTCAACGGAGAGCGTAAAAAGTAATTCGCTTAGGGAAGGCGATGACTATTCTTTTTTGAGTCAAGAAGCGGCCGTGAATTACGCGAAAAAATTATCGGAAGCGAACAAGCAGATGCAGGAAGGAAAAGTGCTGAAAGACTTATCTCAAGACTTGCAGATGGCCTATCTTCTGGCTAACGCGCCCTCATATCAATTCTTATCAACTTTGCAGGCGGATAATTTGAATTTGCTTAATTGACACGCCGTAAATTGCCAGCTATTGCCCGCGCAAAATTTTTGGACAATAATTTATGACTGCTTGGAAATTAAGTAAGGACGCAGTTTTAGCCTACAACTTAGTATCTTTTGATGATATTTTAAAGCTAGTCCAAAAATTTAGGCGGGCTATTGCTTTTATTTTAAAAGCGTGTTACCCTGTGTTTTAGTAGATAGGGTTTTCTCTTTAGTTTTGTTTATAAAACAAGCGAGAAGGTCGTCCTATTGAGTAACAAAAAACTATAAATATTTTATGGGAAAGAGATTATATGTCGGTGGTTTGCCTTACAGCACGACCGACGATGAATTGAAGGACGCTTTCTCGCAGGCCGGAACCGTGACATCAGCCAATGTCGTTATCGACAAGATGACGAATCGCTCGCGCGGTTTTGGTTTCGTTGAAATGTCTTCTGACGAAGAGGCGCAAAGAGCCGTTGAAACACTCAACGGCAAAGACCTCGGAGGCAGAAACATCACGGTGAACGAAGCGAGACCGTTGTCGGAAAGACCTCCTCGCCGAGAAGGCGGAGGCGGTTTCCGAAGAGACGACAGCTTTAGAAGCCGAAGAAGCTACTAAGCTTGTTTCAGAAAAACCGGCCGCCTGAGGCGGCCGGTTTTTTATTTGTTTTGTTTTTAAATCTTACCTATTGAACGGCCGTTCAATAGGTGAGATTTGCAATTGTGGATAACTGTCATTTACAAAATGGCTGGGGGGAGTATGATATGGGCATAAATATTAAGTTTAAAAAATATGAGTGAAAAATTTGATCCGAGCGATGAAAAATACAAGAAAGTAGAAAATTTACCAGAAAAATATCAAGGTAAATTTGTCAACGTTCCTAAAAGTTAAGGAGGTGGTTTCGTGCGTAAAGAAGCAATGGAAAATTATAAGGCGAATGAAAAAGACGCAAAAGAAGAAAGAGAATCTATTTTTGGCGATGAAGATAGAACTTTTATGGATATTGCGCATCAAGAAGCCCTTGATGAGGAGTGGAGACAACTATTAGAAAAAATAAACAAACAGATAGCTGATGAGGGCGAAAAAACAAATGAAGAGCTCGCTGAAATGGTGAGAGAAAAAAAAGATAAAGAAACATTATGTAAGGTAGCTAAAAGATTGGGCACGCTTCCAAGTTATGCGGCGGAAGATATATCTGTTATTGCTGAGGGCATAATAAAAAAACTTCTTTCTTCCCACGAAACAAGCGATGATCGCTCTTCAAAACAGTTATTAAATGAAATTATCGGCGTGACAATGGCTGCTGATAAAAATAAAGATTTTTCTGGATGGAGTCACAGCATCTGTCATCTTTTTGAAATGTATAAGAGGGGAGAAGCTTCATTGTTAGATGCTCCAGATGAAGTGGTAGCAAAATTAGTTGATGATGCAGTTGCTCGCTCTATTCAAAGCCGTCAGGAAGGAAATATGAGTAGAATTGTTGGTCCGTTACTTCAATATAATTTAGATCATATCAATCCAGATCGATTGGACGGGAGTTTTTCTTTCAAACCAGATTCTTTGAATAATGAAGAATTTATTTCACTGTTTAGCAATGCTGATTACGCTAAGTCACTAAGACTTTTTTGTGCGGCCAGAACGCCAAGGGAATTTTTAAAACAACTTATTAAAGAGAATATTAAGAGTTTGCCCAGTGGGTTAGAACCAGAGAAAGTAATTACTCTTTTGCGATCAATGCAAGATAATGTTAGTAGAGAAGAAATGAATGCGTATGTCAATAAATTTTATCGCATTAATAATCAAGATACGACACTTGAAACACTAACAGGGAATCTTTCCGAGTCTGAAAATGCTTTAGAACGGATTGATGGGGTATATGTTGATGTTGAAGGGACATTGATATCAGGAGGTGAATTAAATAGCAGTTTGGTTAATTATCTAGAAGAGCAGAGGGAATTAGGCAGAAAGGTTGTAATTTTTTCTGGAGGAAATCCCGAGGAACTGACAAAGAATTTAAGTGCGCTGGGGTTGTCGGAAAAATTTCTCCCGGTAATCTCAAAGTTAGATTTTAAAGGAAAAGTGCTTGAAGAATTAATTGATGATACCGTTCCGGAGTATCAAGGATTTAAGGCGGCGCAATATAAAAGGCCCCCATTCTCTTTTTTAATAAAGCAGACTTATCTTGGTTAATTATCGCGACTCTTCAATGTTGCCAGAGGTAGGATAGCGCAGGGGAGGCGGGCGGGGCTGACTTCTATGCCGAGCAGTTTTATAAGTTGTTCTCCGGAAAGCTCGGTGATTTTTTTGTAACTTTTTCCGCGCGCGTAGTCCAAGAGTAAAGCGGTGGAAGCGGCGCTCAAAGCGCAACCGGAGTGTTCAAATTTCCCCGCGATGATTTTGCCGTTTTTAAGATTAAGGTAAATGACGAGCGAGTCTCCGCAAAGCGTGTTTTCGCCCGATGCTTTAACATCGGCACTTTTTAATTTACCTTTGTTTGGCGAAAGTTCGGCGTATTCAACTAGATTTTTATAGTCGTGTAGTTTCATTATGCATTTTTTCTGTCATTCCCAACCCTCGATTGTAGTCGAGGGCAGGCCCGACTGGGAATCCAGTCATGTCCGATAAATCCTGGATTGCCGCTTTCGCGGGAATGACAAAATTGAAATCATTTGATTTTATCGTTTATTCGTTTTAACGCCGCGCAGGCTTTTTTGATGTCGTCTTTGGTGTTGTATATGTAAAAACTCATTCTCAAAGTCGCGGAGATGCCCAGCGCTTGGTGAAGCGGTTGGGCGCAGTGATGGCCAGCGCGCAGAGCGATATTTTCTTCATCCAAAAGCGAGGCGAGGTCATGAGGGTGCGCTCGCGCGAGATTAAAAGAAACAAGTCCGGTTCTTTTTTTCGGATCGGCCGGGCCATATATGGCGATTCCCGGTATTTTCAGAAACTCTTTCAGGGCGAATTCCGAAAGTTCCCGCTCGTGTTTTTCTATATTTTTCATACCGATTTTTTCCAAGTAATCAATCGCCGCCCCGAGCGCGATGGCTGCTTCTATGGCCGGCGTGCCTGCTTCAAATCTGGCCGGCGCGTCTTGGAATAAAACATCTTTTTCGGAAACAGATTTCACCATATCTCCGCCGCCCAAAAATGGCCCGGTTTCAGCCAAACGTTTTTCGCTGATATACAAAGCGCCAATGCCGGTGGGCGCGAGCAGTTTGTGTCCGGAAAAAGCGTAAAAGTCGCATCCGATTTCAGAGACGTCAACCGGAAAATGAGGAACGGCTTGCGCGCCGTCTATCAACACGGGAATATTTTTCGCGTGAGCGAGTTTGGTTATTTTTTTCACATCGTTGATCGTTCCGAGAACATTTGAAGCGTGCGCAAAGGCGAGCAGCTTTGTTTTAGCAGTGATTTTTCTTTTTAAATCCGCTTCGTCAAGCTGGCCGTCTTTAGTGATGTTGGCGAATTTAAGTTTGGCTTTTTTGTCTTTGGCTATCATATGCCACGGC
>Ga0209211_10013520_pt1 | contig 10113 bp, 10 predicted proteins | sample RifGroA2_FD_183992 | JGI IMG/M metagenome (GOLD analysis project Ga0209211, IMG submission 183992) | Groundwater microbial communities from Rifle, Colorado, USA - Groundwater A2 (SPAdes) (version 2) | ecosystem: Environmental > Aquatic > Deep subsurface > Groundwater | place: Rifle, Colorado...
ACACTGGATGACGCGGGTGTTTATGGGGGATTCGTACTTACAAAGCAAATTTTGTCCGGCGGCCAAAAATACTAGTTTTGTCTAAACAGAGCTTTTGCCATGTCCCAATAGGTAGGCGTTGAGTTTTGTTCCTTTTCCCAAAGCCACCATTCAGCCCCCCAAAAATAGAGGTCGCGGAAACCGCTTTTCTGTGCATAAGTAATGGTCGACAGAAAATCCGTGACCGACATTGTTTGATTTTTTTCCTCGTTAGAAAGCTTTGAATTTATTGCGGGACCCCATGGTTCGGCCTGAAGCTCAGTGACGATTATTCTTTCAATGGGGACGCCCGTCATACGGGCGCGCACCCCATATGACCAGTGGGACAGGGGGTACTGAAAGTAAAAGGCGCTTTTTGTCAGAGTGCCCCAGAAATCATACCAGATCTTTCTATACATTGATATTCCAAGGTAATCGGCCATTTGGTAACTGGGGAACCAAAAACCGCCTTCGCCGCTGTCCTGGATAAGGATGGGCCTTTCGTCCAACGCACGGACGAGCTGTATTTCCTGCTCTACGGTAGCTTTTTTCACGGGAAGGCACTCTCCGAAGGGAAAGAAGGGTTCATTTTCAACCTGCCACATTTTTACGGAATTGTAACTTTGAAGTTCCATAACGGTTCTGATAACGTATTCGAAAAGCTCTTTGTCCCTTTCAGTCTCACTACTCATGCCTCTCCACCAGCTCGGTTCAAAGCATTCCGGATAGCGCGGAACTTTTCTGCCGATCGCTAAAATTACGTTCGCGTTTCTTTTATCGGCTTGTTCCAGCTGCCATTTTATATCTCTATAATTATAATTTTCCGGTGTAACTTCTATCTCATCCCAGTAAGCGATTAACCTTAGGTTTCGGGCACCCAGGTCGTCGAGCACTTTTATGTAGGCGTCCTTCCAATCTAACCCTATTTGTGAGGCGTACTTGTTGGAAAAAGTGACACCGTAACGGTTATCGATCCTAAGATCGGGTTTAAGAAAATAAAAAAGTACAAACGGGAACGCTATCAATATCACGATAGTTATTAAAACTATGCGGGTTAGAGACAATCCGAAAAGTTTTCTAATGTATTCCCAAGCCTTTGACGCCTGTTTTTTGAGGGCAGTCTGTCTGCGGAACATATTTTATTTTACTATCCCATTCTTACATATTTCAGCGTAATCATAAAAGGATTTTCTCGGTATACGTTTTAGACCGTTACTGCGGCTCACTTCGACTAACCCGAATCTGGGCCAAAAACCGTGGTGCCATTCGTAATTATCCAGCAGGGACCAGTAAAAATAACCTTTGATTTTTACACCGCGGGAAAGAGCGGCATGTGCCTGAGTTAACATTTTTTTAATGAAATCGGTTCTTTGAGTGTCGTGGTTGTCGGCTAAGCCGTTTTCAGTTATGTAAATGGGCAAGTTATATTTTTTCAAATTCATTAAAATTTTATAAAGACCGTCGTAATTTATCCACCACCCCAGATCATTCACAGGATTATCGGGATTGCGTATTTTAAGTTTCACAACTCTGTTAGTGAAGTAATAATTGAGTCCTATAAAGTCCAGATTTTTAGAAACAGGCTTTAAAAAGAAATCGCTGTTGAAAAAATATAATATATTTGCAAGAAACTTATCCAGGATGGTGTAGGTTGAGTACTCGTACCATGAAATGTTTTTAACGATACCGATAGGTTTTTTGCACACCTCCTTTATTTTTCTATAAGCTAGGTTGTGAGCTCTCATCATGTTTATCTGAACTACCACGGACATAAGCAAACTCTTTTTATTGGGAGGCCAGGTTCCGACGATATAAGACATTGCGGCGTAGACCTGAGGCTCGTTTATAGTGATAATTGCGTCGCAGTATTCCCCAAGGTATTCGGCACTTTTTAGAGCGTAGGCTGAAAATAATTCCGGCGTTTTAGAGTTAAGCCACCCTCCCATTTCGGCTAGCCAAATCGGATTTGTAAAATGGTGGAAAGTTACAAATGTTTTTAAACCTTTTTCTTTTGCGGTTTTTAATACCTTTTTATAGTGTTCCAAAGCTTTGTTATCGTACACGCCCTTTCTGGGTTCTATTCTCGCCCATTCGATGCTTAATCTTACTGCGTTGGTATTTAGTTGTTTACATAGCTCAAAATCTTCGGCGTATCTATTGTATGAATCACAGGCTAACCCCGATGCTTCCAGGGGCAGATCTCTTCTTCCGTCTTTTTCCACCTCCCATTTCCACCAATCACAATTTGTATTATTACCTTCGGTTTGATGAGCGGAAGTTGCGGTGCCCCATATAAAATCTTTTGGAAATTCCATGCTTATAGTATACAGTCGCGTGGCTGACCGCGGAAGAATATTTCACTTCTTCGGCGTAGCCGAAGAGAGGCGTTCACTTCTTCGGCGTAGCCGAAGAGAGGTGTTCACTTCCTCGGCGTAGCCGAAGAGAGCGTGACTTCAACGGGTAATTAGGTATAATTGTAGATATGAAACTACTGCTCAAACTTGTCATCGCCACCTTGGCGATATTTGTTGCTTCTCGAATTATTCCCGGCGTCGTGGTGGAAGATTTGGTCACGGCTATCATCGTCGCTATCGTCTTAGGTACCCTAAACCTTTTCGTAAAACCAATACTCATACTTTTAACTCTTCCCATAAATATTCTGACGTTCGGTCTTTTCACGTTCTTCATAAGCGCATTTATCACGATTTTGACGGCTTCGATAGTCCCCGGGTTTCAGATCGCGAGTATCTGGACCGCCATTCTATTTAGTATCGTGGTTTCAATTATTAACTCGTTTCTTAACAGAGTTGTTGATTAACTGTCCGGATGCATTCAGGAAAATTTACAAAAATCATTGCCACCCTCGGTCCTTCGAGTAGTGACGAAAAGGTTATAAAAGAACTCATAACTTCCGGTGTCAATTTATTCCGTTTCAATCTTAAGCATGCCGATATGCAGTGGCACCTGGAACATATTAAAAAAGTTCGGGAAGTGAGCGGACAGATGGGGATCAGTACGGGTGTGATCGTAGACCTACAAGGTCCGGAGTGTGTTTTGATCATCCCGGAGGCAAAAGAACTTGCAATTGAAAAGGATGGTTTATTAAAAATAAATACGGATGTTCATTTTAATCCTCCTGAAGTTTATAGTCAGCTCAAGGCAGGGGATGTTCTTGTCGTGGATGACGGGAAGATAGAACTTGAAGTCACCGGTCAAAAAGAGGAGCTTTATTTAAAAGTTGTCAACGCGGGTTTATTAAAATCAGGTAAGGGCGTTTCGTTCAAAGGTAAAAAAATATCTACGGAAACAATCAGCGAGGAAGAAAAAGGAAAGATAAAGGAATTTTTGAAAGCATCCCCGGACTTTTTTGCTTTATCTTTTGTCAGAGACCATACGGACGTCAGTAATCTGGCTAAGTTTTTGTCGGATAATGGGTCAAACGCCGGCATTATTTCCAAGATCGAAACTCAGGGGGGCATAGATGACCTCGATCTCATTGTCGAAGAAAGTGACGGAATTATGGTGGCGCGGGGCGATCTTGGAGTTGAAGTATCATTGGAAAAGATCACTTATTACCAGAAGAGAATTATCGAAAAATGCCGGGCTTCGGCTAAACCGGTGATAGTTGCGACACAAATGCTTGAGTCCATGACTTTAAACCCCTCCCCTACCCGTGCCGAGGTTTCGGATATCTCAAATGCCGTGCGTGATGGGGCGGATGCCGTGATGTTGTCGGGAGAAACGGCAATAGGAAAATATCCCATTGAATCCGTAAGGTTTATGCACAAGATCGTAAGTTTCAATGAAAAGGCTTTGCGTGTTCCGGCCGCTCTGGAGTTTTCGGAAGATCGTACTTTCAGCATAGTAAAGGCGGCTGTAGGTATTATTAAGTCCGACAACGGGCGTTCTCTTTCAAAAATACTGGTAGCCACCGAAACGGGTAAGACGGCGCGTATCTTTTCTTCCTTCCGCCCTGAGATACCGATAATAGCTTTAACTCAAAATGAGGACACGTTGAAGAAATTGGGCTTATCGTACGGTGTCCTTCCCAATAAAATTGAGTTTCCCGAGCACGGACTGGTTGATGTGACCGAGATCGCTCACGTTCTTTTGGAAAGAGGAATTCTCTCCAAGGGTGAGAACATTATCGTGGTGCACGGTAAAAGATGGCAGGACCCCGGTAACACCAACTCTTTATATATCTTTAATGTGAACTAATCCTTTTCTGTGTCGCAGGGTGCTCCCCACACGCCGAGCTTGTCTTTTTTTGCAGTGTTCTGTGCGTTAACGAACAGCTCTTTGTATTTGTAATCTTTGTCGTAGGTATATTCTTTTGCTCCGCCTATTTCTATGATCTTTTCGTTAACATTTAATCCTCTGCCCGTGTGAATATAGCGTAAAAGCCGTCCATACTTGTCCTTTTCACCTTGGGTGGTGTCGCTCTCTAATAAAATAGTCTGGTCAGCAAGCAGTTTTTCCAGTTCCGATCTACTCCAATCTCCCCTGCAGTCGCCGATTTCGGGGGCATTAAGGCCTATCAATCGGACACTTTGCTCGGTGTCCCCGACAATTACTTTTATTGTGTCGCCGTCGATAACTTTGACCAACGTTATCTGTTCTTTATTACTGCCGGTGCTTGAAGAAGAGAGGATTTCCGGAAATTGTTTAAGACTTTGGTTTAGCGCGATACCCAACCCGACAACCAGAAAAACGTAAAAGAAAAGATATGAAAGTTTTTTTAATCCGGAACTTTTCACAACTTTAGTATAAGTTAACTTCCGTAATGTTAATATGACAAAGCGTAAATTAGGTAGAGCGCCGCGATAGAGAGTAAAGGCCAGAACCGTTTATTTTCAAGAAACTTATATCTCACACTCAGAAATCTGTTGAACCTTACGAATTCTAATATAATTAGAAATCCCAGCATTGCGAAAATAATACGATTTAAAACTGGCGGAAGATTTATAGATTTCGGAACCAGCGTTACGTGAATTAATATTAGGACACCGGCTAAATAAACAAATCGATGTAGGCGTTTCCAGTATTTTCCCAGCCGGTTCACCATAAAGGGCGGGGATGTTAATGCCATCACGGTCAGGATTAGAAGTGCGGCAGACCCGATAATATATGGCAGGCGCTCATTCAGGCTGAGCACGGCAATTCCCTGAAAACCCCCCAGGTTGTCTCTGAAAGCCGTAAGGGCATGAGTAAGCGCGAAAAAGAATGAGGATATGCCCAGGGCCTTTCTGGCTCTTAAAATAGTCAATTTATAGGGTACGTTGGGAAAAACTATGGTCACAGGACTGACCATAAGCGTAAGATACAGAAAGAACACTGCCAGAAAGGCGTACCTCGAAGCCGGGGTCAGGTAATCGAACGGCCAAAGGCCAATGTATGCGTAACCCCAAAGTACAACGGCCTCAAGATATACAAGTCTTCTTACCTGTTTGTTCATTTACCCCCTACTCTACAGTTAGTGTGCCGACCATTCCCATTTTTCTGTGCTCACCCACCGAGCAGTAGTATTCGAACACACCTGCTTTGTCTGCAGTAAATTCGACTGTATCGGTCTCCCCCGCTTTGAGCAATTTTGTTGCAACATTAAATTCATCAAGCCTGAGGTCGTGCGTGCCTTCCATATTCCTGAATGTAATTATTATTTTGTCCCCAACCTTCGCAGATATTGTGTTGGGTAGAAATTTAAACGGACTGCCATCAATGGTTACTCTAACTTCGTTCTGCGGAGTCTGTTTTTGTTCCGAGCTTGGTTCTGGTTCTTCCTGATCATCAGTTATTGTCCGGATCTGAGGGGCTGACACATTTTCGGTCACAGCATTTTTCTTTGCGGGAAGTTTAAGTAGGAAATAAATTCCCACGCCTCCTAAAATAAGTAACAGCGGTAAATAAAGAAAGCTTTGATTTTTTGGTTTTTGAGATTCCATAAATATCCTGCGTAATTTTATTAAATAGATACTTGTCAATATGATACTCTAAATTTCCGCCGATGCAATATGTCTTAGCCCGTTTGACTAAAGAACCCCCGTAGGGTACTATCTACTGTTTCGACGAATCCTGCCGAAAAGGCTTAAATAAGGCTTAAATAATAATTTAAGTAAAAGCCTTCCCTACCTTACCAACTACTTGCTGCGAGATGTAGCAACTTAAAAGTAAGAAGGGGGTGAGTAACATGAAAAGAGCCATAATATACATGGCTGTTGTAACTGTGGCTATTGGCATGCTGTTTACAGTAAAAACCAAAGCCGCCGCAATTACCGGTAATGGGGCGCCTAACGGTGCTCACTACAACCTAAACATTATCGGCGTTTCCAAGGACAAAACCGCATTTATGGACTCCGGCATCGGACACAGAATTTTTGTCCCGTTGTCAGGGAAAATAAAGATAAACCTTTTACCCGGAGCTGACTTCGCAGTTTTAGACGCGAACGGTACCGACGGTAACGGGGCAACTTTTAGTTTGCCTAACCCCGATCCCGATAATGACGGTGTAACTTCTTACACTGTTTGGGCGAGAGCTTTAGGTAAACCGGGCGGTAAATCCGTCACGACCCCTTGTGCATATTTGGACGGTGTTGAGTACTGCTCAACATCAAATGTTGTGTTGGTTAGAGATAAGGGCAAGAGCTCTTTCACTAACGTAACTTCACAACTCCTGTATGTATATATAGATCTCGATGGAGATGGGGTTGAAGAAAGATACCCGTTGTTCGATTCCGCACTTCAGGATTATTTCTGGAGCTACGACAACAACGGATTGAAGTTAGCCCAGTTTAGGTTCTATCAGAACTAATTAGTAGAACTAAAGCGGGAGTTTGTTTTAGGCCTCAGGTGCCCCCGGTTTTCCGGCTTAGCCTGTTTACATGAGCAGCCCGTTTTTTTACGGGCTGCTCTTCCCTTTTTTAAGCCCGTTGAATCCTCAGTGCCTTTTAATGTACAATTCATTAATGCCTAACAATTTAAAAAAGAAGTCTTATACGCTCTTCTCTCTCCATTTACCAATTTTGATAGCCGTTTTTGCCGTTGTTGCAGGCGGTTCTTATATTGTTACCAACACATTTACAAAGGAAATGCCGCAGGTACAGGGCACAAGAACCGAAAAAGGCCCGCGATCCTTATTGAGCCTGCTTACTAAAAAAGATAAGTCTTCTGAATCCGCAGGTGTCGAGGCTACTGTAACTCCTAGCACTACAGCCCGGGAGCATAAAAGAGCTGTGGAGAATGTTGTAAGAGAGATTAAAACAGTTGCCAGAATAGAAGAAGCAAGGGGCAACAAGGAGGTAAGCGAAGAGCTGGTCACCATAGCCGAAGAACAGATAGAGTCCGTGGGAGAAACCGTCGAGGCTATAGATGAGGTCGAGAACGAGCCCAAATGGAAAACCATTCTTTTAGGCGGAGATTATAAAAATTTGGGGGAGCTGAGAAGCACTATTGCGAAAAATACAAATACTATAAGAAAGTTGACCAATACAGCAGAAAAAATCACTGCCGAGGGCGGAGACGCAACTATCCAGGACAGTTTACTCCAACTGAATGCGGAAAGAGCCAAGATAATAGCATTTATAAAAGCCAGTGAAAGTCAGTTCAGTATATTAGGATGGGCGTCGAAACTTCTTGCAGGTTACATGTCTACACCGTTGGGCGGCGGGAACGGCGATGAAACAGAGGGAACAGGAAGTTCAGCTCCCGTCGGAGGAACTGAAGGAATAGGAGATACTGCTCCGTCCTCTACAGATACGACCGGAACAGGGAATACTGAACCGGGATCCGGTGAAACCGAAACACCGGAGTCTGCGCCCGGCGACCAAATAACGACGGAATAAAAGAAATTATTTGAACAGACCGCTGAAATCCTGTTTTGCGCGTATTATGTGTATCGGAACTCCTTCCCGTTTTATTTCCGACACCACGGGGAAGGTGGTTTGGTATGTGACGTCCTCGGTTTGTTCTCTTAGTTTCTCTTTAAATGTGTCGCAGATTATTACATCAGCATCGCGAGATCTTCCCACAAGTTCGTATTGGAACTGGGAGTAATAAACTACCGCGAATTGGTTATCGCAGGCGTAAACCTTTAGGTCTTTTACACCCTTTTGTTTGACAGTCTCAAGCACACGTTGTGCCGATTCCTTGTAGGCGGCACCCCAATAGTCTGACTCAAATTTCTTATCAATCCCTCTCAATCCTCCCGTTAATTCATTGTAGTAAATGTACTCATATGGATGAAGGTGGATCATTCTGACCAGCGTGAAAAATAAATATGCCGAAACGGCGCCCCATAAAACAAATTTATGTTTTGTCGTAAGTTTGTTGTAAAGGTCTATTAAAAAGAAAGCCGCGAGAAGTACAAAACAAACTGCGAGATACAAAAAATGTCTGATCCCGTTATACACTACCGGATGCAGAACAAAATAAATAATAAAATTGATAAGGACAATTGTTGTTATTACAAAGACCGGGTGCGAAAAGTTATATCGGAGCTTTTTTCTGACCACAAGAAGCAAGCCGGAAGCGAGGGAAAACAGAATGGTCAGCGGCAGTTGTATTGATAAAAGAACGGGCAAATAATGCCAGGGTCTTTCTTCTTTTGAAAGAAATTTACCCATGTAAAGAATCTCATGGTTCCATGTTTGGAATCCTGCTGTTTCTGTGATTATATATATAAGATTTGCGGAAAAATTAGCACCGAGGAAGGGTACACTAAGCACCCAGATAAAAAACGATAGCATCAAAATAATCGTGGAATTTAAAAGAGTTTCTCCGACCTTTTTTCTATTGGCCACGGATCGGAACAGGTTGAGTAAAAAATACGTAATAAAAAGAGAGAATCCCACAATTCTCGTGCTTTGGGTAATCCCGAAAACTACACCCAGCGTAAGAATTTCTACTGACCTGTTTCTCGGGTTTTTCAGGAAATAGCTGATAAGGAAAATTCCGAGAAGAAAAATGGCAGCAAACGGGATATCCTTCGGGTTTGCCGGTATGTGACCGGTAACGGCCGGTGTGAAGAACAGAAGTATCGGACCCATTACTGCTCTCGAACCGTCCCTGTAAACTAAATACAGTATCGAGTAGGAAAAAATGAAAAGGAAAAGCCCCAGGACTAGATTTTGTAGATGAAACCACTCGAAATAAAAGGAAGGGTTCAGAATGTTTAGAAGTGCGGGGTAAACTCTGGAGTAAGTGCTGAACAACGGGAGCTGGTGATAATACTTGATGTTGTCGGACCTGTCATTGACGAGCTTCTCGGTATTTTCTAAAGTTGTGGGAGCGGACAGGTAGGATGAAAGGTATTTTCCCGCGTCATACTCGACTTTTTCGTCGTAGGTTACCCCAAAGTCTTTATATAAAAGAAAGGAAAGCGCGAGATATATTATCGAAAAGACAATGATATAAACATGCTTTTTTATAAATACCGCCGGTCTTTTCAGTAATTTCATTATCGTCTACAGACTATTCGCAGTTGAAGTTAGACAAACATTCGGTCTTCTCTTCTTCGGTCTGCATCATGCCGCAAATTGCGCACATGTTCCCTGTGTCTCCATCCCCTCCGGTGGGTTTTGTTATCTCGGACATATCTACAAACTCTACACCTGCGGGAAGCTCGAATAGCGATTGATCGGGAATCCAGGGAAGACATTTATAATCCAGTTTTTCCTGAAGAGCTTTAGCTTCTTCAGTTATCCCAGACGGTGTTCCGGCAGCCGCGTTGTCAATTGCTTCCTGATCTAATGCAATTTTGTAGCCCTGAGGAGCGGCCGAGGTCCATGTATACATTACGTTATCGGTTGAGATGAAATGGCTGTCTATACTGGTGTTGTTTTCCATTGTGATGTTACTGTCACTTCTCATTTTAGTTCCCGAAACATAGATGTTTCCCGTACCGGTGGTTCCTTCTTGCTCATTCATGGTGTACGTACATTTTAATGATTTTCCTAAGCTTAATAGATCGGTGATTTTGCCTGAGAAAAGGCTCTCTTCATTTTGTTTTTCAGTTACTGCCGGGGGATTTGCGCCGTTTTCTGCCGGCTCTGTTTTTTTGAGGGTTTTGTATCCGAAATAGGCACCTGCGGGAAGTAAAAT
>Ga0209211_10013521_pt1 | contig 10112 bp, 11 predicted proteins | sample RifGroA2_FD_183992 | JGI IMG/M metagenome (GOLD analysis project Ga0209211, IMG submission 183992) | Groundwater microbial communities from Rifle, Colorado, USA - Groundwater A2 (SPAdes) (version 2) | ecosystem: Environmental > Aquatic > Deep subsurface > Groundwater | place: Rifle, Colorado...
TATTTCCCATCGCTTCTGGTCAAATTACCGCTTTCATCAAGATAAATATGCATAATTTCTATTTTACAGAATAAGATTCCGAAAATCATTATCCACCACAATTATTTCTATTTTATCTTTCGGATATGTCTGTTCATTAATTGATGTAAGACAGTTCCCGATATTTTTCTCTTCGTTTTTGGTTGTTACAATTACTGACACAAGTGAGTAGTTCATAAAGTTATAAAGTCTGTAAAGTTTATCCTCCTTCGCCTAAAGCTACGGAAGGACACAGTAAAGTTTTTAAAGTTATAATGATACTTGAATTATTTATAATAAACTGGTATATTATTTTATGGAGCTGGTAATAACAAACTATTTTGTGCCTGGATGCTCCTGAGTGGTACACTCCGAACTGAGTCCAGGAATAACACAGATAGCACCGCCGCTCCATTTTTTTTGGGCTTATTGTTCCCACCGCTTTGTCCAATAATCAGAGAATAATTCGTTTTGCTGAATAATATTTCTTTTTAGTTCAGCATATAATTCATTTCCTAAAGGTTTTTTTTCATAATACCGAGCTAAAGCTCCACATACCCAATCAGCCACTTGCACTTGAACACTTGATGCTGAATCTACAGATTGAATGCTAAATATGGTTTTTGCAGGAAGCTTAGGAAGAAGACTTGTTTTTAAAGTACTTTGAAATTGCTGTTCATTCATCCGCTTTAAAGACTTCTGGTCACGAATGACAATAAATTGAAGTTCTGTACTTGGCAGATAAAGTTCAAGAGTAGATCTTACTATTTCAACATAGAGTAACCCTGTATCATGGATTTTTCCTTTCTTACGATACACCTCCGGAATATTTTTTCTTTTAAGATATGCGTAAAAGATTCTTATATCTTGTCTAGCTATATACCTAATTGTTTTAAGCCGAAGTTTATCACTAATATGGGAATCATTAAACTTTATTTCTGCCTGATTTTTCAATTTCTTAGGAAATTTACGTCTTTGCCATCTTCGGAAGGCATTTTCAATTCGTTGTGGATCGCCTACAGTATATGATCCAATAATAAAATACTGCCCGTCTTTTCCGATTAAATTACCGCTCTCATCAAGATAAATATGCATATTTCTATTTTACAGAATAAGATTCCGAAAATCATTATCAACTACAATTATTTCAATTCTATTTTTCGGATAAGTTTGGGAGAGGATGGATTTCAGGCAATTCCCGATATTTTTCTCTTCGTTGCGGGTTGTTACTATTACTGAAATTCGAGGGAGACGAGTCATAATTAGTAGAGCAGAAACGCAAGCTTTGAACTAAATTATATACAAGCATCTGGGCTACCAAGACAAACCTGATGCTGCATATCCCAAATTAAAAAACGTATCGTTGATGATTGTGGAATTGTACTTTCACTTGTTAATAGATTTCGTATGCTTTTCCGGAAAGCTTTTTGGGAATCTTTATATGACTCATCAGTTGTCTTTCCTTTAAGGAGGGAAAACGGGATTACATTACTGGGGTCAAGAAACAGACCGGCTACTTTATCCTGATGAGGATGGGTTCTATTTAACCGATCGTAGGTGAAAACGAAATCTTCTGTATAACCGATATACGTCTTTATGCCATTTTTTACACAATAAGGTCCTAATTTTTTGGCTGATCTGCACGATAAAGAATATATGATTTTATTTTTTATGAATTGTATATCATCAATACTACTTATGAGCGGTTTACTATCTTGACCCGTTACAACGTTATCATCACCATGACCATTGAAAAAAATAAAAGATGGATTCGTTTTGATGACAACACTTCGAAGTGTATCCTTATTAGCACGATCATTTTTCAGAGCTATAACTTTATTATTTTTATTTTGAGCATATAAAATTACTTTTTCCGCCCATGAAGAAATGTATCGGGTCGTATAATCATAACTCGGCTGAGTAACAAGGATGGTTTTACTCATTATTGAGAACTGACTGGGTGATATTTTTGAGGGACTGCAGATAATTTAACTCTATTTCAATAATTTTCTTTCCAACTTTGTCACCGTCCCTTACATGCTGAAGTAATTCTCTTTTACTGAATTTACCTTCAGACCCAATGGATATTTCCTGGTCTTCAGCAAGAGTTTGGAGGCGAGCAATGACAAGATCAGCCAGATTATATTTCGTGTCTGTCATATAATTTTCAGTGCTGATAATTTTTCTAATATTTCTTTTCCCAACTTCGTTTCGCCGGAAATTTCCAGATATGCTACATTCCATGTAATTGGACCAACGGCAGGCAATACAGCGATAATTTCATTACGGAGATTTACAGGAAGGTTCGCGTATATTTTGAAGAAACGTTCTTTCTCTGGCATGATCCTATTGTAGCAAATTTTTTCAGATAAACAATCCGTTGTCTATTTTCCCGATATTCTTTTCTTCGTTGCGAGTTGTAATCACGACAGAGACGAGAGGTTTTTTGGTTGACATATTTTGAAAGGTATGGTATAAATAAATTTAACTTGCCCCGCATGCATGCATGCGGGGGATTTTTTATGCTTCTTCAACCACCTTTTCTTTCTCCATCAAAACTAACTCAACTGTCTGATTTTTGTCGAAATGTAAAGAGCAGTTCTTATCAAAATAAAGAACGAATGTCTTAAAAAGAAAAGCCGCCCGATACATTATTTTGTTATAAAGAGATAAAACGTAAATCTTCTTCTTCAGCTTCCGGACTGCAACCAAAGCCTGTAAAAAATCCGCGTCACCAGACAAAAGATATATGTTACCGAAATAATTTCTATGGGCGAAATCCACAATATCGACTGCTAATTTGACATCCACTTCTTTTTCTTTTCCGCTTGTTTTGGACCTGTAACCGGTGAAAAAAACAGTATGGGGAGTATTTTTAACGGACCTATAAAACAGAGCTTCGTTTTTCAGGTAAAGTTTCTGCTTTTTCGACGGCTTCTTCGGAACAGGAGAATAGGATGCATAGAAGTAGATTTCATCAAATTTTCTCTTCAGATAGGACTCAATTATGGTAATAAATGCTGAAAAATTTAAATATTTTTGCGGACCAAAAAGTTCGTACTGTGCTCCGTATAAATTACTGCCGTCGATAAATAAATAAACCTTTGACATGAAAGTATTTTATCATTGACCGGAAAGACATTCCATTACGGAAATCATTATTTATACTATTTCTATTTTATCTTTCGGGTAAGTTTGGGAGAAGATGGATTTCAGACAGTTTCCGATATTTTTTTCTTCATTTTTGGTGGTGATAACTACGGAAACGAGAGATAAGTTCATAAAGTTATAAAGTTCGTAAAGTTTATCCTCCTTCGCCTAAAGCTACGGAAGGACAAAGTAAAGTTTATAAAGTTTGAATGACGCTTGAATAATTTATCATAGTCTGGTATATTATTTTATGGAGCTGGTAATAATAAACTAGTTTGTGCCTGGATGCTCCCGAGTGGTACACTCGTGATGAGTCCAGGAACCCCACGACTAGCACTGCCGCTCCATTTTTTATTCCTCATGATTATTCCATCTTTTCGTCCAATATTCTGAAAATAATTCCTTTCCTTGAATAATGTTTCTCTTCAATTCATTAAACAAATCGGTTCCCTGTAACTTTTTTTCATGGTATTTAAGAAGTGCTCCACATACCCAATCCGCTACTTGAATAAGTGGAGAACTTGCAGAATTAAGATTTTGGATGGATACTAGAGTTTTTGCCGGAAGCTGCGGAAGCAGATGCACAGTTATCATCTCGTTGAACTTGGGTACTTTGATTCCTTTCAAACTTCTTGAGTCCCGAAAAACACGAAATTCTTTTTCAGAAATCGGCAGGTATAGATCCAGAGTTGCACTGACTATTTCTGTATAAAGTAGACCAGTCTCAACAACCTTACCTTCTTTCCGGTACTCCTCAGGAATATTTTTCCTTTTAAGGTATGTATAAAAAATACGAATATCTTGTTTTGCCAAGTATTTAATTGTCTTAAATCTAAGTTCTTCATCAATATGTGGATCGTTAAATTTTACTTCAGACTGGTCTTTCAATTTTCTAGGAAATTTGCTTTTTTGCCATTTTCGAAAAGCTTTTGCCACGCGCTTCGGATCACCAACTGTATAAGAACCTACAATAAAATATTTACCATCGCTGTGAGTTAAATTACCGCTTTCATCAAGAAAGATATTCATATTTCAGATTATTTTAACATTTTTTCCGGATATGTTTGGGAGAGGGTGGATTTCAGGCAATTCCCGATATTCTTTTCTTCGTTGCGGGTTGTGATGATGACAGAGACGAGAGGAAGGATAGTCATAAAGTCAAAATTTACATCAGTAGAAAATATTCTAAGGGAAGCTTAACAATCTTTCCTTCTTTTTTCAACTCAGAATTACTCACCACTAATCCATAAAGGAACCCGGTTTAGCTGGTTTTGCAGATAATGATGAACTTGAAGATTATTCATATTTGTATGTAACTATACCTGTATAGTATTAACACTCTCTATTATAGTTAAATATAATAGAGATGCCAAACGATCCTTTCCAAGGCTAAAAATCAACTTTTTTCTATTTCTTTTCTATCCTAAAACCCCTTTAATAAGGTTTTATGTTATAAAGTTATAAAGTTTATCAAGTTAAAAAGTAAATTTGGAAAGTAAATAAGTTTGAAAAGTTAGAAAGTTTGTAAAGTTCATAAAGTTTATAAAGTAATAAAGTTAGATAGTTTTGATGAAGCCGGCAATTGATTTCTTTCCGGTAATAAGCTTCCATAAAGGTACTGTTAGAAAGACTGGAAAATAGCGGTTATTTTATCAAAATAATTTTGTGTATTAACTGTCTCTTGGGTATGGGGAATGGGAAAAATTTTCTTTACGTCTCCTTTGATAGTTTTAATTTCAATAGCGGTGTAGTTCTTCTTGTAATCCTCTAATATTAAATCTACTTCTTTACCTCCATATTCGCGATAGAAATACATGGAAAGTTTTTCGCCACTGTTTTTCCGTTGCTTCTCGATTTCTGACACAATAAAGTTTTCAAAAACTCCACCTTTATCGGGACGAAGTTCTAAATCCCGAAAGTCTTTTACCAGAACGTTCCGTATCCCTAAATCGTAGAAATATAATTTTCTATTATCAGACACAGCGTTTCTTGCATTTGTCCGAAACGACGGAAGCGGAATCAAAATATAATTTTTGATAAAAATCTCTATATAATTTGAGACCGTGATCTGATTTGCGTTCAGGCTTAACGCAATTTCGCGGATTGAAACTTCCGATCCGAGTTGTAGAGCAATTTTTGTAAGGATATCTCGCGCCAGTTTTTCATTTTTCAGATCATAAATATCAATAACATCTTTGAGAACGTATGTATTCAGGATTTTTTCTAATAGATCTATCTTTTCTGCTTCGGGTATTTTTTCACCCGTGTAAATTTCCGGGTATGTACCGTATATTTGCAGTTTTTTTTGGAGATCATCGAAAAAAAGCTCTTTTTCATACGCGGGAGTAGTGGTATTATTTACAATTTCCTGAATTGAAAGCGGCAGACAATATGCCTCATGAAAACGCCCTGCCATAGTATCAAATTCCTGATTTGCTTTTTGTCTAAGTTCACTTGAGCCTGTGGCAATAACCTTGACTTTAAAATCGTCATACAGAAGCTTAAGTGCAACTGTCGACTCGGGTGAATTTTGAACCTCATCAATAAGGATTACTTTATGCGAAGCTACGAGTTTTTCGAGTACGTCGCGTCTGGGTATAAACAGCTCGCGATCCGGCTGATAATCGAAATTAAAAAATGGTATATTTAACTCTTTTGAAAGTCGTTTAAGAAGGGTAGTTTTCCCCGACCGCCGGGGACCCCAAATAAAGAGAGTTTTATAAGAATCTCCCTGTAAATATGCTTCTACTTGTGCGTCTATAGACCGTTTCAGTATCATGTCTTTTCTTATGCTATATCATTTTAGTACTATTATGCATATTGTCAATATGCAATTTGGTACTAATTTATAGTGTATAACTGTTTTGAAGGAAGTCCTTATATCCTGGTCAAATCCAAAAATCCGAACAGATAAACGGGAATTATCAAAATATCGGATCTTTTTTCCAGACTGTTTTTGGAAATCAGTATTTTTCTTTTACAATACCGTAATCCCTCCAAATCCGAAGAAACTATCCTGTCTTTATATTTGACCTCTATCCCCACCTCTTCTTCCGGTATAAAAAAATCCAATTCTTTGCTGTTTCGGAAAAAATAAAATTCAAAACCCTGTTTGAAAAGCTCACTAGCCACAAAACCTTCGGTTATTTGTGAATCAAGCGGAGGTAAAGAATATTTTTGAAAAAACAATTCTATATCATTTGACCCGGTGATAAAACTGTAAAATATCCAAAAAAGAAAAGGGTCCACGGGATAGTATTTCTTATTTTTCTTCACGACTACCCTTTTTTGGGGAATACTATAGTACATTGTCTCTTTCAGCAAATACGAGTCACCGAAGAAACCCAGATAGTCTGCCGCAGTGTTTTTGGAACCAAGCTCTGCTTCCTCAGCCACATTACTATAGGAAGTCTCGGCCGTCAAACCGGAAACTACCTTCTCCAATACTCTTCGGGCTGCCAATTCTTTTTTACCTGTTTTGGCAAGTTCGCTTTTAAGTCCGCTTATATATATTTCTACGGGACTACCATAAGGGTCTTTCCTGACAAACGAATTTATCATTCTCAAAAATCCGCCCGTCAAAAGAAAATTTTTATACATTTTTGGAAGATCTATCTTTTTTTTCTGCAGTCCCGAAGCTAATACTGAAATTTTTTCATAGGAATCTATTTTTTTATCCGGAATTTCCGCCGGATAAAAAAGTCTGACGTATTCAAAAAAATCTATAGGCAGAAATCTGATATCCTTTCCGCTTCTTCTTCTGCCTGGCAAAAATTCACCGCTTTTTTTCAGATTAATACTGCTTGAACCGGTAAGAATCACTTTCGAATTATTCAAAAAACCGCCGTCTGCCAGCCATTTGATGGCATAAGGCCAATCTAAAACAGAAGAGACTTCGTCAAGCAGCAGATAATTAGGTGGTATCTTCCCTGAAGAATCTTTTATTCCGTTCAAAAACAGAAGTACCAGATCGATAAGGTCTTTCCTTGATTCAAGAGCATCTGAGTTAAAATAAAAAATTCTTCCTGCCGACACATCTTCTTCAATAAGTTTCTTAATCAGAAGTTTTAGGGAAGTGCTTTTACCTGTCTGTCTGGGCCCGCTTACTATATTAATTGCACCGGGTTTAAGCGAAAGATCAAGTATATTTTTGGGCCAATATTTCACCGATGAGGTTTCGAACTCTCTGAGTTTGTCATCATCATTGATCAAGTCTTTGTTCCCCCACCAGGGGTTTTGAAGTGATATAAAATTATAGTCAATCATACTGACTATTATATACTAATATAAGTCAATGTCAATAACTAGGCTAATAATAGTCCGTTTGAAATGGAATGTATTCTCTATTTATCTGAAAGAGCTGACCGAAAAATGATTTACCAGTCTGTAAAGAAAAGAGTATTCCAGGATAAAAGGATTATAAGTCAGTTGGTCGATAATTGTGTGGATGAGGAAAGACAAGGAAATAACCAGCAGGTATTTTTTCCATTTTTTCATTACAAATGACAGGATAAAAATGAAAAAAATCAATTCATAAGAATGGAGAGGGACGATAACTTTGCCGGACAAACGGAAAAAGTCCATCTTGGTGATAAGAGTTGGATCAAACATCCTATTTGGGATAGCATACAAAAATAGGTCAACCAGATGGTCGATGTCTATAAGTAATCCGGCGGCAACCCCTACAAAAATTAATTTGAAATCATGAAATTTTTTGGCAAAAACAGAACCGACTAACAGGCCACCGAAAAAATGTATAAGCTCATGAATGATTAAGAAATTACTAATCATATTCGTGCTAGATTCGTAATTTAGCGAAGTCTTTCAGGTGACCCCAGAGGTAACGGCTGCCGCGGACGACGTAATAGTTGACGTCATCAATGGATCTGAAAGAGGCGAGTTTTCTGAATAAATATTTCGGAGTCAGGAAGGAAGTATATATTTTTTGGGTAAGGCCTAACAATTCTTTATCGGGAATCGGTGATTTCATAATCGGTTCCCTCATATCGTACCTATCCCAATCTTTGGTCTTCAACCAACTCTTTTTGTCACACTCGGCAAAAAGAGCTGTCCCGGGATAAGGAATCACTACTGTGGCCTGCAGTGTGTCTATATAACCCTTATCAAATAATTCTTTCGTACGGTCTACCGTTTTCTCTGCCTGTTTTTTAGATTCCCAGGGATAACCCACCATGCATGTAACATGAGGTTCCAACCCTCCTTTTTTGGCGATTTTGACGGCGTTTACGAGTTCCTCCGGCGTAATACCTTTGTTTATTCTGTCTAAAGTTTTTTGGGAAGCAGATTCCAAACCATAAAGGATAAAACGAAAACCTGCTTTTCCCATAAGTTTGTATTCTTCTTCCGATAATCCCTTCGCTCTCATGTTGCACCCGAATTTAATTTTCTTATTGTATCCTTTCTCAATCATCCCGTCGCAGAATTTCTTCAGCCAGGGACCGATGGGAAAAGTACCGGTATCATCAAATACTTCTCTCACGCCCAGCTTGATACACTTGCCAATCTCTTCTAATAATCTTTCGGGAGTACCGACCCGCCATTTAGGATAAATAGAAGTCCACGAACAGAAAGTGCAACCGAAACCTCCGGCATCTGATGCCCTTCTCCACCAGCAATCACGACCGATCATGGTGTAAGTGCCGGGAGTGTGTTTGAAATTGCCGTTGTAATACGCATAGAGTTCCCACTTGGTGAGTATTCTGTCAATAATCGGGAGTTTGGTAATATCATGGTCCAGTTTAAACTTACCGCTGTTTTCCACTTTACCTTTTTTCCGGAAATATATTCCGGGTTCCAGAAACTTAGTTTTCCTATCAAGGTATTTCACCAAATTCAGAAGAAGAAAATCGTAATCCCCTCCCGTCAAAATATAGTCTACTTGACAGTTTTCAAATGACTCCATCGGAAGCGCGCTGACATGATCTCCCACCAATACTATTTTCAGTTTAGGAAAATGGGATTTAATATCATCAATAATTTTCCAATAAGTTTTAATCGTCGGTGTTTTACTTTCGATGACCAATAAATCAGATTTAGTCTGAGCTAACTTTTCTATGAAAATCCCGTAACTCCATCTCTCGGCAATCCCATCCAGCCATTTGACCGTATAACCATTTTCTTTCAGCATTGTCGCCGCATATGCCGGAATCATGGGATAGATAAATGTGGGATTGTTAAAATACTGAAACTGGCGGTTTTGCGACAGAAGAGGAATTCCTTTGGAAGATATGATCGGAGGATAAGAAATTGCTATTTTCATATGTTACTAATCATACCCGAATTTTAGACGTATAATTCACGAATTAGGGAACACAAATTCATATTTGTGATTTATTAGTGAATATTCGTGTAAGATCCGTAATTTATTGTTTAAGGCTTTTTTTGAAAAATCCGTATGGGAATAAAATACCATATAAGATGTGTGTGAGGAATATACCAATTCCGGTAAATATCCCGACCAAATAACTTTTTGATTTTATTATCACTGTGACTACCGACCATATTAATAATATTGAATAAATAGAAATGACAGTAAGATATAAATAAAGAAAATTTTTGTCATATAGGGATAAGAATACACCGCTTATGAGAAAAATGACAAAGAATGTGGGAATAAGATATCCCAAACGAAAAGAAGTTTCAGGAAGTATTCTGGCAAAGTGACCGCGGTGAATGGCGTAACGGGAAATCTGTTTGAAATGTCCGGGGAACAGTTCTCTTCTGTGGTGATATACCAATACTTTCGGATCGTATAATATTTTTTTCTTTAACCCGTATACCAAATCATGGCAAAACTTGGTATCCTCACCCGGCCAAAAATGGGTATCAAAACCGCCGGCTTTCACAAAATCTTTTTTCCTGACCAGAAAATTCATGGACGGATAGTCATCTACATATCTTTTCTTTTTCGGAATAAAACGGTA
>Ga0209211_10013527_pt1 | contig 10108 bp, 13 predicted proteins | sample RifGroA2_FD_183992 | JGI IMG/M metagenome (GOLD analysis project Ga0209211, IMG submission 183992) | Groundwater microbial communities from Rifle, Colorado, USA - Groundwater A2 (SPAdes) (version 2) | ecosystem: Environmental > Aquatic > Deep subsurface > Groundwater | place: Rifle, Colorado...
TGGATTCATTGATATACTTCTTAAGAGGGTAGTTTATGATTTCAATTTTATCTCCTATTCTTGCTTTAGGCCTTTTGATTGCAAATAGGGCAAAAAATGTGATAAACAAAATCAGGAGTATTATATTTAAAACAACAGAATAGACCAAAATCTTGTCACTTTCATTAATATCAATTTGTTGTGAATTTGCTGCGCTATTATTCGCAACAATCACATCTGGGTTTTGGTTATTTGGACATTGAGGTGGTGTTAATGGCTGCAAGCTTTGGTTTGCGCTGCCATTTGTTGGAGCTTGGTTTAACTGGGGTAAATTAACTTGCTGGCAAGGTGTGCAAATACCGCCGCAGTCTATGTTTGCCTCATCATTATTCTTCCAGCCGTCTGTGCAGGAAGGAACGCTGCACTTCATATTTGGATTGCAATAATTGCTGTCGCAGTCCCTGTTTAGCTTGCACTTCATGTTGCCTTCACATTTCCTGCAATTAGAGCCGCAGTCAATATCTGTCTCATTGTAGTTCCTGATTTTATCGGCGCAATAATCAATTGTAGTGTTAATTGGCTGAGTTGTGTTTTGTGTTCCGCCTGAACCAGGACTTGGAGGCGGTGTTGGTGGAGGAGGTGGAACCGCAAATACACTGTAAGAGTAAACGAATAAAAGAAAAAATCCCAAAAGCCAATTTCTATTTAGCATAGCCACTCTTCCTTTATTCAAGACACTGTATATAAATATTTTTATTAAAAAGTTACACAAACTATTTAATATCTTATATATTCCCCAGAACAATGATAAAGGACGTCAAATTTGCGGTTAAGATAGCATCAAGCCCGGAAAAAATATTTTCAGAAATTCACAAGAAAACTTTTGATGGAGCCCTTTATTTTTATGTTAAGATGCTGATTTTTTCTGCTTTGGCTGCTGCAGTCTGGAGCTTTGTTTTTTCAATGCTGAAAGCTGCCTACTACCAGGCATTCCTCAACGCAGGTGTGCAATATTTGAGGCTGATGAACTATTCTCTTGGAAAGTCTGTTTCGATTTCATTCCTGTTTGTGTTTGCAGGGACTTTCCTTCTTTTTCCGATTGCTTCCATGTTTAAGCCTTTCTTCAGGGATATCCCTTACCTGGATTACCTTAAGATAGTTATCTATTCGACTGCTCCAATTCTGCTCTTCGGATGGATTTCATTTTCATTAATTCCGTTATTCATCTGGGTACTCTTTATTTTTTTTGTGGGAGTAAAATCCTACAAAGCAGACTTTTCAAAAAAAGGGACTATAAGGCAGAGGGACTAAAATGAGAAGGCCAAAGGCAAAAATAATTGCAATGGTTGTCATCCTTTCTATTTTCCTCTATGTCTCAGGCGTCTTAAGCGGGCTTTATGCAAACAGGATTTTGAAGGCCGAGACCAAGGAAAACATAAATACATTGAAGGAAAAGACCCAAAAGGACCTTGACGCACTGCAAAGTTATGTGCTCTTTCTCGATAAAAACCTGAAAAACATGCAGCTGGAGCAGAGCTTCATGGAAACCCTGAACCGTGGAGAGATGTGCAATTTCTCAGTCATCTCCTTTAATAACCTGCTGAAGGAGCTTTCGTTCTATTGGGACAAGCTCCCATACAGGCTGGAAGACTATGAGAAGAAAAATGAGTTGTCAGAAGATTACCAAGTGCTTAAGCAGCAGTATGCCGACTTGTCAATAAGGACGTGGCTCATTGCAAAAAACCAGCGTGAAAGGTGCAACTTAAATGTTGTGCACGGCCTTTATCTTTACTCAAAAAACTGCGATATTTGCGTAAAGCAAGGCGAGCAGATCGACCTGCTGAACAAGAAGCTTAAAGTACAGGGCAAAGAGCTTGTCATGTTCCCTATAGACTCAAATCTCAATGAGAGTGTAATAAAGAATATCAAGCTGTTTTACGGGATTAATTCCACGCCTGCCATAATAATAAATGACAAGATTCTGCAGGGAAGGCTGTTTTTGTCTGACGAGCTGATTAAGTACTCAAAATGAAAAAAAGCTCCGTAATATTGGCTATTCTATTGCTGGCTTTGTTTGCCTTCACAGTTACAAGCGTAATTGCGTGGTATAAAAAGGATGTCAAGGAAAATGTGCTTCTTAACGAAAATATTGAATCCCTTGACGCAAATTACATTTACAAAAACTACGTTATCACAAATCCTGGCATAAGCGGAAGGCCTTTTTTTGGAAACAAAGATGCGGAAATAACCATGGTTGGCTATCTTGACTCTGCAGCTGATTCCTCAAGAATATTTATGGATGACATTTACCCAACCTTAAAAAAAGAATTCATTGACAAAAACAGGGTAAGATTTGTCGTGAAGTATTACCTTGATTCAACAGACCTCAAGGATTCAGAGCGCTTCAAAGCTTATTCATTTCTTGAATGTGTGAGGAAATTGAACGGACAAAATTATAATTCAATTTACATGGAATTGATAAAATCAAATAATGCCAGCGAATTTGCTGCTGCGCCAGAAAACGACTTTCCTGGCTTGAAATCGTGCCTTGCAACAGACAACTTTGAAAATATCAAGAAAGATGCAAAAGAAGTTGAAAATTTTGGCATGATAGGATTAAATCCAAGGTTTTATATAGGAATAAACGGAAACTCAAATACCGTCATAGACGGCATACCGACGATAACCAAAATCAACCAAACCATTCGTCTTTATGAGATAGAGCTAGGTGAATGAAATGAACTCTTATGACTTATCATTATGGATCTACAATCTGGCGCTGGTTCCAATAGTATTTTTTTCAATTCTGTTCATGCTGCTTACATTCATGAATTTCCTTGAAAAAAAAGAAAAGAAGCCTTACAGGAAATTAGCAGAGGTTCCTTTTGTGACAGTCCAGATACCGACTTATAACGATCCTGTCAGCGAAAGATGCGTCAAGAAATGCCTTGAATTTGATTATCCTAAGGACAAATATGAGATTATTATTGCAGATGACAGCACCAATCAGGAAACCCGGCAAAAACTCGGGGCTTTTGCAAAAAAATATCCCAGGCTGGTGAAATATACTCACAGGGACAGCAGGGATAATTTCAAGCCCGGTGCATTAAATAATGCATTGAAATACACTAAAGGCGAAATCATTGTTCTCTTTGACGCTGACTGGATTCCTGGAAGGTGTTTCTTGAAGAAAATAATTGCCCCATTTGCTGACGAGAAAGTTGCAATCGTCCAGTCAAGGCAAGGATTTTATAATCAAAACACGAACATAGTAACAAGGTTTGCGTCATACCTGCTGATGGTGCACCACACGATAGTGCTTCCCTTAAGCAACCGCATAAACTGCGTTTTCTTTTGCGGAACTGCAGGCGCAGTCAGAAAGTCTGCATTGCTTAAAGTAGGGGGATGGAATGTCAACAGCATAACAGAAGATTCTGACTTGACTGTAAACCTGCTTATGCAAGGGTATAAATCCGTCTACCTTGATTTTGAAACCCCGAGCGAAGTTCCGAACACGATTGAAGGATTTATCAAGCAGCAGATGAGATGGTGCTATGGCAACATGAGGGTCTTCATTGAAAATGCGTCCAGAATATTTGGAAAAAGGGGGCTTTCTCTGAAGCAAAGGCTGATGATTTTATACATAACATTGGGAAACTTGATTGCGCCGATTGTTGTAGTTATGACTTTTTTTGGCTTTGCAGGATGGTTCTTGGGGGACTTGAAAATGTTTACATTCAAGGATTTCGCAAACCTGCTTTTCACTTTCACGCTTACATCAGGATTCCTTTTAATGGGGCTGTTTGTGCTCTACAAAAGAAAGCAGCTGAAAAGCTTCCCTTATCTTATTGCCTCAACAATGAGCATAGGAATTGTGCTCTCTGCTGCAAATACTGTTGCGATAGTTCGCGCTATGCTGAACAAGAAGCTTGGGTGGTTCTGCACCCCGAAGGTTGCAAATGATAAATTTGTCAGTGATAGCTAAAATTATTGAGCTGCTGGGCTATTTAATAACAACGGCTTTTTTGCTTGTCATACTTTCGTATTATTTCCTCTTTTTCATCAGGAGAAAAAAATCCAAAGGTGAAAAGTTCTCCAGCCTTACTGTAATAATTCCAGCCCACAATGAGGAAAATTTTATTGAGGAATGCATCAAATCAGTATTGAACGCCGGCTTTAATGGCAGGAAACAGGTCATAGTAGTTGATGACGGAAGTTCTGACAACACAGTGCCTGTTGTCAAAAAATTCGGAGGCAAAATAGATCTGATAAGGACAAAGCACCAGGGAAAATCAAAGTCTATTAACACTGCGCTGAAACAAGCCAAAGGAGAGCTTATTGCGATTGTCGATGCAGACTCTATAATTGAGAAAAATTCGCTTGATGAATTGTCATCGGTTGTTTCCCAGAAAGGATTTGCAGGAGCCACCTGCCCTGTGAAGGTCAAGAACAGAAAGAGATTCCTTGGATTATGGATGCACATTGAGCAGATTTACAACTCCTTGATGAGGGACTTGCTTTCAAAGGTAAATGCGAACATAACGACTCCCGGCCCTTTGAGCATGTACAGGAAAAAAAATCTTTTTGAAGTTGATGGGTTTAGCGAAAAAGGCTATTCAGAGGATGTCGACATCACAATCAAGCTTATAAGAAAAGGATACAAAATAGGATTTTCTGGGAACACTTCTTCATCAACCAACATGCCCAGCACATTAAATGGGTTTGTCAGGCAAAGGTTCAGGTTTGCCCGCGGCCTTGTTTTCATCCTGAAAAACCACTTGAAGTACAACAAAAAGCTGATTGATATTTACACACTGCCAATCCTTGTATTTTCATACATCCAGGCAGTGATTATGAGCGTGTTATTGCTCTATCAGGTTTTCTCCGGATATTTCACATACTTCTTTTCAAAGGGGATGTACTTTGACTTGCATGTGTTAAGGTTCTTTCTGGAATGGTTTTCAATTGTCGGTTTTGTAAAATGGTTCTTTGGAATCTTTACAGGAAGCACTCCTTTGACAGTTTTCACCTTAGTTGGAATAATCTCAAGCCTGTTGACCTATCCTCTTTACTTCATCGCAATACTCAAGTTTGACAGGAAAATTGACGTCTTTCATTTGATTCCGATTGCATTCATGTTCCCGTTCTGGCTTGTTGTGATGGTGATTTACACACTTTCATTTCCGGAATTCTTCATTCGCGAACAGAGAAATATCTGGGAAAAAGTGACCTAGCAGTGCAGTAAAAGATTGCACCAATGCTGTTAAAAACAAGGTCAAGGATTGCGTTATGCCATTGACCTTCATCCCCTAATCCATAGAAAAACATTCCCGGCCCTTCTCCAAGGAATACGTAACCGGCATACTCCATCATTTCATATGCTGCACCTATTCCAAGCGAAAGCATGAGCAAAAAGAACCATCTTTTGCCCAGCCGCATTTTTTCGTGCATTAATCTGTCAAAAATTGAAGCTACAGTAAAACCGCCGACAAAGTGCATGTAATGGTCAAACTTCAGCATCAAGAAATACTTGTCATAAATGTCAAGGTTGTGCAGCAAAAATGCAAATAATGCAAGCCCAAAGCTCAGGTTTGTGAGATTAAGCCTTTTGTAGTTCTTATATAGGATTATGATTGTAATGCACGATACAGCTACATCCAGAATTAGCTTGTCCCTGTTGTTGAAGTGGTTCTTGACCATCAGCAAAATCAGGGCAATAATAACGACAATTGCCATTATTTTTGCTGATTTCTGTTTTTTTCCCATCTTGAGTAATTTATTCGAAATATTGGTTTTATAACACAATATTTAAAAATAACCATTCATAATTTGATTTATGGGGATATTAGAAGAAATACCAATTCTGAAAAGGGTAATTGACATCGGATATGCTATGCTGATTGTCATAATCCTAAGCATTTTGGTTGGGCTCATACTTGCGTTTCCTGTCATGTGGCTGTGGAACTTTGTATTCGGGAAAATATATGAAATTACTGTATTCCAGGCCTGGGCTTTAAATGTTTTGGCAGGAATTCTATTCAGCCAGAAAGGAAATAAATAAACTCTACTCCAACACAGCAAGAACGTCTCCTTTGCCCACATTATCATCTTTCTTGACTTTAATTTCTTTCACAACGCCGTCTCTTGGAGCTGTAACTTCATTTTCCATCTTCATCGCAACCAAAGCAAACATTCCTTGTCCTTGTTTTACAGGGTCTCCTTTTTTTATCTTGACTTCATATATAACTCCAGGCAACGGCGCAGTTATCTCATTTTTTCCTTCTGAAGAAGCTTGCTTGCTCTTTAATTTCTCTATTGCGCTTGGCTCTGCGTCTTTCTTTGTTTCTACTTCATAGACGTCATTGCCGCAGTGGACGAGAATTTTTCCTTCCTCTGTTTCCTCAACAAAAACCTTATAGTCCTTGCCGTCAACCTTGACGATGATTTCTTCCATCTTCACAACGGCATATTGCCATGTTTTTTTGAAGGCCTTTTTTCCCTTTTAGAAATAAGCATCTCAAGGCACTTTATCAGGGCAATTCTTGTTTCTCTTGGCTCAATTATCATGTCAATTTTTCCAAGCTTTGCTGCAACATAAGGATTCAAAAGCTTTTCCTGGTATTGCTCAACCAGTTCCTTCCTTGATTTCGGGTCTTTTGATATCTGGTCTTTGTTGACGATTGCAACAGCCTGCTCAGCGCCCATCACTGCAATTTCTGCGTTTGGCCATGCCAGAACTTTGTCAAAACCCATATCCTTTGAAACCATCGCAATATAGGCTCCTCCGTAAGCCTTTCTCAAAACAAGCGAAATTTTTGGCACAGTTGATTCTGAATAGGAATAAAGTATTTTTGCGCCGTTCTTTATGATGCCGTTGTGTTCCTGCGCTGTGCCCGGCAGATAGCCTGTTACGTCAACAAGGTTGATTATGGGGAGATTGAAGCAGTCGCAGAATCTTACAAACCTTGAAATTTTATTTGAAGAATTAATGTCCAGACATCCTGCGAGGAACTTTGGCTGGTTTGCAACAATCCCGATAACATGGCCATTTAGTCTTGCAAAGCCTGTGACTGCATTTTGTGCATAATTCGGTTGAATTTCAAAAAATGATTTCTTATCAAAGATTTCGTCAATGACAGTTATCATGTCATAAATCTTTTTTGGGTCGCCTGGAACATCATCTTCAAGGCTCTTTGTCTGCCTTGTTTCAGAGTCTTTATTCAGGAACATAGGGCTTTCCAGGTTGTTCTGCGGCAAATAGCTCAAGAGGGCTTTTACCATTTCCAAAGTTTCTTTTTCATCTTCTCCAACAAAATGAGCGACTCCTGATTTTTCTGAATGCGCTACAGAGCCTCCAAGAGCTTCAAGGTCAATTGATTCGCCTGTTACAGTTTTTATCACATCAGGGCCAGTTATGAACATATAGCTTGTGTTCTTAACCATGAATATGAAATCAGTCAATGCAGGAGAATAAACTGCGATGCCGGCGCACGGACCCATTATGACAGAAATCTGGGGTATGATTCCAGACGCAAATGTATTCAGCTGGAAAATCTTTCCTCCAGTGTCTAAGGCTGATACGCCTTCCTGGATTCTTGCGCCTGCAGAATCCAATAACCCTATTATTGGACAGCCCGTTTTCAGGGCAATCTCCATGACATTGGCAATTTTCCTGTTATGCATCTCTCCCATTGAACCCCCCATAAAGGAGAAATCCTGCGCATAAACGTAAACAGGCCTCTTGTCAATAGTTCCATGGCCTGTTATGACTCCATCTCCTGCCCTTTTCTTCGCTTCCAAGTCCTTGTTCTGGAGCTCAGCAAAAGCATCCAGCTCAATGAAAGAATCCTTATCCAGCAAGTAGTCAAGCCTTTCCCTGGCAGTCAATTTGCCCTTTTTGTGCTGCAGCTCCTGGGCCTTCTTCTCAAAGTCTTTCTGCTCTGCCAAATAGTCCTTATGCTTACCATTCCCCATATCTCAAGCTTATGATTTATCGTTTAAAAAGGTTGTTGCGATGAAATCCCTAATGTCTCTGCCAAGTTCTTCTTTAATGGATTCAAAAATGATTTCATCATCAATCTTGCCATATTGATGGCTTATGATGTTTCTCATGCCCTTTGCATTCTTGAGTCTTGCCGTTAAATCATTGTTGATTATATTGTTTTCCAAGAGAATGCTGAAAGCGTCCATGTCATCCTGCGGAATCCTCAATTTTTTGTTCTTGATTATGAGGAATGCCAAATCAGTCGCAGCTTCAATTATTTTTTCAACATACCTTTCGCATGCTGCCTTTTTTTCTATGCTTGACTTGTACTCCTCAAAGTTCGAAGGGACAATACTATTTAGCTCTTCCAAGTATTGCTCAATCTCAGATATTTTGTCGCTTATTCTTGTCATGTTTTAGCGAGGATTTTACTCATTCTAATAAAATAATCATTATCCTTCAAATATTTTATTGTGAAATTTATGTTGTCAAACTCCTGGGCCTTGTAAAGAATCCTGTGGTTTCTTGCAATTTCCTTCTTTATCACCTGTGGCAAAACGTTGAATACCTGGATATCAGCTTTTTCAGGAGTGTTTCCGGATATCCTAATCCTGAAGGCTGTGGCTTCCTTCAATGACAAGGCCCTCTTGAAAACAACACAAATGTCAATATCAGAGCTTGGCGTAAAGGAGTTGTCAGAAAAAGAGCCGAAAAGAAGTATCGCTATGACATCATTACTTAAGGTATCCTGCAAAATTGCTGCAATTGCCTTTTCAATAATCCTTTTGGAGTCCTGATTTTTTTGCAGCTTAAATTCTTCCCTGTATTCTAAAAGTTCGTTTATAAATTCAAGTTTTGGCCTTGCATCTCTGCTTAGCCTATTTTTCTCTGATTGGCTTAGCTGCAATCCATCAAGCTGTTTGGAAATAATTTCCAATTCCTTTTTGCCGAAGATTTTTCTTGAGTTTGGGTTTTTCTTCAAAAATTCTTTAATCATTTAGTCACCTTATTATAACTATTATTTAGATTATAATAATCATCATTTAGGTTATTTTATATTTAAAGGTTGCGGTAAATCAATAATAGGGGTGATAAAACTACTATTAATATACAAAATTGAGAAAAAGGCTAAAAAATGATAAAGGCAAAAATTAAAGAAATATTTAAATAAACTTTGTGATTGCTATAATGTCATGAATAATGACTTAATGGCTTTTGCTTATTTTAAGCATGATGAAGGATTCGGATATAATATTCTAACTGTAGGAGTAAACCCTATTTATAGTAATAGGAAACTCGTCAATTTTACATTAGTGGCAATTGATGGAGAATTAAATTACAGGACATTAGATGAATTGGTCAGTGGATTGAGAGAATTTAGAGATGAAGTTATAAAAGATAGTACTAGAATTTTAGGTTATTTAAATCTTGTAACAGATCTCGCAAAAAGAGACTCAAAAAATCCGAAGGAGTTAGAACCAAGCGAAGAGATAGAATTTATGAGAAAATTGTTTGCATGAAATAATTTTTACCATCTCTGTTCACAAAATTAACCGCATACTCTTAATGGCAAGAAAAATTCAGGCGGCCTTTAAGATTCCAGCAATTCTTTCTCTGAGGGTTGGTTTCAGCAAATTACTTACATATTCATAGTCTTTGACTGCAAAATTTCTTTGCCAATACTCAAATGAAGGATCTAAAATCATTTGATGATAGATTTCTGCAACATAGGCTGTAATTTGCCTATCAGTTCCTTTCGATACCAACTCATACTCTCCTACACCCATAGTTCGATTAAACATCTTATCAATGAGTGGGCGTCCAATATACCCGTTCATTGCGTACAATCTTTTTTGTACAGGGTCTTGGCTTTTCTCAAGATCTGTCCAGCGTCTGTTAAGAGAACTTGAATCTGACATTCTGGTCATTGCAATATTTTGCTTTATTCTTGCCGCTAACTCGTATCTTTTTTTAGCTGCTTCCAGCTGGCCTTCTGTGGACTTCACTTGCGCATACAATGTTGAAGTCATTTCATCTATTGTCATTTTGTGGAGTAAATTTCATATTTAATTTAAACTTTTTGGCAAACTATTCTTCAAATTCCTCATCCTCGCCAATGTTCATGTAGTCTTCAATTTCTGCAAG